>ENA-OPWK01000209-OPWK01000209.1-human-gut-metagenome-genome-assembly--contig:-NODE-209-length-15492-cov-1.631859_pt1 | contig 15492 bp, 17 predicted proteins | sample MGYA00241509_ERZ502010 | MGnify/ENA primary metagenome ERZ502010 (study PRJEB25962, sample SAMEA2042014) | human gut metagenome | biome: human gut; feature: human-associated habitat; material: faeces... | reverse complement strand
TAAAATGGCTACGTCGCCCTCTTCTTTTTCCAAGAGAGCAATGGCTTCTTGACCATCGCTGGCCGCATGGACCTCTTCGACATCGTCTTCCAACATGAGGAGCTGGCAGAGGGCATCCCTCAACATTGACTGGTCTTCGGCGACTAATAATTTCATGCTTTTCCTCCCTCTTTCAAATGTACACGAATAATGGTTGGATGCGATTGAGACAGAATTTCCAAGTCTCCATCTACCAAACTGAGGCGCTCTCTGATACTGTGTAGTTCTTGTCCAGTGACTTCCTCAAAGCCACAACCATCATCCTCAAACTCAAGGACAATACCATGATCACGTCTTAGACGAATCTGACAGCTATCGGCCTGGCTATGTTTGATGACATTATTAGCCAGTTCACGAAGCACCATGGACAAGGTCGACTGGCTAACAGGTGACAGGCTGTCTAAGTCAAGGCTACTATCCACGGTCAGGACGATATCAGATAGGTCAAAGAGTCGCTCGAGTTCCAGTAACTCCTCTGCCACCGTTCGGTACTTGAGCTTATTGACAATCTCACGTACCTCGTACATAGAGTCTCGGCTAATCTGGTTCAATTCTTCCAGATTCTTCCTAGCAGCATCATACTGCTCCTTGTCCATCTGTTTTAGAGCCAACTCGGTTTTGAGACTCATCATGGCAAAGGTGTGTCCCAAGGTATCGTGCAAGTCACGACCAATACGATTACGTTCATTTTCAGCTGATAGGATATTGATGGTACGGTTGGCTTCTTCCATCTTTCTCTCCTGACGTATACGGTTTTGAAAATAGTACATTCCCAACGAAAAGAGGAGAATAGCCATAGACATGAGGTGGGTACCCAAATCGTCTGTCAATAGGAAGGATGATGACGTCAAAATCAAGAGTGTCGCTAGAAAGGATAAGAAGCGATAAGATGATATGCTATCCTCAAAGCGCCAAACGAGAAGATTGACGTTGAAAAAAATAAACCACATCATCCCCCCCTGGAAGGTCAAGGTCATAAAGATAATGTAAGCTAGAGTGTAAAACCACAGAAAGGGAATCCACTTACTATAAGCTTTTTTCAAATACACTATAAGGAGATAAGCGATGGTAAACAAACCTGTCAATAACAGGGTCCAGACTGGAAAATACCCGCCAAAAACTCCTAAGATTGGGAAAACAAGGAAAATCAGACTAACAAAATAAGCGAAATCATTTTTCTGGTAAGTTCTAAACATGGTCACTTTCTCTGTAAGATTTGATAAAAAGGGCTAAGCCTGTAGTTATTGTAGCATAGACCAAGATAAAAATGAGCGATTTCCATGAAAATTCCCCTTTTTTTGCGAAATTGACTACTAACTGATTGATATGATAGATGGGTGTCCACTCCGAAATGTGCTGAACCCATTTTGGAAACATGGTTACTGGCATCCAAGAACCACCGATAATAGCAAGACCAAGAAAGACGATATTTCCGACGATAGCCATGATTTGTTGAGACTTAATTTGGGCAAGGAGCAAGCCAAAGGATAGGAAGACTAGGCTTGACAAGAGTAAAAGAGCCCCTGAACCAAGCCAATGTGATAATGGCATCTTAACATCACGCACAAAAGCTCCCACACAGAAAGTCACTAGGATAGCAACCATAAAGTTCATAAGAACTCGGAAAATCTTAGAGAGGTAATAGGACTGAATACTGATTTTTGAATGTTCGATGTAGGTTAGCCAATGATCGGTTTGATCCTCTCTAAGCATATAGGGAAAGGTAAAGAAACCAAAGCTAGACATAGAAAATCCAGTCATGGTCAACATATAAGACAAGATAAAGGCTTTTTGTGATTCAGGGTCAGGACTCATTTCCATACCTGAATACAAGAGGAAGAATCCGACGGGCATTCCGATGGACATGATGAAGACTGGCCAACTGCGCCATGTTTTTATCCATTCGATTTTAAGTAGTGCTTTCATGACTTGTCCTCCCTTGTGCTATCAAATAGGCTATCTAAAAGTGTCTTGTTTTGAATTTCAATGTCAGAAATGCGACAGCCTTGAGCTTGTAAACTACTCCAAATACTTTCAATATCTTTAGTCATAAAGGTTACAACATCACGTTTTTCAGTTACTTCATAAATGGCTGCCAGTTTATCAAGACTTGGCGCAAAGCGACTTGGTAAAGTGACTTGTTTTTCCTTTTCCTCGCTACGCATGGCATATGGTGTAGTATCCCTGATGAGTTTCCCTTGATTGAGGACCAAGATACGGTCAGCTGTGTGTTCCACTTCTTCAATATAGTGGGACGAATAGAGGATGGTTACACCAGACTTTTTCAGGTCATTGATGATTTCCCAAAAGCGTTGGCGTGTCGTCGTATCCATCCCTGCTGTCGGCTCATCTAAAAAGAGAATGTCAGGCTTGCCAATGAGACAGAGGACAAAGGCAAGAAGACGTTTTTGTCCCCCTGAAAGTTTGTCCGCAAACTGCTGATACTGGTCGTCTTTGAATTGTAAGAGTGCTTGAATCTCTTCCTTAGATAATCCATTTTCAGAAATATCTTGGAAAAAAACAATCAGTTCCTTAACTTTTAATTTTGAGGGAATGGTATTTTCTTGGAGGAGAACTGCAATTTGATCTTGTGCTTTCCCCTTTTTGCCCTTGATAAAGACTTGACCGCTACTGGCTTTCTTATCACCAAGTATGCAGGACATTAAGGTCGTCTTACCCGCACCGTTGGGCCCAATCAAGGCAAGGCAGTCACCTTGTCCCACCTCAAAACTAATATGATCTAAAATCGTTTTACCATTGATCTTTTTGACAAGATTTGTGACTTGAAGGACCGCTTCACTCATGTTTGTGACTTCCTTTCTTTTGGTAGAAGGCTAGAAAAACATAACAGGCTGCAAATGAGACGCCCATAACACTGTAGAGTATATCACTGCTACCATGAAATAGGACATAGGCAAAGAGGATAGTCCAAATTGCCGCTAGGAGCATGATGCTCAGTATTTTTAGTAGTTTCATGCTGGATCTCCTAGTTTTTCAATTCATTAATAACAAGGTCGATAAAACTTTTAGCCATAGTGATGAGAATGTAGGCTGAGATAGACAAGCCAATAATCATGCCAAGATTTGAGAAGATAGCTTCAAAGTTGCCTTTTTCAAAGATATCAGTAAACATGCTAAGTCCAGCAAAGACAGTTCCGATAACAGCGTAGATAAGGTAAGATGTTTTGATTTTCATGAGATGACCTCTTTCGTTTTTTATTATTTCTAAGTTATGACTAAAGTATATCTCTTTGGTCATTCTCTTTTTAGCACCAGATGTCATGACATGACATGACATTTGTCATGTGACGTAAAAAAGCCGACCTAAGGTCAGACCCAAGAGATAGATAAACTATTTCAAATGAACCATGAGCTAAAAATTCTTCAAAGCATGACATAACAATCTTTTTGGAGAAAATCTTAAAATTCTGTATCAAGAAAAAAAGCCAACCCAAGGTCAGCTTTTCATTTATCTTATATCTTACTAATTATTTATTGAATGGTTCTTCCACCATGATGAGAGGATGGAACCTGAGATATTGTGCCAAATACTAAAGATAGTGGATGGGATCGCAGCTTGTGGCACGAAATATTTCATGGCAAGGGTTGCTCCAAGACTTGAGTCTTGCATCCCCACTTCGAAGGTAATGGCTTTTTGTTGTGGTTCTTCCAAACCAAGGATTTTTGAAAATCCAAAACCAAGGGCATAACCACAAAGATTGTGGAGCATAACGACTGGAATGACAAGGGCTGTCGCTGCTGTGAAAATATTGGCATGGTTGGCAGAAACCACTGCTCCAACAATCAAGAGGATGGCAGCTTGTGAAATCAAAGGCATAATCTTGATGATGGCATCAATTTTCTTACCAAAGATTGAGTGAACGAGTACACCCAAGATAATAGGGACAACCACGATACGCAAGGTACTAAGGAAGAGGCTTTGGGCAGGGACACTCACGTACTGACCAGCCAAGAATGACAAGAGGGTTGGAATCATGAGTGGTGCCAAGAGAGTTGAGAGGGTTTCAATAGAGACATCCAAGGCAACATCCCCACCTGAAAGGAAGGCCATAACACTAGATGAAGTCCCACTTGGACAAGACCCAACAAGGATAACCCCTGCTGCTGTCGCACCCTTAAGATGGAAAATCATACAAAGCAACCAAGCCAAACCAGGCATGATGACATAGTGGGCAACAGTCCCAAGAACAACTGGAATTGGACGCTTAGCAATACGTTTAAAATCTTCAGTAGTTAAGGTAAGTCCCATACCAAAGAGAATCAAACCAAGTAGATAAGCCGTATTGGGAATGACCCAGCTACTAGTTGCGGGAAGGGCATAGTTAAAGGCCGCCCATAGGATAACAGCTACAGTAAACCATTTGCTGAGCCATTTACTAAAAGATACAAGTGACTCCATAATGAAACCTTCTTTCTATTTTCACAGAATAGTATAGCACTTTCATTTTGAATTTCAAGGTAAATTTCGAATTTTCTGAAATTAATTTCAAAACAATAACCCTCACACTTAGAATGCGAGGATTATTGATTTTATAAACCTTAAGACTTATCTTCTAACTTCTCTTCAAACTGTTGAGCCCGTTCTTCTCCCCACCATAGTGGCAATAATTCGCCCAAAGTAATGGTTTGACGTGTTTCGTAGTCAACCATAAACTCCAAGTTACGATTGTCGGGGTGCAGTTCCATTAGAAATTCTCGACAAGCACCACAAGGCATGCCAGACGGTCCACCATGAGGTGGCTGGTCACGAAAGGCGATAATTCGCTTAACCTTAGTTTGACCAGATTCTTGATACATATTGAAAAGGGCAGCCCTTTCGGCACATAGGTGGAAAACACCACAAGTCCCTTCCATACAAAAGCCTGTGAAAATTTGCCCATCTTCCGCTTCAACGGCAGCCACGACGTGTCTTGCATAGACAAAGTCTGAGACTTCCTGTGGCTGATACAAGGCTTGAGCCTTTTCATACATTTTCTGCCAAATATCCATTATTTCTCCCTTAACCGTGATCACTTTCCCTTTGAGACTTGATAAAGAGTGCAAGCCCTGTTGCTACTGCAGTATAAGCTACAATAAACAGGAGTGATTTCAATGAAAATTTCCCATTGATAGCAAAATTAACGACCAATTCATTGACATGATAGACAGGTGTCCACTCAGAGATGCTCTGAACCCACTTAGGGAACATGGAAATAGGAACCCATGAACCACTCACTATAGGCAAGACAAGGTAAATAATATTTGCCACAAGAGACATGAATTGTTGAGATTTAATCTGAGCGATAAGTAAACCAAAAGCTAGAAAGAGCAGACCAGACAAAAGTAAGAGAGCACCTGACCCTACCCATCTAAAGAATGGCATCTCTACATCTCGGAAAAAGGCACCTACACAAAAGGTCACAATGATGGCAACCATAAAGTTTAGAAGCACACGAAAGATTTTAGAAAGATAATAAGCTGCAATACTAACCTTTGAGTGCTCGATATAGGTCAACCAGTGTTCAATTCGGTCCTCTTGCAACATATAGGGAAAGGTAAACAAACCAAAACTAGACATAGAGAAGCCAGTCATGGTCAGCATATAAGACAGCAAGAACTCTTTTTGAGCTTCTGGAGTAGGTGCTGAGAAGATACTAGAAAAAAGGAGGAAAAATCCGACAGGTATCCCGATTCCCATGATAAAGACTGGCCAACTTCGCCACGTTTTAATCCATTCAATTTTTAGTAATGCTTTCATGCCTTGTCCTCCCTTGTTGAATCAAATAGGCTATCCAAGAGTGTTTTATTTTGAATTTCAATATCAGAAATTCCACAGCCCGAATTTTCAAGACTTTGCCATACCTTTTCGATATCTTTGGTCATGAAGCTAACGACATCCCTCTTTTCAGTGATTTCATAGATATCTGGCAGTCCATGAACAATGCTAACAAAACGACTTGGAAGAGTAACCTGTTTCTCCTTCTCTTCGTGTCGCATAGCGTATGGCGTGGTATCTCTGATGAGTTTTCCCTGATGGAGAACTAAGATGCGGTCAGCTGTATGCTCTACTTCTTCAATATAGTGGGAAGAATAGAGGATGGTTGTCCCAGCTTTTTTCAAGTCATTGACAATCTCCCAGAAACGCTGACGAGTGGAGGTATCCATACCCGCTGTCGGCTCATCCAAAAAGAGAATTTTAGGTTTATCAATCAAACAAAGGACAAAAGCCAGAAGACGTCTTTGTCCACCAGAGAGTTTATCCGCAAACTGCTGGTACTGGTCTTCCTTGAATTGTAAGAGGTCTTGCACCTCTTGATTGGTCAAGGGATTATCAGAAATAGATTGGAAGAAGGCAATTAGCTCTTCCACTTTCAAACTATTTGGAATGGTATTTTCCTGAAGTAGAACCGCAATTTTATTTTTGGCCTTACCTGCTTTACCATCAATGAGGACCTGACCACTGCTCGGTTTTTTATCACCAAGAATACAGGACATCAAGACAGTCTTACCCGCACCATTTGGTCCAATCAAGGCGACACAATCGCCCTTGTTTATTTCAAAACTAATATCCTCTAAAATGGTCTTTCCCTTGATGCGTTTTCCAAGGGATGTGACTTGAATAACCGTTTCACTCATACCTGTGATTTCCTTTCTTTTGTATAGGAGCCATGCTAATTGACGATAGAGCTGATATCATCGGACTTCCCTTAATACTCCACTTCCAACTCAGTGCAGAAGAGACTTCCGGTCAGATGAAGCCTTGTTTCAACTTGCTCGAAATCAGATTCAAATCGATCCACATTCACAGATGATAGAGGATGTGAAATTCCAGTGCTATCCATGACACAGCCGTGAGGAAGTCGGATATGAACTTCACCAAACTTAGCATCAAGATGAACAGCTACCTGATCTGACGCAAACTTGGCCTGACTCAAATCCAACCAAAGCTCACCAAAAGCTAGATTCATATCAACTGTTTCGATTTCTTGAGAATAGATGCGATACCTATCCTCAGCCATATAGGTCTTAACAGAAATATGAGGTCCCTCTTGGTCGTTCTTATTAACCTTATAGTCTTTAGTAAGGCCTTTCTTTTCACTACGGCCATAAAAAAGCTCTAAGGCCAAACCAATGAGAAAGATACCGCTAAAGAGATTCCACTGTGCAAAATCGAGGTTTAACAAGTCATGAACATAGGGTGATAAGAAGGCCAAACCAAGAAAAATGAGGAGAGGTCGTCTATTCAAGATACCAAAACAAAAGAAGGCCACGAAGAAGACCAGATTATAGTTGACCATGATCCAAAAATCTGGAATAAAGGCACTAGCGATAAAACAAGCTGCTAGTAAAAGCAACAAGAAGGACCGAAGATTAAATCGTTCCATAAGAAAACTCCTTTCTAAAGAAATGATTGCAATTTTCCAATTATTTTCACTATCAGTATAGCACTATTTGTAAACGTATTCAATGTTATATTAAAAGGATTTGCAAGAAAAAAGAGCTTTCGCTCTTTCATCATTTTCAATGTTTGACAGTTACTTGTCCAAAGGATACAGATCCTGTTAGAGAAACTGTAGTGCTTGATAACTCTCGCTCTCCTAGACTATCATAGCCTTTCACTCCTGCTAGGCTTGTATGAAGCCCGTGTGTATCCACTTGCCAATCCTTAGGTAATCGAATGATAACCTGAGAAAAATTTGCCTGAACCACAATCTGAGGTCGGTCCGTCATAAACTGAGCCTGACGCAAATCCAAGGTCAAACGCCCAAAATCAGCATTGGCATAGACAGTTTCGAGGTTTTGAGAAGTCACCACTTGCACAGACTCTGAAAAAAGAGTCTTAGCAAAAATTTCTCGCTCATGTTCTTTAGACACCTTGTAAGAGAATTTTTTCTTATAACTTGGCTTACTCAAACGGTCCACTGCAATCCCCAAGATAAGAATTCCTACAAAGAGTGTCCATTCTGAATAGTCCAATCTAAAGAGGTCATGGATATAGGTCGATAGAAAAGCCATCCCCAAGAAAAAGAGAAATTTCCCCTTATATTGCCAGCTCAAAAATACAAAAAGTAAGGCTAAAATCAACTTATAATTAAAAGCCAAATACAAATCTGGAATAAAAGCTGTCGCGATAAAATAGGCAGCAATGATAAGTAGGGTGATAACACCTGCATTAAATCGTTTCATAACAGTTCCTTTCTAAATCCTATCCTTGAGTTTTTCCACAAAGAGGTAGGCTGCTGGACAGAAAAGCGTATTTTTGATAGTCAGATGATTGATCTGATAGATTTTCTTACGATCCGTGTGAGGAAAGGCTGCGCAGGCCTTAGGACGGACATCATAAATATCACAGAGATTATCAGGCCCTAAGAAGGGACAAGGCATAGACTTGAAGACCTTGTCGCCATCCTCATCTACCTGAAGGTACATCTCCTCGAAGGCAGGTAATTTCATTCGAAAATGTTTGGCAATGCGAGTAATGTCCTGCTCTGTGAAGTCGGGACCAAGCGTCTTACAACAATTAGCACACTGGGTACAATCAATTTCTTGAAAGACTTCATTGTGTACCTGCTGAACAATCTTATCTAAATTTTTAGGGGCCTTCTTCTTGAGTTGTGCTAGAAACTTTCGGTGCTCCCCCTGCTTTTGACGTGCCAATTCCTCGTAACGTTTGACATCAATAGTCTGTGACATGTGTTTTCTCCGATGATTTATAATTCTTTCATCTATTATAGCATAAAAGAAATAGAGCCTAGCTTGAACTAGACTCTATGTTAGTTACATCGATACGATTCTACGATAAGAACGCGACGTTAGGGCGAAAACCAAGACATAGGCTAGGAAGAAGACGCCACAAACAATAATAGTGACCACTAACATAAGATTTGGATTGAGAACCCCAATAACACGCACAATCAAACTGATCATATGGTAAGCAAAGGCTAAGTGTGTAAAGGCAAAAATCAGAGGGAGGAAAAAGACAGTAAGAACTTGTTTACGAATGGTTTTCTTGACTTGTTGATCGTCCAACCCAATCTTTTGAAGAATAACAAAGCGCTCACGATCCTCATAACCTTCAGAAATCTGTTTATAGTAAATCACGAGAACTGTGCCAAGCATAAAGATAATGGATAAGAAAATACCGATAAATAAGGTTCCGCCAACAAAGCCATTTAGCATCCCTTCTACATCATATCGGCTATTAGCAGTGAGGTTAGGCCCAGGGACACCAGTAGTTTGTCCAGCTAACTGTTGCGTTTCTTTATCCGTGAGTTTGTCTAGCAAATCTGAATTTTTCTTGGCTTCATGTGTAGGGTCTTTGACGTTAACACCAACATAAGTAGATTGAGTGGTTGCTGTTCCTTTGATACTTTCTTTAAAATTATCCATATCAGGAACGACAAGGTAGCTATAATCAGAAACTATGGTTGTAAAGATATTAGGTACTTTACCTTTAATAAAGTCATTAAGGCTTTCCTGAATCTGGTAGTTTTGACCATTGATAGAGACACTCTTTTGATCTTTCAATATTTTATTTTTAGTAAATAAGCCAACTTGATTTGAAGTCAGATTGAGGTCTTTACCTGTTAATTGCTTATAAGTTGCTTGTGAGAAGACAAGAAAAATTGATTTTGGTAAAACTTTTCTTTCATTCTCAGAAAAGATGGTTAGCTTGTTTTTTTCTTGTTCTTTGATACCAAAGTAGAGGTAAGTTACTTCCGTTTTTCTATTTACCTGATTTCCCGACTGTGATAAGAAATCATCCATAACCTTTTGTGTACTTGTTACATCTACATTCGTTCCGGTAACTGAGTACTCATGTGGAGCAGCACTGGCCAAATAGTCTTTTTTTCCAGCATAGATACTTGCAGCACCTACAAGCGTCACCAGAACCATACTTGAGAGGATAGCAATGGTAGCAAGCCCAACTGCGTTTTTCTTCATTCGAAAGACAAGGTTGGAAATGGAAATCATATTATTAGGCTTGTAATAGTAGCTTTTCTTCTTTTTCAAGAGTTGTAGAACTACTGTTGTCCCAGCGTTAAAGAGAAGATAAGTCCCTAAAATGACCAGTAAAACAGCTAGGAAAAAACTGATAATAGCCGTTACTGGATTCTGAACAGAAAGAGCAAGATAGTAACCATATCCCATAGTCCCAAGTCCTAAAAGGGTTTGAATAACTAGGAAGCGTCCTTTTTTCTCACCCTTAAGGCCATCTTTAGTTAATTGTAAAGGATTAAGCCGTAGTAATCGGAAACCATTTACCAAAACCAACAAACTAAAAATACAAGCAAAGATGACAAGAACAATAGGAATTGTCATTACTTGAAAGGTCGAAACCAAACCAGTACTTTCTCCGATAATCCTTTGAAGAAAAGCATAAATGAGTTTATCGAATAGTGCCCCTACACCTATACCTAGAAGCAAAGTCACAAAACCCATAATCATCGTTTCTTTTAAAATCATGCTAAAGAGGTGACGTTTCTCTAAGCCTAGCACACTATAGAGACCAAGCTCCTTTGAACGATTTTTCATGACAAAGCTGTTGGCATAAAGAACAATAATCCCAGAGGATAGGGCGACAATCCCAAGTCCCAACCCCAAAACCATCTTGATAGCATCTGCCCCAGGTAAGTCATCCAGATGCGAATTAAGCGTTAAAGATGTAAAAATATAGGTAATGGCAATAACCAGAATAGTTGCCAATGTATACGGATAGTAAAGCTTACGATTTTTTATGAGATTGGACAAAGCCAGTCTATTGGTTAGACGAAACATATTAGTTCACCTCACTTGCCATTGTAGTTAGTGTATCGGAAATTTCTTGGAACATTTGATGTTCAGACTTATCCCCTTTGAAGATTTGATTATAAAGAATACCATCCTTAATAAACAAAACACGCTGCGCACGACTGGCGGCCGCTGTTGAGTGAGTTACCATAAGAATGGTCTGACCGCTGGCATTAATAGTTTCAAAGACATCCAAGAGTGCCGCTGAAGATTTTGAATCCAAGGCGCCTGTTGGCTCATCTGCTAAGAGGATTTCTGGTTTAGTGATGATCGCACGCGCAACTGCAACCCTTTGCTTTTGACCACCTGAAATTTCATAAGGGTACTTCTCTAGCAAGGAATGAATTCCCAGTTGACGACTGATAGCTTCAACTTGTGTCATCATTTGCTTAAGTGGGCGTCGAGAAAGGACCAAAGGTAGTAAGATATTATCTTTAACAGATAGGGTATCTAAAAGATTGAAATCCTGGAAAACAAATCCTAATCTTTCACGACGGAAACTGGAAGCATCCTTATTTTTAATAGTTGCTGTGTCCATACCATTCAGATAGACACGCCCTGCTGTTGGTTTATCAAGCATGGCAAGGATGTTGAGTAGGGTTGATTTTCCTGAGCCGGACTCACCCATGATTGCAACATATTCACCCTTTTCAACCGTAAAATGAATATCTTTAAGGGCTTCAACCTGATTTCCTTTGAATCGTGTTTTATAGATTTTTTTAACATGTTGAACATCTAGTAATGTCATAATAAGCTCCTTTACTTAATAGATTTGGAAGAGATTTTAGGAACCTCTTACTTAACTTCTGATACCATTTTATAGAAAAAGCAGGGCTACAACCATAACCCTTGCTTTCATTTCTGGTCTTATTTCTTACACTTTTGTAAGTTAGTAATCAATAGCCAACTTCTGCTTTTGAAAATGAATGGAAACTGTGGTTCCTTGACCTACTTGGGAGCTAATACTTATCTCATGTCCAAGCTGATCAGCAATCTTCTTAGAAAGATAGAGACCTAACCCAGACGACTGCTGAGTCAAGCGGCCATTGTAACCTGAAAAACCACGCTCAAAGACACGTAAAATATCACTATCCTTGATACCAATCCCAGAATCTTTAAGATGAAGCCCATTATCTTTGAAGTAAATTTCAATGCCACCACTTTTTGTGTACTTCAAACTATTTGACAAGACCTGCTCTATGATAACCAAGAGCCATTTTTCATCTGAAACGACCTTAACATCCAAGTCATGTAGATTAATAGTCAATCCTTTTTGAATAAAGAAAAGACTATGCTTTTTAACAACTTCTTTAACTAAGGGGTCTAATGCAACCTGCCTCAACTGCAAATCATCATGAAAGTTTTCCAAACGTAAATACTGCAAGACCAGATTGGTGTAGGCATCAATCTTGAAGACCTCTTGCTCCAAGAGAGCCTTGGTTTTACTATCCCTAACATCCTGAAGTAATAATTGACTGGCTGCTATTGGCGTCTTGATTTGATGCACCCAAAGGGTATAGTAGTCCATCAAATCTGTATAGCGCTTGCGCTCCTCCTCAGTCTGAACCATTTGACTCTCCTTAGCATTTTCCAAGGCCTGAGTTAGATAAAACTCTAAAGGACTTGATGGTGTCATTTTCTCATAGAGATAGGCTAAGTTATAAGACTGATAAGAGCTAACCAAGTCCCAAATAACTATGATGATAGCCACAAATGTCAGTATGGTCAAGGCATAATGAAGAATATCTGCTGCCTCTTCAAATAAAAAGGCAAACAAGACTAATATGATTCCATTAAAGACAAACAAAAGATAGAAAGTCAGACGAGACCTAATATAGTATTTGATAAATTGACACTTACCCATCATGACGCAACCCGTAGCCAACACCTTTCTTGGTTTCAATAAAATCCTTTAAACCCACTGCCTCTAACTTCTTACGTAAACGAGCTACATTAACTGACAAGGTATTGTCATCAATAAAGAAGTCACTATTCCAAAGCTCCTTCATCAAGTCTTCCCGACTAACGATATTACCAGCATGATCGAAAAGAACTTGTAAAATCTGAAACTCATTCTTTGTCAAAGAAACGACCTCACCCTGATAAACCAAATCCATGGCCTTAAGGTTCAAAATCACACCCATATATTCCAAGAGACTCTGATCCTTACCAAACTCATAAGAACGACGCAAAAGCCCTTGAATTTTTGCTAGAAGAACATTTTGGTCAAAAGGTTTAGTCACAAAGTCGTCCCCACCCATATTGATTGCCATAACAATATCCATGGCCTGATCTCTAGAAGATAAAAACATAATAGGCACCTTGGAGACCTTACGAATTTCCTGACACCAATGATAACCGTTGAATAGAGGTAAACCAATATCCATAAGAACCAAGTGGGGCTCTACTTTTACAAAAATAGATAATACTTCCATGAAATCTTCAACAAGAACAACTTCGTAACCCCACTGTTCTAGCATTTTTTTAACTTGTTGACGGATAACCTCATCGTCCTCAACTAATAAAATCTTATGCATAACTCTACCTCTTTCATTTCCCACTATTATAACAGAAATGCTATAAGAAACGATCATTCTCAGGAAATCTTACAATAATGTTAGATTAAATTTTCCAACTTTTAAAATAGTGCGTTTTCATAGGAAAAATCCTTTGAGTCTTCAAAGAAAATATAGTATTATTATAGAGTTGATGTTGGTTTATCATCAACCAACGACAGCTTCATCGAATAATGAGAAGATTACTTATTTATGTCACGAATTGGCGTGACGTTTCTACAAGGTGCCGTAACACCTAACAATAAGTAAGTCATAAAGTCATAAAAAGATTTACCGTCTTTTTGTGATTTTAAAGGCTTGCTTGGCAGGCCTTTTTCTGTTATTCGATTGATTTGATCTTTATCAGAGTCTCAATAGAATCTGGGAAAAGTCAAAATAAACTTTAGTTATATTTTTTATAGGAGGTAATATGAAATTACTGGAAGACCGCATTCTCAAAGATGGGAATGTCCTTGGGGAGAACATCCTCAAAGTTGACTCTTTCCTTACTCACCAAGTGGACTTTGACCTCATGCGTGAGATTGGAAAGGTCTTTGCTGAAAAGTTCAAGGATGCAGGCATCACCAAGGTGGTGACTATCGAAGCATCTGGTATTGCCCCAGCCCTCTATGCTGCTGAGGCCTTGGATGTCCCTATGATTTTTGCGAAGAAGGCTAAAAATATCACCATGAATGAAGGGATCCTCACTGCTGAGGTTTACTCCTTCACTAAGCAGGTGACTAGTACTGTCTCTATCGCAAGCAAGTTCCTCACTCCTGAAGATAAGGTTCTCATCGTTGATGACTTCCTAGCTAACGGCCAAGCTGCCAAAGGCTTGATTCAAATCATCGAAGAAGCTGGCGCACACGTCGAAGCGGTCGGTATCGTTATTGAGAAATCTTTCCAAGATGGTCGTGCCCTTCTGGAAGAAGCTGGTTACCCAGTCGTTTCACTTGCTCGTTTAGATCGTTTTGAAAATGGTCAGGTCGTATTTAAGGAGGCAGACATCTAATGCAAAATAAAGAGAAACATTCGCAGGCGGCGGTCCTAGGACTGCAACACCTACTTGCCATGTACTCGGGATCAATCCTGGTTCCAATCATGATTGCTGGAGCCTTAGGGTATTCAGCTCATGAATTAACCTACTTGATTTCAACCGACATTTTCATGTGTGGTGTAGCAACCTTCCTCCAACTTCAACTTAATAAATACTTCGGTATCGGTCTTCCAATTGTTCTTGGGGTTGCCTTCCAGTCAGTGGCACCACTTATTATGATTGGTGAGAAACACGGTAGTGGCGCTATGTTTGGTGCCCTTATCGTTTCAGGGATTTATGTTATCCTCGTTTCTGGCGTCTTTTCAAAAGTGGCCAATCTCTTCCCCTCTATCGTTACGGGATCTGTCATCACTACTATTGGTTTGACCCTCATCCCTGTGGCTATCGGAAATATGGGGAACAACGTTGATAAACCAACTGGTCAAAGCCTCTTCCTTGCAGCTATCACCGTTCTCATCATCCTTTTGATTAATATTTTCACTAAAGGATTTATCAAATCCATCTCAATCTTGATTGGTTTGATTGTCGGTACTGCTATCGCAGCAAGCATGGGCTTGGTTGACTTCTCACCAGTGGCTGCGGCACCTATTGTCCACGTGCCAACACCATTCTACTTCGGAATGCCTAAGTTTGAGTTGTCATCAATCATCATGATGTGTATTATCGCTACCGTGTCTATGGTTGAATCAACTGGAGTTTACTTGGCCCTCTCTGATATTACCAAAGAACCACTCGATAGCACTCGCCTTCGTAACGGTTACCGCGCTGAAGGTTTGGCTGTTCTCCTTGGTGGACTCTTCAACACCTTCCCATACACTGGTTTTTCACAAAACGTTGGTCTTGTGAAATTGTCAGGTATCAAGACTCGCTTGCCAATCTACTATGCAGCTGGTTTCCTTGTTCTTCTTGGACTCCTTCCTAAGTTTGGTGCCTTGGCTCAAATCATCCCAAGCCCAGTCCTTGGTGGCGCTATGCTTGTCATGTTCGGTTTTGTTTCTATCCAAGGAATGCAAATCTTGGCACGTGTTGATTTCGCCAACAACGAACACA
>ENA-OPWK01000192-OPWK01000192.1-human-gut-metagenome-genome-assembly--contig:-NODE-192-length-16186-cov-2.703304_pt1 | contig 16186 bp, 9 predicted proteins | sample MGYA00241509_ERZ502010 | MGnify/ENA primary metagenome ERZ502010 (study PRJEB25962, sample SAMEA2042014) | human gut metagenome | biome: human gut; feature: human-associated habitat; material: faeces... | reverse complement strand
GGTACTGTGGCAGAACAATTCGTAAGAATTGCGTTAATTTGTCGGTGTCGTTTTCGGCTCAAGGTTTGTGTACATTCGCCAGCTGCACACTTTCGGCGCGGCGTACGTCTGTAACTCTGTTATATGTGAACAGCAGCAGCCATAGCAAGCCTGCATATCAGATACAGTACAAAAAGATGCACCGGGTAAAAGGCGTAAAAGACATATTTTAATGAAATGCCTCTTTTTCCATTGTAATAGCGAAGCGGTATAAGCATAAAAAGTGCAAAAAACTCTATGGTACCTGAGAAAAGTCCAAGCAGTATGACTGCCACGGCAAATGCAACATCTCGGTTTGAAGAAAGCAGGTACATCATGACAATGCACCCTACACCCGCCGCACCATAATCACAGCAAAGCACAAACTCTGCAATAATCATCATAACAAGCACCACTGATACCATTACTATACACCTGATCAGTGTGACAAAAAACCACTTGACTGCAGAGGATGCCTTTTCTATTTTATCGACCGACTTAAGCCAATCAAGCACTGTGATGGCAAGCAAGCCTAAAAGCAGTGTAAAAAACACATTGTTGCTCTTAAATTCGAGCACTGTATTGTTTATTGCAAGGTCAAACGGTATCTCAGAGATAAGCGCGAATATAAACATCCTCGCAGCATATTTTTCCCTGCTGTGTGTATATTTGAACCCCTCCACAAGCAGGAAGCAGAAAACAGGAAAGGCCATGCGCCCTATAGAACGCATGACCCAGTAGATATCAATAAGCGTTTGTCCACCTATCCCGTTATTTATCATCTGAAGAATAACCGTTGCCGCAGTATGGTCTATGAGCATGGTAAAAATGGCTATAAGCTTAAGCGTGCTTCCACTGATACCAGACTTTGCGATAACTTTTTCCAAAATCCTATACTCCTGCCATATTTACGGTAATCCTGTCAAGATGCCAGATATCGTCCACATATTCCTGGATTGTTCTGTCTGAAGAGAACTTTCCTACATGTGCGATATTGAGCAGTGCACTCTTTCTCCATGCGCTCTTGTTCTTGTAATAATCATTAATCTTCTGCTGTGCATTTGCATATGAACGGAAGTCTGCGAGGATAAAGTAGCGGTCAGCCACCTGTCCCTGCTGTGGATTGAGCAGTGAGTTGTAAAGCTCCCTGAAAAGCTCATGGTCATTTGGTGAATATGTGCCGTCTACGAGCTGGTTTACTACCTTTCTTAGCTCGGCATCGTTATTATATACATCAATAGGATTGTAGTCATGTCTGTTCTCGTGTGAGATGACCTCATCAGAGCTCATTCCAAAGATAAACATGTTGTCAGCCCCTACCTCATCGAACATCTCGACATTGGCACCATCCATAGTTCCGATAGTGAGCGCTCCATTGAGCATAAACTTCATGTTTCCTGTTCCGGATGCCTCCTTGCTTGCTGTGGAAATCTGCTCGCTGACATCTGCTGCCGCAAAAATAATCTCGGCATTGGATACCTTGTAATCCTCGATAAATACTACCTTGAGCTTGCCGCCAATAGAAGCATCGTTATTTATCACATCAGCCACACTGTTGATAAGCTTTATTGTTTTCTTTGCATTTCTGTAGCCTGCTGCTGCCTTTGCTCCAAAAATAAATGTTCTAGGATAGAAATCCATAGACGGATTTTCCTTAATCTTGTTGTACAGATACATCACATGAAGGATGTTCATGAGCTGTCTCTTGTACTCGTGAAGTCTCTTAACCTGCACATCAAAGATAGAATCCGGATTTACATCAATACCATTGTGCTCCTTTATATACTTTGCTAAACGCACCTTGTTTGCTCTCTTAATCTCAGCAAACTCCTGCTGTGCAACAGGGCTGTCCGCATAAGCATTGAGCTTTGAAAGCTTTGTAAGATCTGTAATCCAGCCGGTTCCTACCTTTTTTGTTGCCCAGTCTGCAAGGAGTGGATTTGCATGTGCTAAGAATCTACGCTGTGTGATTCCGTTTGTCTTGTTATTGAACTTCTCAGGGAACATCTCATAGAAATCATGAAGCTCCTGATTCTTAAGTATCTCTGTGTGAAGCTTTGCAACACCGTTTACAGAATAGCCTGCAACGATAGCCATATTTGCCATCTTGACCTGTCCGTCATAGAGGATAGCCATCTTTCTTACCTTGTCCTCATTGCCAGGATATCTCTCGTTAATCTGAATCACAAATCTTCTGTTTATCTCGTCAACAATCTGGTATACACGAGGAAGCAGTCTCTGGAATATCTCAATTGGCCACTTCTCAAGCGCCTCAGCCATGATTGTATGGTTAGTGTAGGCTACACATCTTGTAGTGATATCCCATGCATCATCCCATGACAGATGCTCCTCGTCCACAAGGATTCTCATAAGCTCTGCGACTGCAACTGTAGGGTGAGTATCGTTCATCTGGAAAACAGCTTTATTTGGGAGATCTTTTAAATCGCTGTGATGCTTTTTAAACCTTGCAAGTGCACGCTGGATGCTTGCTGATACAAAGAAATACTGCTGCTTTAAGCGAAGCTCCTTGCCCTTTACATGGTTATCGTTTGGATAGAGCACCTCAACAAGGTTTCTTGCAAGATTTTCCTGCTCCACTGCCTTGTCGTAGTCACCCTGGTCAAAGGACTCGAGCGAGAAGCCGTTTTTTGGCTCTGCATCCCATATCATGAGAGAATTGACCACTTGGTTGTCAAACCCGACTATAGGCATATCATAAGGCACTGCAAGCACCGACTGATAGTCCTTCTGCTCGAAATGAAGCTCTCCGTTTTCATCTGTGCTCTCCTGCACATATCCTCCAAACTTGACCTCATAGCAGTACTCCGGACGACGAAGCTCGAATGGATATCCGTCCTTGAGCCAGTTGTCAGGCACCTCAATCTGGAAGCCGTCTGAAATCTGCTGCTTGAACATACCATATCTGTATCTGATTCCACAGCCGTATGCAGGATATCCGAGTGTGGCAAGTGAATCCATGAAGCACGCTGCCAGTCTTCCGAGTCCACCGTTTCCAAGTGCCGGATCAGGCTCCTGGTCCTCAATAGCATTGATATCCACACCAATCTCAGTGAGAGCCTCCTTGACCTCCTTGTATGCTGAGAGGTTTATAAGGTTGTTGCCGAGAGCTCTTCCCATCAAAAACTCCATGGACATATAGTAAACAACCTTTGGATCGTCCTTGTCCATCACTCTCTGTGTGGCAATCCACTCATCCATGATGACATCCTTTACGGCCTCTGATACAGCCTGATAAAGTTCCTGCTGTGTGGCATCATCTATAGTCTTACGATATTTATTTTTTAAATTGTCTGATACAGTCTTAATAAACACCTTTTTGCTAAACGTATTATCTCTCATCTTTTCCTCCTTATGGCACTAAAAGGGAGCAAATTAATGCTCCCTCTCGTGCAGAGATTATTGTTTTTCAACTGCAAGCTTAACAGCCTCGCCATTAATCTTCCAATCCTTTTCATAGCCCTTAAGTTCGCCTGATTTAATTGATACGGCAAGAACCTCGGTCTTGATTTCATCACCAAACTTTTCAAATACATTTGAAAGCTTCTCATCCGCCTCGTATGTCACAGCGATGTGGTCCATAACCTCAAAGCCTGCGTCCTTACGCATTGTCTGGATCTTACTGATGATTTCTCTTACGAAACCTTCCTCTATAAGCTCAGGAGTGAGGTTGGTGTCAAGAACAACGGTTATATTGTTGTCAGACTGTGTCACATAGCCCTCCATCTGAGTCATCTCGATAAGTAAATCCTCTTTAGATAATACAACTTCATCGCTAATGCTGTCAAGCTTGAGAGAGCCGGTGCTGTTAAGCTCCTCCATGGCCTTATGACCATCAAGCTCAGCTAAAACTGCCTTAATCTGGCCAAGGTATTTACCATACTTAGGACCCACTGTTCTAAGCTGTGGCTTGAATTTGTATGTGGTGTAGTGTGATACATCATCAGTGAACTCAACCTCTTTTACGTTGAGCTCGTCTGCAATGATATCCACATAAAATTCATCCAGTTTTTCCGGAGCCTTTACAAACATTTTTCCGATTGGCTGACGGTTTTTGATATTTGCCTCGTTACGGCATGCACGTCCGAGTACTACAACCTTTAGTACCTCATCCATATCAGCTTCGAGCTTTTTGTCAATCAGCTTCTCATCAACTACAGGATAGTCGCACAGATGAATTGACTCCGGTGCGCTCTTGTCGATAGAGCAGACAAGATTTCTGTAGATATCCTCTGTCATGAAAGGAATCATAGGTGCTGCTGCCTTTGATATGGTGACAAGTGCTGTATAAAGTGTCATGTATGCGTTTATCTTGTCCTGCTCCATGCCCTTTGCCCAGAAACGCTCACGGCTGCGGCGTACATACCAGTTACTCAAGTCGTCTACGAACTCCTGAAGGTACTTTGCCGCCTCCGGAATCTTGTAGTTTGACAGGCACTCATCCACTCCTGCCACTGCTGAGTTGAGCTTTGAAAGAATCCACTTGTCCATTACTGCAAGCTTATCATACTCAAGGCTGTATTTTGTAGCATCAAAGTTGTCGATATTTGCATAAAGCACGAAGAATGCGTATGTGTTCCAGAGTGTTCCCATAAACTTACGCTGTCCCTCAAGCACGAGCTTTCCTGAAAACTTCTTTGGAATCCATGGAGCTGATGCTGTGTAGAAATACCATCTGATGGCATCTGCACCGTATGTCTCAAGTGCATCAAACGGATCTACCGCGTTGCCCTTTGACTTGGACATCTTCTGTCCGTTCTCATCCTGTACGTGTCCAAGCACGATGACATTCTCATAAGGAGCCTTGTTGAAAAGGAGTGTAGACTCAGCCATGAGTGAATGGAACCATCCACGTGTCTGGTCAACTGCCTCTGAGATAAACTTAGCTGGGAACTGCTTCTCAAATACTTCCTTGTTCTCGAATGGATAGTGGTGCTGTGCAAATGGCATGGCTCCTGAATCAAACCAGCAGTCAAGTACCTCAGGTACACGGTGCATATCCTTGCCACACTCAGGACACTTGATTGTCACAGCATCGATGTATGGTCTGTGAAGCTCTACCTCTGCTGCCTTTGGATCTCCTGCTTTTTCGGCGAGCTCTGCACGGCTTCCGATACACTCTCTGTGTCCGCATTCACACTCCCAGATATTGAGTGGTGTGCCCCAGTAACGGTTACGTGAGATAGCCCAATCCTGTATATTCTCAAGCCAGTTTCCGAAACGTCCTGAACCGATAGACTCAGGAATCCAGTTTACTGTATTGTTGTTTCTGATAAGGTCATCCTTTACTGCTGTCTCCTTGATGTACCATGACTCTCTTGCGTAGTAGATAAGAGGCTTGTCACATCTCCAGCAGTGTGGATACTCATGCTCAAATTTCGGAGCATCGAAGAGCTGCTTTCTGCCGCTTAAGTCCTTTAATACCTCAGGATCAGCATCCTTTACCCACATACCGGCAAACGGAGTCTCGGCTGTAAGCTCTCCCTTGTCGTTTACAAACTGTACAAATGGAAGGTCATAATTTCTTCCGACATTGGCATCATCCTCACCAAATGCAGGAGCGATATGAACAATTCCTGTACCGTCTGACATAGTAACATATGTATCACATGTCACGAAAAAGCCCTTCTTGCCCTGCTTATCGGCAACCTGCTTAGCGCAGTCATAAAGCGGCTCATACTCCTTGTACTCAAGATCCTTTCCTTTGTATGTCTCAAGCACCTCATATGCCTTCTTGCCTGCCTCTGCGTCCTCTTTTGAAAGAAGCTGTGAGAGCACCTTGTCTGCAAGTGCCTCTGCCATATAATATGTGTAGCCATCAACAGCCTTTACCTTTACATATGTGTCATTAGGGTTCACACAGAGTGCCACGTTGCTTGGAAGTGTCCATGGAGTTGTGGTCCATGCGAGGAAATATGCATCCTCTCCTACTACCTTAAAACGTACTACTGCTGATTTTTCTTTAACAGTCTTGTAGCCCTGTGCCACCTCCTGTGCAGAAAGCGGTGTTCCACAACGAGGACAGTAAGGAACAATCTTGAAACCCTTGTAAAGAAGTCCCTTGTTCCAGATTTCCTTGAGAGCCCACCACTCTGACTCAATGAAATTGTCGTCATATGTGACGTATGGATTGTCCATATCAGCCCAGAAACCTACTGTGTTGGAGAAATCCTCCCACATGCCCTTGTATTTCCATACAGACTCTTTACACTTCTTGATGAATGGCTCAAGTCCGTAGTTCTCAATCTGATCCTTGCCGTCAAGGCCGAGAAGCTTCTCCACCTCAATCTCAACAGGAAGTCCGTGTGTATCCCAGCCTGCTTTACGTGGCACATATTTGCCCTTCATGGTCTGGAATCTTGGAATCATATCCTTTATGGTACGTGTCTCAACATGTCCGATGTGAGGCTTTCCGTTTGCTGTAGGAGGTCCATCATAGAATGTGTATGTCTCTCCTTCTTTTCTGTTTTCCATAGATTTTCTGAAGATATTGTTCTCTCTCCAGAACTGCTCTGTCTTCTTCTCGCGTTCAACGAAGTTCATATTGGTGTCAACTTTGTTGTACATGACTATCTCTCCTTATTCTATATTGTTCGTGAACATCCCAACATGCACCTCAAATTCGGCTCTTACGAGGCTTCCTTGTGGCTTACGCTACTACAATTTTCGGTTTATGTAATATTCACAAAAAAAGGCACACATTCCTGTAATTAGGAACGCGTGCCTGATACGTCTATACCACCTATTACAATGTACTTAAGGGAAATACCCTTGCATACCCGCCCCTGTAACGTAGGGAATACGTCAGAACCTACTCTCGCAACGCTGTATGGCGATTTTAGCCTGCGGCTCAGAAGTGATTTTCAAAACGGCTCTACTCATACCGGCTCTCACCTGTCCCGGCTCTCTTTGACTTTCCTGCCATCTCTACTGTCTTCGTCACTGCCTTTTACTAACTGTGTTTAAGTATATAACTGAAAAGCCACTGTTGTCAAGATGTAATTGATTCTGTAATAATTTGATAATAATTAACTCTAATAAATGCCATCATACTCAAAATTCTGATAATCATAATCGTAATGATCAAAAGAATCATAATCATAATCGTAATCCTCATAGGAATCGTCATCATTATAATACTCATAACCATTGTCAAAGCCCTTCATGAACTCCTTTTCTAAATCTGTGCTTACATTTGCGCCTGCCACAACCCAGAATATGATGCTGACTATAACTGAGATAACTGCTGTTGCTATACCAACTATACCAAACACCTTGTTGTTGCCCTTTATGATATGTATAATACCAAAAATGATAGCAAGCAGTGCTGTCACATAATTGATGCATGTACAAAACAGTACAATAGATGCGATTCCAAGTACCAGAGAAGCTATACCAAAGCCATTGCTGTTCTTTGGCGGCTGGTTGTATGGATTAGCTCCATACGGCGACGGATTGTAGGCTGTCTGTCCGTATGCGGTCTGATTGTAGCCACCCTGTCCGTTTGGCTGCTGGCCATACTGCGTCTGTCCGTAAGCTGACTGATTAAATGAGCCCTGAGCATATGTGTTCTGGTTGTATGTACCCTGGGCATTTGGATTCTGATTGTATGTACCCTGAGCATTTGGATTCTGATTGTATGTACCCTGATTTGCATAACCATATGCACTGCCCGGATTATTGACATATCCGTCTGTGCTGCCTGTCTGGTCTGATGACTGTCCATATGCATATGCATTCCCACTTTCCTGCTGGGATACAGACTGATTATATGTGTCTGTCGGCTGACTGTATGTGTCCTGCGGCTGGCTGTATGTGTCCTGAGGCTGGCTGTATGTGTCTGAGCCATTTGCTGTTCCTGAAGACTGACCGAAGACATCTGTATTGTCCGGTGTGCCTGACGACTGGTTGTCATTGTTCATATAATTGTTATCGTCCATAACTTCCTCCATATATCCTATTGTTTATGTAGCCATTGTGTTTCGTATTAGAAATATTTTATCATATATTACGATAATGTAAATATTTTTATCATAAAAATTGGTGATTATTGTCTTCCGAGCTTTGATTTGCGCTTGTTTTCATACATCCTGTCATCAGCAATACGATATACGGCACGTGGGCCAATATTCACTGCCTTAAGCTTATTTTTTCTCATTTTGCTCCTGGTTTGAAGAAAATTCTCCTTTCAAATCAAATAAACATTTACACCAAAACACCCGGCAGTTATCCTGCCGGGTGTTTTGTAAAAAAATATTTATTCTTTAACTCCACCAAGTGTAAGTCCTGTAACAAAGTATTTCTGTAAAAACGGGTAAATACATATGATCGGAAGCATTGTTACAATTGTTGCTGCGGCACGAACTGAGGTAGGTGTAACTGCGCCTACAGCATTTTTCAATGTTTCTGCTGATCCTCCCTGATTTGTTACAGCTGAAAGAAGCTTCATAAGCTCATACTGTAATGTAGTAAGCTTTGTACTCATACGGTTATAAAGCATTGCATCAAACCATGAGTTCCACTGTCCTACTGCTACGAATAAAGCTACTGTCGCATATACCGGTTTGCAGAGAGGGGAATAAATCTTCAGAAAAATGGTGGTATATCCTGCACCGTCAAGCTGCGCTGACTCCTCTAAGCTGTCAGGAATTCCATTCATATAGGTTCTGATAACGAGCATATTAAACGCACTGACCATTCCAGGGACTACATAAACCCAAAAACTATTGGTAAGCCCAAGTCCCTTGTACAGGAGGAAGACAGGGATTAATCCACCATTGACATACATTGTGATAACCCAAAACAGGGATAAACCTCTTTTGAACAAAAATCTTTTTCTGCTGATTATAAAAGCAAGGATTGCATTTGCCACCAGTGCTAAGACTGTTCCAATTATTGTTCTGGCAACAGTAATATATGCTCCTGTTATAAGATTATCTTTTTGTAAAACCGTTATATAATTCTTCCAGGTAAACTTTCTTGGTAAGAGGTAAATTCCACCTCTTAATGCATCTGTACCATCATTAAGCGATATCGCAAGTGTATTAAGCACCGGATAAAGCGTTATGATCACAAACAGTACCATAATGATGCCATTTACAATTGGAAATATACTTATCTTCTTTTTCTTTTTGCTCTTTACAGAGCCTGCTGTTATATCTGCCATCGTACAAGACCTCCTTAAAACAACTGCTCTTCACCATTATGTTTGGCAATTCTATTTGCAATAAATATAAGAATTATACTTACCACACTCTTGAATATACCTGCTGCGGTACCTATTGCATAATCTCCCTGGCTTATGCCCCATTTAAGTACATAAATATCAATAGTCTGTGATACATCCTGTACCAGGCCGTTTCCTAAGAGATACTGTATCTCAAATCCTGCATTTAAAACATTACCTACATTCATAAGAAGAAGGATTATAATAGTTGGTTTGATTCCCGGCAGTGTTACATACTTGATCTTTGCCCAGCGTCCCGCTCCATCAATAGATGCTGCTTCGTAAAGTGAAGGATCTATTGATGTAATGGCTGCAAGATATATGATTGCATTCCATCCTGTTTCTTTCCATACATTGGCAAATGCCACTATCGGCCAGAAATATCCCGGATGTGCGAAAAAGTTTATCGGTTGGTCTATAATATGCATATTTACAAGGAACTCATTTACAATACCTGTTCCTGAAAGCATATCGTGTAAAATACCTGTTACAATGATCCATGAAAGGAAATGTGGAAGATATGATATAGTCTGTACTACTTTCTTTCCACCCTTTGATGCAATCTCATTCAGTAAGATTGCAAATACAATGGCTGTGACAAAAGTTACAACCAGATTGATAACACCCATTGCAAGTGTATTTCTTATAACACGGATAAATGTCATATCCGAGAACAGCATCTTGAATTTGTCCAATCCAACAAATGCAGAATGGAATATACCAAGTCTTGGTTTGTAATCCTGAAATGCCATTGCCCAGCCAGCGAGTGGTAGATAATAGAATACAACTCCATATGCCACCATTATTGCTGCCCAGAACAGCAGCACTTTCTGACGTTTGACTTCTTTCCATGTAATTTTTGTTCTAGGTTCTCTGACCTTTTCTTTTTTGTTTTTTCTCGTTAATGACATGACACCACTCCTTAAAGGCAGCAGGCAGATAAAACGCTATTATATCTGCCTGCCTTAAATTTCATTTAAGCTTTATTTGAATTTAGCAGCCTGCTCTAATCTTGTATCAAGCTCGGTCTGTAATTCACCCAGGAAATCCTGTGGATTGCATGCATTGTATTCATCCATGTATGTATTCCATTCACTGTCAAAGTCTTTTGCCATAACAACCTTTGGAAGAGCCTTATGCTTAAGTTCGCCAATCTTTGTCCAGGCTACTCCACCAGGAGTGCTTGTGTTAAAGTTGTTAGAGAATGACCACATCGGATACCAGTCTCCAGGTGCATCGTTTGTTCCAAGCATTTCAACGTATGTCTTAACACCATAGGCATCGAAAGCCTCTTGTACATCACTGTTAAGACCATCATAGAACTCTCTTGCCTGTCCATCAGGTTTGTTGGCATTGATTCCATCATCACTTGTTCCACTGTACTGTGGGAAGTATGAGTATGAGCAAAAATGAGAGGCCTTGTATGCTGTATCAGAAGCCTTCTTTCTCTCATCTGCTGTTTTGTAAAACTCACCATTCTCATCTACTTCATAGTCAGTACCCTTGACACCCCAGAATCTGAGATTGTGGATATCCTGATCAAGAAGATCATTTACAAACTTCATGGCCGCATCTACATCATCACAGGATGTTGTAACAGCAAGACCTGTTGACTCGTTGAAAGCGCCGCCTGCATTGTGCCACTGATTGTCACGGCCGTCGATTGTTACAGGTACCGGAATGTAATCGCATCCCTGCTCATCAAGACCTGCCTGTTTAATTGCATCACCTGCTGTGTATGCAAAATCCCACCACTGGTCAATCATTCCAAGTACACGTCCTGTAGAAAGCTTAGAGATATATTCATCATATGTCTGTGTGAATGACTCAGGATCTACAATTCCCTTCTGATACTCTTCATTGAGCTTCTTGAAATATTTAACTGCTGTATCAGATGTATTATAGTCAAGTATTTTCTTTGTATCAGGATCTACCATACATGATCCATCGTTTGGATATCCGTCAAGGAACTGTGGTGCATTCTCAAGGCAGAAATATCTCCAGTCATCACAAAGGATTGTATATGGAATATTTTCTGTTCCATCAGCCATTTTTGGATTTGCTTCATTATATTTCTCGATGAGGTCAAAATACTTATCCAATGTATCAATCTTCGGATAGCCAGCCCATTTAAGTACTCTTGCCTGGATCCAAAATGCCTCGTCATTGTGTGCGCAGACTTTCTCGTCTCCCTTTATGCAGCTAAACTGTGGTATCCAATAGATATGTCCGTCATCCTGACGAAGTTTTTCCCACTCAAGATCTGTGAAAAGCTTTTTGATGTTTGGATATTTCTCGATGTAGTCATCCAGTGGAACAAGTGCGCCTGCATCATATAACTGCATCTGTCCGCTTGCACCTTCAATGAAATCAGGATACTCGCCACCTGCGATCATTGTTCCGATTGCCTCATCTGCTGTCTGTCCGGTAAGCCAGGTTTCATTTACCCTTACACCTGTCTTTTCCTCGATGATCTTCTGGATTTCATTATCATCATTCATTTCAGATCCCGGTACAGCAAAGAATGCATCAAACTCTTTCGCGCTTCCAGTTTCAGTGCCACCTTTTTTGCCACTATCATTGCCACATCCGGCAAACAGTGTTGCTGCCATGGTAGTCACAAGCAGCATGCTTACAATTTTTTTTCTTCTCATATTGTAATGTCCTCCCTTTTGATAACTTAATTTTATACTTTTTAAGTTTTCAAACAATCGGAGTAACTATAGTCAAAAACAGGGTAAACTATAGTTTCTAGAAAAAACTATAATTTACCCTGTTTTGCAGTAATATATATTATTCTCCACTTTGCATCTGGCGTCTGAAGCGCGCCGGTGTGCAGCCTTTTATCTGTATAAACCTGTTCACAAAATAATCCATATCATGATATCCGACTTCCTCTGCTATCTGTATTATCTTCTTATCAGTCCTAAGCAGAAGCTCTGCCGCCCGTTCCATCCTGTAATTGTTCAGATAATCCTTAAAGGACTGTCCGTATTTTTTTCTGAAAAGCTGCCCTAAGTATGCACTGTTTACATAATACTTCTCACTCAGGCTCTTAAGCGTGATGTTCGTGGCATAATTGTCTCTTACTTCCTTTTCTACCATACCGATCACACCTCTTGACACATTTTTTCTAAGCTGTGACAGATAATCACCATACTCACAGCAAAATCTGGTCATATGTGCACGGCTTCCCCTCTCAATACCGGTCTTAAAGCTGCTCTCACTTATGAGTCGCAAAATCTCCTGCTGATTTACATTATCATCCTGCTCACTTGCCAGGTGTATGAACTGAAACAACAGATAATTAATATTTAAGTTCATGCTTTCCCCATTCATACCCATGTTTGACATCTCATCATAAAATTTGGCAACTGCATTTCTTATCTCAACATGGTTGTTCTGTTCCACTGTCCTAAGCAGCTTATCCAGACTATCTTTACAAAGCACTATTCCATCTGCCGATATCTTTACTTCATCCTCATAGTAATATATGTTCTTTACTATGCGAAAGCCCTGAAACGACCTGAGCATACATGCATTGCCGTATGATCTGGCTATCTTTGATATATCTGATACTTTTCTTCCGACCAGCATAACTATATTCTTTTGTGTATTATCACATATATACTTTCTCAGATCCTCCAGATATTTTCTCTCGGTTTTTGCGGCTTCCTCTGCCATATAATCTGAGAATATAAAGCCTATGTCATACACTTTTTCATTTACCGATACATCAAATACACAATGTGCCGAATCAGCCCCCAGAAAAGCAACACAGCTTTCGTACATCTTGCGCTGTAAGCTTCTCATATCACTATCGAGTATCTCATCACCTGCCGGAAGCTGCTCCATCTGTATCTCAACATACCTTGCTCCACCCTCACACCTCATATTTTCTTTTACATAGTTCAGGTTTACTTCATCATATTTGCCCTGTATCAGAGATATCAGGTGTCTTGCAAGGTATGCCTGTTTCATCTTTTTGTTATCCTCGTTGATCTGGTTTTTCTCGTTTTTGAGCACAAGAACCTTGTTTAGTACCTTAAGCAGCATCTCCTTATCCACCGGCTTTAGTATGTAATCCGTACAATCATTCTGCATGGCCTGCTGCGCATAGCTAAAATCTGCATAACCGCTTAATATCACAAAATACACATCTGATTTTTTATCTTTTCTCAAAGTCTCAAGCAGCTCAAGTCCTGTCATCTCCGGCATCCTTATATCGGCTATGACCAGATCCACATTCTCATTTTCCAGAAACTGCAGGGCTTCCTTTCCATTTGAGGCCGTTCCTGCTATCTCAAATTCTTCATTTTCCCAATCAATGATCACCTTAAGCCCCTGTATTATAAAAGGCTCATCATCCACCAATAATACTTTAAGCATTTTAAATCTCCCTATAAATATGTTTCCGGTATTTTTATCATAACAGTCGTACCGCAGCCTTCCTCACTGTCCACATCAAATACTGCTTTAGATTCCGTTACCATTTTGATACGCAGGCAGGCATTTATCACACCCACTCTGCCACCGGTCTTTAACATATCGATATCTGCATTTTTCATGTTACTTTTCATTTTTTCAAGAGCATCCGGATCAATTCCGCTACCTGTATCCTCAACCTCTATATGCATGAACCCGGCTTTTTTGAATATACGCACAAATATCCAGCCCGGAGCAGCTTTACTTTCTATGCCATGCACACAGGCATTTTCAACAAAGGTTACAAGCGTAAGTTTTGGCACCTGACATTCCATGCAGTCTGCTTCTATATCTATGTTATAGTTCAGTCGCTCGCCAAACCGGTATTTCTGCAATGCCAGATAGGCTTTTACAAATTCACATTCCTTTGCAACGGTTACAGCATCATTTCCCCACTCCACATACTGTCTTTGCATGATGGCGAGTTTTTCGACCATATCAGCCGTCTCATTTTCCTTTTTCAGCAGACTGTGCATTCGTATGCTCTCAAGCGCATTAAACAGAAAGTGCGGATTTATCTGGCTGTGCAGTGCAAGAAGCTCTGCGTTTTTCTGACTTACAAGCATCTCCTGCTCTTTTAGCTTATTCTTATATACAGTCTGGATCAAGTCATTTGTGCGGCTTACCATCCTGTTGTAATTTTTTATCATGCTGCCGATCTCATCTTTGCTCTCCCTGTCAGTCATAGATACAAGCTTTTCGCTGTCAACTGACTTAAATACCTTTGAAAGCTGTAATATCCTGCTCGTAAAGGAATGGTTAAAGATACTGAACAGACAAAGTGGAAAGAATACATTTATAAGCATCAGAAAAACAATAATCGGTGCATTGTGCATAAGCATGCTCCATATATTACTGCGTGTCTTAAACACATATATATCAAGATCACAGCCATACAAAGAGAGCTTCTGCCTGTATACGGAGTCGCTTATTTTCCCAATCGCCTCCAATGTCTTAAATGGTTTGTTGACTCCACTGTAGGCCCCATTTGACAGCACTATGTCATCTCCATGGCAGATAAGCACTTCATTATCATAATTCATATTCTTAAAAGTACGCATCATGCTGCCATAATTAAACTCTATCTTGAGTACCTTTTCGATATCAGATGAGTAAAAATCCAGCTTTTTCATATAAATCATATGTCTTTCATCTGACAATCCGGCTACGCCTTTTTCATATACAAAAAAGAGTCCTCCGCTTTCCTTCTGCTCCAGAAGTCTGTAAGAATCCGTATTTCTTACAGCAGACATATCATTTACTTTTCCGCCATTTACTATTGTAGGATTGTCAGCATACAGGAAAAATACTATATTGCTCATTCCAAGTGTGTTTTCAAAAAGTGTATCCTGAAAGAAGCTCTGATACTCTGATACATACTCAGCAGAGCTTGTGTATTCCTTTGATATAAAATCGTCTATGCGCTTGCTGGTGTAGATACTCTTAGCTGCCTCTTCTGCGTTATTGACCATGCTGTTCAGATTATATCCCACAGCACTTGCTATGCTCGACATTTCATGTCTGCTGCTTTCTTTTTCAGCATTTTCTACGATGGAAAGCACCACTGCATCAGTCACTATGAGCGGCAGCATGACACAAAGTACATAAAATATGTAGAATTTTTTTCTGAGTGAATAATCATCAAGCTTTCTCTCAATGGCATTCCATATTGGTCTTCTCATAAACAATTCCTCTGAAATCACTTAAAGGAGCCGACATATGTCCGCTCCTAAAGTCTGTTTTAACTTGTCATTAATTATAGAATAACATATTTATTATTAATAATCTACCCCTGTTTTCTCTCCACATCTTGTTATATCAATGCGCTCTGTCCGCTTGCCTGTGAGCTTTGTGCTTCTGTCATCAGGCTGCTGTCCTCCTGCGGATATCTCATAAATTCCCGGCACAGCTACACAGCTTCCATCCTCTTCTATCACAGCAAAGTCCCTTGGCGAAAGAGTCAGCTTTACTTTCTTAGTCTCATATGGCTCAAGCTTTACAACCTCAATCCCCTTTAGCTGATATCCGGGCTCATACTCTGCAGCATCAACGTGCCTGATATAGAGCTGAACTATCTCATTTACAGTATATCTGCTGTCATTTGTCACATTTACAAACACCTCAACAGGTTCGTTTACATCACTTTCTGCTTTATCCACTGACATTCCATCATAGTTTGTCTCACCATAATGCAGTCCATATCCAAATGGATATAACACATTCTCATTTGTATAGCGGTATGTCCTGTGAGCCATTGAATAATCCGTAAACTCCGGGAGATTTTCGGTGCCCTGATAAAATGTAACCGGCAGTTTTCCACTCGGACTATACTCTCCGAATATAGCTTCCGCAACAGCCTTTCCGCCTCTGGCTCCCGGATACCAGCTGTCTATAATGGCATCCACATGCTCTTCTGCCCAGGAAAGATCTATCGCACTT
>ENA-OPWK01000169-OPWK01000169.1-human-gut-metagenome-genome-assembly--contig:-NODE-169-length-16938-cov-8.566961_pt1 | contig 16938 bp, 20 predicted proteins | sample MGYA00241509_ERZ502010 | MGnify/ENA primary metagenome ERZ502010 (study PRJEB25962, sample SAMEA2042014) | human gut metagenome | biome: human gut; feature: human-associated habitat; material: faeces... | reverse complement strand
GCATGATCTCTGCGCGGTAGCTGTCTATGTACTCCTTGAACATGAAGAAATTTACAGTAGTATTGTTGGCGGGGATTTTAGCAATGGGATTGGCAGGCTGTTCTTTAGAAACAGAAAAAGCACCGGAGGATATTCGTAATGCTCAGGATTTGAAAGACGCCATTCGTAGTGTTGGTCGGGCGAAAGACCCTGCCGCTGCGAGACGGTGGATTAAAAAGCGTGCTAAAGAACTCGGGAAAGAGTCTCTTCTTCCTGAGTCCTGGGAATAATTTAGGAGTTTTCTTCGGGAAACTCTTTGATGATTCAAGATTTCATAATATATTTGTGTATCAAATTAAATGGTTGAAAAGAATATGGTTACATTGACAGAAAGAACAATAATGAAATCTCGTTCAGGTGTTTATTCGGACACCTCTGAGAACCGTCGCAAACATCGTGTCGGGCAGAGATATGGTGCTGAGAAACAGCCTGAGGACAGGGAAAAGACTGAGAAGAAGGAAGCTGACCCTGCGAAAGAACTCGAGGCTGTAAACATGGTCATCGCTGCTATCAATGAGGGGAAACTGAATCTTCCTAATGACCAAATCATGGTATTGGTTGAAAAGAAGAGCAAACTTGAGGCTGCTAAGAAACAGGCTGAAAAGATTAATGCTGGCGTTAAGGCGAATGAAGAAAAGAAAAACGCAAAGGAAGCTAAAGAAACCAGCAAGAAGATAAACGAAGCCCAAAAGAAGGAGGCTTCTAAGGAGTTGTCTGAAACTGATAAAGATGATTTGCGTGAGGCTCGTCGAAAATTGTCTTATCTTCAGGACAACGAAGAACGCTTGATTAAGCGTGACGGGAAAGAGAAGTACGACAAGCGTGTGAAACAAGTAAAAGAGGTGATTGCTAAATTGAGAGGCGAAAAACCAAAAGAGTCTCAAAAACCGGAATATTTTGATAGAACTGGGTACAAGCCAATTTATCGAATGAATGAGGAGGAAGCTGATAAGTTTATTTCTGATGCGAAGAAATATCTTTCTGAAAATAAGGATGCAAAAGATGTTGAACAGGTTCAGGATGTGATTAGAAAGGTTGAATTGCGTAAAGAAGAAATAAAGGAAACTTCCAATGAAGAGGCTGAAGTGTACACCCGCATCAAGTTTGATGATGTTCCTAACAGCGGAAAGGTCAATCTGAAGAAATATCTGTCAGAGAAAGTTCGAAAGGGGGTTGATGAAAAGTGGTCAAACATTAAGAATATCCCTACCGACAATCTTAAGAAGATGGAGAAAGGACTTGTGAACGATTTAAATAAGAACTTTGAAGCAATCAAGAAGTCTCAGAGAGCGGAGTTGCTTTACTCTATAATGAAAGTTAAGGGGGAACTGGAAAAGCGTGGTAAAGAGAGCCAAAAGAAAGAATAAGGATATCATGCTTTATTAGTGCCGTTTTTGTTTGTAAATTTGTATCGTTTAATAAATGTAGAATTAAAACATAAAAGAGATGAAGAAATATGTTTATTCGAAAGGTGCGGAGGCTGTTACGGTTGAGACCGATGGGTTAGCAACTATCAACAACTTCATGGTGACCGGACTCATTGGTAAAAATTATCATGGTCTGGTACAGGCTGGTCTGAATTTCAAAATGGGAGATGAAGTAACTATCCCGATGATGCTGAATGCTGCTAAGACCTGTGAATGTAAAGTAGAATGCTACGAGGGCAATGAACTTATCATTGATGAGTCTGCTGACTTCACAAGCGGCGTGCCTGCTGAAGTAGGTACAATCTTCGGGTTGCAACTGGGTGTGGCTTTTAACGAAGCGACCTATTATGCTGTGGTTCCCAAATCATATACAGACCAGTACGATTACGCTGCTTCTAAGGCATCGCTGCCTTGGTTGGTTGCGAAGTTCAAGAAAATCGCTGCTGACGCTGATGAGCAGGAAACATCAGAGTATCAAGTGCAGGTATTTGCCGACGAAAGACAACTTGAGTTCCGTGGAAATTCTGCTGACTTGGGCAAGTTGAGCGAAGACAAGAAAACCCTGACCGCAAAGGCTTCCAATTCACTGATGTTCGAAATCGTGAAAGACTTGGGTATTTTGCGTCCGGAAATGGTAACTTGGTTCACTATCCGTTTCATTTACGGTGGTCGTACCTATGAAGCCAAAACATTCGTCACTCCTGGAACTATTTAATTATGGGAAGTAAGAAGAACCGTTCATCAAAAAACAGGAGTTCAGTGGGAGCCAATAATGTGGTTCCCATAGACGGTCTTGATGGACTGTCTCTTCAGGAACTCCAAATCATGGCTCAGGCTGCTCCGATAGCGTTGAGGAACCGTCTTCAGAAGTCCCTAAACTCAGAGAATTTTGAAGAGGTGATGAAGGCACAAGCGTTTATCGCTGAGCAACAAAAGAACAGCAGGAGAGCACCCCAGCCGGAAATTAAATCAATCCTTTGGAACCCGTCGGAGATAGGCTTCAATGGTAAGGGGTATCGCGACCCGAACAACGGTATAGCATTTGGGACTCTAAACCGAATGGGCGATATCTTCATCATTAAGGCTATTATCAACACACGTATTGAACAGGTTCAGAACTTTTTGAAGTACAGCGTTGACGACCAGAAGCCAGGATACCAAATTCGTTACAAGCGAAGTCCAGGTTCTGAGGGTTCCGACGAAAAGGAACTATCAGCAAAAGACAAGAAGATTGTCGATTACATAGTTCGTTTCCTTGAAGACGGTGGAGAGAATGACAAATGGGAATGCGAGGACAACTTTCAAGAGTTTACCCGTAAAGTATTGAGAGACTCTCTTGTGCTTGACCAGATGACATTCGAACTCGTTCGAGCAAGGAATATGAACCTCAAGAAGTATCGTGCCGTTGACGCTGCCCTGATACGGCAGTTAGACACGAACGACCCACGATACAGACAGATGTTCGAGAACTTCCGCTGGCACGGTTATTTACCTCGCTATGCTATGGTATGGGATGGGCAGATTATCCGTCACCCTGTATCAGATGAGTATGTAGTTTTCTATCCGTGGGAGTTGGGTTATGGTATCCGTAATAAGACGACCAACGTGTTGCGTAATGGATACGGCTGTTCGGAGTTGGAAACGCTGATTGAAATTGTGACATGGATTTTGTGGGGAATGCAGTACAATGGTAACTTCTTCAAACAAGGTAGCCAGCCGAAAGGCTTCATCAATGTGAAGAACGGAAACGTCGACCAAGGAACCCTGAACGAGTTTCGTCAGGATTGGAAACAGACGATGAGTACCGTGTATAATTCTCATAAGATACCCGTCATTCAGGGAATAGACCTTGAGTGGATTGATTTACAGCAGACGAACCGAGACATGGAGTTCACTGAATGGATTAAGTTCCTATTGGTGATTGCGTGTGCCGTGTACCGTATGGACCCATCGGAGTTGGGCTTTCAATTCCAGGACGCTGCTCGTATATTTGGACAGGAAGGACAGAAGGAACGTCTTGACCATTCAAAACAGAAAGGTCTGACTCCTCTGTTAGTGTTCTATCAGAATATCCTGAATAAGTATATCATCAGTGAAATTGACGACCGCTTGGAACTCGTGTTTACAGGTATTGAAATTGAGGACGAGGCAGCACAGGTTGAACTGGATAAGAAGAAGTCTGAGGCTGGCTTTGTATCGCTTGAGGATATGTTCGAAAAGTATTCAGGTAGAAAGTTCGACCCGAATAAGGACACTATCCTTAACACGGTGTATCAGTCGGCTCAGAGCAACAAAATGATGGGTGGTGAGGGTATGAACGAAATCGTCGATGGCGAAGAAGGGAACGACTCACCTAAAACAGCGGAAGAGGCTATACAGGCGATGATGGTTGAAAAGTCTATGGAGAACCCTATTCTCGGAAAGGCTTTGGAGTTCATTGATTCACAATTAGGAATAAGAAAATGAAAGCACCAGCATCACCCCGAATTCATCATCACGTCGACCCGATGAGATATCCAAAGGTTCAAAAGGAATACGAGGGTAAAGGGAAGAATGCGTTCAACGCTGTTAAACTGTTCGGAGACGTTGTTGAAACTATGGTTGAAATACAAAAGAAGAAAAGATAATGTTATTCACGGAAGATGAAATAAAGAAGATTTTGACAAACATCGACCTCGCAGTAGTGAAGATGGTTGCACAGGTGTTGGGGAAAGACTACCTAACAACTGAAGACCTTGCGCTCCTGAAGAAGAAAGGGGTTGACTTGGTGAAACTGATTCCTAAATTCCCTTCCCATTATCAAGCGTTTCTTTTTGGTCGTGTTTCGGCTGCTGTTGGGACGAAAGCCACCGCTCAGATGACTTACTCCGAGTTTACTGCGTTTCTGTCTAAAATGGGCTTATTTGAGCCCACAGCGAGGGAAATGGCGTTCTACAAGGTTGCCGCTAACAAAACTTATACTCATATCAAAGGATTTGCCGACCGCATCAAGAACGATGTCCGAGCATCAATTTCCGCAGAGGAACTCAGTTACTTACAGGCTCAAGAGCAGGCAAAGGCTGATGCGACTTTACGGAAGGAGATGCTCGAAGGCACGTTCGAGAAGCGTTCCGTCAAGAAGATTACTTCAAACCTCGCTAACCAGATGAATGATTGGCAGCGGGATTGGGGACGTATCGTTGAGACGGAAAGTCAAGATATATACAATCTCGGAAGAGCCGAAATCATGATGGAAGAAGACCCCGACCCGTTGGTTTACTTTGATGTCTTCCCTGGAGCCTGTCGCCATTGCATACGACTATACCTAACAGGGGGTATCGGGAGCCAGCCACGGGTGTTCAGGCTTTCGGAACTCATGGCAAACGGTACGAACTATGGTGTGAAGTCGAAAGATTGGAAAGCGACGATACACCCTGTTCACCCGTTCTGTCGGTGCGACTTGCGTTATGTTCCGAAGGGATATGTATGGAACCCTGACACACATCAGTTCGAGCCTCCTAAGAATTATGAGAGAAAGGTTGAACGGAAGAGTCGAGCGAAGATAACAATTGGAAATAAAGAATATACAGTCTAAAAGATGATAATTATGAACTTGAAGAAATTTTTAGGAATTCAGTCAACCCAAGAAAAGGTTGAGGACTATCGGAAGTTGAAAGGTCAGTTGGCGAACCTTGAAACTTTGGGTCAGGAATTGTCCGACAAGTTTTCAATTCAGAAGTCTGTCATTGACGGTGTGGATGGTTTACCTGAGGAGAAGAAATCCGAAGTATTTGAAAAGTACAGAGGATTCCTAAAAGAGCACCAGAAGGAAGTTTCGTCAGCCGTGAATGAAAGAAACAAGATATTGAAATCGCTTGAGGCATACCGTAACGACCCCGACGTTGGTGACATCTGTAAAGGTATTGATGCTCTTGAACAGGCTGAAGAGGCTTATCGTGGCGGTAAACTGTCTAAACAGGTGTATTTCGACATCGTGAAGTCAATTACAGGCGAGCCGACAAAGTACGCTGACGTGGTTGCTTTTGACAAGGATGGTAGAGTCCTCGTTTTACATCGTGTTGAGAACTTTGTTCCTACTGGTAAGGTATGTATCCCTGGAGGTCATGTTGACCCAGGAGAGGACTTTGAGACGGCTGCGCTTCGGGAACTTAAAGAGGAGACAAATCTTGACCCAATTGAGGGGAGGGGAATTGTGTACCTCGGAGAGCACAAAACAGAGGATGCGCATATCAAGTATTTCCAAGTTTGGGTGGACTGCTTGCAGCCTGTAACAGTTGATGCGTCGGAACATTGTTTCGCTGAATTCATTGACTTGGGACAGATTCCTTTGAAGCCGTTTATCTTCGACCAAGGAGAGATAGTTCTTGACATGCTGATGAAGCCACATCAGATAGAGGAAGCCAAACCGCTGATGAAAGCCTTATCAGAAGGACGTATCACTCCCGAAGCATTCGTTCCGGGATTCACATCAATCCTGAAGAAGGCTTTGGACATCGAAGCCGTGAAACCGCTTGAACCGGAATCTATGGATGGGGACAAACGAAAAGTTTCTGTACCTGTACGAGACCCGATGAAGTGTGTCGAAACCATCATGAAAGGTATTAGCGGAGCGGAGGAAGTAACAGTTGGGACAAACGGTCATCTCAAATTTGTGAAGCCTCTAATTATTCATGACACTCGTTACCGTGAAGACCCGTCGACCAACCGCTTAACAGAGGTTGAGATAGTGTTTACAGGGGACGACAACGACATGATGCGTATTCTCGAGGAAATGAAATATTCATTGATGACTGGACCCATGAAAGTCCGGACTCCTCAAGAAGAATTTATGGCAGCGAACGAGCGTGGAACCGATTATGTTGGAGACCCGATATTTGTAACTTTCTAAAATGATTTGTAACTTTGTCACAAATTTATAAAGTGGAAGTATGAAGAAGCAGACCCCAAATGATTTTAACTTCTGGTTGCCGATAGACTTCATGAAGTCTGACGCTACTGAGTATCCTCGTGGTGATGACCGTCGCTACGAGAATATGATATTTGAGGGCATCGCGAGTGACGACAGCAAAGATTATCAGGGTGACTCAATGGAGCCCAATGGGTTCGTTATAGACTACTTCCTCAAGCATGGTTTGTTCAATCTTGACCACTTAACAGTTCGAGCAAAAGAATTGAAAAGTAGGTTTTGGATTGGTGAACCGCTTGACGGGAAGATAGTCGATAACAAATTTTGGGTGAAAGGAAAGTTATGGAGCGAGTCTCCCGAGGCAAGAGCCTTTTGGGACAAGTGTATTGAAATGCGCGAAAGCGGTTCAACCAGAAAGCCTGGAATGTCTATTGAGGGAAAAGCCTTGGAGCGAGACCCGAAGAACGAAAAACATATCACGAAGGCAATTATCAATAATATTGCGCTGACGTTTACTCCTGTAAACTTCAATTCGTATATCGATTTCGTGAAAGGTATTCAATCTCAGGATTTCATTCCTACTGGTGATTTACTCAAGAGCCAACTCAAGCGTGATGTCATGTTCGAACAGGTGATAGGGAATAAGAGGATTGTCATCGATTCAAAATTCCGTATTATCCAAGAGGGCATTTGATGACTCATTTTAGGGAAAAGAAATTTTGTAATATTTTTAATCCGAAAAATTAAAGTAGTATGGTACAATTAACTGATGAACAGAAAAATGACGACCTCGTAAAATCATTGCTTGGCAGTGGGTTTACAGAAGAGGTGATTGCTGGTTGGATTGAATCCGGCTCAATCAAATTGGAAAAGTCGGTTCAAAGTGGTCCGGATGACCATGGCGAAGGCGACGGTGATGGAAATCACGAGAAGAAGGAAAAAGACAAAGACAAGGACAAGAAAGACCCTGACAAGAAAAAGGAAGAGGGCGATGACGACCCCGACCTCGAAAAGGGTAATGGCTGTGGCGATGGCGACAAGAAAAAGGACGACATTGCGAAGTCACTTTCTGCGGACATCATCAAGAGTATTGAGGACAGCCTGTTTGGCAAGTTTAATCAGTCTCAGGATGACCTGCTGAAGTCTATTCCGGCTATCGTAGAAAAGGCTCTTGAGCCGATTACTGACAAGATTGAAAAATCTTTGGACGGTATGCGACAGGCGATTATTGCTTTCGGAAATTCGGCTCCTGAATTCAAGAGTGCTGGTCTGAGCAAGGCTATCATCGAGAAAAGCATTGAACAGGGTGGCGGTGCTAAGGATGAGGACAACAAAACAGTTCTGAGCATTTCGAGAGACCGTGCGGTTGTTCGTGAGTTGATTGCTAAATCGATTGACGAGGAAGCCGACCCCGAAATACAGAAGTCTTTGCGCGACAATACAACTGCCTATTTGCTTGACCCGATTGGTGGGGGCATAGGTAAAGACGCAGCCTTGTATATGTATAACAAGAAGAACGTTCGCCTCGTGAAATAATTTCGTACGAAACTTTAAATAATATACGAAAATGGATTTATTCAATTACAATGGAACGGAGGCTACAAATCCGTTGGAAAGTATGTCTTCGGATGAAATCTTGAAGGCGATGGAAGCAGGTCTGTTGACTGGTATGCAGTACAACGACCAATTGAATAACGGTGGAGGTCTGAAACCTGAATCCTTGGATTCTGTGCTGAAGAACCTTGAAAACCGTTTGGACCAGTTGGTGTTCTGGAATGAGTTGAACCGTCAGAAGATTGACAATACTGTTCATCAGTACAATCAGTTGTACAAGTATGGTCAGGAAGTGGGCATCTTCAATCAGGAAGGCGAAACTCCTACTGAGACCGACTCTGTATATCGTCGGAAGTCAATCGTTGTCAAGTTCACAGGTGTGACTGGACAGGTTACTCATCCGGGTATGATTGTCAAGACTGTCGTTGGTTCACTGTACACCAAGGAAGTTGAAAACAAGACCATCTTGCTTCAGACTATCCTTGACAAGAAAGTGATTGACGCTGACTCGGCAAAAGTTCCTGAAGAGTTCGACGGTGTATTTGCACAGCACATCGCTGGTATCAACGATATCACAGGTGGCTTGCTGGGTAAAACTTCTGAACAGGTGCTTGACGCTTACTTCGGAGACCCTGCCGTATTGAACGCAAACGGTTCTGTTCTGAATGACGCTTTGGTTGAGGACGCTGCTCAGGCAGTTGTAAACGACCGAAACGGTATCATCGACCGTATCGTTTCTTCCCCTGTCGTATTCAACAACTACGTGAAACTCTTCCACGAGTCTAAACGTGTTATCGTTGGTATGGCTGGTGGCGTTGTGGGCGCAACTATGGGTCAGTCGGTAAACGACATCACCACTCAGTTTGGTAAGGTGAACATCAAAGCGGACAAATACTTCGACTTCAACCAGCCGATTAAGTTGGGTCGTGGTAAGACTTCTGACAAGGCTCCGAACGCTCCTATTAAGGATGTTACGACTCCGGTTGCTGTTGCCGTTGACGCGAAGGGAATGTTTGGTTCTGTTCACGCTGGTAACTACTTCTATGCTGTTACAGCGAAGAACCGTTACGGAGAGTCTGAACCCGTTCTGTTGAACGACGCTGAACAGGCTGTTGGCGCAACTCAGTCCGTGACTCTGAAGTTTGCTGGTGCGAACTCTTCGGCTTATCCTGAAACCTGTTATGTCATCTATCGTACCGAAGCCAATCCGGTCGATAAAGGCACTGCTGATTTCTATCCTATCTTCGAAGTTAGCAAGACTGAACTTGCTGCTGGTTGGGACGGTGCTAATCCGGGAGAGGTTCACGACCGCAACCGTTGGATTGCCGGAACCAAGTCTGCTCTCGTTTACTTCAACGGAAGTGAAATGATTGAGTATCTGGAACTGGGTGGAACCATGAAACTGGATTACGCTATTGTTGGTCCGAGACGTTCATTCTCTGTATTGAACTACGGAACTCCGGTAGAGTATATGCCTGGAAAGATTGCCCGTATTATCAACATCGGTAAGATTGGTCTGCCGACTACCTAATAACGAGGACAATTACGTTATAATGATGGGGATGGGGTGTATGTCCCATCCCCATTAATTTTATAATCATAAATAAATTCAAAGAATTATGAAACTGTTTAACAGAAAAGCGGGAAACAAAACCATCAATTACAATGGTAAGAACGTGAAGTTTGTAAATTGTGTCGCTGAGGTCGAAGACGACTTTGGTAAGGAAGTTCTCAAGTTGGGAATCCCTGACCTGTACGAACACGGCAAACAGCCTGTTTTCGAAACCCCGAAAGAGGTTCAGATGAAGTCAGACTTCAAAGACCGTGAAGAGTGGTACAAGAAAGAGATTGCTCGCCTGACAAATGTCAATACAGCGAATAAAAAGAAGATTGAGGAACTCGAGCAAGAGGTTGAAAACTGGAAGAACGAATACAATCGTGAACACGAGGCTCGTATTCAACTCGTTGCGGGAACCGTTCCCCCAGCCGAGACAGTTACACCCCCTGCACCTGAAACTATCGTAGAGAACCCAGCAGAGGGTACAGGCGAGGAAACTCAGGGAGACGCTGACCCCGAAGTAACAGGTGGCGAAGGTGGTGAGGGAAACCCTACTCCGGAAGAGGAAGAGGCTGCTCTCCGCAAGGAACTGGGTGCAATGAAGAAAAATGAACTGATTGCTTTTGGTCAGGAGGGTGGTATTGACATGACCGCTATCGCTGAGAAGACCAAAGCCGAAATCATCGAATTTTTGGTAAACGCTTCTAAAGAGTAATGCGAGATGGGACAACTTGTTTTGACAATGAAGTATAGAAAGAACACGGGGATGATATTTAATCCCACGGAGATTTTTTCTTTGTACCTGTACGGGATAACCATACAGGGAGGCGACGGGACTTCTTTCAGCAGTGAAAGTATGCGGTTCTATATACAGGCTGCTCAAAGAGAGGTTGAGAACTTCTTCAACCTGAAACTGATGCGCCAGTTCATTGACCAAGAGAAGTTGACATTTTACCGAGCCGACTATTGGCAGAGTTTCCCTATTCTGTTCACGAACTATCCCGTCAACAAACCGATATCGTTGACGGGACGGTTCAACAATCTTGAGCAAATTTCCTATCCGACACAATGGCTGACAACTCACCAGAACAGTTATGGTCTATATAAGCGAAGAGTTTCAATCGTTCCCACGGGTTCGGCTGTTGCTACTGCCAATGCTGAGGTCATCTTGAGTGGTCTGACAACCCAATTGGGAAGCCAGCACTTCAGGATGATTCCGGATTATTGGGACTTCCAGTATATTACAGGCTTTGACCTCGACCATATGCCTATGGACTTAATCAATCTGACGGGGAAATTGGCTACGTTCGGACCACTTGGAATTGCTGGTGACTTGATATTGGGTGCGGGTATCGCTGCCCAGTCGATAGGTGTTGACGGGTTGAGTCAATCAATCAGTTCAACATCATCAGCAACCAACGCAGGATATGGGGCAAGGATTTTGCAATATCAAAAAGAGATTGCGGATTCTGTGAAGAAATTGAAATTAGTATATGATGAAATTCGTATGGTAGTTGTATAAATGAAGACAGGTAGTTTGTATATTGTGTATAACGATATCAACGATAAAGTTTACGTTGGTATAACTGTTCGTAAGGTTCATAGAAGATTTCATGAACATATTTATGCTGCGGAAGCGGAGAAGGATAATTTTCAGTTTCATAAGGCAATCAGAAAATATGGTTCGCAGAATTTTCACGTTGATTGCTTATTGAGTGGTATTCCAATCGAAAGACTTCCTTTGTTTGAAAAGGCTTGCATAAGTAGATTCATTTCCTATAAGTGTGGGTATAATTCAACTCCAGGCGGTGACGGTACGGGAAAGGAAGTGACTGACGAATTTAGACAAAAGATATCAGAACTTCACAAGGGTAAAACTCCTTGGAACAAAGGGGTTCCGATGCCTGATTGGTTGAAAGAGAAGTTGCTTGCCACTCATATAGGAAAGAAACACTCTGAAGAAACTCGAAAGAAAATGTCGAAAGCAAGGGTCGGTAGAAAACCAATGCTGGAGAAACATCATTCAGAAGAAACTCGGAAAAGGATTTCTAAAGCGTTAAAGGGTAAACCTCAGCCTTGGAATTCTAAAACTTTATTAGAAAGGAGATACGCATCATGAATGGAAGACCTATATCAGAGGCTCCCGAGCAGTCCTTATATGGACAGCCTCAAGTGAGTTTTCGCCCGAATGACTTTAACTCGGTTATTTGGGCGCACGGTTATGATATAATCTGTGAAAAGGCGATACGCTGTCCGTGTCAGGGAAACTCGGGCAGTCCGTTACCTGATTGTCAGAACTGTCACGGCTTTGGATACTTCTTCGTAAATCCGAGGAGAACCAAAGCACTTGTAACAGGTCTGAACAGGAATACACAGTACGTTCAATGGGCTCCGGAATTGATGGGTACGGCTGCGATAACCGTTCGGGATGAAGATAAAGACTTCCTTTCCTACTTTGATAGAGTGACGGTAGAGGATGAATATGCTTCGTTTACGGAAATGTTGGTGGCGAGGGAGATGATAGGTGACGAGGTTGCTGTTTTTCTCTCTTATGCCCCAATAGAGGATGGTATCGTGGCAGTGTACACCTTTAAGGATTCCGAGTCCCCGTTAATCAAGTTAGACCCATCAGTCTATGAGATAGTTCCCGAGAACCCGTATTGCTTGAGATTTGCTCCTGGGAACGTTCCTCCAGAGACAGGTGTTTCAGTCCTGTACAAACACAGGGTGGAATACCACATCATTGATATGCCTCACGAAATCCGAGCCTCGTTAGGTAAGGATAAGAAGAGCGGACAGTTTCAAATCCTCAAGATGCCGATACAGGGTGTGGGACGGAGAACTCACCTAATAGACATGCAGCGTCCTAATTACGATGGAAGTGGAATAATATATAACGACGACAATGATTCCGATACACGTTGATTTGAGTGAAATCGTAGCGGAGTTTGCTCTTACAGGTTCGCAGGCTCAGGAACTCGGTGGCGAGATTATCAATCGGGTGGTGACTGAGTATGTAAACAAGTGGGAGAACCTTGTCAATAGAGAGTTAAAGAAGACCCGAAAACTGTATAAGAATGCCATGTACGTTGATAGGGTGAGTCCGACGGAAGTGGTGTTTGGGCTTGCTCCCGGACAGGACGGGTTGGCTTTGGCTCTTGAAGAGGGGAAGGCTCCCTTTGACATGAAGCCAGGATTTTCCAACTCCTCAAAGAAGAAGACATCTGCGAGTGGGGGTTGGTATCTGATAATTCCGTTTCGGTACGCTACTCCTGATGCTGTGGCGGAATCAATGGTGTTTCAAAATCGGCTGCCGAAAGAGATTTACGACATTGCTAAGAGTAACGGTGGACAGCCTGTAAAGAAGAATCAGCTTCCTATACAGTACGCACAACTCGGGCAGCGTAAACCTATTCAAACAGCCGAAGGAATCATTCCGGCTTATACTCACAAAGCACCTCAATATCAAGGACTCGTACGAATTGATATCGCTTCTACTGATAAGGAGAATCGTGGGGGATACTTCACATTCCGAAGAGTGAGTGATAAGAGCGACCCGTTAAGTTGGATAAATCCGGGATTTGAACCTCGGAAGTTCATGGACAGGGCACTCGACGAGGCACAGGTGTTTGAGGTTGCTGACATGGCGATTGATGAATTTTTAAATCAATTATAAAGATGATTTTAATTGCGAGAATAAAACAGATAGTCGATGGGTTGCTTCAGTACATTCAGTATGATTACGAAAGTGTGCCGGAGCATGAGACCTTCCTCTACCATATGTTCTATGGGACGAGGGACGGCTCTTTTGACTTCTATGAGCAAGCAAAGAAACTGTTCCTGAGAACTAATACGAGTCCCAGAAAGATACAGGTAAAGATGGAGTATCCGAAGGATAAAAGCCATCTTCCCTGTATTATCGTAAGGGAGCCAGGACGTTCAACGGATAAGCCAGCACCGCTTGGCGGTTATGGCGCACCCGTATTAGACACGTTTGGCGCAACTGAATATGAACGTGAGGGGTTCCGTCAGCCAGCCTTGTCGAAGATTGATTTGATGTGCTTCAGTGAGAATATGCTTGAGTCAATTCTGATGGGGGAAGTTATATATGCGTTGCTCATTGGAGCCAGAAATACATTTGAAGAGGAGTTTGCTTACTTCGATTTCAGCACGAATGAATTGATAGCGGAAAACGCTTTGTTTCCACAGCCGATATTGGTCAAGAACGTATCAATAGAGGTCGAGGACATTGGTGATTATGCTTCTATCATTCGACCTGAAATTGTGAGGAGATTTATCATTGAGGATGCGATACCTGTTGGGTCAGACCCAGGATGGGTTCCGCCTCCTTTGGACAAATATTTTGAATTTTCAAATCCGTATGTATGGCTGGATTCACTGTTAGCAACAGGTGAGAACACTATCTATTCGAATACTGATTGGGTGTTATCAGTTGGTGACGAATTGTTCAAGTTTGGTTCGGGATATGTATGGCTTGATGAGATGAACAACAAAGGTGAACAGGAGATTGAAGCGAAGACCCCTTGGAGATTGGAGTAGTATTTCTCCCTAATTATTTGTATCTTTGTTGGTGATATAATTTAGTTTAATTTATAAAATCGTTTGTTATTATGGCAAAGGCAGCATGGTTGACCGTCAATCCCGCTTCGGGAAACGGTAATGCGACAGTTCAGAACACGGGTACAGTTCACACAGGTCGTGAACAACGTGAGACGACTGTAACAGGTGTGGCGGTTGGAGTTTCGCCGAATAAAACTTACAAGGTTATTCAGAAAGGAAAACCTGAGTTCGTTTCATTTACGAATGGAGCAGAAACAACTGTTGGAAAAGCAGGTGGAACTCTGACGATTACAGGTAAAACCAACTCTTCGAAGTTGAACTTCGAATTGGTTAATCTTGAGACTCGTGCGGTGGTTGCAGGAGGTCTTAAATTGACTCTTCCTTCGAAGTACACCGCTGGTGGAGTAGAAACCACCAATAATGTGGCTATCACTGGCGACCCTGGAGCACAGCAGGAGTTTGAGTTCAGTATCACTTTCACTGGAATTGCAGCAAATACGACAATTGACGAATTGACTGCAGCAATGAAAGTAACGACCGCTGGAGGTCAGTCGGCTCAGATTCAAATCAAGCAATCTGCTGGTGACCCTGTATTCTCATTCGGTCAGGAGACAATCACTCTTGAAGCCAGTGGTGCTGCCGTATCTCAGACTATCGTTTCTAATACTTCTTGGGAATTGTCCTAACACGTTTAGAAATAATGGGAAAGAAACGGTTAAAGAAAAGCAAAGTAGAGGCACAGCCGTCAGTCATGACGGCTGCTGTCCCTCTTTCAGTTGAAACGAATGAGGGGTTCGACAGGAGAATGACTGTAACAGGTAAAATCACCGAAGGGACTATCCCCTTGACATCTTCCTTTACGATTACTCAACTGGGTCTTCGGGAACCGTTCATTCCTTTTGATAGTGACGAGCCGTTCCAGGATAGTACTGGGGAGGACTTTGGTGTATTGAAAGAATAACCATTAAAATAAAAAGATATGGCGTACAAATCGAAATTTACAGGAGCAAAGGTCGACGAACTGCTGACAGCGGTTCAGACTCAGCAAGACAATCCGTCAAGCATTTTGAACAATCTGACGGAAAAGAACATTCTTGATAAACTCACTGGGCAAGGAATTATCGACAAGATTAATTCCGTATCAGGAAATATCGTTTTCAAGAAATATGTAGATTGCCAGTCAGGTGCTGGAAAAACTTCTTAATCATGGCAAATAATCCGTATGCGACATCGAAACAGGCTGCCGACAGCGTTGGGATAACTCCTGGCGATATTGGCGTGGCTGCTAACGATTACGTCCGCAAGAAGGAACTTATCGCGACCAATAAATTTGACGCTGATTCTTTGGCTTCCTACGGAAATAATGACTATGTGATGTTGAAAGACATTGCGAAGGGTGCGTTCCAAGTTACTCTTTCAGTCAATTCCGATGTCACAAGCCGAGGAACGGTTCAAATCAATAATGGTACTGCGGGAGCGACAGCAACAGCGGAAGTGAACGTTGGAGACCAAGTTACTGCGAAATGTAACTTGTTGAAGAGTGGTGACGTATTTGACGGATGGTACAGTGGTTCATCTAAGGTGAGTTCGAATGCGACCTATACATTTACGGCTCAGGAAGCAGTGAGTCTGGTTGCTAAGATTAATTATCTTGATGTTACACCGACCTCGTTGGATTACGACGCTGCTGGTGGAAGTAAGACATTCCAAGTCAGCACGAATGTGCCTTGGACTGTTAGTTAGTAACTATTTAAAAAGAATTTAAGGTATGGCGAAAGATTCTTGGTTGACCGTAAATCCTATGGCGGGAGAGGGGAACGCTGCTCTGACGAATACAGGCACAATCCATAAAGGACGCTTGGAACGCCAGACAGTTGTTACCGCTGTCGTCAAAGGAATTGAAGCGGCAAAATCGTACCAAGTAAAGCAAGAGCCAACTGCCGAATATATCACCCTGGACAAGACGTCATTTGACGTGGGGGAAGGTGCTTCGACGATAACTGTTTCTGGAAAGAGCAACTCACCGAAGATAACCTTTTCCCTTGGGACAGGGAATGATATCCCTATTGTTCTTCCTGCGAATTATACCGCTAATGGCTTATTGACTGTGAACGGGACGTCAATTCCTGACGACCCAGGAGCGGTTGATGAGTTCGTCTTTTCAATGCAAATTCCAATCCCAAAGAATACTGTGGGGAAACGTACAGGAAAAGTTTCTGTAACGGGTTCAACATCTTCAGTGACTGGAACAGTAACTATCACGCAAGCCACATCGACTTGGACTGTTACTTATTCGAAAGGTGATTATATCAACACTATCAATAAGACGTCTGAGAAGATTAACTGGGGTGGGACAGCAACTGCGGTGGCTACATTGTTAGCGAATACGGCTCAATATACATATTCCTTTACAGGATGGTATGAGGGTGACACGAAAATATCGTCCGACCTTTCATTGAGCGTATCTAATATCACAGCGAACAGAACATTCACGGCAATTGGTGCTCGGACGCTTAACAGATACACCCTTTCATTCACCATCACGCCCACTGGAGCGGGAACGGTATCTGGAGGAGGAACTTATGACTATGGTTCATCTGTTAAGTCAACTGCGACTCCTGCGACTGGGTACAATTTCACGAAGTGGGTTGACGAAACAGGTGGTGAGTCAACGACCAACCCGTATCCGGGATGGGAAATCACGAAGAACCGTACAATTCAAGCGGTCTTCACTATTAAGAGTTATTCAATCACATTGGCTGCACAATTCCGTATTGCTGAGACAGGTGACTTCACGGGTGGTACGACGGGAGGAACTGTTTCCGGAGGCGGTACAGTTACTCACGGGACATCTGTTCCAGCCAAAGCCACTC
>ENA-OPWK01000167-OPWK01000167.1-human-gut-metagenome-genome-assembly--contig:-NODE-167-length-16957-cov-3.374098_pt1 | contig 16957 bp, 17 predicted proteins | sample MGYA00241509_ERZ502010 | MGnify/ENA primary metagenome ERZ502010 (study PRJEB25962, sample SAMEA2042014) | human gut metagenome | biome: human gut; feature: human-associated habitat; material: faeces... | reverse complement strand
AGCCATCTTGGCATATGTACCTTTTGTTACCAATTTATCTCCGGATAACTCACAAAATACAATCGTAATATATCTGTCCTGTGGTGTCAGATACTTTTCTATACATTTTGAGTATTCTTTTGATGCAAGATTAATGATAATCCTACTGTCATCGATTACTGAGCGGTATAACAATTCTCCCCAGTACTCATACAGATTTTTTGCATCTCCAATTCCAACCTTTGCCTGCATTTCAAGACGATAAGGAGTCACACCATCCATTGGTTTTAAAATGCCATAAAACGCAGACAAGATTCTTAAATGATTTTGCAAATACTCAAACTGCTGGATTTCAAACACAGATGGTGCCATATATTGAAATGCAATCCCTTCATATGCTAAAACAGCCGGAGTAAGCCTGTTATAAAGATCCATATTTTCCAATCTGTTAAAGTTCTGCTCTGCAATCTTGTCATTACATTTCCATATAGCTTTCAGTTCTTCTTTTGATTTGCTTTTCATCCAGTTTAATACTTCTGCTGTCTTATCAATATAGACAGGCAGTTCAACCGGTGCTAAGTTATCGGTATCTACAATCATCTTTTTTGCAGGTGATAAAATAATCTTCATTATGCCAATTCCTTAAGCATATTTTCAGGGTCATCTGCCGCCTTGACTTTATCATTTGCCTTTATAATGATTCCCTGCTCATCAATAAGATATGTAGTTCTTACTACACCCATAGATACTTTTCCATAATTTTTCTTTTCTTTCCAGACATCATATGCTTCAATAACTTTACGCTCTGGATCTGCTAATAGCGTAAATGCCAGTCCGTATTTTTCTTCAAATCTCTTGTGAGACGCTACAGAGTCCTTGCTTACTCCGAGAATAACAGCTCCCTTCTCAGTAAACTGTGGATAACGCTCAGAAAAGCCACATGCCTGCTTCGTACATCCTGGTGTATTATCCTTTGGATAAAAATATAAGATTACTTTTTTTCCTGCATAATCGCTTAATTTATGCATTTCTCCATTCTGATCCGGCAATTCAAAGTCCGGTGCTTTTATTCCTAACTCTAACATTTACTATTCCTCCGCTTTTGTATTTTCCACCTGTTTTCTTGTTCTTTTATTACCTGAAATCATTTTATGACCAGAATAGACTGCCATAATCATGCATATCAGAGAGCCAAATGCAAAGTATTTGTGTGCTGCTTTTAACCCTTTATATCCTGTATAAAAAGTTCCAACCATTGTAACTATTGCTCCGATTGACCAATATTTATGTGCTTTCATTTTATACCTCCAAATTGATTAAGCTGTTTCCAAAATAAATATCTCTGGATCATTAACAATATTATACATTCCATCCATTACTTTCGACAAGTAGGGAAAAAAATAATCATTCCAAATACAAAAGGATGTATCACGATAATTCTGGCATTACCTTGACGCATCCTTTCGTGTTGTATTTTTTTATTCTTCTTAATGACAGCTATGGCTTCCGCATCCATGCTCACCACACGTATGTCCTTCCCCATGGTTGTGCTCATGGTGAGAACACTTCACATCCGGATTATAATCAAGCGTATCATTGATAAAAGCTTCTACTGCTTTATCCGCATCTCCTGAAACTCCGCCAAAAAGCTTAATGCCCGCTGCCGCTAACGCAGTCTGAGCACCTCCTCCGATTCCGCCGCAGATCAAGACATCGGCATTTAAGGCATTAAGAACTCCTGCCAACGCACCATGTCCGCTTCCATTCGTATCTACTACTTCTGAATGTACTACTTTTCCTTCCTCTACATCGTAAATCTTAAATGTCTCTGTGTGTCCAAAGTGCTGGAAAATCTGTCCATTTTCATATGTTACTGCTATTCTCATGATACCTTCTCCTTTTTCTGCTGCATATTTTTTGTAAATTTCCTGTTTGTAACATCCTCCAAAGCTGCAGTCGCTGCTCTGACCGTCACAAATTCTGAAATCCCCGCCCTCGATTCTAAGCGGATGCCCATCAATGAGTGCATCTGCTATTTTCTTCCTAGCAATCTCGTAAATCCGTTGAACTGTTGTTCTTGCAATCTGCATAGATACTGCACACTGCTCCTGACTATAACCTTTCTTGTCCAAAAGACGGATTGTCTCGTACTCATCTACCGTCAGAACAATGGGTGTTTTTTTCTCAGTATCATCTGCCGGAAAAAATTCTAAAACATTGGGGAAATGGCAGACTTTTCTGCATTTTACTGGTCTCGGCATAAACTGCTTTTTCTATCGTTTTACATTTAATCTGCTTTTCTATCCAATTATCTTGTGCATTTTTAATGATGTCAAATCATCGCTCTTTTTCTTTATTTACATTTTTCAGTTACAATAACATATCCTTAACAAATGTATTCCGATAGTCACTCGGTGATATTTTATATCTTTCCTTGAAAACTCGGTTAAAGGTTCTTTGACTTTCAAAACCACAATCAAAACATATATTAGTTATAGTATCCTGTGTATTTTCCAATGCAGCAACTGCATAATTTAATCGTACTCCATTCACATATTTATTAAAATTACAATGAAAGGTTTTGGCAAACATTCTTGACAATACATATTTACCAACTCCCAAATCGAGTGCCATTTTTTCCAGACTTATTTCATTTCTAAAATTCTTTGCTATATACTCCACGGAATTATAAATAAGATCATCACTTCCTAATGACTTTTTATCAATCATCGGCATGTCAGTAAATACATATGCAATAATTATTTGCGCATAAGCCTGCGCCAATATTGAATTACACTCTGGATTTTTTGTCAAAAAATTGATTGCGTGAACCACATCCGGATGCATATTTTTTTTCTTTAACACTGGATTCTCAGGACTATATGTTTGCAATTCTTTCAGATATCCAGATAGTACTGCCGGATCAATATGTAAAAAAACGACTTTGTTTTCTCTTTCTCCGAAGACTTGATAATGATGTATTACATTTGGAAACACGATTGCGAAGTCGCCTTCATTCATATCATATAGCTCTAACCCCACTCCAAGTGCAATATTACCATTTGTCACATATACAATCTCTATGGCTTCATGTAAATGTGGTGGCATGTGTACTACTCTTTTCCACTCGACCGATATTCCTTTGTCTCTATTTTCATATACTAACAACATTTAGAACCAACTCCTTTTTCTTAGCTTTTATTTTGTCATATTGTCCCATTTTTATCTGCCCATTTAGAAAAAGGACACTGCATCGTATGATACAGCATCCTTATCCTTTCTATGTGAAAATAGTTGTTGTAAGAACAAATTATGCAAACACAAACATCATATTAAAAACTATTCACTAATCTTGAGCTGCTCTATATTTTTTACTCCCCTAGTTCAATATTTATCGATACATCCTGTATATCTTCATTGCAACTAACAAATGGTAAATGAATATCTGATGTCTTCTTCCGCACTGATATGATATTCGTCTTCCACATCACTTTGCCAGCTGTCGATACCTCCGACTCCTCTGACTGCTCCGTATACGCATAAAACTGTTCTTCTTGCTGGTGGTAATTCCTCATGATGCAGAGCATTTTCAATTTCAGATGCTGTATAAGGAAGGCATGAAAAAGCAAATTCCTTGTCTTTCTTCTCAATACGGAGTGTCTGTGGTGACTGATCTGTTCTACTATTGTCAAGACTTGTATGTCTGCTAATTTCAAGCCACTCTGTATCCATTCTCATTCCACATTCCTGTGGGACAAGGTAAGGTGTCAGGCTCAAATCCGTCACTTCATAAATACCTTTTTGGGCACCTGCTTTTCTATCCGGATATGTCTCCCCTGATAATCCTTTATAGATATATTTATCTGCAAGTGTTGGCATGATAAAACGCATTCCAAATACTGGAATCTCAGGCAGTCCTTTTACTCCATTATAATGTACATCCACCTGGATTTTTCCGGATACATCAACCGTATATGTCACAAGTACCGTTGTTGACGGATTGGATATTGTCTCATAAGTATATTTTACAATGATCTCATCAGCAAAAACATCCCCACCGAAGCTGTTATTGTCCGGTGCATATGGTTTCTGCACTTCTCCATCCATGATAACCTGTGTTTCCTTACAGTCAATAAACATATCTGCTGAAAGCCAGCTTCCGCTTTTGATATGGAACTTGCTTCCTCTGTCGTTATCTGTCAGCGCTCTCCAGAAAGTAGGTTTTGGGCAACGGTACAGCCACTCATATCCGTTTTTAACGATAGATTCCAGTCCGCCTTGTGCATAAGAAAAAATATAATCAAATCCTTCACCATGTACACCAAGTGTATAGTCACCATAGACCACTCTTAATTTATCTGTATAAGCCATAGTAATACCTCACTTCCTGCATTGCCGGTTTCTCTTTTCTGTCAGCAAATACGATTCCATTTGCTGAGAATTCATAGTCTGAAGGTTTATCGTCAAAGTCTCCGCCATAGCGTAAAACTTCTTTTCCTGTCACCGGATCTTTTACAAGAATTGCCTGATCGATAAAATCCCATATAAATCCACCCTGATACATATCATATTTATCAATCAGCTTCATATAAGATCCCAGACCTCCCATGGAATTACCCATGTCATGCATAAACTCACATAATATATAAGGTTTCTTCGGATTGTTATTCAAATACTCCTCTACATCCTCCGGCTTTGCATACATTCTTGTTTCCATGTCAGAAATCGTATCCTCATATGCCCTATTGTAATAAGAACTTTCATAATGAACTAATCTTCCATCTTCCTTTTCAGCAAAATAAACGTTCATTGCTTCAATGTCATCACCCGCATAAGATTCATTTCCTAAAGACCAGAATAAAACGGATGTATGGTTTTTAAATGTTTCAAAATTGTTTCTTGCACGATCAAGTACAGCCTCTTTCCACTGTGGAAAAGATCCCGGCACATTGCAGGATGGTTCGATTGCCCCTAATTTCTGGAAGGATCCATGACTTTCCAGATTCGTTTCTGCCATCACGTAAATTCCTGCATTGTCGCACATATAATACCACGGTATCTGATCCGGATAATGACAGGTGCGTACCGAATTAATATTATTTCTGAGCATACATGCGATATCTGCTCGCATATCTTCTAATCCAATGCATCTTCCTGTTTCTGGATTCCACTCATGACGGTTTACTCCTGTGATAACCAAGCGTTTTCCATTTAAATAAATAATCTTATCAATAATCTCAATTCTTCTGAAACCAATATCGTAAGGGATTACTTCTACTAGACTTCCATCTTCCGCCTTAAGCTCTACATACGCATGATATAAATAAGGATCATGATTATCCCACAGTTTAACAGTTTCTAGATCAGTACAAATCGTACCTTCTAATTGGTCATTTTCTTTCTTTAACTGTACAGATTTTTCTACTAACAGATTTTCTTCCCTGTCTTTTAAAATAAAATTAGCAGTGATACTCTGAGCATCCGGTGCAGATACTTTCATGCTGACAGATACGCTTCCACTTACATTATCCTGATTCAACACAGGTTGAAACCATACATCATCCATATGTACATCCGGTATCGCTTTCAAAGTAACATTTCTAAAGATTCCAAAAAAGCGGAAAAAGTCTTGGTCCTCTAAAAATGCTGCTGTGCTCATCTTGTGAACCTGAACTGCCAGCACATTTCCCTTTTCTTTTATATAAGGTGTCAGGTCAAACTCAGAAGGCGTAAAACTATCTTCTGCATAGCCCACAAACTGACCATTCAGCCACAGATACATCGCTTCTTCTACACCTTCAAAACAAATATGGATTCTTTTCCCACACATGCTCTTATCCAGGTCAAAGTATTTGATGTAGGAACCTACCGGATTGTACTCTGCTTCTGAAAACATTCCTTTTTCTGCTCCGGTCGCCTCCATGCTGTAAGCTCCTCTGTGGTACTCTTTTCCTTCCCACGGATACATGGTGTTAATGTAGCGGATCTTATCATATCCAGCCAGTTCAATATGTCCCGGAACCATAATTTTATCGAATCCTGATGCATCAAATGTTTCCTCATAAAAATTAACTGGTCTGCTTTTTACATTTTTACTATAAGAAAACTCCCACTGCCCATTTAATGACTGAAATAATGGGTTTTTCTCTTTTTTCATGTCCGAATAATCCGAATAGTAGGAATGATCACTATGCGGAGCTAATTGATTCACCTTAAATACTTCCGGATTATCCAACCATTTCATATCAGCATTCATATTTTTCCTTCCTTTCCAAACAAATCCCCAAAAAAGATTTTTGGGATTTGTTCGTTAAAAATTTCTTGTTCTATTTTAGTATACACCTACAAATGAGATTACAGGAGCAACTCTTGAATCTTCAATACGAATTTCAATTGCATCTGTTTCTACGCCCTGCAAATCGATGATCTTCTTATAACCAATTGTGGTAGCATCCACCATTTTTTCTTTTCTTCCATCTTCTGCCGCATACCATACAGAAAACTTCTCCACTCGCTGACTGAAAGGAATTGCCTCTTTTAATACCAGATAAGATAATTTCTTTTTCTCTGTCCACTGCAGATGAATTGTCAATTCTCTGTCCCCGGCTTTATTTCTGAACACATTCTCATAATCATCTACTCTTAAGAGATCTGCATTTTTACCTTCCGCATCCTTTTCCGGAACTGTTGTAATTTCAGCGATATCTGCCAAATTATCTTTAAACGTGCTTCTTATAAAATCTCCAAGCATTTTTACATTATTAACATCTGTCTGATGAAGTTTTCCATTTTTCATTGGAGGAAGATTCAACAGAAGTGTTGTATTTCCACCAACTGAAGATAAATAAATCTCTTTCAGGTTTTCGAAAGAACGAACTTGATCATCTTCTTCCTCATGATAGAACCAACCTGGACGGATAGAAACATCTGTTTCTGCCGGATAATATGCTAATTTTTCTTCATTACGCAAGCATTCACGGCTTCCAAGATCTTCCTGTGTTTCATCTAACGGACGATTTCTGAACTCTTCATTATCTTCCTGCTGGCTGAGCTGTGCTGTAATCGCCGGATCTGTCATATCTGCGGCAACGACACTCCACTCACTTGGACGAACTTGTCCGGCTTCGTTTCCACACCAGCGGATATCCGGACCTGAAATTGAGATCACAGCGTTTGGCTGGAGTTTACGCATCACTTCATAATATCTCTGCCAGTCATAAACCTGTTTCTTTCCATTGCTGCCTTCGCCACATGCTCCGTCAAGCCAGATTACAAATATGTCACCGTAGTTTGTTAAAAGCTCTGTAAGCTGATTCACATAGTAGTCATCGTATTCTTTGCCTTTTCCATAAGATTCATTGTTTCTGTCCCATGGTGAGAGATAGACTCCAAACTTCAGACCATATTCCTTACATGCCTCTGCTGTTTCACGAACGATATCACCTTTTCCGTTCTTATAAGGTGAATTTTTAATACTATGTTCTGTATATTTGCTTGGCCATAAGCAAAAGCCATCATGATGTTTACAAGTCAGTATTAATCCCTTCATTCCACCTTCAGCAGCTGTCTTTGCCCACTGGCGAGCATCTAACTCTTCAGGATTGAAGATAGATTCCGGTTCATCGCCTAATCCCCACTCACTTCCTGTAAAAGTATTTACTGTAAAATGGATGAAACAGAAATACTCCATATTCTGATAAGCGATCTGTCTTTTGCTTGGTATAACTGAAATTAAACGTTCATCCTCTTTCATACCCTTGTATTCCATTTTAACACTCCTCCAACTGTTTTCTAAGCTTTTCATTAGCATCTTCTACATTCATTCTTGACATGATAAATGTAATGATCAATGACAATACCATCGGAATCCACAAATACATAACATGCAGCATGTTCAGGCATGATTCTGGCTGGATTGTTGCTTCTTTCACAAATCCACTTGCATCAAGTAACCATCCACAAAGAGCAACTCCGATTCCTCCTCCGATTTTTGTACCAAAGGAAGTACAAGAATACATTGTTCCGTCAATGTGTTTATGTTTTGTAAGGTATGTATATTCTGAACAGCTTGCAACAACGGCTCCCATATCCCCCTGCCATGGTGCCATTCCAAGTGCTGCTATCGCTGTGAACGCAAGCATAAGTGGAACACTGCCCATATAGCCGGCAAAAATCACGCCTACACGTCCTGCTGTTCCAAGAATATAACCTGCAAGATTCATTCTATATAAACCTTTCATCTTTTCTACCAGCATAGGTGTAATGCACATTGCGATGATGACAGGAATATTGATTGCCCATGAAAATACAGAATATAAATTTTCATTTTTCAGTATGTAAATCATGTAATAAATTCCCATATTTAACATAGCTGAATAAATCTGCTGACAAATATAAGTAGCACAGATCATAAGATAATATTTATTGGAAAATAAAAGTTTTGCTGCCTCTACCAGACTATATTTTTCTTCTGTGTGGTCTTTACCTGCTTTTAATTCTTCTTCCGGAAGCTCCTTGATTGAAAATACGGAAATTGTATTTACAATCAATCCGATGATAGCATATACTACAGCAACTGTTATCCAAGCAGCGGCTCCAGCGCCTGCTGCTCTTACAAACTGAACTGTAACAGACTGAATAAGTAAGCTTGTTGAAAATGCAAAGATAAAACGCCATGATCCCATCTCTACACGTTCTCTGCTGTTTTTTGTACAAAATGTAACCAATGATGCATATGCAATATTATTTGCAGTAAAGAATACAGCATTTAACAGTGTGTATGCGATAAAGAACCATGCGTACTGAGCTGTTGTTCCAAGACTGTCCGGTATTGCAAAGTTTGCTACAAGTGTTACCGCACAACCAATATACGCATAAAGCATCCAAGGTCTTGCTTTTCCAAGTTTGCTTTTTGTTTTGTCAATCATAGTTCCAAAGAACATATCGCTGATTCCGTCAAATAACTTTGATACCATGATCAACGTTCCGATAATACCCGGATTTAAGCCTACTGTATTTGTCAAATACAGCATTACGAATGATGATAGAAATGCATACACAACATTTCCTGCCAGATCTCCTGAACCATAACCTACCTTATTATACCATTTAAGGTATCTTTTTTTTTCCATGTGAAACTTCTCCTTTCAACAACTATCTTTAGTTTCCACAACTTTTATATAATTTTACAAAAATTATATAAAAATTTTACGCCAGAATAAATATCATAAATGGAACAAAACATACACAAAATAACCTTTTTACTTTTTGTTTTTCGTTGTTATCCATTATTAAAAATGGACTTATCATTAAATTTGTGTTAAAATCAAACTAAATCTATCATTTTTGTTTAATTTTCAGACAGTTTCTAATTATTTTCATATACGGAGGTAGCAATGTACACAAACAATGCATATCTAAATGATTCGCATATAGACAGAAAGGATAAATCAAATCCACTTATTGTAACAATGTGCGGAACTTATAAGTTATATACCAAACCAAAACTTCCTACATGGAGACCCCGTGGCAGAGTTGACTTTCAATTATTATACGTTGCTTCCGGGAAAGCTCATTTCTATTTTGATGAGGATGGTACTGATACCATTGTACATGCTGGTCATATGGTTTTATATCGCCCCAAAGAACCTCAAAAATATGTCTATTATGCCAAGGATCACACAGAAGCATATTGGGTTCACTTTACTGGAAGCAGTGTCACAAATCTACTTCGTTCCTATGGCATAACCAAAGATAAGCGTGTCTTTTATTGTGGTTCTGATCCTGAATATAAAAATCTTTTTTCGGTTATGATAAAAGAGTTACAGATGTGTAAATCTGGTTATTCCGAAATGCTCGAAATGTATTTAAGACAGATTTTTATTAGATTACAGCGTCATTTTGAGCAAACGATTATGACAGACACATCCCAGATAGCAGAAGAAATAGACAAAGCCATTGTTTATTTTAGCGAACACTATAATGAAGCAATTAATGTTGATGCCTATGCTAAACAGAACCACGTCAGCACAAACTGGTTCATACGCAATTTCAAAATGTATACCGGAACTACGCCAAAACAGTTTATTTTGCAAAAAAGAATTAATAATGCTGAAACACTACTACAAAATAAACAATATAACATTAAAGAGATTGCACAGATAATAGGCTATGATAATCCTTTATATTTCAGCCGAATCTTTCAAAGAACGAAAGGTATATCTCCATCCGAGTATCGCAAAAACATATAAAGTATAAATAAAAAGGGAAGAGCTGATCAGTCATATTTATCAGCTCTTCCTTCTTGTTTGCAAATTTTGTCCACCTTTTATATTTATTTGGCAAGTAATATTTCGTTTCACATTTTATAATGACCTTGTCAACAGAAAGGAGATGAACTTCTATGAGAAACAAATTCCACAACTTTGTTCAACAACTACTTAACTTTTATGCAGACTTTTTTACTCGCAGATATTATCCTTTATAATTATGCAGTTGTTTCCACAACTTTATTTACACAACTGATATTTAAATTTCTAGGATTGATTTTTTGCAAACTTTTATTTTGTTTCACACTTTATAACAGCCTTATCAACAGAAAGGAGATGTATTTCCATGAGAAACAAGTTTTACAACTTTATTCAGCAACTGCTTAATTTCTATGCAGACTTTTTTACTCATAGATTTTATCCTTTATAGTATGCGATTGTACCCACAACTTTAATTATCCTCACCTGATAGTTAATCCATAGGATTAACTTTTCGCAAACTTTTAACTTCTACATCACTCAACACCTCTTCTGTAGCTTACGATTATGTAGGCCCATGTGTGATATTTATTATTTAGAAATAATCCATCTAGTTTTTTGCCTTGTTATCCGATGGCAATCTCACTTCCCCAGTTCTTTTTTTCATAATTGAATTCTGTGTTTCCATCTGTGTTGGAATATAATCGCTTTCCTGCAGAAATGCACCTGCCGCCTCAGCATATGATTCATATCCAGCTGCTTTCATTCTCTTTAACATTTTTGCCAAAGCACTGTTCTTGTCTCTACTCACCTGACGTGTGCTGATGCCCAGTTCCTCTGCTGTTTCCTTAACATGTTTTCCCATGATAAAATAATCGCTCACGATTTTCTTTTCCTTCTCTGTCAGATCACTGAAGAGTTCTTTGAAGAAGATCTCTGTTGTGATATCTGATGCAATGTCACGTCCATCATCTGCGATAAAGTCTGTCGCACAACTGTTTTCTGATTCTAATCCACAAAATAATACTGTATTATTTCTCTGATGCTGCTGATCGAACATATAATGTTCCTTATTATAAGAAATATTAAGAACTTCCAGCTCTTCTGCTGTAATATTAGCGTATTTCACCTTCTGATATCTGTCGTAAAATGTGTATTTTCTTTCTTCCATGATTGTTCCTCCGATTTGTCGTTTTTGTTGATTTGTGACAAATCGGAAATCATGGATATCTGGCATAATGTCTGCCTCTTCCCTGCATCTTGATATGCTCTTCCTTTCCGGCATCTACCTGTTAAAAAGGAAGCTTTTTCAAATCTGCAACCTGTTTTTTGGGTATAAAAAAAGGCCATGCCCTTCCGGGCACAGCCTGACGCCTTAAAATTTGAGAAAAGAAAAACCTCCGCAAACATTACGTCTGCGAAGGTCTATTTCTCTCAGCATATCAATTCTAACATGCATGTATTTTCATTGTAATGCCATTCACATGCCAGTTTACTGTCAGTTCACTGCCACTTTACTCCCACTTTTCTTCCAGTTTATTTCCTCCATCTTATTCTGTATCTTTTCCGGACGTGTAAATGCCCAGAGCATTGTTGCATACAAACGGATTGCTTTCTTACGGTTTCGATAATAAGTGGTACTTGGCATATCATCCAGCATCAGCATCACATCTTCATTGGTATTTCCTGCTTCAAAATATCTATATTTCAAAAGCCGATAATACAGCTGTCCATTCTTCGGATAATCCCTCAAAGCTATCAGGGAATCTCTCATGATTTCCAGCAAACAGAGATTCATATCATTATTCAGAAGTTTTTCCTGGATTCTGCGTTTCTCTGCAGTCGCATCGAAATCTACCAGATCATATAACATTTCCTTCAGATGCTTCCCTTCTTCTGCATACATTTCATAATCTATATCCACAAGATTCTTCTCAATACGGAACATTACCTTGGTATACTGACTCAACAATAATTCCGTATTCTTATAAGCATCCTCTGCCACTTCTTCCATATTGATAAACATATCCTGTATTCTCTGCATAATTGTCCTCCTTCCCGACCGCTTCCGCAGCCAGACCAATCATTGTATTGTTTATTCCATTCACAGTCTGTCACTGTCCTAACATCTCTTCATGCAGATTCCGCAGAAATATCTGCTGTGGGATAGCTTCTATTTCTGGCTGACCGGCAACTGTATGATCTATTGAAAGCAATCGGTTCTCACGGGAAAGGATGTATCCCCGACTGCTGATGTTCTCATCGAATATCTATCTCTCCAAAGGGGGCCCTGATTCAGGGCTCCCTTTTAGGGCACCGTTATTTACGTTCCATAAACCATTTATAATTTTCTTCATAAGTCAGATGACAGATTTTCCCGCCCACCTGACAGGTATAACGATATCCGGTTCCACCAGCTTTTCGACTGGCACAACGCTCCGGTTTTGAAACCTTATCAATCGCATACTTACGTCCATCTTCCCAGACAAACGCTGTAGGGATCAATTCTCCTTCCCGGCTGAATACCGCCAGGACATCTACATACACTTTAGCTGTCATTACAAAACACCTGCTCTCTCCTATCCATGAAAATATGCTTGTGGATGAACCGTGTGTTCCTTAGCATTCAGCTGTGCCAGTATCTTATCCTGATACATAAATGCTCTCTGAATACTCTGATAACCAAATCTTCCACGGATCTCATCTGCCACCTGGTCCATCTTTTTGATTTTTTCTCTTTTTGTTTCATCCATAAATAAATCAAGCTGATAAGGCATCTCTTCAGACACCAGATCACATCCTCGAACACCAAGACTACGAATCGGATGTTCCCAGTTATAATTTTTCTGAAATAACTCAAATGCAGTTCTGGCAATTTCTTCTGTAAGATTACTTGCCCTGTCCAACTTGCACTGTCTCGTGAAATGGTACAGTCCATTATCCCGAATCGAGATTTCTACTGTCCTGCATTGAAAACCATTTTCACGCAACCTGGCTCCTACACTTTCTGAAAGCGCCATCAAAATAATCTTCACATCCAATTCACTAACAAGATCTCTTGGTGTTGTTGTGCTGTTCCCGATAGATTTGATTGGTGCTCTATATCCTTCTACTGAAACTGGAGTCTTATCCCATCCATTTGCAAAGGTATGAAGTACCAATCCCATCTTTCCAAGATATGTTTCTAATATAGAAGGTTCTGCCCCTGCCAGATCGCCAATCGTACAAATGCCAAGTTTCTTCATCGTCCGTTCAGTACTTCGTCCGACCATAAGTAAATCTCCTACTGGAAGTTTCCATGCAATATCCTTGTAATTGTCTTTGGAAAACTCTGTAATGGCATCCGGCTTTTTATAATCAGAACCGAGCTTTGCAAATATCTTATTCCAGGAAACACCAATACTTACGGTAACACCCAGTTCATATTTAATCCGACTGCTGATCTCTTTTGCAATCTTCATTCCATCTCCCTTGATAGAAGTACTGGCGGTCACATCCAGCCAGCTTTCATCAATCCCAAATGGTTCTCTCTGATCTGTGTATTCACTGTAAATCTCCTGTGCCATTCTGGAAAACCTCAAATAAAGATCCATGCGAGGCGGTACAAAAATTATTTCCGGGCAAACCTGCCTTGCCTGCCACAATGCCATACCTGTTTTTACTCCGGCTCGCTTTGCAATATAATTCACAGTCAGCACAATTCCATGTCTTGCTTCCGTAAAAGCAATTCATATCTGAATGAAGAATTGTCCTGCTCATAACATTCACCTACCAGTCTAAAAATCGTAATAAAACTTCTTTGCTTCATATTGACTTTGTGAAGTTTTTGAATTATAATTTCTACTAACTCAGCGAACGTTTGTTTGCATTTTATACGTGATAATGAACTCTGTCAATAGTTTTTATAAAGTTGATGAAGTTACGATTTCAAAAACTTGGAAAGGATCCCACTATGAATTTTTCAGACAAGATTAAATTTCAACGAGAACAAAATCATCTGACACAGAAAGAACTTGCAGAACTGGTCGGCGTATCCCAGCGTGCAATCGCAGCTTATGAAAGTTCCGGCACAATCGCACGAATCTCTACTATGAGAAAGCTCGCTCATGCATTAAATGTCTCTTATGATTATTTAAAACATGATGAGATCACAGATCCTTCTTATGGAATTGAAAAAATGGATTATATTGATGAAGTCAATGGACAGCTTGGTGAAAAAGGTGCCAGGGACATCAATGAGATTCTCGAAGCCAACCGTGCTCTTTTTGCTGGTGGCGAACTCGATGAAGAAGCAAAAGATGCTTTCTATCAGGCTGTAACCAAAGCATATCTTTCCTGTAAGATGGAAGCTAAAAAGACATTTGGACGGAAAAAGAAAAACACTGAAACGGAAAGGGATTCATAGGTGTCCGTATTTTCGTACAGCACTTTTGCTACTCTATACTTGCAGCAAACTATCTTATGAAATATCGAGGTGTTTTTATGAGTTCAAAATGTATAAGAGACACTGTTAGTAAAGTAAAAACAAAATATCAGGAAAGTGATCCGTACCGCCTTGCAGCCGCTATGCATATTATTGTTAAGAAGCTTCCGCTTGGAACTGATCCAAACTGTTGCAAAGGCTTCTGTATGCGGGAATGTCGAAAGACCTGCATCGTCATTAACTGCGACCTGCCGGAAATCATACAGCAGATTATCCTGATCCACGAGATCGGTCACGCACTCCTTCATCAGAAAACCCTTCAGATCAAGTGTTTTCATGATTTTGAATTATTCGATGGAGTATCACAATGTGAATATGAAGCGAATTGCTTTGCCGCTGATTATCTTCTGGAGGATGAAGATGTCCTGGAGATGCTTAACGCTGATATGTCATTTTTCCAGGCTGCAGCTGAACTGAAAGTTCCACCGGAACTTCTTGATTTCAAATTCCGAATGATGAAACGAAGCGGCGTTCAGATTGTAGATTCTCCGATTACTTCCAACAGTGACTTTTTAAAAGATATCCCTACTTCGGGAATAATAGAAAATTACTAAACCTAAATTATTCACGGAACAGTATCTGAAGCGATAACTGTGCCATGAATCTAAAAATTGATCCATGCAGCCATAACATCACTCAATTAACCCGTCAAAAGGGTATAAAATCCCTGTGGCAGAGTTCAGAGTGCAATTGTTAAGCTATCAAGGTTCGTTAATAGTTGCTATTCCAGCTGTACATTCAGCTTACCGATATTTGAAAGTGTCTCATAGAATTCATTCTTATAAGGGCAGCTACTGCACAGCTTGAATGTGATATATCTTGCTGAACGAATTATTTTTGCAGCAATCTTCAGCAGTTTTAAACGGACGGTATCTATGCGTTGTTTTCGCATGTTTGCTGATAACGCCAATCGTCTAAACCAATTAAATATGTTATACGCAAGAGCGTGTACCTGAAGTCTGTTGGCATTTACGATTCTAGCATGGCTACTTACAGAAGCGAAATCAAAACCAGATTTGCTTTCTTTGATGAAGTTTTCCATCCGTCCTCTTTTGCAGTAAAATTTTATGAGATACTCTGGTGAGGAATCCATGTTTGTGACAACAAATGTGTACATGTAAACCATCTGGTTTTCCGGCTTTTCAACCTTGCAAACCACACGCCTTTCATAAGGCCATGGACCTGCTTTGTACATGAATTCACCATAAACTACCGCATAATCAACTTTGTTATTCCTGGTGATTTCATCAAGCTCATCCACAAGATGGGATGCTTTTTCACGGAGAATACCATTCTCCTTCAGCCGGATGACATAGCTTGTGCCATTTTCCTCGCACTGCTTGTAAAGGTCAGGCGTAGCAAAACCGCTGTCACCCCGAAGCAGAATTTGGATTGTTGGATAATCATTCAGATATTCATCAAGTATCAGTTGCAGGAAGTCAACCACTCCAGTGCAGGAATACTGTGTTCCATCACGAAGTTGGATTTTTATCAGATCCCCAGTCATTCCATCATAACAGACAAGTGGATGGTATCCATTGCTCCGATAATGAAAGTTAAAGGCTCTGCCTTCCTGTTTACCGTATGCATCAAGAAGAGTGGAATCCAGATCCAGAATAACAGCCTGTGGCATCTGAATACTGTAAACTCTTTTTCGAAGTATTCTGCCAATCGTAAGGAATTGGTTTAAAGTATCTTCATCCATACGGTTAAAGAATCTTGATACCGTAGGTTGTGATGCTAAAGCATCTTTATTTAGTACTGCTTTAAATACTGGGTCATTTGTAAGTTCATCTGAAGCATCATCTTCAAAATAACCTGCAATAATCATATAGATTATCTGAAGGAGATTCTCCTTGTCAGTGTGATATCTAAATGATGCAGAATCATTAGTCTTAAATGAGCGACTGAAAAGTTTATCAATGTCAAGTTTACTTACGAATTCTTTGATAAGAAGCAGGCCTGCATCGGAGGATAAATCTCCTCCATCAAAATTTATTTTAATCTGTCTATTGCTTTCTAGTGATAAGGTGTTTACAATACTCATGAAGGGCTCCTTTGTTTGTATTATTAATGGCTTTGAACACCTTAATTTTACCACAAACGGATGCTCTTTTTTTATTCACTTGATAAGTGAAAAGCAATATTCAATTAAAATATAGTAACTATGTGGCTTTCAGCCACTTTCACGGCTACGCCGTGAATAATCCAGGTTTATCTATGGCGGTGATTATAATCCAGAACAATG
>ENA-OPWK01000161-OPWK01000161.1-human-gut-metagenome-genome-assembly--contig:-NODE-161-length-17125-cov-1.760047_pt1 | contig 17125 bp, 17 predicted proteins | sample MGYA00241509_ERZ502010 | MGnify/ENA primary metagenome ERZ502010 (study PRJEB25962, sample SAMEA2042014) | human gut metagenome | biome: human gut; feature: human-associated habitat; material: faeces... | reverse complement strand
TTCCGCAAGTACATTCAAATCCTGTTTCAGCCTCAACGATAATGTGGCCAATTTCACCACCAGCACCGCCAACACCATGGATCAAGTTACCATCAGCGATAACGCCGCCACCAACTCCTGTTCCTAATGTCACAAAGACAACATCAGGATTGTTAGCACCAGCACCAACCCAACGTTCACCGAGGGCAGCAACGTTAGCATCATTATCAATTGCAAATGGAATACCGAGTTCTTTTTCGATGACAGATCCAACTTCTTGAGTTTCTGCCCAGTTCAAGTTAAAAGCACCCGTTACTGTTTTATTTTCACGATTAACAGCTCCTGGAGAACCCATACCAATTCCAATGAAATCTTCTGCAGTAAGTCCGTACATTTCCAAACGGTGTTTCAAAGACTCCACGATGTTAGGGACGATGTGACGACCATTTTCAAGCGTATTTGTTTCAATCGCCCATTTTTCTTGCACTTCACCTTCTGAAGTCAAAATACCAAATTTAACAGTTGTTCCACCAAGGTCAATTCCCAAGAGTTTTTTACTCATTTTCTTTCTCCATTTCAATGCGATGTTCACGTCGTAAAATCATTTCAGCAGTAAGATAGTTGTCCTTATCCACCAAACCATTCTGGTAGAGGGCTTCTAACTCAATCTTCATCATTTCGATATCATAAAGCCTTTTCCCTAGGTAAACTACTATGCCAAACTGTTTCAACAACTGTTGAACGTCATATAAAGTTTTCATAGCAATATTTTAGCAAAAAGCTTCTGCCATGACAAGATAGTTTTGAAAACCTTTACAGATTATTGTATACTTCAAAAAAACCTGAGTCATTTAGACTCAGGTTTTTGACAATTCGGGCAAATCCCATGTAAAATCATCTGTTCACGAGTAATGCGAAATCCTGTTTGTGATTCTACCTCTTCCTTGAAAGACGGAATCGGTAAGTCTAAGTCAGTAATGTGACCACATTTTTCACAAACAATGTTTAAGTGGTCATGCCCCATAAAATCATAATAGGTTGTATTATCATTATTAACCTTAATTTCAGAGACAATCCCTTCTTCAACCAACACCTTTAGGTTGTTATAGACCGTCGCTAAACTCATCCCAGGATTGTCAGGGAGTAGGTCATAATATATCACATCTGCACTAGGATGTTGATCAGACATCATCAAATAGCGAATAACAGCTTTACGAGATTCCGTCAACCGAATTCCTTTAGCTTTTAACTGATTTAGGACATCTTCATAAACGCCTAGACTACGTCGATGTACAGACATATCGCCACCCCCCCTTCTTCTAAAAGTATTTTACGTCTATTATACACTTTTAGAGGAACTCTTGACAATCATCTTAACTCAAAAATGCTTATCTCAAGCCTGGCGCTTGTCCAAGCTCAGCAGTCAACATCCAGATTGTCTTATCAATTTCAGATTTAGCTGCAGTGAAGATATCATTTGAAGGAGCATCTCCTTCTTCATCTGTGATATCCAAACCAACTTGGAACAATACTGACAAATATTTGTATGTATCAACCAATAATTGAATTTGATCAGACATTGGTTTATCAAATGTACCAGTAGTTTCAGTCAAGCCTGAATTGGATGAAAATTCTACCAAAGTTGAGTATGGTTCCCCACCAATAGTAATCAAACGCTCACTAATAACATCAAGATGAGCATTCAAACTATCCATCAATTCATCCATTTTTGGATGAAGATAGAGGAACCCAGGACCACGCATATACCAATGAACTTGGTGAACGATCGAAGCTGCTACAGACAAATCAGCAACTGCTTGATTCAAAACTGCTTTAGTTTTTGTATTTGAGGGTGTTTCAGCTTGTTGGTTAACTGTTTCATTGATTGTTTCTTTAATTGAATATACCATATTAATTCTCCTTATTTAGAATTACTATTATTTATATTTTTATTTTAGAATATTTCTAAATAAGATGCAAGCAAAATGTTTTTTCTCACTCTTTTTCGAATAATTAGGTATGTTAACTATCATTTATTTTTTTCTGGGAGCCTCTTTAGGTTCATTTATCGGACTGATTTGTGATCGTTTCCCTGAGAAGTCGATTATTTTTCCTAGTAGTCACTGTAGTCATTGCAAGCATCAGTTGCGTTTTTTCGAGATGATCCCTATCCTCTCACAACTTTTCTTAAGATCTCGATGTCGATCATGTCAGACTTCTATCCCTCTTCGTTACCTCTTTATGGAACTATTTTGTGGAGTAATATGCCTGCTATATTTCTATGACTTTTTGAGTCTTGAAGTAACCTACTTTCTTTACTTCAGCCTTTGTTTATCAATTTTTGATTTGAAGCATAAATCCTATCCGCTTCTGATTTGGATAGTTGGAACACTCCCGCTCCTATTCATGGGAAACCACTATCTCACTTTTACCTTAGGACTCATATTAGCAATTATATCCTATATTAAACGTTTAAACATTGGAGAAGGCGATTTTCTCTACTTAGCTAGTGCCTCACTTATTTTCCCACTTTCAAAAACACTACTAATTATTGAAATTGCCTGCCTATTAGGACTAGCTTACTTCCTTCTACGAAGAAATCTCAAGGAATACATCGCATTTGTTCCATTTCTTTTTCTAGGGATTGTACTTCTTACCTTTTATTCAATTGTATAGAAAAAAGCCGATAAACTCGGCTTTCTTTATTAGTTCATATTAACACGGTGCCACTCATTAATGACATAACAAAGCATCTCTAATTGTTGCAATCCTACATTATTAATTTCTGAAGTCTCTTCGTCCGAACCACCTAAATAACGTGTATAAATGGCTATAAGATACGGTGTATCTTCCATCACGATAGCATCAACATTTAAGGCTTCACGAACATAACCTGGTTTCTGATAAATAGTCAATCCTTGATTATATGTTTTATAATAATATTCTGGGAAAGACTCTCCCAAATATTTGAGAATATCTTTATAATCCTCTTGGTGTTTCCAAAGATAATCCAAAACTTGGATATAATAATCCGTTGTTGTCTTATTACCATGCATTTGGATAGTCTTCACTTCACCTTTTGATTTACCGTATTTATCGAGCATACCATAGAATTTTTCCATACCACCAAGGCGTTCTGCCAAAGCGTAGGCTGGTGTATTCTCTGAGTAAACTAGAGAATATTCCTGCATCTCTGGAATAGTCATTGAACCACCAAAAGCAGCAACATAATTATCATGTTCACCCTGATACTCATACTCAGTATTAGTAATATCAAAACGTTCAGTTAAAGAAAGTTTGCCCTTATTAACCTCATCCATGACCAGCATGTTTAGTGGCAATTTATAAGTTGATCCTGCAGTCATTGGCTGAGTATCATTCATAGAGTATTGCTCATTTGTCTTGGTATTTTTATATGAAAAGGCAATTTGGCTAGACTCAATACCTTGGTCAGCCATAAATGCTTCAACCACTTGGCTCAATGTCATGTTAGCATAATCATAATACAATCCATTACCATACATGGTATCTGCATCTGCTTCCATGACTGCTTGTTTAGCTTCGGCTGATTTATTAGTTGGAGTTACCTTTTCCTCTTTTTCTTTGTCTTCTTTTTTAGTGACTTTAGAATTAGAACCGAAGATATTTCCAAGGCTACCGGTGTTACTAGCTTGTTTACCACGTCCTGCTAAAGCAAGCATAGCAACAAATAAAAGAATTACCAAAACACCTAGGAAAGCTAAGATAAGATAAGCTTTTTTATCATCACGAGATGATTTTGATCTAGATTTCTTAGAGCGCTTACTTCTAAGTGCCAAAGTTTCAGTTTTTGCTTCTTTTTCCTTGTGCTCTACTGGTACTACTGTTTCCTCAGTTGCTTTCTGGTCTACTGATTTTTTAGAAATCTTTTTAGTATCTTCTTTTACTTCTTTTTTGTTGCCTTTCTTGACATCTTTATTAGTGTCTTTTTGAAGGTCTTGTTTTAACGAATCTTTTTTCTTATCTTTAGTTTTTCGGCGATTTCCACTATACTTTTTGCTTGAATGTTTTTCCTTTTTTTTCATAACAATTATAGTTTAAGATATAATTCACTAAAAATCAAGGAGATTTTACAATCATATTACAAAAAAATCATCCCCAATAGTGAGGATAATTTTAAACTTATTTAGCTGCTGCATAAAGCTCAGCAACTTTATTCCAGTTAATGATTTCAAAGAAAGCTTTGATGTAGTTTGGACGTACGTTACGGTAGTTTAGGTAGTAAGCATGTTCCCAAACATCAAGTGCCAAGATTGGTTTCTTACCGTCTGAGATAGGAGTGTCTTGGTTAGCAGTTGAAACAACTTCAAGCTTACCTTCAGCGTTAACAACAAGCCATGCCCAACCTGAACCAAAACGAGTTGTTGCTGCCGCTGTGAAAGCTTCTTGGAAGGCTTCAAATGAGCCGAAAGCTTCGTTAATAGCAGCTGCTACTTCTGCAGTTGGTTCTTGTTTTTCAGGAGACAAGAGTTCCCAGAAAAGTGCGTGGTTAAGGTGTCCACCACCATTGTTAATAAGTGCTTGACGGATATCTGCTGGAATTTGTTCCACGTCAGCCAAAAGTGCTTCGAGATCTTCACCAATTTCTGGGTGTTTTTCAAGAGCAGCATTAGCATTTGCTACATAAGTTGCGTGGTGTTTGTCGTGGTGAAGAGTCATTGTTTCAGCATCAATGTATGGTTCCAATGCATCGTAAGCGTAAGGAAGGTCTGGAAGGATAATTGCCATAGTAAAGGTCCTCTTTTCATTTTTTCTTCATTTTACCGTAAAGTGGTAGAGCTTTCAAAAATTTTGCTTACAAAATCAAAGAAGACTCTAAATCTCTAGCGGTTTGATACGATTTTTAGAAGTGCTAAATCAAACAAGTAATCTTTATCTAAAGTTCCTGTTTTTATCTGGTAATCTGTCTCTACTAAAATCTTAATCGTCATTTTTAAGAATGCTACTGACAAAGGACGGCTATCTCTCAATGCAAAACGAACCTGAAATTGGTTAACTTTACGCCCTAAATAATCTGACAGACTTGAAACAATTTGCTGCTCACTTTTTCCTTGAGCAGATAAGAGTTTAACCTGTAAATAGGTACGAAATTGTCCCAACATCACAGCAATCAACTTAATCTCATCTTCACCCTGAAGCCGTAAATCATGAACCAATTCACGAACACTCTGAATCTGACCTCGCAAAAGTAGTTGCGTCATATCAAAAATATTATCTTGCAAACTTTTCGGAATGGCTTCAGCAATATCTTGCGATGAGATAATTCCTTCCGTTTTATATCCCTTTAGAAAAGCTAAGTTTTTTTGAACATCTGAAAAGTCAAAATTTGACTTAATCAAAAGTTCCTCAAAGACTCCTGTATCAAATGTAAGCCCCTCTTGATGCGCCTGCTTTTGAAAATAGGTTCTAAGTTCTGCATCTTTCAAGGGACTGGCTTCAAGCACCATGGCATCACGCTTGAGAAGTTTGACTAAACGACGCTTTCCATCTAGCTTTCCTGCAGACATCAAGACAAGACGTGTTGTTTCAACAGGAGACTCAAGATAATTTTCAAGGCGCTTCAACTCTTTCTCATCCAGATATGATTTTTTAGCAGTAGTCATATCTGCGAAATGATCAAAAATAACCACCTTCTCATCTGCAAAAAAAGGCATGCTTTCTATATCGAGCTCAGCATCTTGATAATCAGTCTCAGACATATCAAAATAAGAATAGGTTAAGTCACTCGGATCAAAACCAATTTGTTTTAAAAATTTTTCTTTAGCTTGACTATACTGCCCTAAATCCTCGCCCGCTAAGACCGTTATCATGGGGAGCTTTTCTTTGGACAGCTTTTCAATCGTTTCCATAGCAATCATGGTTTTATTATAACAGAATTTTCACCATAACAAAAAGCCCACCACCAAAGTGATGAACTTTACTTTATTAACCAGAGTTACGAAGACCTGTTGCAATACCATTGATAGTAATGTGAATAAGGCTAATTTCGTCATCGGTCAAATCATTGTTACGAAGACGTTTAATCAATTCAATTTGGATGTAGTTCAAGACATTGAAGTATGGCAAACGGAAGTCCAAACTTGCTTTAAGCGATGGACTCTCATCAAGGAAGCCATCATGTTTTTCAATGGCAAGAATAACATCCTTAGTCATCTGCCACTCATCCAAAATAATATTGAAGACACTGCGTACTTCTTCACTCTCTGCCAATTGTGCATAGTGGAAGGCGATATTCATGTCTGATTTTGAAAGCACCATGTCCACGTTTGACAAAAGTGAACGGAAGAATGGCCATGTTTCAAACATATGTTGAAGTTTCTCGAGGTTGCCTTCTTCAGCTTGGATAAAGCGATTAAAGGCAGAACCCACACCATACCAACCTGGGAACATGATACGATTTTGTGACCATGAGAATACCCAAGGAATCGCACGAAGACCAGAAATCTCAGTAATTGTCTTACGAGCCGCTGGACGAGAACCGATATTCAAACTTGAGACTTCTTTAATAGGGCTTGCTTCAAAGAAGTAATCATAGAAATGTTCGTTTCCAAAGACAAGATCACGATAGATAACATTAGAATCATGAACAATACCGTCCATAATTTCACGGAAATCAACCAATTCATCTGGGTCGGCAATTTGACGTGTTACCATACGGTCAAGGGCAGCTGAAACAAGCATTTCAAGATTGTAGTAGGCAGCATCCTTATTACCATATTTATTACCGATAACTTCACCTTGCTCAGTCAAACGGATACGGTCCTTAATGGTACCAAATGGTTGAGACGTAATAGCATCGTATGATGGGCCACCATAAGTAGGACCTCCACCACGGCCAACAGTACCACCACGACCATGGAAGAAGGTAATCTTAATGCCACGCTCTTCACCAATCTTAGTCAACTCATTTTGAGCTTTGTAAAGCGTCCAACCTGAAGACAAGTAACCACCATCTTTGTTAGAGTCTGAGTAACCCAACATGATTTCTTGGTAGTTGTTACTATTCTTGATCCAACGTTTAACGATATCATAACCAAGATATTGTTTCATGATATCATTAGAGTTTTCCAAGTCTTCGATAGTTTCAAAAAGTGGAACAATTTGGACACGCGCACGTTCAGTATCAACCAAACCAACTTCTTTAAGAAGGATAGCCAACTCAAACATATCAGAAACGCTCTCAGTGTGAGAAATGATATGTTGTTTGATGACATCTTCACCGATATAGTCTTTCAAGAGACGAGCAGTGCGGAAGATTGCCAATTCTTTTTCAAGTGTTTCAGACTTAGGCACATTAGTTGATGACAAGGTACGAGGATCTTCTTGCAATTCTTTAAGAAGAACAGCAACCTTTTCAACCTCTGTTAATTCACTATAGTTATCAACAATATTTGCAGATTTAAGCAACTCTGCTACACATGCTTCATGAACACTTGAATCTTGACGCATATCGATTGTAGCAAGATAGAAACCAAAGACTTCTACAGCTTGAAGAAGCTCTTCGAAATCACCTGAAATCAAGACAGCATCGTCGTTTTCAAGAAGTGAATTTTTGATTGCCAAAAGATCATCATGGAAGGCATCTGCTGTTTCGTAGAATTCTGTTGTTTGTTGTGAGACAGCTTGAAGACTTTGGCTGAGACGTTGTTGCACGTAATCAGCTACTACTTCACCTGTTGAAGCCGAACCCAGACGAACATTTTCAGAAAGGCGTTTAGCAACTCTTTCCTTGCTGAAGTTCCCTTCTTTAAAGAAAAGAAGTGTTTGAATCAACTTAGACTGGATGTAACTGAAAGCACGACGGTAAGGTTCATTTTCACGATAAACAGATGTATCTGGAGAATGTTTCGCCATCTCTGCTACTGTATCTGAAACCTCAGTCAAGCGTGATGAGAGGGAGAATGAACGGTAAAGATTATCAACTTTTTCGATATAGTAGTTGAGGATAACTTCACTTTGCAATGTTGCAGAAAGTTTAAGAGTTTCTGCTGTTACAAATGGGTTCCCGTCACGGTCACCACCAATCCACATACCCATAGTAATAGGTGTTGGATTGTCAAGTTCAATACCTTTTTCAACCGCTAAACGTTTGAATTCATGTGATAGGTTCGTAATCGCCTTAATCAATGAGGAGTTATAATACTCCATAACGTTAGTGATTTCGTTTTTAACCTTAAGTTTTTTCTCACGAATGATATCTGTTTGCATCATAATTTCTACATAACGACGCAAATCTGCATACCATTTATCCTTGTTAATAAGACCAGCCTTTACATCACGATGCTTACGAAGAAGTTCGTGAATGTGGTTAGTCAATTCAAGCATAGTTTTACGTTGAACCTGAGTTGGGTGGGCTGTCAATACTGGCACGACATTGACATGTTCAAGAATGTCACGTGCATTATCACTTTCAGCGACAACATCAAAGGTTTCAGACAACTTACCTAGATAAGATTCATCAATATTGTTCTTGTGGTTGACTTCATAAGCCAAATCCACGTCCTCAGAGATATTAATCAAGAGAGGTAACAAAGAGAAATAACGTGATGCAACGACCATATCGTCATTCGTCATTTCTGAAATGGCTTGTGTAAGGGCCACATAGTCACCTTCATCATAAAGTTCAACCAAATGTTGGATAGTTGTGAGACCTTGCTCTCCAGCCATGCCTCGTGTTGCATCATCCAACAATTCTTTCAAGATACCAACTTCTTCAGAGATGATTTCCTGGTTGTTACTGCTTTCCAATTTGTTAAAAGCCAAACCGTATTCTCCTTACTTTATGTAGTACCCTTTTATCATATCACTTTTAAAACAAAAGTAAACTATTTTCCTTTAAATCGTCAGTTATTTTGCAATTTTCCGACTTTTCCAAACAATTTTTTAAGCCCATTTCCGAACTTTATTAAAAAAAGACTCTGAAACAGAGTTCAGAATCTTAATTATACTTTTTTTGATAGAATTTGATTTCATCGCCATCTTCAACCTTAAGTTGGTTGGCTGCTTTTTCACCAAGTTTCCCATTAACATCAAACATCCAATAGATGCCCTTATCTTTATCTTGAGAAATACCATCAATCTCAGTGATGAAGCCATCATTTTCTTGAACAGGATATACCTCTTCCAAGACATCAAGCACTGTATCCCCTTTTTGGATTTCTACTGATTTTTTCTTACTTTCCTTATCTGTTTTCAAAATCAAAGTCACCTGACCTTGAACCTTAGACTGATGATTGTTTGTGCTACTAGTAAGTTTAGCTGCCTCATTTTTTCCACAGGCTGCTAGGGTAACAAGTGATAAGGCAAGAAAGAGATAAGTTAATAATTTTTTCATTTCAAAAACCTCCTAAAAATAGACTGGATGAATGGATAAAATAGAAGCGTCGATACTGCATGATAGGTGTCGTAAAGTAGACCAGAAATAACAAAGGTAATCCCACTTTTAAATAGAAGACCATACCCATAATCAAGGAGAACCCCATAGAAAAAGGACAAAAAAGTTACCAAAGCAATCTGCCAGACAAGTGATAACCTAGGTGCAATCAAACTCCAAAGAGCCATTAAGACGCCGAAGGCCAGAATCTGATTAAAGACCCAGGGACCAAAACCAAAGATGAATCCTGAGATGGCCATGGTTAAAGCCATAATCAATAGACCATCTACCAAACCCAAATAAAAAAAACCACCCCAAAAAACACAAAAAAAACCCCAGCCACAAAAAACATAGCTGTAATAGGCTGAATATTTGGCAATCCTATAAATGCTGACCGTAATCCTACTGCCAGAGCTGACAGAATAGCTATCCGAGCCATTCGTTGAATCGTTAGTTTCATATATCTATTATGCCAGAAATAAAGAAATATGACTAGTTTTTAAAAATAAAAACTAAAGATTTCTTGAAATACAGAGTGAGATCATACAAATTGTAGAAAATAATGTTCCTTGTTGCCTCTCCCAAATATCAAACAGTTTGAGCAGGCTGAATATTTGATATAAAAAGTGTACTCTCATTCACTATCCTCTGTCATCTTGATAACACTAAATAATTAAGTTATGTTAATTATAAAAGTTAACTTGACTTAATTATTATTTTAAAGTATATTAAACTTAAGGAGGCAACTAATGATCCAAATCGAAAATATTAATGTGTCTTACCAACAGACATTGGCTCTAGATAATATCACCTTAAACCTAGACGGACCAAGTATCACCGGAATTATTGGTCCTAATGGTGCTGGCAAATCAACCCTAATTAAAGCACTTATTGGTATTATCCCTCACTCCGGGCAATTCCTATTCAATAAACAGCCTATTCGTCAGCAATTAAATCGTCTTTCCTATGTTGCACAAAAGGCGGAAATTGATTTTAACTTTCCAATTACTGTCAAAGAGTGCGTCTCTCTAGGCCTCTATTCCAAAACCAAGTTCTTTAAACGTCTAACTAAAAGAGATTGGTCTAAGGTCACAAAAGCTTTAGCTCTACTCGGTTTAAATGATCTGGCCCATCGCCAGATAAGCCAATTATCAGGGGGCCAATTTCAACGGGTTCTGATTGCTCGTTGTCTTGTACAAGAGGCAGATGTCCTCCTATTAGATGAGCCCTTCGTTGGGATCGATTCTGTTAGTGAAGATATTATCATGAACACCTTGAGGGAACTTAAGAAACAAGGAAAGCTTATTCTCATTGTTCACCATGATTTGAGTAAGGTCCCTCATTATTTTGACCAAGTCATCCTCCTCAATCGTAAATTGATTGCTAGCGGGCCTACTAATCTTATTTTTAATGAGGATAATCTCCGTAAAACCTACGGTAACAGTTTATTTTATAAAGGAGATGCAAATGTTTTCTGAATTTATTGATGGTTTGCTAAATTTCCACTTCTTGCAGAACGCCCTTATAACGGCTTTAGTTATTGGAATTGTCGGGGGGGCTGTTGGTTGTTTTATTATTCTAAGAGGTATGTCACTAATGGGTGATGCGATTTCACATGCGGTTTTACCTGGCGTAGCCATTTCCTTTATCTTAGGTATCAATTTTTTCATAGGAGCCATCGTCTTCGGTCTTTTAGCTTCTACAATAATTACCTATATCAAAAGCAATTCCATTATTAAGAGTGACACAGCAATCGGTATTACCTTTTCAAGCTTTCTAGCTCTTGGCATTATTCTCATAGGTGTCGCAAATAGTTCCACAGATCTCTTTCATATTCTCTTTGGAAATATTCTAGCTGTACAAGACTTGGATATGTGGATAACGATTGCCGTTGCCCTTCTCGTACTAACAACAATAAAAATTTTCTTTCGTCCTCTACTCCTGACATCCTTTGATCCAATCTTAGCTAAGTCTATTGGAGTTAGAGTCACCTTCTACCATTACTTACTTATGGTTATTCTCACCTTGGTTGCTGTGACTGCTATGCAAAGTGTTGGCACTATTCTTATTGTGGCTCTTTTAATCACACCGGCTGCCACCGCCTACTTATATGCTAATAGTCTTAAAACCATGATTCTCCTCTCATCAGTTTTTGGGGCCCTAGCCTCTGTTCTAGGTCTTTTTATAGGCTATAGTTTTAACATTGCGGCCGGTTCAAGCATTGTGTTAACATCTGCCCTTCTCTTTCTCATCAGCTTTTTCATCGTCCCTAAACAGAGTGGCATGAATAAGACTTATCAACAATAAAATAAAAGGATGAAAATAATATGAAAAAAATACTATCTATGAAAAAAATACTATCAACAATGGCACTATTACTTTTAGCGGTAGTTGCTTTAGCAGCGTGTAATAATAAACAAGACAGTAGCAAAGATAAATTACGAGTTGTTACGACTAATTCCATTATTGCCGATATCACCAAAAATATTGCTGGAGATAAAATCACTCTCCACAGTATTGTCCCGGTTGGTAAGGACCCTCACGAATATGAACCTCTTCCTGATGATGTAAAGAAGACGTCACAAGCTGACTTGATTTTTTATAACGGTATCAATTTAGAAACTGGTGGGAATGCCTGGTTTACTAAGTTGGTCAAGAATGCCCATAAGACAGAAAATAAAGATTATTTTGCAGTTAGTGATGGTGTTGAGGTAATTTACCTTGAAGGTCAATCAGAAAAAGGTAAGGAAGATCCCCACGCTTGGCTTAATCTGGAAAATGGGATTATTTATGCTCAAAATATTGCCAAGCAACTGATTGCTAAGGACCCTAAAAACAAGACCTACTACGAAAAGAATTTAAAATCCTATACTGACAAACTTAGTAAACTGGACCAAGAAGCTAAAGAGACTTTTAACAAGATTCCCGATGAGAAAAAACTGATTGTCACTAGTGAAGGATGCTTCAAATACTTCTCTAAAGCCTATGGCGTACCATCTGCCTACATCTGGGAAATCAATACAGAAGAAGAAGGCACACCAGACCAAATCAAAACACTCGTGGAAAAACTACGTCAAACAAAGGTACCAGCTCTCTTTGTCGAATCTAGTGTCGATGAACGCCCTATGAAAACAGTATCTAAGGATACCAATATTCCTATTTATGCAAAGATCTTTACAGATTCTATTGCTGAAAAAGGGCAAAACGGTGATAGCTACTACAACATGATGAAATATAATCTGGATAAAATCACCCAAGGCTTGAATCAGTAAAAATCTTATCTAAGAAATATTCTGTATTCTTATGATAAATCTGTTATACTAAGGTGAGACTATTTTCAAAGGAAGAGAAATGACACCTAACAAAGAAGACTACCTCAAATGTATCTATGAGATTGGTACTGAAGAAAGCAAAATAAGCAATAAGGAAATCGCAAACCGTATGCAGGTGTCTCCACCTGCTGTGACGGAAATGATTAAGAAATTGATTTCTGAAGACCTCATCATCAAAGACAAAGTCAAGGGCTATCTTCTAACGAAAACTGGTAAAATCAATGTTGCTGAACTCTATCGGAAACATCGCCTCATCGAAGTCTTTTTGGTGGACCACTTGCAATATACTTGTGACCTAATTCATCAAGAGGCTGAAATTTTAGAGCATACTGTCTCTGATCACTTCATCGATGCGCTTGACCGCCTACTCAATTACCCCCAAACCTGTCCACACGGTGGGCAAATCCCCAAGTCAGGCCAGCTCATAGAGGAAATCTACAACCAGACTTTTACACAAGACCTAACTCCTGGAGACTATGTACTTCGTCGAGTTCAGGATCAAATTGATTTACTCCATTATTTGGAAACTGTCGGTCTTAAAATTGGAGTAACTTTTACCTTGAAAGGCTTTGACCCTTTTACACAACTCTACCGCCTGAATATTGATGGAAAAGAAATTCAAATTCCAGAAACTGTTGCTAGCAACCTTTATATTGAATCAAACTAAAAAAGCGAGGCTGACAGACACCCTTAGAAGTGTCATCAGTCTCACTTTTTTTACATTTGTTTCAAGCGTTCCACCCGTTCTGAAATTGGTGGGTGCGTATAAAAGAGCTTCTGCAAACCAGATTCCTTTTTAGGATCGTTGATATAGAGAGCTGCGCTAGCATCATCTACGTGATGTTGCATCGGTTCACTATGATCAAGTTTAAGCAGAGCATTAATCATACCTTGTGGGTTACGTGTCAATTCGACGCTAGAAGCATCAGCTAAAAATTCACGCTGGCGTGAAATAGCCAACTGAACCAGGGTAGCTGCCAAAGGCGCCAAAATAATGGCAATCAAGGAAATAATGAGAAGAATAATTTCCAAACCGCTGCTTCCATTACGGTCATCATCATTACGACGACGGCCTCCACCCCAGAACATCATATTGCGAGCCATACCAGCTAGCATGGTGATCGCAGATGCCAAGGCTACTGCAATAGTCGAAATACGGATGTCATAGTTACGAATATGGCTGACTTCGTGCCCTATGACCCCTTCAAGTTCCTCACGATTCATAACCGCAAGAAGACCTGTTGTAGCAGCTACAGCAGCATTTTTAGGGCTAGACCCCGTCGCAAAAGCATTCATTGAAGGATCATCGACAATAAAGACACGTGGCATCGGTATTTGTGCCACCATAGCCATATCTTCAACCACATGATAAAGGTTTGGAGCGGTTTGTTCATCAACCTCTCGTGCACCATTCATAGCCATAACGACATTGGTTGATTGGAAAATCATGGTAACAGCATAGATAAAACCGATAACTAGAGCAAGAATCAGACCACCGAAGCCTGAACCTAACCAAAGATAGCCGACACCGTAACCAACAAGGCCCAACAAGAGGAAAAAGACCAGGAGCAAAAGCCAAGTCTTTCTCTTATTTCGAGCAATCTGATCAAATAACATATTAGTTACCTAGTCCACTGAAATCAACCTTAGGAACAGCTTTTTCTTCTTCAGGTGTTTCAAGGAATTCAGCAGCCTTAAAGCTAAACATCTTAGCAATAACATTGCTTGGGAATGTTTCCAATTTCACATTGTAGTTACTAGTTACACTGTTATAAAGTTGGCGTGAATAGGCAATTTTGTTTTCAGTGTTCGTCAACTCTTCTTGAAGCTGGCTGAAGTTTGCACTAGCCTTAAGGTCAGGGTAACTTTCAGCTACCGCAAAGATTCCAGAAACCTGGCGTGTCAATTCATCACTAGCACGCATCGCTTCTGCTGGTGAAGTCGCAGCTGCTACTTGATTACGAAGTTCTGCTACTTTTTCAAGCGTTGAACCTTCGTATTTTGCATATCCCTTTACAGTCTCAATCAAGTTAGGAAGAAGGTCATTACGACGTTTCAATTGAACATCAATTTGACTCCATGCCTCCTTAGTCTGCATACGGCTTTTAACCAAGCCGTTATAACTTGCAATAACAAAAATTACAAGAACAACGATAATGGCAATAATAATCCAAATCATATTTTTATTCCTTTCTTGTACTGAAAAAGAGTCAATTAACCTCTCTTTCAAGTATCTTTGATAGTCTCAGTATATCAAATTTTCAGATAAAAGTGGTAAAATCTGAGTCGTTTTACAAAAAAACTGGACAAGATGTCCAGCTTTTGTATTACTCTTTAGACGTGTGTCGTTTACCTTGGGCTAGGGCATCTGCTTCTGTCATTGTAACGACATTTGCTTTGTTGGTATTGCTAGGCATACTGTTGATGTCATACCAATAAACATCTGCTGTACCATGACGCGCCACATAAACTGTTCGACTTTCTTCTTGTGCAGGTTGCACAGGCTCTGGTTCAGAACTTGGTTGTTCAGTCACCGCCTGTGACCTCTCAGAACTAGGCTCAGATGGCGCTTCAGTAAATTCAGTAACCGTATTTGTCGCTGTCCCATCTGCATAATTGATTTCTGCATTTGGTGATTGGTTATCCAAGATAACATGCGTAACTCCCTGACTATCAAGAGTCTCCTTATCTCCACCAAGTTTAATTTCCAAGAGATTTCCAGAACTATCAATACCAACATACTGAAGTTCTACTTGACGAGGCAACAACTCGTCTCCACTGTAGATAGCTGTTACCTTATAGTCTAACCAATAGTTAGGGTGGAGTGCTAGCCAGTTATCCAAGCGATTCTCGTAACAAAGCATACCTGACCGATTACCTTCGTCAGTTCCTTTATAATTTCCAGAATTCAACCAGGCAGTCATAGGTACTAAATTCTTGCCCTCGTCATTGACACCAGAAAACTGATAACCAATCAAATGCCCTCGATTCATTAGCCAAGATTTTGATTTACCGTCACCATAATAAAACTTATAGTTATGCCATCCTACAGGATCATATTTTATTTTACCGGGACGCTTATTCTTCGGCTCGTCCTTATCTTGTAACTGTATATGAGCACTGTGGGCACGTCCTAGCTGGTCCTTCTCCTCCATGACAAACTGCTTTTGACCATTAAAAGCCAAGATACCATTGTTCTCATCCGCTTGAACCACTTGAGAGCTCACAGCCAAAGATTGTTTGCTAGTATCAACTGAAAATCCAAATCCTAAAGTAAATACTAAAAGAAGAAGAGCAAATAAACAAATCCTACTATTTCTTTTTTCTTTCATCATCTTAACTCCTTAATTTTTCTTATCACTTTAATTATACAGGACCAAATCAAAGCTGATGATTAAAAATAAAGAATAATGATATTAGTTATCTTAGAGCTTGCTTAAAAACAAAAAAACACCCAATTTAATGGATGCTTCTTACCTATTACTTACCTGCTTTTTTACCTTGTTTTGTAAGATAAACTGTAGATATACTTAGTGCTGCAGCAACTCCGACAAGAAGGAAGACCGTTGTCGTATTAGACTTACCTTTTTCTTTTGAAGTGCTAGCTTGGCTTTCTGAACTCTTGGCCACCTGTTTTGCCTCAGTTGCTTTATCAATACGGGCGACATTCTTAGGTGTGTCATCCTTCTTGCTTTCCGCCAATTCTGACAAATCACTGCTAATCTCTTTGGCAACACCTTCAGAGCTTGTAAGTGATGCCGCTTCTGAAGCTAATGTTTCAGAGGCCATAACCGCCATAACTTTACTTGCAATCACATCCACAGACTTCTCAGTCAAAAGAGAATTAAAGCGAATAGCTTCTGAGGCGAGCTGACTGCTTGTTACAGAGATTTTTAGGTCATTGTTATAAGCGACTTGACTATTTGGCGAGATGCTGACAACTTCAGATGTACGTGCTGTTGTTGGAGCTTCAGAAACTTTGACATCGACCTGACTTGTTGAACCTTTTTCAATAACTTCTGAAGAAACCTCGCTAATCGGATCCTTTTGTGTACTTTCTGAAGTTGGAGATTTCTCTGGGCTGTCAGAAGTAATTGCTACGTCAACCTGACTAGTAGATGAAGCTACCGAAGTTTCCTCATTCTTTGGTGACTCAGAGGCTGGAGCAGTTGAGCTTGCCTCACTCTTTGGTGTTTCTGATGTTGAAGTCTCAGAAACTACTTCACTAGTTGATGCTTCGGAAACTGGAGTGCTTGAACCTACCTCACTCTTTGGGGTTTCTGAAACTGAAGACTCTGAGATCACTTCACTAGTTGATGCTTCAGAAACTGGAGTGCTTGAACTTTCCTCACTCTTTGGGGTTTCTGATGCTGATGTCTCGGATACCACTTCACTGTTTGAT
>ENA-OPWK01000158-OPWK01000158.1-human-gut-metagenome-genome-assembly--contig:-NODE-158-length-17302-cov-3.791442_pt1 | contig 17302 bp, 18 predicted proteins | sample MGYA00241509_ERZ502010 | MGnify/ENA primary metagenome ERZ502010 (study PRJEB25962, sample SAMEA2042014) | human gut metagenome | biome: human gut; feature: human-associated habitat; material: faeces... | reverse complement strand
CCTTTCAGACGTAATGTACCGAAAGGAAGCCAAGCATAGGACCATTGAAAATTTGAATGAGTTCACAATCAGGATACTGATTCAACTCTATCAATATTGGTTCTCCGTCTTCGCTAACGGCCATATCCCATCCTATAAGATCAAGATAAGACAAAGTTCTATGAAGCACCATACAAGTCTCTACCACCTTGTCCCAATTAGGAACAGAATGGTATATAAGCCCCTTCTGCTCTTTTAGTGAACCTTTATCAAAAGAACAATAACGATATATCACATCATCCACCTCTCCATTATCATAAATCTTGCATAAGTCACCATCAGTGCATAAATTGTCCTTATAAACTCCGTCACCTCCAAATCGTACAGCAACTCCCACCAAAACATATTTCTGTGTACCCACCCTACGGTATGTATACAGTCAACAAGTATTCAAGAAACTTATATTCAATCGCACCATTGCTTCATGCTGGTATACCACTTGTATTATCTAGTTCGACTGATAGAAATTCAATATATTTTTTAATTCTTGCCGAGAAAGATGCCAATTTACCATTCTCACATCACGACCTCTCCCTGATTCTATTGCAGGCTTTAAAATAAAACAATTGTATGAGGCTGACGCACGTTAGCGTCCAATTTTGATATATCCTGTATGTATAGCCGCCAGAAGGCGGTCATACATTAAATAAGTTCAAAAAAGGAGTTGATTTTTAAAGTTTATTATTACCCAGTCCGATAGTCATGGGAAGAAGATTCTCATAATCCCTACTTCCGTTAACGATCGCATGGAAAAACATTTTAAAGTATTGCAATGCAGAAACACCTTGCATCTTGCAAGTGGATATAATCGTATGGTAAGCTGCCGATACTCTCACCATCTCGCCACAAACAAAAAACAAAAAGTTCTTGCGTTCACCAGACAGTGGGCGTATGAATCGTTGTCGAGTAGACAAGGGGAATTTCACCCCAAGCCTCTCTCGGAACCGTACGTGATAGTCTCCTAATCACACGGCTCTTCGTATTCTTTCCATCTTCTTGTGACGTGCATAGGGTACATATCCGATTTGCCAATGATAAAACAGATTCGGTTCTTTTTCTGCAAGATAACCCAACCAATAGTGGGCAGCGAGGAACTCCCATGGTTCGTTCTATCTGTTCTCCCGCTTTTGTCTGATAAGGAACTTTCAGCCACCGTTTGATGTAAAGTAACACCCAGCATTCCCTGATATGAAGTTCAACCGCTCTTGTCTGTAGACTCTGATTCAAGTTATGCTCCTCTTCAAACTTTGATTTATAGGCTAAAGAGGAAGCACGCTCTGCCTTCAGTATCTCAACAAACTCTTTCAGAGTGTTGTTTTGAGTCATGAATTCCACAAGAAGCTTCGATTTTTCGTCGGTATTCACATCTGAAAATGGGTCTTCAAAAGAGAACGGTTCTAATTCACGATCTCTCAGCTGATAGGCAGAAGCCAACATTTTATCTCTTTCCAAGTCCTCCATTTACACATGTTCTAACCATACTAATATACTAAAAATGAATGGATTAAACAAATAAAAACAAGGATATTCATCTGATTTTCAATCTTTTAAACACAGGACTCTCTAAGAGAAGAACTGCATCTTTCCAATCAATGGAATAAACGAATTCATCATCCTCATATACCACTTGCATAAACTTGTAACCCGCCGTGAACCGTTTTTCAAAAAGGCTGTAAGAGCGATGGTCATAGCTGAAAAGACGTACTTTACGCAGGTCTTTAGACATCACAATAAAAACATTGCCATCTTCAGGTTCATGGTTAAGCTGCTGATGGATAATCGAAAGAACACGTTCATATCTGCACCTCATATCATGAAAGTCCTTCAAGAAATAGAATGTATTCAGACCAGTAACGCTCAATATAAAGCCTCAAACTTCTCCACAATATGTTTTCAGACCACCGTGGCTCAGATTGCGTTGCTGGATGTGAATACCCTTGCTCATACGGATATCCACCATGATACGAACCGGTTCTTGACAGGAAGCAGAGAGAGACTCGTGAGGATCCGAATGTTCTGGTTGAACAGAATCCGGTTGACCTGTCACTTGTACCGGAACCAACTTGTGACGTGTATCCTTGTACCATTTCTCAAAGAGGTTATAGGGAACTTTGCTTCTAAAGCAAAAGGATTGAATGGACTCTTTGTTAGTCAACGCTTCGGACTTGTAGCGAAGGAAGAAACGTTCAAAATCGCTGTTACTATACATATTTATAGGATTGGGGATTACAGCGACAAAGGTCTAAATTTAGTATCAATTATGCCACATGTCTTTTGGGGACGCTAACTAGCAGGAATATATTTACCTGATTGTATACCATTATATTTAAGATCACTATAAAGTATTAATTAAATCCATCGATCCAATATTCCTTCTCAATAGCAATATTTTTATTATTTCCAATAAAACGATTAACAATGCATTCATTATTTATTGCTAGACATTCTTTCCTAATAGTATTCTGCAAAGTATTATAATAGTCATATAAAGGAAGAGTCACCGCAATACCATCTTGATTAACCACATTTATTACAATTGAAAAAGAGACCTTAGATAGATGGTGATTTACTTTATTCCAATAAGTATGCAAAACAATGCCATACTCGGACAATACATTGGGTAAATAATATCCTACCCCTGGGGTAAAGCAACAATTTCCTAATGAATAAGCACAAAAAACTCCATTTACCAATTCGCTCCTCAAAGGAACATGTGGATGACTAGCTACGATTAAATCACAACCTAACGCAGACATCCAATCAACAGTCCATTTGGTGTATATACCCGGAGCAGGGTTATATTGTCCACCTACATGAGGTATCACCACTACAATGTCAGCAATCTCCTTTGCCACAAGGATTTTTCGTTTAATTCTGTCTACATAAAATTGATTTGTAGTGTTCAAAATGGCCGCACAGTTCACATTGTCCGGAATCATTGTTGAAATGGGCATTCCATCCTCGGATTTCCACTGTACTTTAGATTTTTTATTTTGTTTCTTTAGTAGGTCTACATACCATCTTTCATCTAACATCACCCCATTACGTTCAGAATTAGTACCAAAAGTACAACAAACAAATGCAATTTTTGTCTGCTCAATGTTTTTAACGAAAATACATTCACTTTCTTCTTTTGAACGATAAGTACCAGAATGATCAAATGCATATTTGTCTAGATTATCCAAAGTCTGTATCATTCCATCAATTCCTCTGTCCAAACAATGATTATTAGCTGTTGACAAAAAGTCGAAACCAGCATTCTTTAGTGATGACAAAAAAAATTCCGGTGTATTAAAACAAATTGGTTCATCGGAAAAAGAAGATGCTGCAACAGGAGTTTCAAGATTGCCAATAACGTAATCCGAAGTCTCAAACAGTGGTTTTAAACCGGCTAAAGCCCTAATATACTCCTCTTCTGTTCCTCCCTTAGCTGCAATAGCTTCATTTTGCTCTTTTAGGCACATCAAATCCCCAGCAAAACTAATTTTCAAATAATTTGAATTCATAATCAGATACTGTATTGCTTTCCTATCTCAAAATTATAATCATATTGCTTAGGCCCATTCTCAAAAGAGCGCTTGGCAACAGCTATTATTTCCGTACGATGATGTTGTATTCTTTCCAAAAGCTCATCAGTATATTCCCCAAACATAGGGCCATTGAAAATTTGAATAAACTCACAGTCGGGATATTGATTCAATTCTATCAACACCGGCTCTCCGTCTTCACCAATAGCCATATCCCATCCTATCAAATCAAGATAGGGCAAAGATTTATGAAGGCTCATACAAGTTTCAATCACTTTGCCGTAATTTGGAACGCATTGATGTGCAAGTCCTTTCTGTTCCTTTAACGAACCTTTATCAAAAGAAGAAAAACGATATATTGTATCATCAATCTCTCCGCTATCATATATCTTACATAAACCACCACCGGTACATGCATTGTCCCTATAAGAGCCATTACCTCCAAACCGTACGGCGGCTCCTAGCAATATGTATTCCTGAGTACCCACCCTACGGTATGTATATAATCGACAAGTGTTCAAAGAAGTTGAATTTAGCCGTGCCATTACTTCATGCTGGCATACTACATCCTGTATTATATAGTTGGATTGATAGAAACTTAATATCTCCTTTATTTCTGGTTGAAATAGATGCCCATTTATCATTTTCACATCGCGACCTCTCCCTGATTCTATTGCAGGTTTTATGATAAACCGTTCTAATTCATGCAGAAGTTTCAAACAATCTTCCATCTGCATTTCCATGCCTGATGGCAAATAAAACCTACCATTCATATTATGCACAATCGTATGAGGCTGACGAACTTTAGGAAACAGACGACCATACATATTTTTATCCATATAAGCTAACGACAAATTCATATTTACCAAATAGGGAGTTATATAATAGAAATAGAGACTAGCAGGAATATATTTATCCGATTGTATACCATTATATTTATAATATAAAGCTGGAAAGAGGGAAGAAACTTTAAATCCATACTTTTTAAAATAATCTAAGGGTTTATAGGGCATGTTTGAAATATCAAAACCTTTTGGTATAAGTTGTTCTTCCAAACGGATATTGTCCATTGCTATCTCTAAACCTTTAAATTTCTTCTTAATGTTAGTATTTTCCATAATCATTCTTTATAAAAGTCTTCCGGACTATTGATAATTCCTTCTTCAAAAACTTCATCCGTCGAAATAATCGGCAATATATCATTCACATTTATTTTAGCTGAGCACACACCCCAGGAAAGACCAACACCAAATCCACACATTAAAAAATTCAATTCTTTATCCTCATTTTTTTCACCATACGTATCGCATATTACCATTGGAATAGCGGGCGCCGAAGGATTTCCATAACGATCAAGACAAAGAGGCATTTTTGAGGAATTTGCCTTTAGTTTTTTGACAAGCTGTTTCTGTATAAATTGATTAGCCTGATGAAATGCCAGACAATCATAATCGTCTACTGTAGTTTGAGTCTTTGTCAGAAACTCCTTTATTGTACGGGGAACATCAGAAATAGTAAAGGTAAACACATCTTCTCCTTGCATATTCGTATTATACAAAGAACGTACATTACCATCAGGCCATACAAATTCTTCATTTGTCGTGTTCATATTGCGAAAGCCGCCTGCCGGAGCAATAATGGCTTTATATCCTCTTCCATCAGTCTTTAGTAATCCTTGTATTTTATCACTCACACTTGCTTTTTCCAACAACACAGCTCCACCACCATCACCAAAAAGCATAGCTACGGACTTATCTTTAGGATTAACCATTTTAGTAAGAGATTCTCCAACTAATAATAGAGCTTTGTCTATATCTGAAGACTGCATCATAGAACAGGTAACCTGCAATCCATACACAAATGCAGAACACCCCAAACTGATATCAAATGCCACACAATCTTTTGATAAACCTAAACGTTTATGCAGTACACAAGCTGTAGCCGGACGACGATAATCCGTAGAATGAGCTATAAAAACCAAAGCCCCTATTTCTTCACGATTTACAGATTTTGTTTTTATTATATTTTCTGTAGCTGCAAAACAAAGGTCGGAAGCTGTTTGATGCTCAGAAGTCTTACGAAACTGTTTAATTCCCGTAGACTCCTGAAACTTTCTCACATAATCTTCCCCAAACTGTGGTGCAAAATCATCTACACAAACCACTGTAGAAGGTACAGCACTAGCCACACAAGATATTTTGATATTTTTAAATTCAAATAAAGACATATTTTTCATTTTAAAGTTAAACCACCGTCAATAACGATTGAATGACCTGTAACCCATGCAGACGCATCTGAAAGAAGATAAATGATTGCATAAGCCACTTCCTTCGGTTCACCAAACCGTTTCAAGGGATAATTATCCATATCTTTTTGTAATTGATCTACACTATACTTTCCACCATGCACCATAGGAGTATTTATCATCCCAGGATGCACTGCATTACATCGAATACCTTTCACGGCCAAATCCAAAGCAGCATTACGCATAAAACCTGTAATAGCCGCCTTGGACGCAGAGTACATTTCATGAGCTACCGTCACCGTGTCATTACCGGATATAGAGGAAGTGAAAACTATAGAGCCCCCCTTATTAACTTTCTTCTTTTTTATGAGCTGTTTTGTTAATAGAATAGGTGCTATAGTGTTCACATCCAATACTTGCTGCAGTTTTTTCCTATTTATAAAAGCTATGGGAACATTGATAGAGATTCCTGCATTATTCACACAACCATCTATCTGTGGCAATGTATCCACTAGACAAATTAGTTCTTCATCAGTCTGCATATCTGCGACAACCCATTCCGGTTGATTCCGAGAGTCAAACAACAAACCATGAACTTCTTTCAAACGCTCCTCACTACGTCCGGTAATAATCACTTTAGCCCCCATCTTAGAACATTCTATGGCTGTGACTCTCCCTATTCCCGATGAAGCACCTGTTATCAGCAAAGTCTTTCCCGCCAAAGAATAAGGATTATATTGCATACACATATCTCTTATGATTTATCGTGAAGTAAAACCTCCATCCACTATAATATTCTGTCCTGTAATCCATCGGGCACCATCAGAAAGCAGAAACATAGCAGTAGCCGAAATATCACTGGGCTTCCCCAAGCCAAGCGGAAAACCATTTTTCCGTTCTTCTTGCTGTTCTTCTGTCAAAGAATCCAGCATCTTCTGCATAAGAGGTGTCAATATAGTTCCTGGAGAAATACAATTGATTGTCATCTCTTTGGAGGCCATTTCCAGTGCCAGTGTTTTTACAAGCGACACTATAGCTCCTTTTGAAGCCGCATATGCCGCCACACCGGGGCGGCCTACCACTGATGTAATGGAAGATATCAAAACATATTTGGAATGTTCGCCACGATATTTTTTCTTCGTTAGCAGATTCAAAAGAGACATTGCAGCTACCACATTGACTGAATAAATACGACTATAGTCTGTTTCCGACAAATGGTTATAAGGAAGTGTCTTCTCTATACCGGCAGCATATAGCATACCATCTACCGGACCATTCTCAATAACCATCGTATCTACAACCGTTTTTAACAAAGAAGCGTCTGTCAAATCACATTTATAATAGTTGCAACACACATCTTTATTACACAAATCTTTAGTTGCAGCCAACTCTTCCTCATTAATATCAAGAAGTATCAGGTTTGCACCCGAATAAGAGAAGTCAATGGCACATTGACGACCTATACCGGATGCAGCTCCTGTTATAACGATGTTCTTTCCCGCAATTGAAAGAGGATTGTGAATCATTCTTGTTTACTCTTTACGATTTCAAACAACTCACCAATAGTATTAGCCTTACGCATATCTTCACCGCGTAAAGTCACATCATACTCTTCGTCAATCATAGCTATCACCGACAAACCTATCAGTGAAGACCACTCATCCAATTCACGAAAATTAGTTCCTACACTAAAAACATTTACTTCTGTCTCATCAAATTGCTCTGCAAAATTTTCAATAAAAGTCTGTAATTCCATAATCTTTCAATTTTTAAATTCTATGTTAATATTACATCTGCATACCCATAACGTATCCGCCATAAATTGATATCCGACGTATCTTTTAGTTTTTTTGTTTTATCTTTAAATACTATATGAGCGAATCCATGAGAAATGAATCCCCATTTCTTCATTGTTTTCACCACGATCAAGTCCGTAGTCGCAAACTCAATAATATCCACACAAGAAGAAAAAGTAGATATAGCCATCTTATTCAGTTTCTCTTCGGTCAATATATCTGGAAGAGCTGTCCCCCACTCCACAATAGATCCTATCAATACATTTTTCAATATCCCGCCTGCCAATTCCCTAAATCGTTCCTTTGTCATAAAAAAGCCAATAGGTTCACCATCTTTCCACACTGTATAGAACGCCTGTCTATCTTGCGGCATCCTCTTAAAATTATAGTCAAGATTCCATTGCAACCAGCGACTATCATGCACTTCCATATATTTATGCCCATCTTCCAAAATCAATCTATCTACCCATCTAGGTACAATTGTCTCTTTACGAACCTCAAACTTTTTCTGCAATAATTTAGAACGATAACAATTTATTATCTTTAGTAGTTTCAAAGGAAAATTCAGCAAACAAGTCGACATTTTTCCAATCGCCCCATTTCCAATTCTCGCTTCAACTAAACTCCTTGAATTTTGAATTAACATCATTCTAGGAAATTCAAAAACCACATAACGTAATTTTCGATAAATGGGCAAAGCCATTGGAGAAATTCCTCCATATATAATATAATCATAATCTCTATTTTGAAGTGAATTTAGCATAGCATCTACTCCAATACCAAGATGGCGATAATCTTTATGCGTTTCCAAAGCTGACCCACCTTGAGCTGGATACATTTCAGAATCATTTTTGAACAGAGTTTCATATCCCATTGAGCCGCCTACCACCACCCCGTCTACTTGATAAAGATTTTGTACAGGTTTATCATAATCCTTTAAATTTGGATTATGCAAAAATGCCTGCCTACGACTTTCTGTTAAATAGGCTGCTATATCATATTTATCATTCTCTACATGATAAGTATTTTCAAGTAACTCTTTATATGTGATAACCCGTTTAGTAACCTCCATATCTATTTATAAACGTCCGTCTATCAAATTTCTATTTAATATACCTTTCACATCATATATTATCCCTATATTTGGGTTGGTTAGAAACTTTCGGATGTCCTGATTCACAAACGTATTGTGTGCTACACCTAAAATCACAGCATCAAACTGTCCTTTCAGATTTTCCATACAATCTTTGCAGATATCAATACCATACTCATGTTTCACCTGATCTACATTAGCCCAAGGATCATACACTGTTATATTTTGAGTATACTCCTGCAATGTTGAGTAAATATCAATAATCTTTGTATTACGAATATCCGGACAGTTCTCTTTAAAAGTAATACCTAACAACAAGATTTTAGCATCTTTTACTAGAACTCCTTTCTTATTCATTAGTTTTATTACTTGATTAGCCACATAATCACCCATACCATCGTTTAGTCTACGAGCAGCCGACATTACACGAGGAAGAACGCCATATACCTGTGCTTTCTGAATTAAATAATAAGGATCAACACTTATACAATGACCACCTACAAGCCCCGGTTTCAACTTAATAAAATTCCATTTAGATGCAGCAGCCTCAATCACATCATTAGTATCAATTCCCATTGCATTAAATATTTTAGCTAACTCATTCATAAAGGCAATATTCACATCGCGCTGTGAGTTCTCTATTATCTTGGAAGCCTCTGCCACTTTTATGGTTGGTGCTTTATGCGTACCATTTACAAGTACAGAATTATATACAGAATCTATAATATCCGCTATTTCAGGAGTAGAACCAGAAGTCACTTTTTTTATCTTTTCTACTGTATGTTCCCTATCTCCTGGATTGATACGCTCAGGAGAGTATCCAGCAAAGAAGTCAATATTAAATTTCAGGCCTGACACTTTTTCTATCACAGGCAAACATTCCTCTTCTGTTACACCAGGATAAACAGTCGATTCATATACTGCAATATCACCTTTTGATATGACTTTACCAATTGTTTCACTCGCCCCCCACAATGGCTTTAAATCCGGACGATTATTTGCATCAACAGGAGTAGGTACAGCCACTACATAAAAGTTACAATCTTTGATATCTTCAAGTTTTGTAGTACAGATAAAACCATGATTGTAAATAGCATCCTGTAACAATTCATCTGTAACTTCCAAGGTAACATCATGACCGGACATCAATGTATCCACACGTGATTGATTCATATCAAAGCCAACTGTTTTATACTTGGTTGAGAAAAGTCGGGCTAAAGGAAGCCCAACGTAACCGAGACCGATTACGGCAATTTTTATAGTATCCATAAATGTATTATTTTTTCAAGACATATATTCTTAATAACCAATAGATAGAGTGGTCTTAATATATTTTTCAGATAAGAGGGCTAGTTATAAAACACTTTTAGATAACTTCACTCTCCAATAGTAGCATAAACAAAACCTTCGGTCTCCAATTCATCGCGGTGATATATGTTTCTACCATCTACTATGATATTGCCAACCATCACTTTCTTGATAACATTCCATAAAGGAAGACGGAACTGACGCCATTCCGTCATTAAAAGCATAGCATAAGCACCCTCCACACAATCGTAAATATTATCCGTATATGTAACTGTATAACCAATACGACGCTTACATTCTGTCATAGCAACGGGATCGAATACACGTACTATAGCGCCTGCTTTCAGTAAACAATCAATCACTACCAATGCCGGAGCCTCACGCATATCATCAGTTTCAGGCTTAAATGCCAAGCCAAGTACAGCAATTCTCTTTCCCTGTAAAGATTCACCTTCTGGCATCATCTTTAATAATTTTTTAAAAACAATCCCCTTTTGATATTCATTTACCTCTTCCACAGCCTCAACTACCTTCATATGATATCCCATATCCATCCCCGTGTGTACCAATGCTTTTACATCCTTAGGAAAACATGATCCACCATAGCCACAGCCAGCATAAAGGAACTTTGTACCAATTCGGGAATCCGTACCTATACCTCTCCGCACATTATGAACATTTGCCCCCACTAGTTCACATAAGTTCGCAATATCATTCATAAATGAAATACGAGTAGCAAGCATAGCATTAGCTGCATACTTTGTCATCTCCGCACTGGGAATATCCATAAAGATAACTCTGAAATTCTGTAAAAGGAATGGTTGATAGAGTTTTGTCATCACTTCCTCTGCACGTTTACTTTCAGTTCCTACCACGACTCGATCCGGACTCATAAAATCCTTAATAGCAGCACCCTCTTTTAAGAATTCTGGATTAGATGCTACATCAAATGGGACATCCACCCCACGTTTATCTAATTCTTCTAGAATTACTTCTTTCACTTTCTTGGCTGTACCAACAGGCACTGTCGATTTAGTGACCAAAATGGTATACTTATTGATGTTCTGACCGAATTGACGAGCCACAGCCAATACATACTTCAAGTCAGCAGCTCCATCTTCATCAGGAGGGGTACCTACGGCACTAAATACCACTTCTACATCACTCAACACAGAAGTCAAGTCAGTAGTAAAATGTAACCGACCATACCCAACATTACGTTTAACCAATTCCTCAAGCCCAGGTTCATAAATGGGCATCTCTCCCACATGGAGTTTATCAATTTTTTTTTGATCTATATCAACACAAGTTACATGAACGCCCATTTCAGCAAAACAAGTTCCTGATACCAAACCAACATAACCGGTACCCACAATTGCAATATTCATTTTTCTAAGATTTGTTTATAGATTACAAAATATTTTTCCGAGATATTTTTCCATCGGAAAGATTCAAAAAAATCATTATTAGGCAAATTATATTTACTTAAATTAGAAAGTACACTGATAATAGCACTACACACACTATCCATATCTACACTATCCAAAAAAAATCCCAGACAATTTTCCTGTAAGACACCATATATTCCTTCATTTACAACTCCAATAATAGGTAATTTTTGCGACAATGCTTCCAAATAAACAAGACCAAAAGTCTCATTTATAGAGGGTAAAACAAACAAATCACAGCTTCTATATACATCTAAGAGAAGTTTTTTATCTTTAATTGCACCTAAATACTCAATATTCCCATAACGAGATGCCTCTCTTTTTACATAATCCAAATAGGTGCCTTTTGCCCCTACTAAAACAAGCTCCAAGCCCTGTTTATATTCAGCTATTTTCTTAAATGACTTTATCAATAACTTAACATTTTTCCTTTTTATAAAAGTTCCGACATACAATAATCTATATTTAGTTTTCTTTTCACATTTTACCTTATTATATAGATTATCAATCCAAAAATTATCAATGCCATTATAAATAACCGTATATTGAAAATCTACTGGCAAATTATACTTAGAGAGCATTAAAAGAAAACGATTCTTAATGGAATCAGAAATAAATACAACCTTTTTTGAACATCTAAGGACCTCAAGCCCTACTCTTCTTAAATGCCAGAACTTTTTAAAAAACCAAATATCTGTACTTCTTATAGCCACTATATATGGTATATCATATAGTTTAAATAAATCCAGAGCAATACGACCATCACAAAACAAAGTTGTTGCATGAGAAAGTTCAATCTTTTTATAGTCTATCTTAGATAACAAATCATCTAACAAAAATTTATTTTTTCTATTTTGAAAATATTTATGATATAAAGATAATGGTTCAGAGAAGATAATAGAATAATTTCGTGCACATGTATTATATCTCTTTTTACAAGGTGCATATATAATTTGTTCTATTCCTTTTTGATATAATTCATCATAGAGGGAGAGATGCACTCTAGACCCCATTATATTATTACAAATATGTAAAATAGGCATAGTTTCTAAATAAATTGCGAGCATCCAATATTGATGTATACAGTTTTGGAAAGCATTTTTGATTGCTCCAATACAGTAAATGCCAAAATGGGCTTCGTCTTTTAATAATTATCAATTAGTCCCGATTGTTATCAGTACACAGATTATCATAATTCCAACATTTTATCTCGATTCTCCAGAAGAACCTTTTGAATAACTCCAAAAACAAGATATCATACAGCGAACAGATGGATATGATAATATGATACACAGCTAAGATCGATCTCCTTTTGGCATTGCCTCCATTTTCTAGTAAATAAACAACCTTTCAAGATCATTGCTGATATATAATTTATCAATTGTAGTTGTGGAAACGAATGTTGGATTTATAGCTCTTTTGAAAAATATATCAAATTGTATACTTACTACATCGATTGGACAAAGAAGGCATGCAATAAAGTACAAGGCACAAAAGAAAAAGTCCATGTGTCAACAACGACGTTGTAATAGTTGTACTACCAAACGTTGTCACAATTAAAAATGTAGCAAACAAGACGATTTGCGGATTTACCCCTTTAAAAGCAGACTCACAAACTTTAAAAAACATCGCAAGCACAAAAGGATAGACGAAAATCCCTAACCACCCTAAATTAGAATATGCATCTGTGAACAAGCCATTATTGCATCGCATTTCACTTTTATCAAAATATTCATTACCTACATCAAAAGCAATAGCAGAAGCCTCCTCTGAATTATAAAACACAGGCCCATTTTGATCAATGAAATCAAAATACAAATAATCTAATAAATTAGGCACATACAACATCCGACGGATAACCATTGAAGATATAACAGAAGTATCTAATAAAATAGATTCTATGATAGAGAAAACGCACAAAGCCATAAACCCTAAAATTAAATATTTCAACAATTTTTCAGGTTTTGCCAATAGTTGCAAACCAAAACAAAGAAACATCTTAAACAAAGTTGATTTAGAACCATTTACTGAAAAATTCAAGAATATAATAAATGCGATTAAAATGCTCCACCCCCATTTCTTCTTTATCATAAAAAATACCATCAGTATCGGCAGAGTATTTTGTGTAGCTGGCCACAAGTATGTTAACCACAAAGGCATAGAAAAATTGCGAGCCTCCATGCGCAATTCATAAACATTAGCTAAATTGAAATTCATTCTAAAGCCTGTATATCTCCCTGATACATAAACTACCACTAAAAGCATCAAAAGAGTTATCCAATATATGGCATGTTCGCTTTTGAAATGTAATGGTACTTTTATCCTTTTCAGATTTAACAATAAGACATAAAAAAGAAACCAAAAGATGAAATTCAACAAATAAAAACTTGCTGGAAAACTGTCAGTAGATAGATAGGAAGTAAGTGGTACGAGCCTCAAGAAAAAAAACATTACTGCTGCGTAAGAGACTACTGGGCTTTTCACTTTCAAAAAAAAAGAAACAAATAGAGAAAAAAAGAGCAAAAATATCCAAGATAAAATAAAAGCTTCAGTACTAAATGTATAAGTAAATCTTTCATATGCAAATATAGGAAAAATTTGATAGATATAAATCCAATCCAAAAATATCCTATAGAGTACTACAAGTAAGAAAAAAGCCTTCTTAGAAAACATCAGAACAAATTATCGATAAAAGGTTGGATACGTATAAATAGTTTTACCATCGCAAGCTAATTCCTCAAGCTTATGTATAGTATATCTAACGTCAAACATATTTATCCAAATATTAGATAAACGTACTCTTCCATACTTATCTTTGTCAAAATAAGTATCTACCAATTTTGTGTTCCGACTTCTTATGTAAGGTACTTTGCTTCCCGTATTCATAGTGTGATACATTCGATATCCTTCTTTATCAATATATACATATTGAATTTCTTTGCTGAACTTATCCCTATAATAAAGCAATTTCTCTGCCAAAAGGCTTTCACAGACATGTTCCACTGTACCTATGTAATAATAAGGTAATCCAAGACTAAAAGAGAGTCCTTCCAATAGACCCAGTTTATAGAATGGAGATTTTTCGTCAAAGCAAGTCTTCGACAAGTGATGTTCAGATACAAGAAATTCTGCTTCTTTCCCCAATGCACATACCGAATGTAATTTATTTAGGCTACGTTTTACTCCGGGATATTGACGAAATGTCTCCGCCAAATATCCTGCTGCCGTTTTGTCCGAACGTACATCAAATATTTTATTTGAGTTCTTCTTATCAAAAGGATAAGCGGGCATGCACAGTGTTCCATTTGGTCCGATAGCTTGCATTATTTCATTAATCAAATCTTCCGCACAACCCCTATAGTTATAAAAATTATTCATTGCACAATGAAGTATAACAACACTTCCCTGCTTCATCCCCATATCCATCATCACTTTTACCACATCTTTGGCAGTAAATGTTTTATGATAAACAATTTTTTCAACATTGCGTTTAAGTTTGCGAGTAAAAAGCGTAAAGTCAGAAATATTAAATATGGACTTTATTAATCGTACCATCTTCAAACGAAATAATATCCAAATAGATTTCATCTTAATAAATTTTGAGAAACACAATAATATCCAAGGCAACTTATTCCATGAGGCACACACAATGCCAAAACAGCTCCTAACACCCCCAATGGTGGAATAAGAACAAAGGCACAAATACAAGTTATAACAGCGCCTAATATATAAATAATAAAATACAATTTATCCTTTCTCATTGAAATCAAAAACTGAGTGTATACTACCCCGACAGAAAAAACCAATAAATAGCAAGCCAAGATGGGCAATATGGATGAAAGTTCCGAATATTCTCCTGTAAAAAACAAATTAGTTATAACATTGGAAAAGAAGAATAAAGGAATAAAAAATGGAATAGTACTGCAAATCATTATTAACAAGTATCTACGTACAAATATCTTTCTTTGCTTTTGGCTACAATCTTGTTTTCCAACAACTGCCATCATGGGATTGCCGACACGCCCTACTTGGTTTAAGATAAACTGTCCTATTAAAAACACCTGTAAACCAGCCGAATATATTCCCACAGCTCTTGAATCAACATAGTTTTTAAGAATTAAACGTATCAATGGTCCAAATGCTATTCCAAAGAAACAACTTAAAGCTATCAAGAAATTCTCTTTATATAAAATTTTCAAATCTATCCATTTGAATGATTTGAATACATGTATAGACAATTGAGTACAAACTTCTCGATATTGCAGTACAAGGATTAATAACCAAGATGAAAATAATATGACTCCAATATGCAACAACGAGAGTGGAAAAGGACTAACGATCAAAAGCCAAACTGATATTGAAAATAGAGTTTTTTGAATCAAATAGTAAATGGAATGCCAGCTCATTAGATTAAAAGCCTCATATACAGGTTGGAAATCCAATGACATCAAACAAGGAGCCATTAAAAGCAACACAAAGGCCCATGACAAATCAACATCCAAATGTTTATGAAACAGGAGTATTATTCCTAAATAAATCATCAAATTACATGCCCCTAACATAAATGTATTAGCAATTAAGAATCGTTGTCGTTCCGGATGTTGAATTAAATCACGAGTCATAGTTTTATTTCGTCCATACCTAACAAACATAGCCCCCACTTCCCCTACTGCTATACTATAAGAATAAACTCCATAAATCGAAGCCCCCATATAATTCGCTAACTTTATCTGAGTTACGAGTAACAAGACCCCTCCAAAAGCATTGAATAAAGTCAAACCTAAAACATTGTGCAGAGACTCATGTTCTTTGAACTTTGCTATCTTTTGATACATCCTAATAGGTAAGATACATTCTAACAAAGTCCAAAGGATAAATACAAATCTTGTTAATACATTATCCAATACCAAAAGCAACTTAGTACTTTTCAAGTTTACATTTATCATAGGAAATACAAGTATCAAATTCTTCTTTTGGAACTAATCCAATTACTATATATGAAAAGGATCAAATGCTAAAAAACATTTAGATTCTTGATTCCAAGAATCCTATTTCAGGTTTAGGAAGTATCCTTTAAATGATCTGTCATACATAGTCATTCTCTCTGTTGCGAGAATCAGAAAATAGACATAACTCGATAATTACTTTACCAATAGATATTTTTGCTATCTCATTGTTTCACGAACAATTCTATAGACTATTACAACTTTTACAGATTAAAATAATCCCTTTCATTCTCTCATACATCCACATTCATGAAGAAAAATTCAATTATGTCGATGTTCAAAGTTGACATTATCAAATAACAAGTTTGTATATACTTGGATTTTATACCTGCATACCCTCTGCCACCATACCACTATTTAAGAAAAAAATATGCCTCACACAAAAGTTTCCTCTATATATTGCTTGAAGAGAACATCATTTACAGAACCTCACTATACAAAATCACTTTTGACTTTACTCATCAATATATTCCCATGGATAAGGATTATCTACTGTATTCTGAAATTCTACAATAGCTTCCTGTTGCTCGGAAGTGAGTAATGCAGAATCCCAGGAAGCAATGATAGTACGGCCTTCATCCACCAAAGGCTCATCAAACACCTCGCCATAGCAGGCAGTGAGCAGGCGAAGTTTCAGCAACGAAGCGGGAAGAGCATCAAGAATATCCCAACAACGATCCAAGACCTCCTGGATATGCTTCTGTTTTTCACCGTGATCTACAAATGAGGCACTATAGCCCATCAGAAGAGCCAGACAAACATTAGCCTGTTCTTCGACTGTGGAACCTTTGGCACCGGAATTATACAAAGCCGTAGTCAGGCGGTAAACTTCACCGTTAC
>ENA-OPWK01000146-OPWK01000146.1-human-gut-metagenome-genome-assembly--contig:-NODE-146-length-17810-cov-2.522557_pt1 | contig 17810 bp, 18 predicted proteins | sample MGYA00241509_ERZ502010 | MGnify/ENA primary metagenome ERZ502010 (study PRJEB25962, sample SAMEA2042014) | human gut metagenome | biome: human gut; feature: human-associated habitat; material: faeces... | reverse complement strand
GCGAGACTTGGAGCAGAAGTAGAGATGTTCGGATGTGTGGGGGATGATAGCAATGGAGAAAAATTGCTTGAAAATCTTAGAAAAGAAGGGGTCGGGACCAGACATATCAAAGTTCTAAAAGAAGTTCCGACCGGAATTGCCTTGATTACGGTTGGGGAAAATGACAATACGATCATCGTTGTGCCGGGGGCTAATGGACAGGTAGACCAGATCTATGCAGACAGTATCAAGGAAGAATTAAAGGCGTTTGATATGGTTGTGCTGCAGCAGGAAATTCCTCTGGAAACAGTCCACGATTTAATTTGCTTCTGCGCGGAAAATGGAATCAAGGTGATTTTAAATCCGGCGCCGGCAGCGAAGGTGCCTCTTGATATCATTGAGAAAGTGACGTATCTGACACCGAATGAACATGAGGCGGTACTTATTTTCGGTGAGGAAGAGACGACCGAAGAACTTCTGAAAAAATATCCAGAGAAACTTGTGATCACGCAGGGATCTAGGGGAGTATCTGTGTGCAGAAAAAATGGAGAAGTACTGACCGTTCCGGCAAGACCAGCAATTGTGGCTGATACGACCGGGGCAGGCGATACATTAAATGGTGCTTTCTCAGTGCAGATTGCTAAAGGAGAGCCGATTGCAGAGGCGCTTCGTTATGCAAATACGGCGGCAAGTCTTTCGACTGAAAAATTTGGGGCACAGGGTGGAATGCCAACTGCAGAGGAAGTTGAGAGAGAATTAAAGCGGAACGAGGAAAAGATTGGATAAGTAAATAGCAATAGGATAAGGAAATGTAGTCTGCGGGCAAGAACTCACAGAAGATTTAAAAATTGATAAAAAAGATGGTGGGCACAGCCTTGACAAAATGGGACAAATGGAGTACGATAGGCAACATATAAGACATCAGCGATGAAAAGAATAAGTAATAACGGACATCACGTTCAGACAGAAAGCAGCCGGGTGATGAGAGGCGCATGGACCGTTTGTTATGAATACCTCTTGGAGCTTCACACCGAACAGATCAAGTAGGCTGTGACGGAGTAGATACACGTTATCGTATCTGAGTATTATGTTTTGTTCATCAGGAGAGGATGAGACACTGATACTTACTGAGACAGATGATGCGAGTCGTCTGTGAAAAAAGGTGGTACCGCAGGATTTACTCCTGCCCTTTCTGATGAAACAGAGAGGGCAGGAGTTTTTTTATTGCATAGGGATTTCTTCGGAATTTTCTGTAATAAAAACGCTTTGCATGAGAATGCGTAGTTCGCGGAAAGGGAATTAGCCGCTGGCGACATCGCTTGCGGAGAATGATACAGGAAAATAAGGATACTACCTGAAAGGGGGATACAAAATGGAACTTTGGGATCTATTTGATGAAAATCGCAGATTTTTATATAAACAGCATAACCGGCAGGAGCCACTTGCACCGGGGCATTATCATGTTGTTGTCGTTGTATGTGTAGTGAACAGCAAGGAAGAGATTCTGGTCACACTTCGACATCCGGCGAAGGAAACTTACGCAAATTGCTGGGAAAATACAGGAGGAAGCGTACTTGCAGGGGAGACAAGCCGTCAGGGAGCAGTCAGGGAGCTTAAGGAAGAAACCGGAATCGGTGTATCAGAAGAAGAACTGATGCTGCTTGGAAGTGTCAGGGGAATCAGTGCATTTTATGATTTCTATGTGGTGAGAAAAGATGTAGAACTTTCGGATATTGTCCTGCAGGAAAATGAGACAGCAGATGCTCGATGGGTAACTTTGGAGAAATTTATCCGAATGGGAGAGGATGGAACACTGGCAGAACCGGTCTATCGACGTTTCCGGCAGTTTGAAGAAGCATTTTGGAAATTGATTAAAAATGAAGGAGAGGAAAAGAAACATGAAAATTTATGATGAATTGAAAGCAAGAGGACTGATCGCACAGGTGACAGATGAGGAATTGATCAGCAATTTGATCAATGAAGGAAAGGCGACATTTTATATTGGATTTGACCCGACAGCAGACAGCCTTCATGTGGGACATTTCATGGCACTCTGTCTGATGAAACGTCTTCAGATGGCAGGGAACAAGCCAATCGCTCTGATTGGAGGAGGAACCGGATACATCGGGGACCCATCAGGAAGAACAGATATGCGTTCAATGATGACACCGGAGCAGATCCAGCATAACTGCGACTGTTTCAAAGAACAGATGAGCAAATTTATCGATTTCTCAGAAGGAAAAGCTATGATGGTCAACAACGCAGACTGGCTGTTAGATCTGAATTATATTGAATTGCTCCGTGAAGTGGGAGCTCACTTCAGCGTCAACCGTATGCTGACTGCAGAATGCTACAAACAGCGTATGGAAAAAGGACTTAGCTTCCTGGAATTCAACTACATGATCATGCAGGCATACGATTTCTACGCACTGTACCAGAAATACGGATGTAATTTACAGTTCGGAGGAGATGATCAGTGGAGCAACATGCTTGCAGGAACAGAATTGATCCGTCGAAAACTTGGAAAAGATGCAAGTGCGATGACAATTACACTGCTTTTAAACTCCGAGGGAAAGAAGATGGGAAAAACACAGTCCGGTGCAGTATGGCTTGATCCGAACAAGACTTCCCCATTTGAATTCTACCAGTACTGGAGAAATATCGCAGATGCCGATGTATTAAAATGCATCCGCATGCTTACATTCCTTCCGCTGGAAGAGATTGATGCAATGGACAAATGGGAAGGAAGCCAGTTAAATCAGGCAAAAGAGATTCTTGCATACGAGCTGACAAAACTTGTGCACGGTGAAGAAGAAGCAGTCAAAGCACAGGAAAGTTCCAGAGCACTCTTCAGTTCCGGAAATGCAGCAAATATGCCTACTGCTGAATTAGAGGAAAGTGATTTCACAGAAGGAATGATCGATATCCTGACACTTCTTGTAAAGAGCGGACTTGTTCCATCCAAATCCGAGGCAAGACGTGCAGTACAGCAGGGCGGTGTGTCTGTAAACGGAGAGAAAGTAGAAGATATTAAGACAGCATATGCTCCTGAGACATTTGATGGAGAAGACTTCGTGCTGAAGAGAGGAAAGAAAAACTTCCGTAAGATCGTGATGAAATAGAGAGAAGGGAAAAATATGGCATTTAGAGAAATCAAAATCGAAGAATTACAGTTCAATCCATTTACAAAGATTGGAAAAGAATGGCTTTTAATTACGGCTGGAGATGAGAAAAAGCACAATACGATGACTGCAAGCTGGGGTGGTGTTGGTGTTCTCTGGGGAAAAAATGTTGTCACAACTTACATTCGTCCGCAGCGCTACACAAAAGAGTTCGTGGATGCACAAGATGTGTTTACAATTACATTTTTTGGGGAAAACTGCCGAGAAGCGCTTGCACTTTGTGGAAAAGTGTCTGGACGTGACGGGGATAAAATCAAAGAAGCTGGACTGACACCATACTTTGTAGATGGAACAACTGCATTTGAAGAGGCGGAAATGATTTTTGTATGTCGGAAACTTTATGCAGATGAGATTAAACCAGAGAAATTTATTGCAACAGAAAACGATGCGAGATGGTATCCGGAGAAAGATTACCATACAATGTATATTGCAGAGATCACAAAAGTGCTTGTAAAAGAAGCATAGGAGGAGAAAAAGAGCTTGAATTCCTTCAAAAATAGAAGGAGATCAGGCTCTTTTTTTGTTTTGAATTATGGAAACTCTTCGCTTAAGATACGCATTTTAAAATAATATTACAGAAACATTGGTTGAAAATATACTCGTAAAAAGTACTACATTTGAAAATACTGTACACTGTAAGGAGGAAGAGAAACCTGTCCGTTCATATTCACAGTTTCTCCGCTTAGTAACTCTTCGGCTGTGCCGTTTAATTCGCCGGAATATGCAGTGTATTCGTTGTCCCCTGCGTTGACTGCTACAAGAATCCGTTCGCTTTCAGAACAGCGCTCAAAGATCAGCTGATGATTTTGGATCACTACATTTCGGTAAGAACCATTGCAGAGTGCATCGTGGCTTTTCCGGACGGAGATTAGTTTTGATACAAAATCAGTAAGAGCATTTGGCAGTGGTTTCTCAAAACACGGGCGCAAAGCATAATCATTGTCAGGAGATTTCACGCCTTCTGCTCCCCATTCACTTCCGTAATAAAGGCAGGGAATTCCCGGCATGGAAAACAGCAGTCCATATACGAGCGGAAGATGTGATGGATTGTTCAGGATACTTGCGATCTTTGTCACATCGTGATTATCTGCAAAAGTCATCAGGTGTTTTCCACGGTAAAGACACCATTGTTCAGGACCAAACTGACGATTCAGAGAGTGTGCAATCTCAAAAAGGTTCCTATCGTTGAAGCTGGAGTAGAGACCCTTGTAACATTCATAGTTTGTGCAACTGTGAAGCAGTTCATCGTTGACAATCAAGTTGTAATCGCCGAAGAGTACTTCTCCGATCAAAGCAAAATCAGGTTTTAGCTCCGCGCAGAAATTGCGAAGACGGTGCATGAAATTGCGGTCAAGGCTGTATGCGACATCCAGGCGCAGACCATCGATATTAAATTCTGTGATCCATTTTTGGACACACGAAAGAAGGTAATCGACAACCGCAGGATTCTGGAGGTTCAGTTTGACCAGTTCAAAATGTCCTTCCCAGCCCTCGTACCAGAATCCATCATTGTAGCAGCTGTTGCGGTCAAAACTGATATGGAACCAGTTTTTGTAAGCGGAATCCCATTTGTATTTTCTGACATCTTCAAAAGCCCAAAAATTTCTTCCGACATGATTGAAGACACCATCCAGCACAATCTTAATGCCATGTGCATGGAGTGACTGGCAGACTTCGGAAAAATCCGCATTTGATCCGAGCCTACAGTCCAGTTTTGTGAAATCTTTTGTGTCGTAACCGTGCGTATCTGATTCGAAGACCGGATTAAAGAGGATCGCATCGATACCGAGTGACTGAAGATAATCTGTCCAGTCAAGGACTTTTCGGATTCGTGGTGTTACGATTCCATCATTGGAAAGTGGTGCACCGCAGAAACCGATTGGATAAATCTGATAAAATGTACTATGATATGCCCACATAAAAAATTCCTTCCGTTGCTGTTAATTTTGGAACCTGCCATTTAGGAGCGGATTCCAGTGTAAACACAGTATACCACAGAATGTGGGATTTTAAAATCGGGTGAAAGAAATTGCTTGTGACATTTCAGAGGAAATGTAGGTGATTTCAGGAAGAATATAAAAAATTTGTGGATCAGGACTAGGAGGAATATAGCTGGGAGAGAGAAGAAAAATGTTGCAAAACAGTAGAAAAATACGATAAAACAGTTGACAGAAAGACGTATTCATAATATAATCATAAAGTATGACATGAGAAGAAACAGTTTACACCAAAGCCCCGGAGTGAGCTGATTTCATAATAAACAATATTGATTTAATGAGAGAATATATTAGGAGGTCGACCAATGAAAACTTACATGGCTAATCCAGATAAGATTGAAAGAAAATGGTATGTAGTTGACGCAACAGACAAGACATTAGGACGTTTAACATCAGAAATCGCAAAAGTATTAAGAGGAAAAAATAAACCAGTTTATACACCGCACATCGACACAGGAGATTACGTAATCGTTGTAAATGCAGAGAAGATCGCAGTTACAGGTAAAAAATTAGATCAGAAAATCTACTACAATCACTCTGATTATGTAGGTGGAATGAGAGAGACAACACTGGCTGAGATGCTTGCAAAGAAACCAGAAAAAGTTGTTGAACTTGCTGTAAAAGGAATGCTTCCAAAAGGACCTTTGGGAAGAGCAATGATCAAGAAACTTCATGTATACGCTGGAGCAGAGCACAACAATCAGGCTCAGAAACCAGAAGTACTGACATTTTAAGGAAAGGTTGAAAGGAGGACATTACATTGGCTAACGCAAAATATTACGGAACAGGAAGAAGAAAAAAATCTGTTGCAAGAGTATATCTTGTACCGGGAACAGGAAAGATCACAATTAATAAAAGAGATATCGATGAGTATCTTGGACTGGAAACATTAAAAGTTGTTGTTCGTCAGCCACTCGTTGCTACAGGAACAACAGATAAATTTGATGTAATCGTAAACGTACATGGTGGTGGATACACAGGACAGGCTGGAGCAATCCGTCACGGAATTTCAAGAGCACTTCTTGAAGCTGATGCTGATTACAGACCAGTATTAAAGAGCGCTGGATACCTGACACGTGATCCACGTATGAAAGAACGTAAGAAATACGGTCTCAAAGCAGCTCGTAGAGCACCACAGTTCAGCAAACGTTAATTATACGTTTCAGAACGTACAATTTCAAAAAGATTTTATAACTCCTCAGGACTTTGGTTCTGGGGAGTTTTTTTAGCAAAATAATGAACTTGATTTGCGACACCAATATTGAAGTAGAAGTTTTTATGAACTATAATGGTTGACGAAGATTAACCATAGGAGGGTGTATGGATAAGGATTTTAGCTTGGAGAAGAAAAATTTTATTGAAATTTATAATCTTGCTAGACCGGTTATGACGATACTAGGAGATCAAGTCCGCCAAGAGATCCTGTTAGCTTTAATAGACAGTGGGGGGATGGGAGGAATTCGAGTTGGTGAAATACAGAAAAAAAGTCATGTTTCTCGTTCCGCGGTATCGCATCATCTTAAAGTACTCTTAGATGCAGGGATTATCAATATGAGACGTGAGGGAACAAAGAATTACTATTATATTGATTTTGATGATACGACAGTAAAGCCAGTGATACTATTTTGGCAACAAGTAGAGCCAATGCTGAAAAGATGTAGCAAAGAAAGCGAAAAGAGGTTATAAAAATGAGAGTATATTCTATTTATTTTAGTCCGACAAACAGTACAAAAGAGATTGCAAATTTGGTGGCGAATGAAGTTGGCAGTTATCAGGAAATTGATCTTAGCAAAAAAGAAGACATGGTCGATCAAGTATTTGATGCAGACGATATTTGTGTGATTGGCGTCCCATCTTATGGAGGCCGAGTGCCAGGTATTGCACTAGAGAGAATGAATAAATTTAAAGGGAATCATGCAAAAGCTATATTGGTGGTATCATATGGAAATAGAGCATTTGAGGATACTCTGAAAGAATTAGCAGATGACTTAAGCAAAAGAGGTTTTTATTGTTTTGCTGCGATCGCTGCTATTGCAGAACATTCTATTATGCATCAATTTGCAACGGGACGTCCTGATGCTAACGATAAAAAAGAATTGAAAGGCTTTACGAAAAAAATTATAGACAAAATGAACACGGATACAGCAAACAGTGAATTACGATTGCCGGGAAATTATCCCTATAGAGAATATAATGGTGTTCCATTAAAACCAAAGGCAGGAAGAAGCTGCACGGGATGTGGTGTTTGTGCAGGGGCATGTCCTGTAGGGGCAATCTCGATTGAAAATCCAAGAAAGACAAACAAAGATTTATGTATATCATGTATGCGATGTGTGAAAATATGTCCAAGTCATTCTAGAAAGGTCAATTCCTTTATGGTTAAGGTTGCATCAAAGAAAATGAATGCTGCTTGTCAAGAAGAAAAAGAAAACGAACTTTTTATATAGTGCAGTATATAAATATAAAATAATAATTAGGAGAATTCCGGTTTTCTGGACTTCAGACTTGGAGAGTTTTTGTAGAAGTCTGATATCTATATCTTTCCTTCTTATGGTTAGGGAATATCCTACTGTTGGAATATAGGATCATGGAAGGATCCTGTGTATGTGTATTCGGAGAAAGAAGAATAGACATGCAACGATTGTAGAGTAGATGGAACAGTCGCGGGGGATTCGCTCTGTTAAATTGAGTAAGAAGTAGAAAATAATTTGGGGTAAATGAATATGGAATTAAGAATCTTACGCTATTTTTTAACGGTGGCAAAAGAACAAAGTTTTACAAAAGCAGCGGAACAACTACACATCACACAGCCAACCTTATCCAGACAGATTGCAGCGCTTGAGGAGGAACTGGGTACCGTTCTGTTTGTTCGCAAAGGGAGAAGTATTACGCTTACAGATGGAGGAATTTTGTTAAAGCGAAGAGCATTGGAAATCCTTAATCTTGAAGATCGAATGTTGGAAGAACTGAGAGGAACTGAAGAAGTGATAGAAGGAACAGTTACTTTTGGGTGCGGAGAGTTTACAGCAGTAGAAACATTGGCGAAAATATGTAAGCAATATAAAGAAAAATATCCGCTTGTCCAGATTGCGATTCATACCGCAACAGCGGACACTATATATGAGATGATGAATAAAGGGCTTGTAGATATTGCATTGTTCATGGAACCAGTGGATACAGAAGGGCTTGATTATATTAGAATAAAAGACTGCGATCATTGGGTAGTAGGAATGCGCCCTGATGATCCGCTTGCTAATAAGAAGTACATAGAAAAGAATGATATTTTGGATAAGCCGCTTATTTTACCAGAAAGGGTGGGGGTTCAGAGCGAACTTGCCAATTGGTTTGGAAAAGATTTTTCCAGTCTTGATATTTCATTTATAAGCAATCTTGGAACAAATGCCGGTGTGATGGCGGCAAATGGACTTGGGTATCCAATTTCCATTGAGGGTGCTGTAAAATATTGGAGGGAAGAGATACTTGTGCAAAGGAGACTTTATCCAGAGATTACTGCGAGCGTAGTGATTGCATGGAGAAGACATATTCCTTATTCACAAGCAGTAAATAAGATGATAGAAGAAATCAATGCTTTTTAGGCATAAATGTGAATACGATATAAGTATTGGACATGATAAGATGATAGATTATAGAATAGATGTGCAGGATCAGAAGATATCTTGCACATCTATTTTTAGAAAGGGGACAAATAACTATGGGAAAAAGATTAGTGGCATATTTTAGCGCAAGTGGAACAACGAAAAAGGTAGCAGAAATGATTGCTGATAGTGCAAAAGCAGATTTGTTTGAGATTACACCAGAGGTTCCATATACAAGTGCTGACCTTAATTGGATGGATAAAAAATCCAGAAGCAGTATAGAGATGAATGATAAGAGCATGATTGCAGAAGGAAAGGTATTTAACAATGCAACTAGACAACAAATCGTTGAATGGGTAGAAACATTATAAGCTTGGAGAGATGTAATATGAAATTACTTCAAATGAATGGTGTGAGCCGGTTACTACTGAAGGTTACAGCAAATTAGCATAATGAAAAGCAGTAAAGAAAGATGGATATTTATGGAAAGATAGAATGTTTATTTGCGAAGGGAGGGCATAAAAAATGGAATATGTCAAATTAGGAAATACGGATATCAGCGTATCGAAAATTTGCTTAGGCTGCATGAGTTTTGGGAAGGCCGGAACGATGCATGATTGGACAATTGATGAAAACGAAAGTGAAAAAGTAATCCAACATGCGTTGGAACTTGGAATTAATTTCTTTGATACAGCAAATGGATATTCGGCAGGGACAAGCGAGGAATATCTTGGTAAGGCAATCAAGAAAAATATTGCAAGGGATCAGGTAGTTATCGCTTCAAAAGTATATTTTAATGAAGGACGTTTATCGCAAAAAGCAATCATGCGGGAAATCGAAGGCACTTTGCAGAGGTTGGGCACAGATTATCTGGATTTGTATATTATTCATAGATTTGATTATGATACACCGATTGAGGAAACAATGGAGGCTCTGCATGATTTGGTGAAAGCTGGAAAAGTAAGAGCAATTGGTGCATCTGCAATGTATGGTTACCAGTTTTACAATATGCAGCTTATAGCAAAAGAACGTGGCTGGACACAATTTTCTGTAATGGAGAATCATTATAATTTGCTCTATCGAGAGGATGAAAGAGAACTGATCCCTATTTGTAGACAGATGGGAGTTTCTCTTACACCATATAGTCCGTTGGCGGCTGGACATTTAAGCAGGCCAGAATGGAAAACAAATTCACTGCGTAGCAAAACAGATAGAGTAGCCATGGGGAAATATGATGGCATGGAAAAGCAGGATAGGAAGATTGTAGAGAGAGTATATGAGCTTTCCCAAAAACATAATTGCAAAATGTCTCAAATTGCACTTGCATGGCAGTGGATGAAAGGTATTTCTTCACCGATTATCGGTGCTACCAAGACAGTATATCTTGATGATGCAGTTAGAGCTTTGGATGTGAAATTAACAGATTTAGATATGGAATATTTAGAGGAAATGTATGTTCCACATCCGATTGTGGGTGCAATTAATCATAATCCAGAACAGACAATTTCAAGAGGCACAGTAAAATAGCCAACTAAATTAAGTATAAATAGGCATTTCTATAGCGATGGACAACGTTCTTTTTGGAGAAGTTTTTATAGAAAATTTGAATAAAGTATATAACAAAAAACAATTTAACATATGAAACGGATAGTGTTAGAATGTGACTGGTGTTGGAAAACATAAAAGAGGAGGAAAAATATGAAAAAGAAATTTTTAAGCCTGTTTTTAGTTGCTGTATTATCCGTTTCGATGTTCGCAGGATGCGGAAAAGGCGAAGAGAAAAAAGAAGAAAATGCTGCAGCGAAAAACGAAACAAAAACAGAATATGTAAGTAAAAATGGGAACACCATGGTTCTTACATTATTTCAAAACCCAAAAACATTAGACATTCAAAAAACAAATGCAGATTATTTTATTCCGCTTCAGATTTATGATCGTCTTGTCGATGTAACTGTGAATGAAGCTGGAGAAACAGAGATTATTCCAAGTCTTGCTGAAAAATGGGATATCAGTGAAGATGGTCTTACGTACACATTCCACTTAAGAAAAGGTGTAAAATTCCACAATGGCGAAGAATTAAAAGCAGATGATGTACTATTTACCATTGATAAAGCTGTAAATCCAGAAGAAGCTTGTATCAATGCAGCTCAGTATCAGGAAGTAAAAGGGTACCAAGATCGTCTGGATGGAAAAACAGATGTGATTGAAGGTGTTAAAGTAATCGATGATTACACAGTAGCGATCACACTTTCAGCGCCATCAGCATCTTTTCTTGCAAATATGACAGGTGCTCCGGCTTCTATCTATAACCGTAAAGCTGTCGAAGAAGGAAAAGATAAATTTGGATTTGATCCAGAATATACTGTTGGTACAGGGTATATGAAGTTTAAAGACTGGACACAAGATCAGGAGATCAATCTTGTAAGAAATGATGAATATTTCAATACACCGGCTAAAATCGATGGAGTCCGCTATTTAATGAACATTGATGCCTCTACCGAACGGATGATGTTTGAAAATGGTGAGTTAGATTACATGGGTGTAAAGGCAGATGACCTTGAGCATTTCAAAAATGATGAATTTTGGAAAGATTACTTAATCGGATATCAGCCACCAAGCATGGATTACATGATTTTTAATCAGAACGATACATTCATGGCGGATGTAAATGTAAGAAAAGCTGTTCAGGCAGCAATCAATCGTGATTTGATCAATCAGAACTTCTATAATGGTGAAGGAACGTTATTAAATGGTGTTCTTCCTCCGGCAATTCCGGGATACTCTGAAGATCAAACACCAATTAAATACGATGTAGAAGAAGCAAAAAAATTATTAAAAGAAGCAGGCCATGAGTCAGATGTGACACTTACAATTCTTCAGAATGGAGAAAGTACATATACACATCCTATTAATGAAATGATTCAGTCTATGCTTGGAGAAGCAGGAATTAAAGCTGAAATCAAAAACATGGATATGACATCTTACTGGGATACCATTGCAAGTGGAGAAGGGTATTCTATTTCACTGGGACCTGTAACAGCAGATGTTCCGGATCCAGGAGCATTCTTCACAACATTTACAGTGGAAAATAGCGCTTCGAATGGATATAACATCAAAGACAAAGCGTTAAGCGATAAGATCAAAGAAGCAAATGCAAAACTTGATCCAAAAGAAAGAATTGCAGCCCTTCAGGCATTAGAATCAGAAATCGTAACAGAACAGGCATTATACTTACCGATCGCAGCTGAAAAACGTACATGCATCATTAGCCCAAGATTGAAGAACTTTCAGCTTGGCTGGCAGGGATGGGTTTGCTGCTCAACACATAATGTAGAAATCGATGATTCTTACAATAAATAAATAGCAATGTATAAAAGGTATCAGATTTGATACCTTTTATACATATAAGGAGAAAAACTTATGCGTAAATATATTGCAAAACGAATCGCAGTATCTGTTCCTATTATTTTAGGGGTCATACTGATTACGTTTGTCTTGATGAATTACATTCCAGGAAATGCAGTAACCGCGATGATGCAAAATAAGATCAATAACGAAACGGTGGCTCGAGTGGAAGAAGAAATGCATTTGAACGATCCGATTTTGGTACGATTTGGTTTGTATATAAAAGATTTATTACATGGAGATTTGGGAACCTCTTTTGTAATGAATCAGCCAGTATTCAATCTGATTAAAAATGCATTCCCTAATACGATAAAGCTGGCATTATCGGCAATCGCATTTGCATGGATTTTAGGAATACCGATAGGAATTATAAGTGCTTTAAAGAAAAATACATGTCTGGATAAATTATTTATGGGAGTGTCGCTCATGGGAATATCAATGCCGACATTTTCCATTGGAATTATTTTACAGTATTTAATTGCCTATAAATTAAAATGGCTGCCAATTAGTGGATTTACAACACCGGCACATTTAATTTTACCATCTATTGTGTTGGGATGGAGCATGGCAGGAGAGATTTCGCGTTTAATACGTACAAATTTGATTGATGTGATTCAGGCAGATTATATAACAACAGCGAAGGCAAAGGGAAAATCGCGTATGGGAATTGTTATTTTTCATGCACTAAAAATGTCGATTCTTCCAGTGATCACGATTATGATGATGCAATTTACATCATTGCTGGGAGGGGCATTGATCACTGAGAATATTTTTAGTATTCCGGGAATTGGAACATTATCAATCTCTGCTTTGAGCAATCGTGATATACCGTTGTTACAAGGAACGATTATTCTCAGTACATTTTTAATTATTATTGGAAATCTCAGTGCGGATATTATTTATGCGCTGGCAGATCCAAGAGTGCATTATGATTAGGAGGATAGCATGAAAAATATGATGAAAAATACCGGACGAAAAATAAAAAAGTATGTCAAAGAGGATCCAGTAGGATTTATAAGTTTTCTTATGATCTTGCTGTTTATTTTTCTTGCTGTTTTTGCAGATTTCATTGCACCGTATGGAATCAATGAAACACAGTATATGAAACCGAAGGCGGCTCCTTCTATGGAACACATTTTTGGAACAGATGAATTGAGCCGTGATATTTTCAGCAGAATTTTATATGCATCAAGAATCTCTCTATTTATTGGATTTGCACCAACAACAATCAATTTGATCATTGGAACATTTTTGGGAATGATAGCTGGAATGACTACATTAAAATGGGTAGATACATTGATTATGAGAATTGTTGATATTGTATTGTCGTATCCGTTTATGATTCTTGCGATGGCGATTGTTTACAATTTAGGAGCAAGTACAAAAAATTTATTTTTAGCACTGATCTTAGTTGGATGGGCTGGAACAGCGAGAACGGTGAGAGCGCAAACATTGTCTCTAAAAAATAGTACATATATAGAAGCAGCGCGTTCCATGGGAGTGAGCAAATGGAAGATTATGATCAAACATATTTTACCGAATATTCGCTCCTTGCTGCTTGTGCTTTACACAATGTCTATCCCGGTTGCAATTCTTTCAGAGGCAGGATTGAGTTTCCTCGGATTTGGTGCACAGCCGCCACAGACAAGTCTCGGAGTTATGGTATCTAAAGGACGTACGTATCTGTTTGATGCCCCATGGATTTCTCTGGCACCAGCAATCTATATTCTTTTGCTTTCTTTGTGTCTCAATTTTTTCGGAGATAGCCTGAGAGATCTGTTGGATTCCAAACGTTCAGAAAGATAGGGGGATATGATGGAAGATATAGTATTACAAGTAAAAGATGTCACGATTGGTGATAAAAAATCAGGGTATTCGATTGTAGACAAAGTAAATATAGAAGTAAAAAAGCAACAGATTGTAGGGATTGTAGGAGAATCTGGCTGCGGGAAAAGCATGACAAGCTTGGCAATCATGCAGTTGATGCCGGTGAACATTGCAATAAAAGAAGGACAGATTCTATTTTCTGGTGAGGAACTAACGGCACTAAAAGAAAAAGAATTACGGAAAGTGCGAGGAAAAGATATTTCTATGATCTTTCAAGAACCAGTGCGCGCCCTGCATCCACTGCATAAAGTAGGAAAACAAATTGAAGAAAGTCTGAAGATTCATACAAATTTGTCAAAAGAGGATAGAAAAAAACAAACTATTTCCCTCATGAAATCTGTCGGAATACCAGATGCAGAAATGAGGTATGATCAATATCCACATCAGCTTTCCGGAGGGTTAAATCAAAGAATTATGATTGCTATGGCGATTGCAGCAGATCCATCCCTGATTATTGCGGATGAGCCGACAACCGCGTTAGATGTTACAATTCAAGCTCAGATTTTACAATTGCTGCGATCCTTGCGTGAAAGAAGAGGAGTATCGCTCATCTTGATTTCGCATGATTTAGCGGTGATTTGTGAAAACTGTGATTATGTATATGTGATGTATTGTGGCCAGATTGTAGAGGAAGCAGATGTAAGGACATTTTTCCAATCTCCGAAACATCCGTATACGCAGGCACTTATTCAGGCTTCTCCTAATCCAGAGAAAAAAATAGATCAATTGATGGCAATTAAAGGAACGGTTCCGTCTATCGAAAATATTCCGGAGGGATGTCGATTTGCGGAGCGATGTCCGCATAAAACAGAACGATGTACCAAAGTAGAGCCAAAATTGTATGAGCAAAATGATGGGACAAAAGTCAAATGCTTTTTATTTGAAGAGGGTAGATAATTTATGGGAAATTCATTAATCATAGCACAAAATATAAGTAAAACTTTTGTGGCAAAAGGACTGTTTAGTGCAAAAAAGGAAAATCATGTATTACATCATGTTGATGTAGAAATTTACAACAATGAAACGTTAGCTCTTGTGGGAGAATCGGGATGTGGAAAAACAACATTGGGACGAATCATTCTAGGATTAGAAAAGCCGACAGATGGAAATATACTTTTTGAGGGAGAAAATATTTTTTCTAAAAAAGAAGTAAAAAAGGAAATGCGTAAAAATATGCAGATGGTCTTTCAGGATCCTTATGCATCTTTAGATCCAAAGATGAAAGTGGAAGAAATCCTGATGGAACCGCTTTTGGCAAATAAAGAGTATGCAAATAAAAAGGAAGCAAGAAAAAAAGTAAAAGAACTATTGGAAATTGTGGGGCTTAACGAAACGCATATGAAGCGATATCCTTATCAATTTTCAGGGGGACAACGTCAGCGAATTGGGATTGCAAGAGCATTAGCATTGGAACCAGCATTTATTGCATGTGATGAACCAGTATCTGCACTGGATGTTTCTGTACAAGCACAGATTTTGAATTTATTAAAGGAAATCCAGAAAAATCGTAATTTGAGTTTATTGTTCATTTCACATGATTTGGGAGTTGTGCGCTATATTGCGGATCGAGTTGCAATCATGTACTTGGGAAGAATCTGTGAGATTGGTTCCGTTGAAGAAGTGTATACCAATCCAAAACATCCTTATACAGAATATTTGCTCCAATCGGTTCCTAAAATGAGAGTTCCAAATGGGGACAAAGAAGATTTGCAACAATCTTTACAAGAGGCCAATGAAATCAAAGTAGAAAAAAGAGAAGATATGTGTCCATTCTATTCACGTTGTAAATATCATACAGATATTTGTAAGCAGAAATTTCCAGAACAAAAGAAAAGAAATGAAACAATATTTTTTTGCCATCATCCCTTAGCTTAGTCAGGAAACTGTATATGAGATAAAAAAAGACTGGTAAACAGTGGCTGATATGATTTTACCACCGCTTATCAGTCTTAGTATTTTATTCGATAGGAAGCTGTAATTGTGTAATATATTCTGATTCATCAGAAGTTGTGTGAATGTCGATCCAAAGAATTTCCAATAAGTTATCAAGCACTTTGAAGTTGTGAGTGTGTGCATATTGGATGAGTTCTTGTCCCCAGTAGGAGCTCTGTTTATAATCCCCGCGATAAGTGACGCAAAGGTAATGACCGCCGGCAAGAATATCCTCGCCTTCTTCATCGATAAGAAAAACAGATTGATAGGAAAGCACTTTTTTATTTACGAGAGAGGGCAGAGAAATCATAGTTCCAATTTGATTACTTCCGATAATGTATAAGCGATTTTGATTTAGATTGATAAGCTGTTTGATCAGAACATCCATTTCTTCTTCATTTTTATATCCTTCGGGAAGAAGGTGGCAACGGCGAGGGGGAATATTCATTAAGCAGATTTCACCTAAGGGAAGAGATAATGCGGAATGAATGTTATGCAATCTGTGCTCTACATTTTTTTGTAACTTTTGCAGATACTGTATTTGCTTTGCAATCGCGTCTTTTTCGTCTTCCAGCATAGAAATTGAAGACAAAACTGTATGATGGTCTAAGTATTCGCGGATTTGTTCCATTGTAAATCCAATGGAGCGTAAATCTCGGATTACATTTAATCTCCATATGTCGTGAATACTATAATAGCGATATCCAGATTCAGAACGCTGAGGTTTGATAATTCCAATTTCTTCATAATAACGTATAGAATCTACACCGATTCCATATAATTTAGAAATTTCACCAATTTTAAAAAAATTTTTCATATTTTCTATTGATCTCCTTGACTCTAGTATTATACCAGAGTTTATAATCAATTTATAGATTTAATAAAAAAGTGTAGAAAGGATTTTTAAAATGCGCTCAATTTTGAAGGAAATTAAATTGTCATCCGTATTACTTTTATTATTAGGAAGTGCAATACTAGCGTTTGGACTTTATAATATTCATTCAATGTCGAATGTTACAGAGGGAGGAATCCTAGGATTAACACTCCTTCTGGAATATTGGTTTGGCATTTCTCCATCTGTTTCCGGTTTTGTGCTGACGATATTGTGCTACTTTTTGGGGTGGAAATTGTTGGGAAAACGTTTTCTTATATATTCTTTTATTTCTTCTATTGGATTTTCTGTTTTTTATAGAATCTTTGAACAGTTTGATCCACTATTTCCAAACATTGGCGAAAAACCACTTTTGGCAGCAGTTGTGGGAGCGCTGTTTGTAGGGATCAGTGTAGGTTTGTGTGTTCGAGTCGGTGGAGCGCCGACAGGAGATGATGCGCTTGCAATGAGTCTGGAACGAGTACTTCCATTGGATATTCAATGGATTTATTTGATCAGTGATCTGGTTGTATTGCTGATTTCTCTTACCTATATTCCGGTGAGCAGAATTACATACTCACTTCTGACAGTTGTTTTATCAGGTCAGATCATTGGTCTTATGCAAAAGATTCGGTTTCCAGAATATGTAGAATCCATAGAAGCATTAGAAGATGAGAGGTAGAGGAATATTTTGAAATGGAGTTAAAAAAGCATACAAAATGCTAATTCTCACACAATTCATGAAAAATAGACTCGTATTCCTGAGAAAAAACACTGTCTTTATTCCATAAAAATGTAAAATCATGCATGACCATAAAGTCGGAAAGAGGAATCTGTACCAAGGTTCCTTTTTTTAATTCCTGCTCGACAGCAGCTTTGTAGAGGAAGGATATTCCACAGTCTTCTTTTAGCAGAGTGACGATCGTGTGGATGTTTTCGATTTCCACAAGATGTCGGAAGT
>ENA-OPWK01000132-OPWK01000132.1-human-gut-metagenome-genome-assembly--contig:-NODE-132-length-18437-cov-8.343706_pt1 | contig 18437 bp, 19 predicted proteins | sample MGYA00241509_ERZ502010 | MGnify/ENA primary metagenome ERZ502010 (study PRJEB25962, sample SAMEA2042014) | human gut metagenome | biome: human gut; feature: human-associated habitat; material: faeces... | reverse complement strand
TGTGAGACTATGTCAAATGTAATCGTAAAAGAAAACGAGACGTTAGACAGCGCTTTACGCAGATTTAAAAGAAATTGCGCAAAAGCTGGAATCCAGCAGGAGATTCGTAAAAGAGAACATTACGAAAAACCAAGCGTAAGACGTAAGAAAAAATCTGAAGCTGCTAGAAAACGTAAATATAATTAATAAGTGCACTTAAACAGGATGCCGACGGCATCCTGTTTTTCGTTATGGAAAAAAGAATCTGATTAAATTATATAGCGCCAAAAATGAATAAAACAAGATGTTTTTCTTTCAAAATAGGATATATTATATGTAATAAAGGCAAAAAATTGAAATTTTACGTTGACAATCTTTCATTTTCCTTTTAAAATGTACGAGTAGAAAAAATTCTATGTCGGATATGATCCGTAAATTCATTCAGGAGGTAATTTGAGATGTCATACGTTGATGAGGTAATTGATTTAGTTGTGAAGAAAAACCCGGCAGAACCGGAATTCCATCAGGCAGTAAAAGAGGTTCTTGAATCTCTTCGTGTTGTAATTGAAGCAAATGAGGAAAAGTTCCGTAAAGAAGCTCTTCTTGAAAGACTCGTCGAGCCTGAAAGACAAATTAAGTTCCGTGTTCCGTGGGTAGATGACAACGGACAGGTTCAGGTTAATACAGGATACCGCGTACAGTTCAACAGTGCAATAGGACCGTATAAAGGCGGACTTCGCCTTCATCCTTCAGTAAATCTTGGTATCATTAAGTTCCTCGGATTTGAACAGATATTTAAAAATTCCCTTACAGGACTTCCGATCGGAGGCGGTAAAGGCGGATGTGATTTTGATCCAAAGGGCAAATCTGACAGAGAAGTTATGGCATTTTGTCAGAGTTTTATGACAGAACTCTGTAAATATATCGGCGCAGATACAGACGTTCCGGCAGGAGATATCGGAACAGGCGCAAGAGAGATCGGATATATGTTCGGTCAATATAAGAGAATCCGCGGCGTTTATGAAGGCGTTCTTACAGGAAAAGGCTTAAGTTACGGCGGTTCTCTTGCAAGAAAAGAAGCGACAGGATATGGTCTGTTATACCTGACACAGGAGATGCTTAAGATCAACGGAAAAGAACTGGCAGGAAAGACAGTTGCAGTTTCAGGATCAGGTAACGTTGCAATTTATGCGGCGGAAAAAGCACAGGAACTTGGAGCAAAAGTAGTGACAGTAAGTGATTCTACAGGATGGGTATATGATCCGGAAGGAATCGATCTTGCAGCATTGAAAGAAATTAAAGAAGTAAATCGTGCAAGACTGACAGAATACAAGAAATATCGTCCGAATTCCGAATATCATGAAGGAAAAGGCGTATGGAGCGTAAAAGTGGACATCGCACTTCCGTGCGCAACACAGAATGAGCTTCACCTTGAAGATGCAAAAATGCTTGTTGCAAACGGATGTATGGCAGTTGCAGAAGGCGCAAACATGCCGACTACAATGGAAGCGACAGAATACCTTCAGGAGAACGGAGTCCTCTTCGCACCGGGAAAAGCAGCAAATGCAGGCGGTGTCGCAACATCTGCTCTGGAAATGTCCCAGAACAGCGAGCGCTTGAGCTGGACATTTGAAGAAGTAGATGCAAAACTTCAGTCAATCATGGTAAATATCTGTCATAACATGGCAGATGCGGCTGAAAAATACGGATTTAAAGGCAACTATGTAGTAGGTGCAAATATTGCCGGATTTGAGAAAGTTGCAGACGCAATGACAGCGCAGGGAATATGTTAATATAGGAAATAAGATATTTTCATTTTTTATTCGTTTAGAACATGCTGCCAGGAAAGTAAAAGCTTTGATCGATAGTTTGTGAAAAAACTGTTAATTTAAGAAAAGGCGTTGACACATACTTTTATTTCAGATATATTACTGTTTAGTAAAAGGGAGTAACTGGCGCTTGTTAAAAGCGTTTGCGATGTCGTCAGTACGATGCATATGCATCCGTATCGTGATTAAACAGTGAGACTTTTATTGCATTACATAATTAGTGTGCAATAGGAGTCTCTTTTTTATTGTATGAGAAATATTAGTTCTTATAGGATGAAAAAGCTCCGTGCATAATGCACACTCATATAATCTTAAGGAGGAAAACAGATGAAAACATTTTATCAAATGTCCGGCGAGGATACGATGAAGCAGTTAAACGGATCTGCCGAACCGCTTACTGAATCGCAGGTGAAAGAGCATCAGGAAAAATACGGTCGGAATGAGCTTGTGGAGGGCAAGAAAAAGACGGTGCTTCAGATCTTTCTTGAACAGTACAAGGACTTTCTTGTTATCATCCTGATCATTGCGGCTATTGCATCGGGATTTATGGGAGATGTGGAAAGTACGGCGGTTATTCTAATCGTAATCACAATGAATGCAATACTGGGAACAGTTCAGACTGTGAAAGCAGAACAATCTCTTGCCAGCCTGAAAAAACTTTCCGGTCCGGAAGCAAAAGTGTTGAGAAACGGAACAGTTATCCCGATTCCGTCTTCGGAAGTAACAGTCGGTGATATTGTGATGTTGGATGCAGGAGATTACATTCCTGCCGACGGACGTCTTTTGGAAAGCGCCAGCCTGAAAGTTGATGAGAGCGCTTTGACAGGAGAAAGTCTTGGAGTAGAAAAGTCTGTAGATATTATAAATGAAGAAGAGGTTCCGCTTGGCGATAGATTGAATATGGTTTATTCAGGAAGTTTTGTCACATACGGAAGGGGATCTTTTGTTGTAACCGGAATCGGGATGGAGACAGAAGTCGGAAAAATCGCAAGTCTGTTAAAGACAACTTCCGAGAAAAAGACGCCGCTTCAGATCAATCTGGATCAGTTTGGTCAAAAGCTGTCGATCTTGATTCTTGTATTCTGTGGTATTTTATTCGGAATCAATATTTTGCGAGGCGATAAGATCGGTGATGCCTTTCTTTTTGCAGTAGCCCTTGCAGTGGCGGCAATTCCGGAAGCGCTTAGTTCTATTGTTACAATCGTACTTTCTTTTGGTACGCAGAAGATGGCGAAAGAACATGCGATCATGCGTAAACTTCAGGCAGTGGAAGGACTCGGAAGCGTATCGATCATTTGTTCTGATAAAACAGGAACGCTGACACAGAACAAAATGACAGTAGAAGATTATTATGTTGATGAGCTTTGCATTAAGGCAGAAGATATAGATTTGAATGACCCTTCCCAGAGCAGGCTGTTGATCGGAAGTATGTTATGCAACGATTCTAAAAATACAGACGGCGTAGAAATCGGAGATCCGACAGAAACAGCTTTGATCAATCTTGGAAGTAAGCTTGGACTTGATCCGGAAGAAATAAGAACGAAATATCCTCGTGAGAGTGAAAATCCTTTTGACAGCGACCGTAAGTTAATGTCAACAAAGCATACGATTGAAAATGTACCTACGATGATCGTAAAAGGTGCGGTCGATGTGTTGCTGACCCGTATGGATCAGATACAGATCGGCTCTGAAGTGCGTCCGATGACGGAGCAGGACAGAAAAAATATCGAAGAACAAAATCAGGCATTTTCAAGACAGGGACTCCGTGTTCTTGCTTTTGCATATAAAACAGTGTCAGACGAGTTGGAATTGACTTTGGAAGACGAATATAATCTTACGTTTATCGGCTTGATCGCAATGATGGATCCTCCGCGTGAAGAATCCAAAGCTGCTGTAGCGGAATGTAAGAAGGCGGGTATTCGTCCGATCATGATCACGGGAGATCATAAAGTGACGGCTGCGGCGATTGCGAAAAGAATCGGTATTTTGGAAGATGAGTCCGAAGCATGTGAAGGTGCGGAGATTGATAAACTTTCCGATGAAGAATTGAAAGATTTTGTAGAGGGAATTTCCGTATATGCCCGTGTTTCTCCGGAACATAAAATCCGTATTGTACGTGCATGGCAGGAAAAGGGAAATATTGTATCTATGACAGGTGACGGAGTAAACGATGCGCCGGCGCTGAAACAGGCGGATATCGGTGTTGCAATGGGAATCACCGGAAGTGAAGTATCGAAAGATGCAGCGGCGATGGTATTGACAGACGATAACTTTGCAACGATCGTAAAAGCGGTAGAAAACGGAAGAAATATTTACCGGAACATTAAAAACTCCATCCAGTTTTTGCTTTCGGGAAACTTTGGCGCGATTCTCGCTGTGCTCTATGCTTCCATCGCAGGTCTTCCGGTTCCGTTCGCACCTGTGCATTTGTTGTTTATTAACTTGTTGACAGACAGCCTTCCGGCAATCGCACTCGGACTTGAACCTCACTCTAAAGAAGTGATGGAAGAAAAACCAAGACCGATGAACGAGTCGATCCTTACAAAAGATTTTATGCTGAAAATCGGAACAGAAGGACTGTCAATCGGAATCACAACAATGATCGCATTTTTGATCGGATATAAAGGCGGTAATGCATTGCTTGGAAGTACAATGGCATTTGCGACACTGTGCTCTGCAAGATTGTTCCATGGATTTAACTGTAAATCAGACAGACCTGTTGTATTTACAAGCAAACTTTTAAATAATATTTATTTGATAGGTGCATTTGTTGTAGGTCTGGCATTAGTGACAATGGTTGTTATGATTCCGGGACTTCACAGTATTTTTAAAGTACAGACGTTGAATTTGACGCAGCTTTTGATCGTATACGGCCTTGCGGCAGTGAATATTCCGATCATCCAGATTTTGAAAGCAATCCGTCTGGCGCTGAAGAAAAAAGAAAAATAAAGCTCTCTTTAAAAGATTAGTTTAACAAAAGAGAAGCAGAGGGATACAGAAAGGAGGACTTTTATGAAACAAGTACAAAAACCAAGAAAGCCATTGATCGTATATTATCTGATCGCGATTGCGGTGCTGATCCTTTTTAACTCCTTTGTATTCCCTGCCATTGTAGGGGGAAATGTTGAGGAAGTTGATTACGGCACATTCCTTACGATGGTAGAAAACAAAGAAGTATCGAAAGTACAGCTCGAAGGCGAAAGCATTTATTTTACAGATAAAAGTGAAGATTCCAGACAGTATGAAACTACGAGGTTTGATGACCCGGATCTTGTAAACCGTTTGGAAAAAGCAGGATGTAAGTTCGGAAGAGTTGCGGATCGACAGATGAGTCCGTTTTTAAGTATGCTCTTGTCAATCGTGATTCCGATGATCATTTTCATTCTCCTCGGACAGTTTTTGTCACGTCAACTCATGAAAAAGATGGGCGGAGCGGCAGGCGGAAACCAGTTTATGCAATTTGGAAAGAGCAATGCAAAAGTATACGTGCAGTCTACGACGGGTATTACATTTAACGATGTGGCAGGTGAAGATGAAGCAAAAGAACTTTTGACAGAGATTGTTGATTTCCTTCATAATCCTCAGAAATATCAGGAAATCGGCGCCGTATGTCCGAAAGGCGCCCTCCTTGTGGGCCCTCCGGGAACAGGAAAGACGCTTCTTGCAAAAGCTGTTGCAGGGGAAGCGGGAGTTCCGTTTTTCTCTATTTCGGGTTCGGAATTTGTAGAAATGTTTGTCGGCATGGGAGCTTCAAAAGTACGTGATCTGTTTAAACAGGCAAATGAGAAAGCCCCTTGTATTGTATTTATCGATGAGATCGATACGATCGGCAAGAAACGTGACAGCCACGGAATGGCAGGAAATGATGAACGGGAGCAAACATTGAATCAGCTCCTTACAGAAATGGACGGTTTCGATGCGTCGAAAGGCGTTGTAATACTTGCGGCAACAAACCGACCGGACACATTGGATCCGGCGCTTTTGCGCCCGGGACGTTTTGACCGGAGAATTCCTGTAGAACTTCCCGATCTTAAAGGGCGTGAAGAAATACTGAAAGTGCATGCGCGAAAAATAAAACTCGGGGATAATGTGGATTTTAATGCGATTGCAAGAGCGGCATCAGGAGCATCAGGAGCGGAACTTGCAAATATGGTGAATGAGGCGGCTCTTCGGGCTGTCCGTGAAAACAGAAAATTTGTTGTGCAGTCGGATCTAGAGGAAAGTATTGAAGTTGTGATCGCAGGATACCAAAAGAAAAACCGTGTTCTTTCGACGAAAGAGAAACTGATCGTCGCATATCATGAGATCGGTCATGCTTTGGTGGCGGCATTACAGACACATTCGGCTCCGGTGACAAAAATTACGATCATTCCCAGAACTTCGGGTGCGCTCGGATATACGATGCAGGTAGAAGAAGAGGAACGCAATCTGATGACTGAAGAAGAACTTAAAAATAAAATTGCGACATTGACAGGAGGAAGATGCGCGGAGGAGCTTGTATTCGGCTCGGTGACAACAGGAGCGTCAAATGATATTGAACAGGCGACGAAGCTTTCCAGGGCAATGATCACCAGATATGGTATGAGCAGCCGATTTGGCATGGTTGCTCTTGAGACGCAGTCAAATCCGTACCTCGGAGGCGACAGCAGTTTAAGTTGTTCTCCTGAGACAGCGGCAACTATTGACGATATGGTTGTAGATATGGTAAAACAGTCTTATGAGAAGGCGCGAAAGCTGTTGAAAGATAATCAGGGGAAATTGCATGAACTTGCCAAATACTTGTATGAGAAAGAAACAATCACCGGGGACGAATTTATGCGGATCTTGTCACAGAAAGAACTTTCTTCAGATGGAGAGACTGCATCAGGCGCAGAGTTTGCGGCAGAGGGCAGACAGATTTTAGAGGAAGAAAAAGCATCAGACAAAGAAGTGCATATTTCTGAGAAATAAAGATTATCTGTTAAAATTAAAAAAATGCAGGCGATAGCGTCGCTGTACAGAAAGAACCGTTTACGGTCTGTACATCGACGCTACCCTTGTACAGCGGTATGAATAGAAAATAAAAAAGAACAGCAATAAGAAGTCAGACACAAAAGAAGAGACAGAGGTGAAAAGCTGTATGGCAAGAAGAAAAAAGGCGCAGGTAGAAGAAAAAAAGGAACGACGGCTCCCGACAACAAGATATAATCCCGAATATAAAAAGGGACTGACAAGTCAGCAAGTTCAGGAACACCGGCTGCACGGTTGGACGAACAAGGCGGTTGAACCTCCGTCAAAGACGACGAAAGAGATTGTTCATGAAAATGTATTTACTTATTTCAACTTAATCTTTGTCGTGCTTGCAGTATTGCTCTGTCTTGTGGGATCTTTCAGAGATTTGACATTTCTCCCGGTCATTATTGCAAATACATTGATTGGAATTATTCAGGAGATTAGAGCAAAGCAAGTACTGGATAAACTGACTATGTTGAATGCGCCCCGCGCCTCTGTTGTCCGAGACGGAAAAAGAACGGTGATCAATGCCGAAGACCTTGTCGTAGATGATATCGTAATTTTTAAAGCCGGCGATCAGGTGTGTGCCGATGCGGAAGTATCTGCCGGAGAAGTTCAGGTGAATGAATCGCTTTTGACAGGTGAAGCCGATGAGATTACAAAACGTAAAGGCGATAAACTGATGTCAGGCAGCTTTATTGTTTCCGGACAATGTCACGCGCGGCTTGATAAAGTAGGAGAGGATTCATATATCTCGAAATTGACATTGCAGGCAAAAGCGATGCAGTCAAAAGAACAGTCGGAAATGATTCGTTCGCTTGATAAGCTTGTTAAATGTGTAGGAGTAGCTATTATCCCGATCGGAATCGTTCTTTTTTCACAGGCATTTTTCATTCAACATGACGGATTTAGAGAAAGCGTGACATCTATGATCGCGGCGGTGATCGGAATGATTCCGGAAGGATTGTATCTTCTTGCAAGTGTGGCGCTTGCGGTGAGTTCAATTCGTCTTGCACAGAAAAAAGTGCTTTTGCATGATATGAAATGTATTGAAACGCTTGCCCGCGTAGACGTGCTTTGTGTGGATAAGACAGGAACGATTACGGAAAATACAATGAAAGTCCAAAAGCTGATCAAGACGGACGAGTACGATGAAAAAGAAAAGGGCGGGTTATCTTTGCTTGTCGGAGATTTTGCGGCAGCTATGACAAATGATAATATTACGATGGCTGCCCTAAAAGAATATTTTACAAAAGCATCAGGAAAGAAGGTTTTGTCAAAAACAGGATTTTCTTCCGCAACAAAATACAGCAGCGTTACATTTGAAGACGGAGCTTATGTGCTCGGAGCGCCGGAATTTGTTTTAAAAGAAAAGTATGATGATTATGCGGAAGAGATTACAGAATATGCATCTACAGGAGCCAGAGTTCTTGCCTTTGGAATTTATGACGGAGAGGTTGACGGAAAACCTCTGACACATGGCATTCTTCCGTTTGGCTTTGTTTTACTGGCCAATCCTATACGAGAAGCTGCAAAAGAGACGTTTGAGTATTTCGCAGAACAAGGCGTAGAAGTAAAGGTTATCTCAGGGGATAATCCGGTTACCGTTTCCAATGTTGCAAAGCAGGCCGGAATTAAAAATGCAGACAGATATGTAGATGCGTCAGAGTTTGAAGATGAACAGTCCATGAGGAAAGCGCTTCTGAATAATACGGTTTTCGGTCGGGTTACGCCGAGTCAGAAACGGAAGTTTGTCCGTATTTTAAAAGAGGCAGGACATACGGTAGCAATGACGGGAGACGGGGTTAATGATGTGCTTGCCCTGAAAGATGCCGACTGCAGTATTGCCATGGCATCGGGAAGCGACGCTGCGGCACAGGCATCTCAGCTTGTTTTGCTGGAGTCAGATTTTTCATGTATGCCGGAAGTTGTGTTGGAAGGAAGGCGGGTTGTAAACAATATTCAGAGATCGGCAAGTTTATTTCTTGTGAAAAATATTTTCTCATTTTTGCTAAGCGTTGCGTCTGTCGTGTTTATGTTTACTTATCCGTTGGAGCCGTCGCAAGTATCATTGATCAGTATGTTTACAATCGGTGTTCCTGCATTCTTCCTTGCTCTGGAACCAAATAAAAATATGATCAAAGGACATTTCCTTACAAATGTGCTGTTAAAAGCGCTTCCTGCTGCGTTGACAGATGCTCTTGCGGTTGCGGCTCTTGTCATATTCGGAAGAACATTCGATGTCAGTTCGACTGACATATCAACAGCGGCAACGATGCTTTTGGCAATCGTAGGATTTATGATCTTATACAAGATCAGCGCCCCTATGAATAAAATACGCTTTGGCATTGTGAGCGCATGCATTGCCGGACTATTATTCTGCAGCATTTTCTTGAAAGATTTGTTTGCCATTACAAGTATGACAAAAGAATGTATTATGCTTTTTGTAGTATTTGCGATTGCTACAGAACCGGTACTTCGATATTTGACAACATTTGTGGAAAAAGTAAAATTTTATTATTTAAAGATTCAGGATAAAAATTTGTCTTTTAATAAAAAGTAATATTTTCAGAGCAATGAAAGACATCGGAAAAGAAGAAGCATCACGGGAAAAGCAATTTTAAAGTGAATGATGCAGATTAAAACGGAATAGAAATATATCAACCATTGATAAGAAAAAATAAAGATTAAACAAAGAGGAGAATGAAAAATGGCAGAAAAATTGAAAGTATTGATTTTAAACGGAAGTCCGAGAGCAGAGGGAAATACAACGATCGCGATTCATGAGATGGAGCATATTTTTGAAGAAAATGACGTGGAATATGAGACAATCCAAGTCGGAAAAATGGATATCAGAGGATGTGTGGCGTGTGGAACGTGTTATAAAAACGGAAAGTGTATGTTTGACGATATCGTAAATGAACTTGCTCCGAAATTTGAAGAGGCAGACGGTATGGTCATCGCGAGTCCTGTTTTTTATGCGTCCGCAAATGCAACGTTGATCGCCTGTCTCGACCGATTATTTTACAGTACCAAATTCGATAAGACGATGAAAGTCGGAGCAAGTGTCGTATGTGCAAGAAGAGGTGGATGTTCTGCAACTTTTGACGAATTAAATAAATATTTTACGATTTCGGATATGCCGATTGCGTCAGGACAATACTGGAACTGTATCCATGGAAGAAAGGTAGGAGAGGCTGCGCTTGACGAAGAAGGAAAGCAGACAATGCGCGGTGTTGCAAGAAATATGGTTTTTCTGATGAAAAGTATCGCTCTCGGGAAAGAAGCATTCGGTCTTCCGGAAAAAGAAAAAAGAGTACATACGCATTTTATTAATCCGTGATTCCCCAAAATTATTTTTAGTTTTTTTTTCAGGAACAGGGAAAAAGTATTGCCTGTTCTTCTCCGGAAATACCAATTCCGGTATCAGATATATCTAATCGCAAATAAGAGGGATATTCTGTGATATTCAAGTTCACGATACCGCCGTTTGGAGTGTATTTCACAGCGTTATCAAGTACATTGCCGACAGCTTCTGTAGTCCAGTTAAAATCAAGCAGGGCTTCAAAAGTCTGTTGGCAATTAAAAGTAATCGTGATATTTTTCTCTCTTGCTTTTGTATAAACTGTTTTTACTGCCTGCATAACAATATCATTCAAACTGCTTTGTTCAGGTTTCAGTTGAATAATCGTCATAACAGAAAGCTCCGCCGATTATGAAATCAGTTGCTTTACCGTCAGTACTGTCGGCGGTCAGTGTTAGTTTTTTCCCGACCAAAGCGGTATTTGGAGCATTATATTCCGTATCCATTCCTGAAATTGCTGTCTCTCCATGCTTAAATGCTTCAATATCAATCGGCGCATCAGGATGATCGGCATTGTATTTTTTTAGTACTTTTTCGCCATTAAGTGTTGTGACATAACATCCATACTCACCGGCATTTGCATATCCTTTCAGCGTCTCTTATCATTGTATTCAAAGTTATAATCACAATATTCTTTTATAAAGTTTTCCCCTTTGACACTTCCTATGATTCCGTTTTTGTCTTTTGGATATTTTCCTTTTATATCTTTAATCGTTTCCAGATAATGTTTTTCCCATTCGGCGGTATCGTAGTATTGAAGCGTAATAGAAAGCTTACGTCCTTCATCGTTCTCTTCGGTAACCGAGCCGACCATATACTGCGTACCGACAGTTTTGACATATTTTAAATTTTTAATCTGTTGTTCCTGTTCCTCTGTCGGCGCCGCGAGGGTTACATTGGCAGTTGTTTCTGCAGTACGCACCTGCATTAACTTCATATTTTCGATATAGTTAATGCCTAAGCTGAACACGGTAGTAATCATAAAAGTGGTGAGAATGATTGCAAATACCGCAAACAGATTACGAATACGATTTGCTCTCATCATCTTTTTCTACCCGTTTAATTGCTTTTTTGTTTCGGTTAGCGTGCATATTCCACACCTCCTGAAATAACCTTCCCATCCTCAATTCGGATAATGCGGTCAGCCATTTGAGCGATTCCCGAAGTAGGGCGATCCAATCCTCCGATCATGTTGAGAAGTGTGGATTTACCGCTGCCTGATGTGCCGATAACAGCTACAAATTCTCCTTCTTCTACAGAAATGGATACGCCGTCTAAAGCATGGACTTTGTTTTCTCCGTTTCCGTATATCTTTCGCAAATTTTTTGTTTCAAGTATTGCCATATTAAAAACCTCCTAATTTGTATTTTTATTCAGTAAGCTCAGTATAGCAAGCAGTTCTTACAATCTTCTTACAATTCATACTAAACTTGCCGGTTATTTTGATTATTTCTATTTTTATAAATGTACAGTTATTGAAAAAATACGTTCTGAATGATGATATAACAATAACTTTTCCGCAGTTATCCTTTATGACCTTGAACAGCAGCGAAAAGAAAGCAAGAAATTTTTGGACGACTCGTGACTATTTTGTGTTTTGTGCAGAAAAGTACTATGAAATTTATGATTGACTTATAAATTTGCTAATATCTTGTTTGGTACAAGTTATGTTCTTATAATGAGCATAGCTCAAATAAAAGAGTAGGAAATCAAATTCGGAGGGATATCAGATTAAAGGAACTGCCGAATATGTAACCGAAGGTGCCGTTGTTGATACCTTTAAAGCTATGGTAGAAAAAATGTTCGACGGAGCAGCTACAGCAAAGGGCGCGTTGATTATTGCTGCGAAAAGTGTGTATTCTTGTGACATAAGCAGACTCCACAATTAGAGCCTCACTAATAAATTTCATAGTTACTTTTGCTTGATAAGTTCGTATGATACAATGGGAAGCGAAAGGAGAAGTGTATTATGTATCAAAAAAAATTGCAAGAAGATATTCGATGTCCGTTGGAGTACGGTTTGGAAGTATTTGGAGGAAAATGGAAATCCAGAATTATTTGTGTCCTTGCGGAAATGCAAACATTACGTTACAGTGAAATTAGAAAACAGATGTGCAACATAACAGACGCAGTTTTATCGGCAACCTTGAAAGAACTGATTGCTGATGAGATTGTCCACCGGAAATCTTATGATGAAATCCCTCCAAGAGTTGAATATTCTTTAACGATAAAGGGAAAATCTGTTGTTCCAATTCTTCAGAGTATTTGCAAATGGTCTGGAATTTTTTACAAAGAAGATAATGAACATACAATGGCTCAATGTCAGAAATGTGACTACCGATAACATAAATTATACGACTGAAAAGGATAGGGGGCTATGAAGATGACTATTTCTATGTTGGGAACACTTTCCTGTTATATGGTTATTAGTTCCTTTACACCCGGACCGGGTAATATATTGGCTATGAATACAACTACACGTTTCGGTTGGGAAAAAGGGAAACGATTGATTTTAGGAATTTGCTGTGGATATTTTCTGGTTCAGATGATTTGCACATTAGCGTTATATAGTTTAAATATGGTACTTTCTCCTGTACTATCATTTTTGAAATATATTGGTGTAGTATATATGATTTGGCTGGCAATTCATATTGCAGTCAGCTGCCCGGAAACATCTGATTCCAATAAAGCTCCAAGTTTCTCTACAGGTTTTTTGCTGCAACTGGTGAACATAAAAATTTATTTATACATTAGTACACTGCTGACAGCTTATCTTATTCCATATATCAAAAGTTTGCCGTTACTTGTTTTAGCCGGAGTGGGAGTGACTGCTATAGGAAGTACGGCTTCTGTTACATGGGCGTTGTTAGGTATCAAACTGCAATCCAGTTATGAGAAATATTTTCGTCTTATTAACATTGCCCTTGCACTTTTCTTGTTGTATTGTGCATGGGGGATTGTAAAAGTTTGACAAATAAGGAGTTTAATTATGAACATTCAATATACTGAAGAAAAAATATTTACCGCAGAACAGGTAGAAGAACTGTTTTTATCTGTAAAGTGGATTTCCGGAAAATACCCGGATAGATTATATCGAGCATTGCTCAATTCCTCTACTGTAATTACAGCATGGGATAACAAACGCTTAGTAGGTCTTGTCAGAGTTTTGGATGATGGTGAAATGGTAGCGTATATACACTACGTTCTTGTTCATCCGGACTATCACAAAAACGGAATTGCAGGTACAATGATAAAACAGATTAAAGAGAAATATAAAGATTATCTATATCTTGAAGTTATGCCGGAAGAAAGTAAGAATGTTACTTTCTATGAACGCTTTGGATTTCAGGTAATGAAAGACGGAGTTGCTATGCAAATTTCTAATTATTAAAATATTGCATGAAAAGGAAACGCGATATGAATGATGAGACATACAACGAAGACAGGTGTTCTCTATAATACAAAAGCAAATTATAAGTCTGTGATCAATATGATCAAGAAAGAGGAATTATACGAGACGGTTTTGTTATGAATATCCGTCCATCCGCAGTAATCCGCCAGAGTTACAACGAGATTGCCGATATGTGCAGAAAGACCGCAGAGCCGATTTTCCTTACCAAGAACGGCGAGGGAGACTTAGTCGTTATGGATATTGAAACTTATTAGGTAATTGCGAAGCTTCTGAAAGAAATCAATCAAAACAGGGAGCAGTGCCTTAGAGTCCGCAAGTGATTTATCTTCATCTGGCGAATCGGATTTCTTTTTAACAATGATATTAGGATGAGCATTTAGGAAATCTTTATTGTAGAAGGTAATATCGCGAACAATACCAAGACCATTCGTGACAATACCAAACTTATAGGCATAGCAGAAATGTCCGTTGATGTACATCTGTTGGATAGCTGGGTTAGCAGCAGCGTGTGTGGGCATTGAGCCGTAAGCAGCTTTGTAAGGATCAAAGTTTTTATCAAAGTTGTGAGCTTTTGCAAAGGCCTTTAACTGTTTTATGATACGGTTCGCGTATTTCGGATTATTTTCTGTCACCCATGCCTCAATTCCAGAAGTATCAAAGATGCTCATGGAAGCAAGGTTAGAATCAATACGTTGGCAGATCGGTTCAGTGATATCAACTAAGTGATCGAACATCGATTGTAAGTCCATAAGAAAGTCCTGTTTAAAGCGGGTGAATTTTGAGGCATCAGGAACAACACGGAAGCCACAGAAATCCCGTAGTTCCTGAGAATATTTTAAAAATATAATCAGAAGAGTATCCGTCGGGATTGAGAAAATGCGCTGAATAAGGAGAGCCTTAATCATAGGATAAAGTGGATGCTTGCGAGGTCTTCCTGTAGAAGCGTGAAAATGAGTAACAAAAGAAACAGGAACAATTTCATCCAGATTAACGGTTTGGTCAAGTAGAGAAAAAAATGATATTTGTCATTATCGAATTTATTTTGGCAATCTTCAAAAACTTCTGCCAAAGTGAGATGTTTATATGGTATCATATAGGTACATCTCCTTTCGGGTGGTTGGTTTATAGTTTCTGTGCAACTCTATTTTACCACAATCCGTTGAGGAGATGTTTTGTTTTATAAAAGTTAAAATGCCGTATTTATGTGGCTTGTGGCGTTTCGCAAACGCCTAATTATTTCGCAGTTTGAAAGGAGAAATTATGAGAATTCGAGTGCTATTCATCTGCCACGGCAGGAGTTTCTCTTTTGCCTAAATCTCCCTATTTTATACGGTTTTCCTTGCAACAGGAGAGTACATTACAACGATTTTACAACTTTTGAAAAGTGTTCCAATATGACTGAAATGGGAGATAGCACAATACCGTGTATCCCCCATTTTCTTATATTTAAAGTCCTTTTATAGTATTTCATCATCACAACTTACAGAATGTTTTAAAAATGTTTTTCAAAATGTTTATATAGAACAATCCCTAAAAATGTTTGCAGTAAGAACAAACCAAATATAATTCCCATAATCCATGCTTCGACATGGAGTAACGCAAGTACAAAAGCAACAAACAAGTACACAAAAGTCATTAACTGATACACTAAAGAACCAGCTTTCATTCTTAAAAATACTTTTCTTTCATCAACATTATTGATGTGATTTTTTCTATTTATATTTTCCAATTTTTCTTTATTTTTTGGCATTTCATAATAACAAATTTTCAATAATTGAACACCAGAAGCAAAAGCTAAACCGAACCCCATTGCATAAAAAAGTGTAGCGTAATATTCAGTATCAATAACGAAATATCCAAAACATATAAAGATTATACCTATAATAATTTCAATGATAAATGATAATTTTTTCTTCATTGTTAATTCCACCTTTCAAAAGACTACATTTTCTTATCTAAATAACGAGCTGTTATAACCCATGTAATTTGTCCGATAGCAATAACTCCTGCTATCGAAAAAAACACAACTTTACTCATATATCCCATAAAGATAAGAGCAAATAATACAAGAACCAATAATGTTAGTGTTACTTTGTAAGCATTTGCAAGAGAAGCGTTAGTAATTGCGATATTTCTTTCATCATTTTCTAATATTTGCATTTCTTTTGTCGGCTTACTGAATATATCACACCCCATTAAAATCAATATTATTCCAACAAGTGTTGTACCATAGACAACCAAATCTGGACGAGGTACTGGTAATAGTTGATGTACTCCTAAACCATAAGTTAGTAAACCACCTAAAAGAATTATTACACCGACAAATAATTCTACTTTTTGTATTTTATGCTTCATTTGCTTTCCTCCTCATAAATAAAGATTTCTTCAATGCTCATTTGAAAGTACCTTGCAATTTTAAAGGCTAATATAATAGAGGGATTGTAGCGTCCATTTTCTAAAGAGCCTATTGTTTGACGAGATACTTCAAGAGCAGTCGCTAAATCTTCTTGTTTAATACCTCTTTGTTTTCGTAATTCTTCTAAACGATTTTTCACAACATACTCCTTTCTTGAACGTATGGAAAGTTCACTTTCCTTTTCTGATTTTATAATACTCCTGTCAATATAGAATGTCAAGTAAGCTTTCCGTGTTTTTTTATCCTACAATTTTCCAGTTGCTATCCTTATGTAGCACAAGCTCATTCTGCGATACCCTCGTTGGCTGTTTTACTACAAATCAGACTTTATCTGCAAATTCTGCTCGAACGGTACGCCTATTCTGAAATCGTCGGTACATTCATTCTGATTTAGCGGTATGCGTTTTCTGCTCAAAGCGGTACGTTTTTCCTTTATTATTGTGATGTAACTATTATTCATCACAGTGCAAAGGAGGAACTATTATGCACGACTACAATACTATTCTTGGAGTCATAGAACTTCGGCTCAGTAAAGTCAGTTATGACTCTGTACAAAAACGTTACCGGATCGGACGGAGCGGGATTGCATTAATCATGAACCGCTACAAGGATTCAGGCTTATCATTGGATGATCTTCGGCAAATGCCAGCCTCAAAGGTGGTTGATCTCATCTATCCAAAAGAAAACCTTCGACATAAGGATATTCCACTGCCTGATTTTGAAAAAATACATGAGCAGATGATCCAAATGGGAAAACATGCTGACTTGAGTTTTCTATGGATTGATTATAAAAAAGAGCATCCTAACGGTTACCAGCTTGCTCAGTTTTATAAGCTGTATCGTGATTTTATGGTAGATACTTATGGTACTTCAAAAACATCTATGCCTGTGGAACGGGTCCCCGGTGAAAAGATGTATATTGACTGGGTAGGCGACCAGCCGGAACTGCTATTGGATACAACAACTAGCGAACTTAGGAAAGTTCACATTTTTACAACTACACTTGGTTTTAGCAGCCTTGTTTATGCAGAGATCTTTCCGGATGAAAAACTTCCACATTTTATTACCGGCACAGTACATGCACTGTCTTATTATGGGGCAGTTCCTAAATATCTTGTCCCGGACAATCTGAGAACAGCTGTTACCAGGCATAGTAAAGATGAACTTGTGCTGCAGTCAGCTTTTTCAGATCTGGAAACTTTTTATGATACGATCATTCTGCCGCCACCACCAAGGAAACCGAAAGGAAAACCAACAGTTGAAAATCATGTGCGTTTCTTGGAGACGCATCTGGTAGAAGAATTAAAGCAAGATACTTATACCTCTCTGGAAGCTCTGAATGCTGCGGTCAAAAAGATCGTAGCGGACATCAACCAGCGTCCTTTCCAGAAAAAATCTGACATTCGGAAATCCCGCATGAATGGATTCGAAAAGTACGACAAACCGCGTATGAACCAGCTTCCAGGCGAAAGTTATACACTTTGTGATTATAAATACTTTCTTAAAGTTCCAGATAATTACCACCTTGAGTATGATGCCCACTACTACTCTGTATTGTATACCTATAAAGGGAAGCCTGCAATTCTTAAGGCTACAATGACAGAGATACGGATCTGTGATGAGTATAACCGGCTGATCTGCCGCCATCCAAGATCTTACCGTGATTTTCCTCTTTACATTACAGATGACAATCATATGCCTCCAGAACACCTGTATTACAAGGAAGTGAATGCACATGACGGAGCTTATTACAGACGGTGGGCATCTGTTTATGGAGAATCTATGGTAACTCTTATTGACAGGATACTCCGTAGTTCCAAACATGAGGAACAGGCATACAACAGCTGTGCCGGTGTACTCCATTCCTGTAAAGATGTTCCTCACAGGCTGGTTCAGGAGGCTGCTGAGAAATGCGTAGAAGCCAATGCCTGCAAGTATTCTTATTTCAAGAAAGTACTTAGCATGGTTCAGAATAATCATTCCAGCAGCGCTATAAACGGAACTGGAAAACTTCCTTCCCATACAAACATCCGTGGAAAGGAGGCATACAAATGAGTTCATCCCATGACATTACATTAACACCTCAGGAACAGGCTCTGATCATGCGTCTGAAGAGTTTCCGTGTTCCAGAAATGGCACATATCCTGGAAGAACAGTTGAAAGATCCCAATGCAGATCTGAACACTTTTATGGAACGCATGACAGCAATAGTTGATGCAGAGTGGCAGGCGCGGGCAGATAAACGTTTTAATCGTCTGATGAAAGAAGCGCATCTGCGATACCCGGCGGCAGATCTTGACCAAACTATTTACCTTCCAGAACGTCAACTTGATACCCAGACAATAGAGCGACTGAGTACTTGCCATTGGATAGAGGAAGGAAAGAATCTTATTGTAACAGGATCTTCCGCCAGTGGAAAAACTTATCTAATCAATGCTTTTTGTG
>ENA-OPWK01000110-OPWK01000110.1-human-gut-metagenome-genome-assembly--contig:-NODE-110-length-19598-cov-5.611830_pt1 | contig 19598 bp, 10 predicted proteins | sample MGYA00241509_ERZ502010 | MGnify/ENA primary metagenome ERZ502010 (study PRJEB25962, sample SAMEA2042014) | human gut metagenome | biome: human gut; feature: human-associated habitat; material: faeces... | reverse complement strand
TCCGGCCATTGAAGGCGGGCGGTCCATATACACTGACTGTTTCTACAGAAAAACGGAAACTGGTCTATGAAAATGTGTTGGCGGGAGAAGTGTGGCTCTGTTCCGGACAATCGAATATGGAGTTTTATCTGAATTGGAGTGCGACTGCCGCACAAGATGTTCCTCAAGCTGCAAATAGCAATATCCGTTTTTATGATATGAAAGCCCGTTGGCGTACGGATGCGGTGGAGTGGGATGCTTCGGTACTCGATTCATTGAATCATCTGCAATATTATAAGGATACACGGTGGACAGTTTGTTCGCCTGAAACAGCCGGTAATTTTTCGGCGGTGGCTTACTATTTCGGAAAGAAATTGCAGGATAGTTTGCAAGTCCCTGTAGGACTGATTTGCAATGCCATTGGCGGATCTCCTACTGAAGCATGGATAGACCGTAGTACATTGGAATATCGTTTTCCGGCTATTTTACGTAATTGGATGCAGAATGATTTTATCCAAGACTGGGTGCGTGGGCGTGCTGCCTTGAATGTAAAGAAGTCTTTCAATAAATTGCAACGCCATCCTTATGAGCCTTGTTATTTGTATGAATCGGGTATCCGTCCTTTGGAACAGTTTCCGGTCAAAGGCTTTATTTGGTATCAGGGTGAGTCTAATGCCCATAATCGGGAGACTCATGAAAAGTTGTTCAGATTGTTGGTGGAAAGTTGGCGCAAGAATTGGGGGGATGCGGAACTTCCATTCTATTTTGTCCAATTATCCAGTATAGACCGTCCGTCATGGACTTGGTTCCGTGATAGCCAGCGTCGTTTGATGGCGGAGATTCCTCATATCGGTATGGCTGTCAGTTCAGATAGGGGAGACTCATTGGACGTACACCCCAAACAGAAAAGAGAAGTCGGTGAACGGTTAGCTGCATGGGCTTTGAATAAAACATACGGATATAAAAATGTCATTCCTTCGGGACCGCTTTATAAATCAGTCGTATTTAGTGGAGGTGCGGCTTATATTTCTTTTGATTATGCGGAGAAGTTGTCCACTTCGGATGGGAAACCGGTTCGTACATTCGAAGTGGCAGGTGATGATGGATTATTTTATCCGGCACAGGCTGTTGTTGAAAACGGTAAAATAAAAGTATGGAGTGATAAGGTGAAAGAGCCGGAAACGGTTCGTTACGGATGGCAGCCATTTACCCGTGCCAATCTGGTAAATGGCGCCGGTTTGCCTGCTTCCACATTCCGGGCTGAATAGTATATAAATTAATAAAGATAGGTAAGATGAAGAAAACATTAAAAGTTTTGATGATGTTAGGATGCTTTCCGATGATGCTCAGTGCAAAGGAGTATAAGAAGTCAGAGAGTCTGAGTCTTGATAAGGGATGGGAGTTCGCCCAGGTCGGCCGGAATGAATGGTTGCCGGCTACGGTGCCCGGAACGGTACATCAGGATTTGATTTCTCATAATAAACTGCCCAATCCATTTTATGGGATGAATGAGCAAAAAGTGCAGTGGGTGGAGAATGAGGACTGGGTCTATAAAACTACTTTTAATGTGACAGATGAGCAACTCTCGCGGGATGCTGCCTTGTTGATTTTGGAAGGATTGGATACGTATGCAGATATTTACCTGAACGGCTCTTTGTTGGAACGTACGGACAATATGTTTGTCGGCTATACTCTTCCGGTAAAAGAGGTGTTGCGGAAGGGAGAAAACCATTTGCAGATTCTGTTTCATTCACCTGTCAAGCAAACGTTGCCCCAATGGGAAACCAATGGCTTTGATTATCCTGCTGATAATGACCATAGTGATAAGCGGGTCAGTATCTATAGCCGTAAAGCGCCTTACAGTTATGGCTGGGATTGGGGAATCCGCTTGGTAACCAGTGGTATCTGGCGGCCTGTGACACTGACTTTTTATGATGTGGCACGCATTGATGATTACTATGTACGTCAGGCTTCGGTAACAAAAGATCTGGCGAAAGTTGAAAACCTCCTGACTGTAAACAGTGTTTCTGCAACTCCTCAGAAAGCGGAAGTAACCGTTGCTTATTCTTATAAGGAGGGTGAAAAGGTAACCGAACAGAAAGAGGTGACATTGCAGCCAGGAACAAACCATATTCTTCTTCCCATAGAGATACGGCAGCCTCATTTATGGATGCCTAATGGTTGGGGGGAACCTGCATTGTATGACTTTGAAGCCGTAATAAAGGTGGATGGTAAAGTGATAGCTTCTCAAAAAGAGCGTATCGGACTCCGTACAATAAAGGTGGTGAAAGAAAAAGACGATCAGGGAGAATCCTTCTATTTTGTAGTCAATGGTGAACCGATGTTTGCCAAAGGCGCGAATTTTATTCCGGATGATGCTTTGCTGCCTAACATTACTGAAGAACGTTACCGCCAGTTGTTCAAGGATGTGAAAGATGCCAATATGAATATGATTCGTGTATGGGGTGGAGGGATTTATGAGGATGATGCTTTTTACCAGGCGGCGGATGAGAATGGAATTTTAGTTTGGCAGGATTTTATTTTTGCCTGCACTACTTATCCGTCCGATCCTGCTTTTATGAAACGGGTAGAGGCCGAGGCGGAATATAATATCAAGCGTTTACGGAACCATGCCAGTCTGGCTATGTGGTGTGGAAATAATGAAATTTATGAAGGTATGCGTTACTGGGGATGGGATAAGAAATACACTGATCCCGGTATTATGGAAGGAATGAAGCAGGGTTATGACAAACTTTTCCGTGAGTTGTTGCCTCGTAAAGTAGCTGAACTTGATCCGGACCGTTTCTATATGCATGGTTCTCCGTACGAGGCCAATTGGGGACGTCCCGAAAGCTGGAAGATTGCCGACAGCCATAATTGGGGTATCTGGTATGGTCAGAAACCGTTTGAAAGTCTGGATACGGAAATTCCGCGTTTTATGAGTGAGTTTGGTTTTCAGGCATTTCCTGAAATGAAGACGATTGCTACTTTTGCCTCACCGGAAGATTATGCATTGGAATCGGAGGTGATGAATGCTCATCAAAAAGCCACTATCGGTAATTTCCTCATCAAGAAGACTATGGGACTGTATTATAAAGTACCTGAAGATTTCGATCAGTTGGTTTATATGGGTTTGGTTTTGCAGGGGGTAGGAGTGCGCCAGGGTTTGGAAGCCCATCGTCGTAACCGTCCCTATTGTATGGGGACTTTATATTGGCAGCTGAATGACAGCTGGCCGGTCGTTTCCTGGTCGAGCATTGATTATTATGGCAATTGGAAAGCGTTGCATTATCAGGCAAAAAGAGCTTTTGCTCCGGTATTGGTAGATGCTGTCAAGGAAGGGGAGGATTTGAATATTTATGTTATGTCGGACAAGCTGGAAGCGGATAAAGAGGTGACTTTATTGTTGCGTGTGATGGATTTTAATGGAAAAGTTCTGACTAAAAAGAGTATCAAGGGCGAGGTTCCGGCTAATGCTTCCACCTTATATTATAAGGAACCTTATGCGGGTATAACAACAAGTCCTCAAAATACTTTTCTTCTAATGACATTAAAAAACAAGAAAGGTGAGGTTTTATCCGAAGAAATTTATTACTTTAACCACGCAAAAGATCAGGAGCTACCGAAGACCGAGATCCGCTATAAAGTGAAGCCGATGGATGGAAAATATGAAGTGACTCTGTCTGCCAGACAGCTGGCCAGGGATGTGTTCATAGAGATTCCTGTTCAAGGTGCGAAATTTACTGATAACTTCTTTGACTTGTTGCCGGGACAGACAAAGAAAGTGATTATTACTTCAGATAAACTGAAGAAGAATGAAAAGGTTGATATAACTATCAAGCAATTAAGTGATACTAACTAATCAATTAATATCTATTATGAAAACTTTAATGGGCCTTGCAGGGCTGACAATGGCAGGTTTTATGCTTTTATCCTGTAACACAGAAGTAAAAGAAGCAAATTATCAGATAATTCCGTTACCGCAGGAAATTTCGGTAATGGATCAGGCTGCTCCGTTCATTTTGTCAAATGGAACTAAGATAATGTATCCGGAAGGCAATGAAAAGATGCAAAAGAACGCTGAATTTCTGGCAAGTTATATCAAAGATCTTACCGGAAAGTCATTGGCTGTACAAGCTGGCACAGATGGCAAGGGGATAATCCTGCAATTGGGTGGAAATGCTAAAAATCCTGAAGGATACCAGTTGAAGGTAACCAGCGACCAAGTGGTTATTTCCGGACCTACGGAAGCCGGAGTATTTTATGGCATCCAGACTTTGCGTAAATCTATTCCGGTGGCACAAGGAGTGGATATCGCTTTACCGGCGGTTGAAATCAATGACTATCCTCGTTTCTCTTACCGTGGTGCTCATTTGGATGTTTCCCGTCATTTCTTCCCGGTTGATTCGGTAAAGCGTTTTATAGATATGTTGGCTTTACATAATATGAATCGTTTTCATTGGCATCTTACAGATGATCAAGGTTGGAGAATTGAAATCAAAGGTCTTCCTGAATTGACGGAGGTGGGTTCTAAGAGAACGGAAACCGTTATCGGTCATAACTCGGGAAAATATGATGGAAAGCCTTATGGTGGCTTCTTCACACAGGAAGAAGCAAAAGAAATTGTAGCTTATGCTGCCGAACGTCATATCACGGTTATTCCTGAAATAGATTTGCCGGGGCACATGCAAGCGGCATTGACTGCATATCCTAACTTAGGCTGTACAGGTGGTCCGTACGAAGTATGGAAAATCTGGGGAGTATCGGAAGATGTGCTTTGTGCAGGAAATGATGAAACCTTGAAATTCATAGATGATGTATTGGGAGAAATTATTCAGATTTTCCCGTCAGAATATATTCATGTGGGTGGTGATGAATGTCCTAAAGTGCGTTGGACAAAATGTCCAAAGTGCCAGGATCGTATCAAAGTTTTAGGTATTAAGGCTGACAAGAACCACACGGCAGAGGAAAAATTACAGAGCTTCATTATCAATCATGCGGAAAAATTCTTGAATGACCACGGACGTCAGATTATTGGCTGGGATGAAATTCTGGAAGGCGGGTTGGCTCCTAATGCTACTGTCATGTCATGGCGTGGTGAAGGTGGCGGTATTGAGGCTGCCAAGCAGAAGCATGATGTTATTATGTCACCGAATACTTATTTGTATTTTGACTATTATCAGAGCAAGGATGTGGAACAGGAACCGGAAGCCATTGGCGGTTACTTACCTTTAGAACGTGTGTATAGTTATGAACCTATGCCGGCATCACTGACACCGGAGGAACAGAAATATATTAAAGGTGTACAGGCTAATTTGTGGACTGAGTATATTCCTACATTTAGTCAGGTGGAATATATGGAATTACCACGTATGGCCGCTTTGGCAGATATTCAATGGACAAATCCTGAACATAAGGATTATCAGGATTTCTTGCAGCGTTTGGTACGTATGGTGAAGATATATGATGTATATCAGTATAATTATGCCAAGCACGTGTTTGATGTGACTGCCCGGTTTGAGCCTAATGCGGAAACTGGTACGGTGGATGTTACTTTGTCTACTGTAGACAACTGTCCGGTATATTATACATTGGATGGCACAGATCCCACTACCGCTTCACAGCTTTATACAGAACCGGTGAAGATCAATACAAATTGCACGTTTAAGGCTATGGCTGTCCGTCCTACAGGCAATAGTCGTATTGTGAAAGAAGACATTGCGTTCAGCAAATCGACTTCAAAGAAAATAACAGCTCTACAACCTGTGAACAAGCAATATGAATTTGCCGGTATCTCTACCTTGGTGGATGGTTTGAAAGGAAATAGAAATTATAAGACAGGACGTTGGATTGCTTTTTATAAGAATGATATGGAAGCCGTGATTGATTTCGGGCAGCCGGCTGATTTCAGCAAAGTGACACTTACTACAAATGTGGAGAAGGGTGACTGGATATTTGACGCGCGTTCCATCAGTGTCGCTGTTTCAGAAGACGGTGAGAATTTCAAGCAAGTAGCTTCAGAAGAATATCCTGCAATGACTTTGGATAATCCAAACCAATTATATGAACATGTATTGAGCTTTGAACCTGTGAAAGCACGTTATCTGAAAGTATTGGCAAAGCCGGAATACAATATTCCTTCTTGGCATGGAGGTAAAGGAAATCCTGCATTTCTGTTTGTAGATGAAATTACTGTAGATTAATTGTAAAATCAGTGCTGGTGTTGCGTAGCGTTTGTCCTAAAAGATAGCTGCGCAACACTGCTTGTAAAGAATTTGTAAACTTCACCATGAAAACATGATCAGGAAAATAATATATGGCATTTATGCGATAATAGGCATGATGGTAGTGACTGCTTGTAGCAGTCGGCCGGATGTTTATGAAATATCTCTTGAGAAAATGCAGGGATTTCCTACGGAGGATGCTGGTTTTCTTAAGGGAGTTTCTGCATTATATGCGGGAGTGATTGATGGAAATTTATTAATAGCCGGAGGTTGTAATTTTCCCGATACACCGGCGGCCGATGGCGGGAAAAAAGTCTTTTACCCAGATGTATATATAACCTCTTTGTCAAATGATACGGCTTTTGAGTGGAAAAAAATAGGCCAACTGCCTCAGGCAGCAGCTTATGGAGTCACTATTTCTACTGAAAAAGGGTTAATTTGTGTTGGAGGAGCTACAGCAACCCATAGCCTGTCTGATGTTTTTCTTTTATCTTTGCAAAAAGACGTTTTGAAAAAGGATACGTTACCATCCTTACCTGCAACTATAGATAATATGGCAGGGGCATTAGTAGGACATTCACTATATATTGTCGGGGGAAATGTAAATGGCATTCCGTCCTCGGCCATGTACATGCTTGATCTGTTGGATTTGTCTGGAGGATGGAAAAAAGAAACAGATATTCCGGGTGAACCCAGAGTACAACCTGTTTGCGTGGCGCAAGACGGAAAACTTTATATATGGGGTGGCTTTGCCCCGGCTATTGAAGGGCACCAGGCTTCTTTATCGGTAGATGGATATATGTATTCTCCGGAAACGAAAAAATGGTCATCGGTTGCCACTCCGTGTGATGCAGAAGGTAATGAGATCTCTTTAGGTGGTGGAATGGGAACCTCTTTTGGCGAGGGGATGATATTGTGTGCCGGAGGAGTTGATAAGGATATATTCTTAAAGGCTCTCCAAGGTATTTATGCGGGAAAAGAATATTTGTCACATCCTGTAGAGTGGTATCGGTTTAACAGAAATCTGCTGCTCTATCATCCACAGACGAATAAATGGACTACATTAGGCGAATATGAGCAAGGTGCGCGTGCCGGAGCTGTAATAGTTTCTCAGGACGGATTCCATTACATTATTAATGGAGAACTGAAACCGGGCATTCGTACCAATGAAATTAATAGAATTAAAGAAAATAGAAGATGAGAAAATTGATTATATTGGCAGGAGCTGCATTGGGCTTGTTGTTTGCAAGTTGCACAAAGGAAGAGCAACGCACACTTTCTGTTATTCCTGCACCATTGAAGGTGGAATTGCAACAGGGAGTGTTTCCTCTGAATCCGGAAACAGGATTGTATATAGATGCGTCCGAAGGAGATAAAAAGATTTTGAAGGATTATTTGGCGGCTTCTTTCATGAAGCTGAAACCGGTAGCGGCAGAAGAGGGACATACTATTGTCTTGAAGCAAGTGGCTCAATTGCCGGAGGTAAACTCTTCCGAGGGGTATGTTCTGACGGTAACTCCTGATCAGGTACTTATTCGTGCGACTTCCGGAGCAGGACTATTCTATGGAGTTCAGACTATGCTGCAAATGGCTGATGAAAAAGGATTGCCGGTAGGAATCATTACAGACGAGCCCCGTTTTGCTTATCGTGGCTTTATGATGGATGTTTCCCGTCATTTTTTCAACAAGGAATTTATAAAAAAGCAGATGGATGCTTTGGCATATTATAAATTGAACCGTTTGCATCTGCATCTTACTGACGCTGCGGGCTGGCGTATTGAAATAAAAAAATATCCCCGTCTGACAGAATTTGCGGCATGGCGTGAGTTTCCTACATGGAAAGAATGGTGGAATAACGGACGACGGTATGAAGAAGAAGGTAGTAAAGATGCTCACGGAGGTTATTATACTCAAGATGATATCCGTGAACTGGTGGCATACGCTCAGGAACGTTTTATTACTGTTATTCCTGAGATAGAGATGCCTGCACATTCGGAAGAAGTACTGACTGCTTATCCCGAGTTGTCTTGTACACACGAACCTTACAAACAAGCCGATTTCTGTGTCGGTAATGAAAAGACTTTTGAGTTTCTGGAAAATGTGCTGACAGAGGTGATGGAACTTTTCCCGTCCGAATATATTCATATAGGAGGGGATGAGGCCGGTAAAGCCTCATGGCCCACTTGCAAACTGTGCCAGGCACGTATGAAAAAAGAGGGCTTGAAAGATGTGAACGAGTTACAGAGTTATCTGATTCATCGTATCGAGGTCTTTTTGAATGCCCACGGACGTAAATTATTGGGTTGGGATGAAATATTGGAAGGTGGTTTGGCGCCTAATGCTACTGTCATGTCATGGCGTGGCACGGAAGGGGGAATGAAAGCGGTTGATTCCGGCCACATGGCTATTATGAGTCCGGGTGAGTTCTGCTATTTTGATTCTTATCAGGATGCTCCTGATTCCCAGCCGGAAGCAATAGGAGGGTATCTGCCTTTGGCCAAAGTTTATTCATTTAATCCTGTACCCGATACTTTGAGTGCGGATAAAGTCCAGTTAGTGTATGGAGTACAAGCTAATTTATTCACAGAATATATTCCGACTCCGGAACATGCGGAAATGATGATTTATCCTCGTATTCTTGCGTTGGCGGAAGTTGCTTGGAGTGATCCTTCTGTGAAGAACTATGATGATTTTCATGCTCGCGCATTGAAAGAGGTAGAGGCATTGAAAGCTGAAGGATACCATCCTTTCGATTTGAAAAATGAGATAGGAAATCGTCCGGGAGCGGATCAGCCCATACAACACTTGGCAGTAGGTAAGAAAGTGACTTACGGACCGGATGCCGCTTATTATCCCGGCTATTCGGCCGGTGGTGATAGTGCCTTGGTAGATGGGGTGATTGGAGGCTGGACTTATGGTGACAAGCGCTGGCAAGGTTTCATAGACAAAAAAAGAATGGATGTGACCATTGATATGGAAAAAGAAACAGAAATTCATTCTGTTGGAGCAGACTTTATGCAGGTGTGTGGACCTGAAGTCTTTATGCCTTCAGAAGTAATCATTTCCGTTTCTAATGATGGTAAGGAGTTTACGGAACTGAAGCGCATGGAACACAAAGTAGTGAAGGATGACAAGGTGACTTTCACCAACTTTGGTTGGGAAGGAAATGCCAAAGCACGTTACATACGTTATCAGGCATCTTCGGGTGAATTCGGAGGTTTCTTGTTTACAGATGAAATTGTAGTGAAATAATAGAACCTATATAAACAACAAATAGCATGAAGAAACAAATTTTGTTATCGGCTGTTCTGATTTGTATCTCAGTTTTTTCTGCGGCAGCACAGAAAGAGCCGGTAGATTATGTAAACCCTTTTGTGGGTACTACTAATTACGGTACGACAAATCCCGGAGCATTAACTCCTCATGGAATGATGTCGGTGACTCCTTTCAATGTGATGGGAGTTCCCGAAGGGGATAAGGATAAAGATAAGCAATGGTGGTCCACTCCATACGAATTCAATAATAAATATCTTACCGGTTTTGCGCACGTTAACCTTAGCGGGGTAGGCTGTCCGGAATTGGGGTCATTGTTATTGATGCCTACCACCGGCAAACTGGATGTGGATTATCATAATTATGGAAGTTTCTATCAAGGTGAGACTGCAAATCCGGGTTATTATACCAATATACTGGATAAATACAATGTGAAATGTGAACTGACTGCCACCCCACGTACCAGTATGGCACGCTTTACTTTTCCTGCCGGACAAAGCAATATCTTGTTGAATCTGGGAGAGGGATTGACCAATGAGAGTGGTGCTACCGTTCGTTTTGTAAACGACCGTGAGATTGAAGGTACCAAGTTGTTGGGAACTTTCTGTTACAATCCTCAGGCAGTATTTCCCATCTATTTTGTAATGCGTATCAACAAAGTACCGGCAAAACGCGGTTATTGGAAAATGATGCGTCCGATGGGTGTGGAGGCGCAATGGGACGATACAGCCGGTAAATACAAACTCTATACTGCTTATACAAAAGAAATAAGCGGAGATGATATAGGAGTGTGGTTTACTTACGATACTACGGCGGAAGAAGTGATTGAGGTCAGTATGGGCGTATCTTTTGTCAGCATTGAGAATGCTCGTCTGAATTTGGAAAAAGAACAGCCTTTCGGCACAACATTCGACAAACTGCGTGCGGAGGCCCGTAAGAGATGGAATGATGATCTTTCCCGTATCAAGGTAGAAGGTGGCACGGAAGAACAAAAGGGAGTATTCTATACCGCTATGTATCATACCATGATTCATCCTAATATTTTGCAGGACGTAAGCGGACAATATCCACAAATGGAGGGAGACAAGATTCTGACCACCAACCGTAACCGTTATACGGTATTCTCATTGTGGGATACTTATCGTAACTACCATCAGTTGATGACTTTGGTCTATCCGGAACGTCAGATGGATATGATACATACTATGATGGGTATGTATAAGGAACACGGATGGTTCCCGAAATGGGAATTATATGGTCGTGAAACATTGACTATGGAAGGTGACCCCTCTATTCCTGTTCTGGTAGACAGTTGGATGAAGGGATTGCAAGACTTTGACATTGACGAAGCTTATAAGGGAATGTATAAGTCGGCCACTACTCCGGGCAAGGATAATCTGATGCGTCCGGATAATGACGATTATATGTCCAAAGGGTATGTGCCGATGGAAAGCCAGTATGACAACTCGGTTTCTCATGCTTTGGAATATTATGTTGCCGACTATGCGCTGTCCACTTTGGCAGAGGCTCTAGGTAAAAAGGAAGATGCGAAACTGTTCCGCAAACGTTCTATGGGGTATAAGAATTATTATAGCAAGGATTTCGGAACTTTGCGTCCTATCACCAAGGAAGGTAAGTTCTATGAACCGTTTGACCCGAAAGAAGGAGCGAATTTTGCACCTAGTCCCGGTTTCCACGAAGGTAACGCATGGAATTACACTTTCTTTGTTCCTCATGATATCAATGGATTGGTGAAACTGATGGGAGGTGATAAGAAATTTGTCGATAAGCTGCAAAGCGTGTTCGATGAAGGAAATTATGATCCGGCTAATGAACCCGATATAGCTTATCCTTACCTGTTCAGTCGTTTCAAGGGTGAAGAATGGCGTACACAGAAATTGGTGAAGGAATTGCTGGCTAAGTATTTCACAACTAAGCCGGATGGAATTCCTGGCAATGATGATACGGGTACGATGTCTGCATGGGCTATATTCAGTATGATGGGATTCTATCCGGATTGTCCGGGTGTGCCCGAATATACATTGACTACTCCTACTTTTGATAAAGTGACCGTTCAGCTTGATCCTAACTATTGGGGCAAGAAAGAATTGGTTATCAAGAAAGAAGGACAAGGGGATTATATAAAGGAAATCAGACTGGGCAATAAGAAACTTAATAAATATTTGATTTCGCATGATGATTTGATCAAGGCAGGTGAAATTACTTTTATAGTAACAGAAAATCCTAATAAGAAATAACTATGAATACGAAACGATTTTTGTGTGCTGCGTTAGGAGCTGTTTGTTGTTTTGCTTTTATGCAAGCGCAGGTACGTACAGAGCAGACTTTCGAAAAAGGGTGGAAATTTACGCGTGAAGATAATGCGGAATTTGCCAATCCCGGTTATAATGACAGTAAATGGCAGAACGTCACCGTTCCTCATGATTGGGCGATTTATGGTCCGTTCAGTATCAATAACGACAAGCAGGAAATGGCTATCACTCAGGATGGACAGACAGAGGCTCTGGAACATGCCGGCCGTACCGGAGGTCTTCCATTTGTAGGAACCGGATGGTATCGCCTGAACTTTGATGCTCCCGGTTTTGAAAAAGGCAAGAAGGCTACTTTGATATTTGACGGAGCAATGAGCCATGCCCGTGTCTATGTGAACGGGCAGGAGGCAGGCTATTGGCCATACGGTTATAATTCCTTTTATGTGGATGCGACCCCTTATCTGAAACCGGGTGAGAAGAACGAGCTGGCAGTCCGTTTGGAAAACGAGCCTGAATCATCACGTTGGTATCCGGGGGCCGGTTTGTACCGCAATGTTCATCTGGTAATCAATGAAGATGCGCATATCCCGACATGGGGGACGTATGCTACTACTCCCGTGGTGACAGACAAATATGCAAAAGTGTCTTTGAAAACTTCTTTGGTTAGTCCCGAAGGAGCCAATAAGGATAATTACCGTATTGTGACGCAGATTAAGGATAAAAACGGCAAAGTGGTTGCTACCGGGGAAAACAAGTTGAGTGTTTTTGACAATACTTTGTTTGAACAGGAGTTTGCAGTAGCCAATCCTGAGTTATGGAGTCCTGAAACTCCGGTTCTTTATACGGCTGAATCCAAAGTATATGAAGGGAATACCTTGAAAGACGAATATACCACTCGTTTTGGTATCCGTACCTTGGAGATTATCCCCGACAAGGGTTTCTTTCTGAATGGAAAATTGACCAAATTCAAAGGAGTATGTAACCATCATGACTTGGGCCCGTTGGGAGGTGCTGTAAATGATGCCGCTATCCGTCGTCAGATTCGTATTCTGAAAGATATGGGCTGTAATGCAATCCGTACTTCTCATAATATGCCGGCTCCCGAACTGGTGGAGGCTTGTGACGAGATGGGTATGATGGTGATGGCGGAATCCTTTGACGAATGGAAATCGGCAAAGATGGCCAATGGATATCATAAAGTATTTGATGAATGGGTGGATAAGGATTTGACGAATCTGATTCGTCACTATCGTAATAACCCAAGTATTGTGATGTGGTGTACAGGTAATGAAGTGCCTGATCAGTGGAGCGGCAGTAACGGTCCGAAACTCTCGCGTATGTTGCAGGATATTTGCCATCGTGAAGACCCCACCCGCCCTGTAACACAAGGTATGGATGCGCCCGATGCCGTGGTAAACAATAATATGGCTGCCGTTATGGATGTGGCCGGTTTCAATTATCGTCCCCATAAATATCCTGAAAACTATAAGAAGTTGCCTCAGCAGATTATTTTAGGTAGTGAAACAGCTTCTACAGTAAGTTCGCGTGGTGTCTATAAATTCCCCGTTGTCCGTCAGGCTATGAAGAAATATGACGATCATCAGTCTTCTTCTTACGATGTGGAACATTGTGGTTGGTCCAATTTGCCGGAAGACGACTGGATTTGGCACGAGGATAACGCATGGGGGATCGGAGAGTTCGTATGGACGGGCTTCGATTATCTGGGCGAACCGACTCCTTATTATACTGACTGGCCCAGCCATTCTTCTTTGTTCGGTATAATCGACTTGGCCGGATTGCCCAAAGACCGTTACTATTTGTACCGCAGCCATTGGAACAAAGATGAAGAGACACTGCACATCCTTCCTCATTGGACATGGCCGGGACGTGAAGGAGAAGTGACCCCGATCTTTGTCTATACCAATTATCCGTCTGCAGAAGTGTTTATCAATGGCAAGAGCCAGGGTAAGCGTACCAAGGATTTGACTGTAACGGCTGAAAATAGTGCGGATTCTGCTTCCATAGCAGATTTCAAGCGCCAGAAACGCTACCGTTTGATGTGGATGGATACAAAGTATGAGCCGGGAACCGTGAAAGTGGTTGCATACAATGAGAAAGGGGATGCTGTAGCCGAAAAGGAAATCCATACGGCAGGTAAGCCCGACCATATAGAATTGGTTGCAGATCGCAATGAAATAAAGGCTGATGGCAAGGATTTGTCATTTGTCACAGTGAGAGTGGTGGATAAAGAAGGTAACCTTTGTCCCGACGCACAGCATCTCATCAAGTATGCTGTAAAAGGTGCGGGAACCTATCGTGCCGGTGCAAACGGAGACCCCACTTCATTGGAACTTTTCCATGTTCCGCAAATGAAAGTGTTTAACGGAATGATGACTGCTGTTGTGCAAAGCACCGATAAACCGGGAGAAATTACACTGACCGCAACAGGTAAAGGACTTAAATCAGGTAGGCTAGTTTTAATAAGTAAGTAAAAAGATTTGTTTCAATTTCCACTATCTGTGCCCCGCTTGATTTTATTAAGCGGGGCTTATTTATTTAAAAAAGTTAGAAAATAATTGGGGAAACCTGCTTCTAAAAATGAAAAAGTTGCTATTTTTGTTGTCAAATGTAATATGCCAATTAAAAATCCTAACTTATCATAGTATCATGTTGACCCAAATCATTAACGCAAAGATTCTTACCCCACAGGGCTGGTTGAAGGACGGGTCTGTCCTTATGCGCGACAATAAGATTTTAGAAGTTACCAATTGTGATTTAGCTGTTATCGGAGCCGAGCTGATTGACGCTAAAGGTATGTATGTTGTTCCCGGTGGTGTGGAAATCCATTGTCATGGTGGTGGTGGCGGTGATTTTATGGAAGGTACGGAAGAGGCTTTCCGTACAGCCATTAATGCTCACATGAAACATGGTACTACCAGTATTTTTCCAACATTGTCTTCTTCTACCGTACCGATGATTGAGGCGGCTGCCGAAACTTGTACCAAGTTGATGGCGGAACCGGACAGTCCGGTATTGGGATTGCACCTGGAAGGTCATTATCTGAACATCAAGATGGCCGGTGGACAAATGCCTGAGAATATTAAAGATCCGGACCCTAATGAGTATATTCCTATTGTAGAGAAATGGAATTGTATCAAGCGTTGGGATGCAGCTCCCGAATTGCCGGGGGCTATGCAGTTCGGAAAATACATTACGGGAAAAGGGATTGTGGCATCTGTGGCCCATACTCAGGCTGAATATGAAGACATTCGTTCTGCATGGGATTCAGGTTATACGCTGGCCACGCATTTCTATAATGCAATGCCCGGTTTTCACAAGCGTCGTGAGTATAAATATGAAGGAACAGTAGAGAGTATTTATCTGATAGACGATATGAATGTGGAAGTGGTGGCCGATGGCATTCATGTACCACCTACCATTTTACGGTTGGTTTATAAGATAAAGGGTGTAGAACGTGCTTGTGTCATTACAGATGCTTTGGCATGTGCGGCCAGTGACAGTAACGTGGCTTTCGATCCTCGTGTCATCATAGAGGATGGTGTGTGCAAACTGGCAGACCGTTCAGCATTGGCAGGCAGTGTGGCTACCATGGACCGTTTGATCCGTACCTTGGTGCAGAAGGCGGAAATTCCTTTGGAGGATGCTGTCCGTATGGCTTCCGAAACTCCTTCGAAATTTATGGGAGTATATGACCGTAAAGGTTCCTTGCAGAAAGGAAAAGATGCCGATATCTTGATTCTTGACCAGGATTTGAATATCCGTGCCGTATGGGCGATGGGCAAGCTGGTCGAAGGAACTTATACATTATAAAAAAGAGTGCTTTCGGCAATTTGAACTCTTTATAGTTCGTCATTCTTCATTTCATTCAGAAAGGCAAACTATAAAGAGTTTTCTTATCCTTTTTCTATGTGTAACACATATCCTTTCTTCATCAGTGATTCTATCTTCACACTGGAGTCATTGCGCAACGCTTTTCGTAAATAGGTTATTTGTACATTCAATGCCAGCGAATTGGCATAGGATGAAGCTCCCCATACATGTTTCAACAGTATTTCCCGATCTACGGGAACATGGAGGTTTTTAGCTAATATTCGGAGTATCTCAGCCTGTCGGGAAGTAATCAGTACCTTGTTATTTCCTGTCCTTATTTCATTGGTGGTATAGTTGAATGTACTTTTCCCGAATGTATAGCTTTCTGTTTCAATTCTGTTGTCTACACATTGAAACCGTTCACGGATACGTGCCAACAGCTCTTCGGGATAAAAAGGCTTTGCTAGATAATCATTGGCCTGCAGATCAAAACCTTTCAGACGGTCGGCTTTATCGCTACGGTCTGAAAGAAAGAAAATAAGTACCTGATGATTTTGTTTCCGTATTTTTGCCGCTACCTCAAAGCCGTTCAGTTCGGGCATATTGATATCAAGCAATACCAAATCGGGCTTTATTAAGGGAAATTGCTGTAAAGCAATGTTTCCGTTCCCTGCGTAAGTAACTTCATAGCCTTCTGCTTCCAAAAAACGTTTTAAGAGCATGGAGTATTTTAAATCATCATCTGCGAAAAGTATTTTGATTGTTTTCATCTTATATGAATTGTTGAAATGATTATTGAGGTAATACAATACTGAAAGTCGTTCCTTTACCCGGCTGGCTGGTCAAGGATACGTATCCGTGGTGTGCTTCGGTGAGAAGTTTTACGTAACTTAGCCCTAGTCCGATACCCGGTATATTTCGGTCTGGTATATGGCTGCCGCGATAAAACTTATCAAAAACCTTGCTTTGCTCTGCTGGCGGAATTCCAATTCCGTTATCTGTTATTTGTATAGTAAGGGTGTGTCCTTTCTGTATACAGGATAAATCAATCCGGACTTCTTTACCGGAGTACTTGATGGCGTTCTCTATCAGGTTGCTGATGATGTTGGCAATATGTACCGGGTCGGCGATGACCAAAGTGGATTCCATTTTATAGTGCGGATGAACCGTAACCTGTTTATCGGCAGGTATATTGGTAAGCCGGATTAATTTATTTACGGTTTCCCGTAAATCAAAAGTACGGATGTGGAGAGGCGTGTGTTCATAGTCAGCCCGTGTCATATCCCTTACTTTGGCTAGGTAGGCAGAAAGATTGTCCAGTTCAAACATGGAATCCTTTACTACTTCATCCATTGCTCTTTCGTCTGTACGCATGGACTTGTTGTTGAGAAAGGCAATACACATTTTCAAGGTTTGTACGGGGCGTTTCAGCTCATGTATCATGGTATTTACAAAGCTTTTTCTCATTTCGTCTATTTTCCGTTGTTTCAAAATGGTCTTGATCTGGTAGATAAGGCAGAATACCAAGAGCAGAACTAATATCAGGCTACCCAACAGCTGCCATGCCATTTGTTGGAGAAGGGAGGGGAAAGGTATCTGTATGGATGCCGTCAATGCCTGTTTAAGTAAAGGATTATAAGGATAAACAATATACATTTCAGGTTTGAACAATCGGGTGGAAAAGGTATAGCTTCCATGCCACAGGATAGAATCAGTCTGCATCAGTCTGATATTTGTCAGTTTTATCTGGTTGGCTTGTAATAGTGAATCAAAATTTTCAGCTCGAAAGGGGTGGGTCATCTCGGCTCTATAACGTGTGGCTGCATCAAATAGAATTTCATTGGAAATGTTCTCTACCCGAAAACTGTCGCGGACTATAACACTTTCCTCATTCAACAATGCATTCTGTTTTATCAATGAATCCAGATTATTAATTTCACTTTTTTGTCTATAAAAACTAATGACACAGGTTGTTTTGCCGTTTTGGTTCACCGAATCCGACATTTCTATTTTGTAGCTCAGTGTATATTTGTGGTTGTTAGTCCGTTTGTCATAGCGTGTATTCATTTCTTCTTTTTCCAGTTGCAGTATTTGTTTATGCAGTTCCTGCATGAACGTTCTCGTTGAATAGCAATATTGGTGGTGAAGCCAATAGCTTTGACCACCTATTATCAGTATAGCTGTAATGATAGTCAGTATCCATACTGTTTTTATTCTTTTTTCCATCTTTTCTTTTTTTCGTTAAAGCAAAGGTACGGGCTATCCTTAGATATGCAATGTACACGAGGGTTGTTTTTTCATCGGCGTAATATTTCAGTAATAATTTTGTGGTATCGGGAAGGAGAGAAGGACCTAGCTTTGCAGTATAAAATTCATCACTTAAAAACAATTCGGATTATGAAAAAGAAACTGGCAAACCTGTTATTTTGGGCAATCATGGCATTGCCGGCTACGGCGCAGATAACCATTCTCGCTGTGGATGATGTGAAGAAAAGCGAACCCATAGATGAATTGGTTTTCCGTGCCCAGTATGAGTTGAAGATGGTAGAGGACACAACTAAGGCCGACCGTCAGCCCAATTCGGAAACGATGATGCTGGAAGTGGGAAAGAAATGTTCGCAATTTTATAGTTACACTACTTATCTTCGGGATTCTACTTTGATCGCCGACTATGCTAATAAAGTGTCCCAAGATGTCTTGCAGCAACATGCCAAGGCTTATGGAAACGGGCGTATTACATATCGGATTTATAAGAACTATCCTACGGGAAAGGTGACAACGCTTGACCGGTTGGCTACCAGTAATTTCCGTTGCGAGGAAAAGAATGAAAAACCGGTATGGACCTTATTACCCGATACGGCTACTATTCTGACTTATCATTGCCGGAAAGCAACTGGTCACTTCCGGGGAAGAAGTTATACGGCATGGTTCACGATGGAAATTCCTGTAAGTGAAGGGCCTTGGAAACTTTGTGGATTGCCAGGTCTCATCATAAAGGCTGAGGATGACCGCCGACATTATTCATTTGAATGTACAGGTATCGAGCAATTCCGTGGACCGAAACCACTTCTTTTCAATGGAAAAGGTTTTGAATCCATCAGTCGTAGAGATTTGAATAAGGTATATGAGCGTTATGCCAAGGACCCGGTAGGCTTTATCACTTCTACAGCCCCCAATGTAAAATTGACGGTAAAAGATGAACAAGGTAATACGTTGAAAAATTTTGAGTTACCTTATAATCCGATAGAATTATCTGAAAAATAACAAGATGAAAACAGCAATCATTCTCTCTTTGTTGAGCTTTTTGCTTCATATTCACACAAACGCACAAAACACGATAAAGGGACGGGTAACGGACAAAGTTACCCGTCAGCCTTTGGAATCCGCTACCGTCACTTTGCAACAGGGAGGGGATGGCAATATCATCAACTATACTTTGACAGATGCTGACGGACGTTTTCAACTTTCCTCTTCATCCTTGAAAGACAGGACAATAACGGTATTTTATATGGGTTACAGGAAAAAGACCATACCGGTACTTATCAGTCGTCCGTTAACTATCGAACTGGAGCAGGAAGCTGTCTTGCTGAAAGAAGTACAGATTCGTCCGGGGCGCGTATGGGGACGGCAGGATACCTTGAAATATGACCTCACCCGTTTTACATCTTCCAAAGATCGGAATGTAAGTGATGTGTTGAAAAAACTTCCCGGCATCAATGTGGAAGAGAATGGAACTATAAAATATAATGGAAAAGTGATCAGTAATCTCTATGTGGAAGGTATGGATGTGAGTGGCGGTCGTTATAATCAAATTAATAATAATCTGAAAGCGGATGCCGTACAGGCAGCGGAGGTCATTGAAGGACACCAACCGATTAAGTCCTTGCGTGGCAAGACCTTTACGGATGACGTTGCCTTGAATTTGAAATTGAAACCCGAAGTCCGTTCCCAATGGATTTATACCGTTATGGCAGCTGCCTACAATCTCCAAAAGTATTCGCAGGCGTTGAAGTATTTC
>ENA-OPWK01000102-OPWK01000102.1-human-gut-metagenome-genome-assembly--contig:-NODE-102-length-20573-cov-6.302417_pt1 | contig 20573 bp, 16 predicted proteins | sample MGYA00241509_ERZ502010 | MGnify/ENA primary metagenome ERZ502010 (study PRJEB25962, sample SAMEA2042014) | human gut metagenome | biome: human gut; feature: human-associated habitat; material: faeces... | reverse complement strand
GCGGTATGGGGAAGTTGGGCGCGTTACGTTTGCGACGCTCTGCCGGATCGGTTTGAACAATTTGCGGTTCATGTTATGGGCGTGGAAAACGGCGATGACAAAAATGCAGTAATACAAAAGGGAATCGAAGCTATGGAAAACTTTTTCAGGCAAATCGAAATGCCGACGGATCTTGGCGGATTAAACATTGAAGTAAGCGAAGAGCAGATGAAGGAACTTGCTTTAAAGTGCAGCCATTTCGGAAAGAGAACAATCGGATGTGTGAAAAAATTGAACCAGGAAGATATTTATCGAATCTATCAAAAGGCTGCGGACTGAACGATTACGTTTAAAGACTGTTTTAGATAAAGACTGTTTTAAGAAGAAAGGGTAGCATAAAAGTGTGATAGGTGATACAATAAGAAAAATTTGTAGTAGCTTAGCCATAATAATGCGTACTGCCTGATGTCGGGCGGGAAGAAAGGAGCATATGATGGAATCATATATGGAAATGCTTGCGAACCATGCAAAACATGCGGCTGTCGCAGCGGCAAAACTGGGAACAGCGGAGAAAAATAAAGGACTTTGCGCAGTGGCAGACGAGTTGATCATGCAGCAGGAGCTGATTCTTGCCGAGAATCAGAAAGATCTAAAAGCAGCAGAGGAAAAAGGTGTGAAACAGTCTTTGATCGACCGATTGGCGCTTTCTGAAAAAAGAATTGCAGATATGGCGGAAGGACTCCGGCAGATTGCCTCTCTTGACGATCCGGTCGGAGAAATATTGTCGATGAAAGTTCGCCCGAACGGACTGCGGATCGGACAAAAGAGAGTTCCGCTCGGTGTTGTGGGAATCATCTATGAGTCAAGACCGAATGTGACAGCAGATGCTTTTGGCCTTTGTTTTAAGACCGGAAATGCAGTGATCCTGCGTGGCGGAAGCGATGCGATCTATTCAAATCAGGCAATCGTGCGCGTGATCAAAGCCGGATTGCGCAAAGAAAAACTTTGTCAGGATCTTGTTCTTCTTGTTGAGGATACAAGCCGGGAAGTTGTGAATGAAATGATGAAGATGCACGGTTTGATCGATGTGCTTATCCCGAGAGGAGGCGCAGGTTTGATCGCAAATGTTGTGGCAAACAGTACGGTTCCTGTTATTGAAACAGGAACGGGAAACTGCCATGTGTATGTGGATGAGACGGCAGATATCCGTATGGCGGCAGATATTATCGAAAATGCAAAGACACAGAGGATGGGAGTCTGCAACGCATGTGAATCGCTTGTAATTCACAGCGGTATTTTGGAAAAGGCGCTGCTGCCTATCGTTAAAAAGCTGAGTGAACACGGGATCGAGATCCGTGGAGATGAAAGAGTTCGTGAAATATGTCCTGAGATCAAAGCGGCTTCGCAAGATGATTGGGGAACGGAATATCTTGATGCGATTATTTCGGTCAAGACAGTGGATTCGATTGATGAGGCGATCAGTCATATTAATAAATATAATACAGGACATTCTGAATCGATCATCACAAATGATTATAATCATGCGTTGAAGTTTCAGGATGAGATCGATGCGGCCGCTGTATATGTGAATGCATCTACACGTTTTACAGACGGTTTTGAGTTTGGTTTCGGGGCTGAGATCGGTATCAGCACACAGAAGCTTCATGCGAGAGGACCTATGGGACTCGAGGCGCTGACTACAACAAAATATATTATATTTGGAAACGGTCAGATCAGAAAATAATTATAGCTGTTAAAATAAAAAAGAGAGTTAGGACGTCTTCCTTGAGGAGGGTGTCCTAACTCTCTTTTATATTGCAAATGTCATTGGCTGATCACAATGCAAAATCAATGTCGAGCAGGAAAGAGGATGGGAAATTGGCATGTATCAACTGCCATAAATACGTATCGACTTCATAAATGGATATTATTATAATTAGTGTAACAACAGCGAAAAGGTATGGAAGGAGGACAAGAGCTTGAAGATGCAGGAAAAATACAAGCAGTTATTAGAGGCTCTGTTGGAATCCTCAAAAGAATTTTTGAATTCACAAGAACTTGGGGAGTTGGCTGGAATTAGTCAGCGGACAGTAATCCGATATATGAAAGAATTAAAAGAACAATCTTTAAAATATGGATTTTTTATTCATACCGTAAAAGGAAGAGGGTATCGGTTAGAGATTGTTGAAGAAGAAAAATTCAGGGATGCGTTGGCAGTTGAAGAAGATGTGGAAGTGACGAAAGTACTTTTTAAATTGTTTTTGGAGCGGACATGTAAGTTGGATGATCTTGCGGAACTTTTGCATTATAGCAGATCAGGTATGTCCAGAATTATAGAAAAAGTAGAGAAAAAGCTGGAAAGAGAAGGGCTCAGACTCTTAAACAAACCGTATGTAGGTTTTTTTATAGGAGGCAGTGAAGTTTATATACGAAACTATTTGTATAAATTGCTGAAGAAAAAGTCATTAGAAGAAACGGAGAAGATTTTTCGTGTTCCAAGAGAAATGCTGGCAAAAGTGAGAAGTGAGATTGATGCGGAGCTTGCGCAAAAATCAGTGCATAAAAGGAAAGAAAATGAACTGTTCTTTTTGAAATACTTACTGATACAAAAGCAAAGGATTGCGATAGGAAAGACGATTAAAACTGACTATTTTGCAAATATCAGTCAGACAGTTCATTTAAATCATGATATGGAAGTTGTTCGTAACATACAAAAGAGAATTGAAACAGCAGTGTGTCCGAAATCTGATGAGGAAATAGAAAATATTTATCTTGCTCTTGTTTACAGGCAGGCTTTTTGGCAAAACGGATATGTAGACAGCATTAATGAAAAAAATCTTCAATTCTATCAAGATATGACAGAAAGAGCATTTCAGAGGATTAAAAATGATTACAAGGTAGATCTGTTTCAGGACGATATTTTAGTAAACGGACTGGTGCTTCATCTGGCATCGAATTTCAGCAGATATCTTTTAGGGATGGAAACAGAAAATCTGTTTTACAATGATGTCTTGGAAAGTTATCCGACAGCGTATTACTATGCGATGGAAGTGGCAGAAGAAATTTCGGTATGGACGAAGCTTTCATTAAGTAAATATGAAATCAGTTTTTTGGGCATGCATTTTGCATCTTATTTGGAGAGAAGTCTAAAGTCGAAAAAGTGGAAATGTGCGATTATTTATGGAAGCGGAATCGGAACGGCAAAATTATTGGAAAGCAGACTGCATAATAAATATCCACATCTCGAAGTAATAGGAACAGGCCTTTTGGAAGAGGCGGAAAAAGAAGCGGAAGAAGCAGACTTTTTTATTACGACATTTCCGGTAGAAGAGCCTGAAATTATGGGAAAACCGTGGGTGAGGCTGTCGCCGATGTTGGATATTAAAGAACAGATTGCATTGGAACAGCTTGTCGGAAATTTAGCGCGTCACCGGAAGTGGAGATATGAGAGCGTCTCAAAAATGTATTTGTATATTGATCAATATATGGAAAAAATCGAGCTGTTGAATTATTTATGTGACTTATGCAGAGAAAAAAGATTTATTACGGAACAAGAAGCAGAGGGAATTGTAGGACGCGAAAATTTGGTATCAACAGAAATAGTGGAAGGAATCGCAATGCCTCACGGTTTGATCGAAGGAAGCAGCTTTCTTGTGTTTGCATTATTGAAAGAACCGATTATTTGGGGGAGAACATCAGTAAAGTTAGTTGTTATGGGATGTTTTCAGCGGGGAGATGAGCGTATGAAAGAAGAATTAGAATATATATTTCATCTCTTTTTGAACTTAGAAGATAAGAACAGATTGTTGTCCTGTAAATCGGCGGAAGAGATAGAACGCTGTATGGAGGTGTATTATGGCAAATAGATTGAAAAAGATGCTGACAGAAGAAATGGTACGGTTAGATCCGCCGCTTTTGTCTACACCGGAAGAAGTGATCGAATATTGTGGAAATATCCTTGTAGAAAATAAAAAAGCAAAAGCAGGTTATGTAAAAGAAATGATCGATTCTTATCAAAGGTTCGGACCGTACATGGTAATGGCTCCGGGGTTGGCATTGCCGCACGCAAGACCGGGCGGAAATGTAAAAGAACCGTGTATTAGTTTTGTGAAGTTAAAAGAACCGGTTTGTTTTCATCATCCGTGTAATGATCCTGTTTGGGTTGTGTTCGCGCTCGGAGGGGTGTCAGATGATGGGCATATTGAGCTTTTGCAGGATTTGAGTTCTTTGCTGGCAGGTGAACGGATGATTGAAAAACTGGCAGCCTTGAATACATATGAGGAACTGGAAAAATTAATGGAAAAGGAGGCGAGAAGATGAAAGTTGTAACAGTGTGCGGAATGGGGTTTGGAACAAGTCTTATGTTGTTAATGTCAGTGAAAGAAAGTGGAAGAAAGTATGGGATTACAGTAGAAGGTGAGGCAACAGATCTAGGGTCTTATAAAGGAAAAAGCTGCGATTTGATTGTGGCATCGTCAGAGATTGCAAAACAGATCGAAGCAGATGTTCCGGTGTTGGCAATTACAAATCTCTTAGATAAAGCGGAAATCGAAGAAAAGATCAGACCATATTTGAATAAGTAAGGAGGCGGTATATTATGGTGAATTTTTTTGTTAAATTTTTAAGTGAGCCTACAGTTGTATTAGGATTAGTGGCGATGATCGGTCTTATTGCAATGAAAAACAGACCGTCAACCGTGATTCAGGGAACGATGAAAACAATGTTGGGTTTTCTTATCTTGAGCGCCGGATCAAGTTTGATCGCATCTGCGCTGACCCCGTTTAGCACAATGTTCAATGCGGCATTTGGAATGTCAGGTGTTGTTCCGGAAGATAACGCATTAGTAGCGGCAGTTCAGACAGTGCTTGGATTTGAAACGCCTATGATTATGCTTTTATCGTTTGTGATTAATATTATTCTGGCGAGAATTACTCCGTTTAAGTACATTTTTCTGACAGGGCATATGATGTTTTCGTTTGCGGGAACTATGGCGATCGTGTTGGATCAGATGGGGATTAACGGATGGATGGCAGTTGCCATAGGTTCTGTTGTCCAGGGAATTTGTATGGTTGTATTTCCTGCAATCGCTCAGCCTTATACAAGGAAAATTTTAAAGACGGATGAAGTTGCATTTGGATTTTGGGGAAGTTCCCTGATTGTTTTTAGTGGATTTGTAGGTCGGTTAGTCAGAAAGAAAAATCGTGATGAAGAAACAGATACATGGGAAAAAGTGAAAGTATCGAATAAACTGGACTTTTTAAAAGATATGTCGATTCTTATGAGTATCGTCATGATAGTAGTTTATATTTTCACGGCTTTGATGGCAGGAACAGAGGTTGTTTCAGAATTGGCGGGAGGACAAAATATAATAGTATATGCTGTTATTCAGGCAATGACATTTGTAGCGGGAGTACTCGTACTTCTTCAAGGTGTCAGAATGTTTCTGGGTGAGATTATCCCGGCGTTTAAAGGAATCAGCGAGAAGCTTATCCCAGGTGCAAGACCTGCTTTAGATGTTCCGATCTTTTATGCAAGCGGTCCGGTTGCTACAACAGTCGGTTTCCTCTGCGCGATGGTAGGAGGAATTCTTGCAACTTTGATTTCAACTCAGTTGAAAGTTGTCGTATTACCGGGAGTGATCGGATTGTTTTTCATGGGAGGCGCTGCCGGAGTATTTGGAGATAAATTAGGAGGAAAAAGAGGATGCGTCGTTGCTTCATTTCTGTTAGGATTTTTATTTACGCTGATAGTTGCGTTGGCGTACCCGTTAATTGATGTGACAGGATATGGAGTGGAAGGTCTGTGGTTTGCATCAACAGATGCAATTCTGGTAAGTGTATTTATGCGTTTGATAGGAATGATTGCAGGAGTTTAAAAGAAAAGCAGAAAAATGAAGAAAGGCGGTATGAGAATGAAATTTGCAAGAACAGTTTGCGGAGATATTCAGGCAGAGGAGATGGGATTTACATACCCACATGAACATTTGTATGCAGTTCCGCCGACATGTCAGAAAGACAGGGATTTGGAAGTGAGCGATTATGAAGGCAGCGTAGCAGAATTAAAGCTGTTTAAGTCTGTAGGCGGACAGACATTAGTAGAGGCGTCTACGTTAGATTATGGGCGCAATCTGTCTCTTTTAAAAAAAATGTCTGAAGAGACAGGAGTTCATGTCATTGCAACGACCGGATTTAACAAACATATTTATTATCCGAATTGGGTAGAAGAAAAAAGTACAGAAGAAATTTCCGATATTCTCGCAGACGATATTTTGGAAGGTAGAGACGGAATCAGAGCAGGATTCATAAAAATAGGAACATATTACAATATGATCCATCCACTTGAAGAAAAGACGGCAGTTGCTGCGGCACAGGCGCAGCAAAGGTGTGGCGCGCCGATCTGGGGACATACAGAAGCAGGAACAATGGGAATGGAATTGTTAGATATTCTTGCTCGGGAAAATGTAGATTTTTCCACTGTTGCTTTAGGGCATTTAGATCGAAATCCGGATGAATATTATTTGTTAAAACTTGCTGACCGGGGAATCTATATTCAATTTGATGGACCGGGAAAGGTAAAATACTATCCTGACAGTATCAGAGTTGCATTAATTAAATCATTAATATCTCACGGATATGCTGATCAGCTTCTTATTTCGGGAGATATGGGGAGAGCCTCTTATCTGGAAGGATACGGAGGAGGTCCGGGATTTCGATATATCAAGACAAAATTTATTCCAAGACTTCTGGACGAAGGGGTGGATGAGGACGTGATTCATAAAATTTTTGTTGAAAATCCAAAGCGATGGCTGGCAGTTTATTAGGGAGAAAATGATGTTAGAAAGTGCAAGACTTGTCTCGATTATTCGGGAAGTGGAAGAAAAAGAAATTATTCCGATCATAGAAGGCCTTGTGGAAGAAGGGATCAGATGGTTTGAGATTTCGCTAAGTGACGGAGAAAACGGCATGAAGTGTATCCGAACAAGCAGAAAGTATTTTGAAGGCCGGGATGTTTATATCGGTGCAGGAACAGTTAAGAAAAAAGAGGAAATTGATGTACTTTCAGATATGGGAGTGCCGTATATTCTGACTCCCGGATTTGATGAGCAGATTGTTCGATATGCATTGGAAAAGAAGATAGAAGTTTTACCCGGAGTGCTGACACCGTCTGAAGTTCAGGCAGCGGTAAATTGTGGAATCCATCTTGCAAAATTATTTCCTGCCGATGCGTTTTCCGATCGTTATATTAAAGCGTTAAAAGGTCCTTTCCCGGAGATGGATTATGTGGCGGTTGGCGGGGTAACACCGGAAAATGCAGTGAATTTCTATAGATTAGGATATAAAGGTGTGGCGGCCGGAAGTAATCTTGTTCCGAAACATGCAAAGAGGAGTGATTTGAAAAAGATCAGAGAAACAGCGCGAAAGTATGTGGAGGTGTCCGAAATATGAGCAATCAAGTAAAAGATATGACATGGCAGGAAGTGCAGGAGCGGTTACGTGAGTTTCCGGTAGTAATCGTTCCTATTGGGTCAACGGAACAGCATGGGTATCATCTTCCTATCGGAACAGATGTTTATTTGGCGGAAGCATTGGCTGAAAAGACAGCAGAAAAAACGGGAGCGCTTGTGTATCCAAGTATTCATTTTGGGTATTCTTGGAGTTGGCGTGACAGAATCGGAACTGTAACGATCCGACAGGATATTCTTCGGGAAATATTGAAAGATGTTGTTCGTTCTGTAGAAAGATACGGGGTAAAAATTCTTATTTTTATGAACGGACATGAGGCGAACAGGTCGGTGATAAAATATGCGATACGGGAAATACAAGATGAAACAGATGTGAAAGTGTTGGGGATGTTTTATCCGGGAATGGAAGAAATTTATGATAAATATATGGAAACTCCGACATGGGGAGGAATGTTTCATGCCTGCGAGTTTGAAACGTCACTTATGCTGGCAGTAAAGCCGGAGACAGTTCATATGGAGAGGGCGGTGCAGGAATATCCTGTCAGACCGACTACGTACGGAATGGACAACACATCGATCGGAGAGTTGAGCGTTTCGGGAACATACGGAAATCCGGTACCTGCAACAGAAGAAAAAGGAGAGATGATGCTAGAAGAGTTTACAGAAAATATATCTGCTGTTATAGAGGAATGTGTGAAGAAACTGGTTAGAGAAGAAACATAGAAAAAAATAATAGAAAGAAATATAAAAATATCGGAAATCGAACCGTAAGCTGAAGTTTAATTCGGAGAGCGTCTCGATTTCCGATATTTTTTGTAAGTGAATATAAGTTAAATACAGATTAATGTATTTGATAACAGAAAAAACTTGCATATTATGCAAGAATGATGTATTATTATGCAAAAAGAATGCATATTCATTTTATTTTTTGTGAAGAAATATTAAGACAGGGCAGGTTTGTGAAAAGCAAACAGCAGAGAGGAGCGAATAGATTATGATAAAAGTCGGAATTATCGGTGCAACAGGATATGCCGGCGGTGAACTGGTCAGAATATTGACAGGGCATAAAGAGGCGGAAATTAAATGGTACGGTTCGAGAAGTTACATAGATAAAAAATATGCGGACGTATATCAAAATATGTTTCAGATCATAGATGCGGTTTGTATGGATGATAATATGGAAGAACTGGCATCACAGGTAGATGTGATTTTTACGGCTACGCCGCAGGGATTATGTGCGTCTCTTGTAAACGAAGAAATTTTGTCAAAGACAAAGATTATAGATTTAAGCGCGGATTTCCGTCTGAAAGACGTAAAAATATACGAGGAATGGTATAAGCTCGAACATAAATCCCCACAGTTTATTGAAGAAGCGGTGTACGGATTATGTGAAGTTAATCGGGAAGATGTGAAGAAGGCCCGTCTCGTGGCGAATCCGGGATGCTATACGACTTGTTCCATTTTGACGGCATATCCGTTGGCGAAAGAAGGGCTGATCGATATGGACACCTTGATCATCGATGCAAAATCAGGAACGTCAGGAGCGGGAAGAGGAGCAAAACTGCCCAATCTTTACTGTGAAGTGAATGAAAATATTAAAGCTTACGGAGTGGCGTCGCACAGACATACACCTGAGATCGAAGAGCAGCTCGGATATGCATCCGGGAAAAAGGTAGTTCTTAATTTTACACCGCATTTAGTTCCGATGAACAGAGGAATTTTAGTTACAGAGTATGCAAAACTTACGAAAGAAGTAAGCTATGAAGCAGTAAAGGCTGCATATGATAAATATTATGGCAGTGAAAAATTTGTGCGTGTGCTTGAAAAAGCGATATGTCCTGAAACGAAATGGGTGGAAGGAAGTAATTATGTCGATATCGGGTTTAAGATCGATCCACGGACAAATCGGATTATTATGATGGGAGCGATAGATAATCTGGTCAAAGGAGCGGCAGGACAGGCGGTTCAGAATATGAATCTGATGTTCGGACTTCCGGAAAGTGAAGGCCTTGAGCTTGTTCCGATGTTTCCTTAAGATGCATATTGTGCAAAAAGCAGCAGGGCAGGAAAGTAAAATCAAACGGGAAAAAACAGAGGAGATGATGCAGTATGGTACGGATCATGACGATAGAAGATTATGAGGGAGTATATGCCCTTTGGAAAAAAATAAAGGGGTTCGGTATCCGAAGTATCGATGATTCAAAAGAAGGAGTGGCACGCTTTTTGAAACGAAATCCGACGACAAGTGTCGTGGCAGAAAAAGACGGCCGCATTGTCGGAAGTATTTTGTGCGGTCACGACGGAAGACGGGGGTGTTTGTATCATGTCTGTGTAGATGAAGATTACAGACGTCACGGAATCGGAAAAAGGATGGTTGTTTTTGCGATGAAAGCGCTGAAAGAAGAAAAGATTAATAAAGTATCTTTGATCGCATTTACGGAAAATGATATTGGAAATGCATTTTGGAATACAATCGGATGGACGGAGCGTCTGGATCTGAATTATTATGATTTTACGTTAAATGAAGAAAATATAACTGCATTTAACAGTCAATAGTCTGTTTGAATAAAGTTATCATATGAGAGTTATACAAAAAGCAGAGCTGTACAGATTGGCAGCTCTGTTTTTTGTATAGACATCTTTATCCATGAATTTTGATTCCTTCAAAAAACGCTTCATAAGGGACATTGTAGATTGTTTTTAAGCATACAAGATCTGTAACTTTAAGATTTCGCTTTCCGCGTTCAATATTTGCGTAAGCAGCCCGGTGAATAAAAGTTCCCATCTCATTCATTGCATCGGTTAATTGTTGTTGTGTGTATTTATGGGATGTTCTTAAAAATGCGAGATTATCGGTGAAAGCAGGATGTCTAATCAGCATAGTTATTGAAGTTCGTGGAAGTGTGGCAGGAGAAAGACCGGCAAAAAAATCAGCGTAAGGGATACGATAGATATTTTTTAGAATAACCAGATCAAAAACTTTGATATTGCCGGAACCGGATTCGATGAATTTATAAACTTCACGAGTAATGGTACTCCCGCGTATTTGCATTTGGACAACTAATTTTTCCTGAGAAAAATGATGCTTATGTCGTAAATACTTTAGTGTGGAAGCAAAAATTTGTTTTGGATTTTGCATATCGTGTCTCCTTTCGAGTGTTAGGTTGATGAGTTCTTAGCAAAATTTTGGCAATAGATAGTTACATTTTTCTTGAGTCTATAGGATTATTGTGTTATTATTGGTAATGCCTAGTTACTATATGCGGATTAACCGATAAAACATTTCGAAAAGTAACTTTTTCATAGGGAGGGCAAAAGAAGCGGTTCTTTGTTTTGCAACGGCGGTGAGCCAAAGTCGGGATTTGTCCGAGACCTTGGCGGCCGCCTACAAACCCGAAACGAGTTTTTTGGCACTTAGGGTGAGGGAACAAGGGGCGAGAAAAAGGGGCGATGTGAAGGATAATTCTCACTAATATCTTCTGCTTTTCACGGCAGTATAGTAGAAAGGAGTTGGGATGCAATGAGCAGAACAATAAAGAAGATGAGGGGGAGTAGATAATGGGTAAAATAAAAAGGGGTATATCGCTATTATTATGCGGTTTATTGCTTGGATCTATTCTTACGGCAGGGAGCGTGACGGATGTTCAGGCAAGTAAACAACAGACAGATACAGTGACACAACAAGCAGCAAATAATACAGACACAACAAAGGAAGTTTCCGACGATCAGACATCAGATAAGGCAGGGCAGAATGAGGAAAAAGATACAGGGGATGATGCACAGACCGATACTGTCGAATCGAAAGAAACTTTTTTTGTGCTACCTGTTTACACAGAAGGAACTACGGCTATCAGTACAGACAGAGAGGAAGGCATCGAGCAGATTATGGCCGCTGGTTTTACAGATCGTAATTTTGCCGCTGCAGTTTATGATTCTTTGCTTGAAGCCGGATGGATGGGAAAATCGGATCAAAGCGTGAAAGAAGTTCTGGGGTCTTTTACGGGAGAGATAAAAGCAGATGGATATGCGAGGAAAATAGTTTACATAGTAACCGCCAAAAAAGTAGTATTTGATCCTCTTGCTGTTACTGATATTAATGAAACATTTGATACATGGGAAGAAGCGAAGGCGTTCTATGATTCATTAAAAAATATTCCCGGTGTAGAGGAATATGCGGAGAAGAAAATTACGGAAGGAAAAACTACGTTAGATACTCAGAAGCCGGAAGATGAATTGATCAAAAATATCGAAGGAATCGAGTGGCTTAGGAAAGCGGAACGAATCGATTTGAAAAATAATAGAATTTCCGATATAACTCCATTGTCAAAAGCTAATATAATGAAGGCTGCCGAAGAAGAAGGAATAGCAGAGGATATTATAGACGGAAAGGGTTGGTTTGGAATTGAAGGTACAAGAAATACGGAACTTAGTTTGGCTTTTAATCCTATAACATTGATGCCTGAGTTTGGAGCAGGACGTTTACTATTAGAGGATCTTCAAAACAGTTCTAAAATAGAAACAAAGGGGGAGTTAGTTTATATAAACCCAGTGGAAGAAAATTTAAAAGGGCAACAATATAACATATCTCTTCCGATTCCTCTTATTGAGAAAGAAGTGGAGAATTCCGAATCAAGGCGGGTTCAGTTAAATGAGGACAGCACTGTTACCAAAATTGACAGTAGTACTACACGGGGAAAAGTTTCAGTGCCTTATGAGGAGACGGAATCATCACATTATGAGGTAGATACAAAGGATGGTACGGTTCTGCCGGTAGTTGGTATTTTATCAAGCGGACATATACACTGTGCAACTGCGACAACGAGTGATGACGGGATAATGTTGGCGACTTTTAGTGAAGGAGATCTAACGGATTCAATTCCGGATACGCCTTATATTTATAGATTTGATTTTGATCAAATAATTCGTATTTACTCAAAAATAATCCCGAAAGTTCAGTTGGAAATTACGTTGAAAAAAACAGTAGCAGATACGGATGAAAGCAGAGTAAGACCTGTGGAAGGTGCGGAATTTGAACTTCATAAAGCCACTAAAAATCCAGACGGAACGTTTGCTCCGGGAGAGAAGATAGGGGAATCATATACAACGGATAAAGAAGGAAAGATTACAGCTGTTGGAGAATTTTCTTCCGGTGATTATTGCTTTGTAGAAGTAGAAGCGCCGAAAGGGTTTGAGTTAAATGAGAAACCAATCGGTTTTTCAATCAGTACACCTACAGTTACTATTGGAGGCGGTCAATCGTCAGTTACGCTTACAGATGAAAGTGGAGATCCTGGACAAACAGTAGATGCCGAAGCGGGAAGTACATTCTTTGATCGCTATTCCCCAGATGTGACAGTTAATGTTCCCGAGGATGATGCAGATATAAAATTGAAAAAGATTGGCATATCGTATTATGATTGGGAGAAGGATAAAGAAAGTGTAGAAACATATAATAATACAAATAATAATACAAATAATTCGGCTTCAGAGACAGCTAAAAAAGCTGCGCAATTTATTAATGCGAAGAAAGGGAACGAGAAGGAGTGTGGAAACATTGACAGTACGGTAATCGTTCAGTCTGTTTTTGAAAAGACTCCTGTTGTAACTGAAAATAAAAGAAAAACAGTAGATTTTGAATTTGTAAAGAAAGATTCCCTGTCTAAGAAACCTATGGCTGGAGTGGAGTTTAGCCTTACATGTAATCATAAGCACGATGAAGAGTGTCAATATGACGGAATAGATGAAGCATCCTGCATGCACTCACATAACGACAAGGAAGGTTGCATAGATTCAGAAGGATGTACATGGAGTAAAACCGTACAAAGTAATGAAAATGGAATTGTGAAGTTTGAGGGGCTCTTATCCGGTGAATATGAGCTGGAAGAAAAGGCGACGTTAGACGGATTTGTATTACCTGGAGGAACATGGATACTGACAGTAAATACAGATCCGGATAAGGGCGAAAAAGAAATTCAGATAGAGAAAAAGGATAAAAACGATTCAACGACCCCGGAATTTGAAGAAAACGAAAAGGGTGAGTTGGTAGTTGAAAATGAGCCTAAAATTCCTTTTTCTTTCATAAAAGTAGATGAAAAAACAGGAGATCCGCTTGCGGGCGCGGAATTTACCCTTTATCAGGGTGATGAGAACGCTGCCGACAACTGGAGCATGGTAGGAGATCCGGTTGTATCATCAGAAGAAGGAATTGTTGATTTCGGTCGGTTGAAGCAAGGGGAATATTTTCTTAAAGAGACAAAAGCTCCGAAAGGATATTTGAAACCGACGGGATATTGGAAGGTGACTATTGCTGTTACAGACGATGCCAGTAAGAAAGTCACTTTTAAAGCAAGAGGCGACGTACCGGCAATCAGTGGAAATCATATAGAAGGATTTAAGGTTTCTAACAGAGAGACAAGCCTCCTTCCGAAGATGGGAGGAAACGGTACGAAGATTTTTGTGTTCAGTGGATTTATGATCATCTGTTGTTCACTGGTATTATATTTTAGATTCAAAAGAAAAGGAGCTTAAAATTATGGGAAAGATTTTGAAATATGTGACAACGATAGCTCTGGCAGCAGTAATGTTGTTTGGAACAATGACGACGGCGTTTGCTGTGGAAAACAGCGGAAATAAAGTGGATAATGAAGCGACCGGTTCTATTACGATTCATAAATATAAGATGCCTGATGCAGAAAATGCGTTTGAATCAAACACAGAAATCGGCGGTGTTGAAGTGCAAGAGCTTCCTAAAACGGCAGAACCGTTGGAAAATGTTAAGTTTCAGGTTACAAAAGTGAAGCAGAACGAAAAGGGAGAATGGATAGAAGATGAAGAATTTAAAACGGTAGAGAAGGTTACGGATGAGTTAGGAAAAGCGTTTTTCGGAGATCTTCCGTTGGGCAGATACAAAGTAGAAGAGTTAGGCTTGGAACCATCCGATGGAAGTGATGCGGTTCTTTCGAATGAGAAAGATGATGCGATGGTAGGAAAAGCATTTTATGTTGATGTTCCGATGACGCAGGCAGACGGTCAGACACTTAATTATAATGTGCATGTATATCCAAAGAATGAAGTGCTGTCTATTGAAGAGTATGTTACATATGTAGGAAATAAGCATGATTCTTTTAATATGCAAGAGGAGCAGACGTGGATTATCCATACGGCGATTCCGGGTAATATTGCATTGACAAATGATAACGGCGGCTATGATACCGCAAAATTATACGAAGTGATAGATAAAATCGATTCTCAGCTTACATATAAAGGAAACGTCGTTGTGCAAGCTGTAAATAAGGATTATGAACCGGTAGGAGCTACGTTACAAAAAGATACAGATTATTCGGTGACAGAGCCGCCAAAAGGAAATAATACATTGACAATAAGTCTGACCGATGCGGGAAAACTGAAATTGAAAAAAGCGATTAATAATCCGGAGGCTCAGGCTGCATTTCTTCAGATCCGTTTTGATACAGTGATCAATGAAACGGCAAACACAGGGGCAGCAATTTATAATAGCGCAGGTTTGAACTTTACAACTGTAAATGGTACGGAAGTTAATGTAAGCGTGCCTAAAGGCGATGTAAATGTGCAGAAAGACGGTGCAAACGCGCAGAAAGACGAACGACCGGAAGTTCATACCGGAAAGATTGCCATTAAAAAGGTTGGGGAAAAGGCAGACGGAACAGCTTTAGAAGGTGTTGAATTTATGATTTTCGACACTGCGGAAAAAGCACAGGCAGCAGTAAAACTTCTTCAGAAGAATGAGGCAGCAAATATTAAAGAAGCTTTGACGGTATATGATCCGAATCAAAAGAAATTTACTACAGTTGTAAAGACGAACAAAGAGGGCATTGCAGAGTTTAGAGGTCTTGCATATTATACAAATAAGGCGAGTGAAGGAGTTCAAGGTGACGACGCAGCTACCGGAGAAAAGACATATTATCTTGTAGAGACAAAAACGGTAAAAGGATATCAGCTTCCGAGTAAATATTTTGAAGTGAAAGTGAATCACGCTTCATCTACTGCCGAGACTCCAAGCGATACGATCATAAACACAAAACCGAGTAAACTTCCGGCGGCAGGCGGAAACGGAACGATCATTTTTACGGCAGTCGGTCTGACGGTTATGGCAGCGGCAGGTATTATTATTTTCATGTCCAGAAAGAAAAGAGAGCGCTAATCGATAGAAAGCAGATTGAAAGATTAAGAAGGAAGAGGGAGGGAGTCTTAGAAGACGAACCTCCCTTTAGGTGATTATGAGCAGAAGTAAAAAACTAATCGTAACGGCTCTTTTTCTGATCGGAGCATGTATACTGTTGTATCCGGCAGTCAGTAACAAGCTTGCAGAGCGGCACCAGGCAGAGATGATCAGTCGTTATGAGCAGACGGTTGAAGAACTTCCGAAGACAGATATGAAATCAGAGTGGGAAAAGGCTGTAAAGTATAATGAATCTGTTACGGGAATGTCTGTAGAAGATCCGTTTATATTAGGAAGCGGCTCTGTTTTGCCCGGTAATTATAAAGATGTGCTCAATGTAGAAGAAAAAGAAGGAGTGATGGGATATATTGAAATTCCGGCGATCGACGTTATGCTCCCGATCTATCATGGAGTCAGTGAGAGGGTGTTGAGACGAGGCGTCGGACATATGGAAACAACGGCTCTTCCTATAGGCGGAAAAGGTACGCATTCGGTTCTTGCATCCCACAGAGGATTGTCTACTGCAAAATTGTTTACAGATTTGGATCGAATGAAGGAAGGGGATTTGTTTTATATCCATGTATTGGATCATCTTCTTACTTATGAGGTAGATCAGATTTCAGTGATAGAGCCGGAAGATACAGATGCATTGCGTCCGATAGCGGATAAGGAATACATAACGCTTTTAACGTGTACGCCGTACGGGATAAACAGTCATAGACTGCTTGTCCGGGGAGAAAAAATATGTGATGAAATCGTGAAGGAAAGCGAAGAAAAAGAGTCGGATACGGCGAAAAAAGAGCGGGATATAACGGAGATGATCGCATATGGCGCAGCGGTATTTGCCCTCGTCAGTTTATTCGTTGCCGCAGCGGCGGTGTGTGTAAGGAAAATGAAGAAAAAACGAAGGACAGGGGGCAGAAAGAAAAAAGCCGGGAAGAGAAGTCTAAAAAGGAGAAAAAGATGAAAAAAGTGAGAAAACAAAGAAAACGAAGAAAACTTTTTATTTTCGGTCTGATTCTTCTTTTGATCGGATGTGGGATTCTGCTGTATCCGCATATTCTTCAGATGTTTTATAAGATAAAGACAGAGAGTATGTTTCGTCAGTTTGAAGAAACGACGGAGAATGTCCGGGATGCGAATCCTGAAAAATATGCCCGGCTTTATGAAGAAATGAAGAACTATAACGAAGAACTTATAAAAAACAATCAGGAAAATCTGGCAGATCCGTATGCATATGCAGATCCGGCAATCCGTTTGGAAGAGTACGGAGTAGAAGATGGAATTGCAGGATATATTAAAATTCCGGTTATGGATCTTGAGCTTCCGTTATATTTGGGCGCTAACGAAGAAAATATGTCAAAAGGAGCTGCTCAGCTTACGGAAACGTCGATGCCGATCGGTGGGAATAATACGAATATGGCGGTTGTCGCACATCGGGGATACAGTTATGCAAAGATGTTTCGTGAGATTGAAAAATTGAAAATCGGGGATGAAATATTTATTACAAACTTCTGGGAAACGATGACTTATAAAGTGGAACGGATAGAGGTGATATCTCCGGATGAGATTGATAAGATCAGAATACAGGAAGGCAAAGATATGGTGACTCTTGTGACTTGTCATCCATATCCTCACAATTATCAGCGGTATTTAGTTTATTGTGAGAGAGTTTGAAGCCATCTATAAAATCCATGTCCGGTAATTAAAAAATGATTCGTACAGCCGGTAATTCAAAAGATGAAATAGTTGACAAAACAGATTTTATTTCATAATATAATACCTAATAATATTTGCGTATAGAATTTAGACGGTTAGATGATTTAAAACAATCGTCGACACAGAAAAAGGCGGGGGAGAACAAAAAACAGAAATACAGACGTTTTGATAAAGAAACGGTTCTTCTTTCATTAAAGTGAAATCGCGGATTGACTTCGCCTCTTTTAAGAGGCGGAGTTTTCTTTTATAGAAGAAACTTTGACAGAACATATAGGGTACAAAAAGGAGAGGACAAAATGAAAGTGATCGATGGCGGAGTAACAGCGGCAAAAGGATTTCAGGCAGCGGCAGCGGCAGCGGGCATCAAGTATAAAGACCGTACCGATATGGCGCTGATCTACAGTGAAAAGAAGTGTAAGGCGGCGGGAACTTTTACAACAAACCTTGTGAAAGCAGCTCCGGTAAAATGGGATCGTGCAATCATAGAAAGTAAACGGAAACCGCAGGCTGTAATCGTAAATTCAGGTATTGCAAATGCATGTACCGGAGAAGAGGGAATGAAATATTGTGAAGAAACGGCAAAAGAGGCGGCTTGTGTTCTTGGCGTAGAGGCGGAAAGCGTGCTTGTCGGTTCCACAGGAGTGATTGGTATGCAGCTTCCGATGGACCGGGTGAAATCGGGAATCAAAATGCTGGCAGAGGCAAAGAACAGCAGCAAAGAAAAGGGGACAGAGGCAGCAAAAGCGATCATGACGACGGATACAAAGAAGAAAGAAGCGGCAGTTACCTTTGAGATCGGAGGGAAGACCGTGACGATCGGCGGGGTGGCAAAGGGATCGGGAATGATTCATCCAAATATGTGTACAATGTTAGCCTTTCTGACAACGGATGCCGCAATTACAAAAAAAGCGCTTCAGTGTGCGTTAAGTGAAGATGTGGAAGATACTTACAACATGATTTCCGTAGACGGAGATACATCTACAAACGATACGGTTCTTTTGCTGGCTAACGGAATGGCAGATAATAAGAAGATTAAATATGGAACAAAAGAATACGAACAGTTTAAGAAAGCGCTCCATTATGTCAATGAAACGCTTGCAAAAGAGATGGCGGGAGACGGAGAAGGCGCGACGGCGCTTTTTGAAGTAAAAGTCGTAGGCGCGAAGACGAAAGAGCAGGCAAAGGTTTTGTCGAAATCGATCGTCTGCTCAAATTTGACGAAAACGGCAATAGCAGGTCACGATGCGAACTGGGGCAGAATCCTCTGTGCGATGGGATATTCGGGAGCACAGTTTGATCCTGAGAAGGTGGATTTGTTTTTTGAAAGTGCGGCAGGAAAGCTTCAGATCATTGAAAACGGTGTTGCGCTAAATTACAGTGAGGAAAAAGCAACGGAAATTTTATCTGAGCCTAAGGTGACTGCAATCGCCGATCTGAAAGAAGGTGATGCCGCGGCAACGGCATGGGGATGCGATCTGACTCATGAATATATCAGCATTAATGCAGATTACAGAAGCTAGAACATGTCAGTGAAAAAAGAGTTATTTGCAGGATCAAAGATACGAGACAAAAAGATTGGAGAGAGAACATGAATAAAAACATGCAGCAATATCTTGATAAAGCAGAAGTTTTGATTGAAGCTTTGCCGTATATCCAGCGGTTCAACCGAAAGATCATCGTTGTGAAATACGGCGGAAGCGCTATGATCGACGAAGAATTGAAAAAGCGCGTTATTGAGGATGTGACGCTTTTGAAGCTTGTCGGATTTAAGCCGATCATCGTACATGGCGGCGGAAAAGAGATCAGCAAATGGGTTGAAAAAGCCGGTATGGAACCGAAGTTTATCAATGGGCTTCGTGTGACAGACAAAGATACGATGGAATTAGCCGAGATGGTACTTGGAAAAGTAAACAAAAGTCTTGTTCAACTTGTTGAGAGCCTTGGCGTGAGGGCGATCGGTATCAGCGGTAAGGACGGAGCTTTGTTAAAAGTGGCGAAGAAATACTCTGACGGTCAGGATATCGGATATGTAGGAGAAGTTACAGAGGTAAATGAACAGATTATTTACGATCTCCTGGAAAAAGATTTCCTTCCCATCATTTGTCCGGTCGGTATGGATGAAAATTACCATACATATAATATTAATGCAGATGATGCGGCGTGTGCGATCGCGCGCGCGGTGAAAGCGGAAAAATTAGCGTTTTTGACTGATATCGAGGGAGTGTATAAAGATCCGAAAGATCCGTCTACCTTAATCTCGGAACTTTGTGTAAAAGAGGCAGAAAAACTAATGACAGAAGGTTATATCGGAGGGGGAATGCTTCCGAAACTTCAGAACTGTATCGATGCGATCGAAGCAGGTGTTTCAAGAGTGCATATTCTTGACGGAAGGATTCCGCATTGTCTTCTTCTTGAGATTTTCACTAATAAAGGGATCGGAACAGCGATTTTAAATAGTACAGAAAGCAGGTATAATCACGATGAACAGTAAGATACAGGCGGCAGAGGAAAACCTTATCCATGTATATAATCGTTTTCCGATCGCACTTGACCATGGAAAGGGAATGTATCTGTATGATACAGACGGAAAAGAATATCTTGATTTTGCGGCAGGCTTCGCAGTGACAGGGCTTGGGTATGACAATAAAGAATTAAACGAGGCGCTGAAAAAACAAATTGATAAATTATACCATACGTCCAACCTTTATTATCATGAAAGCTGCGGGGAAGCGGCGGAAGCGCTGAATAAAGTCAGCGGAATGGATCGGGTATTTTTTACAAACAGCGGCGGCGAAGCAAATGAAGGGGCTTTAAAAGCAGCGAGACGATATGCATATACAAAAGGATCGGGACGATATGAATTTATCGCTATGGAAAACTCGTTTCACGGCAGATCATTTGGAGCGGTATCGGTTACAGGACATGATTCTTACAGAGAACCTTTTGAGCCGCTTGTTCCGGGGGTAAAGTTTGCAAAATTTAACGATCTTGACAGTGTGAAGTCGCTTGTGAATGAGAAAACGTGTGCCATTATTTTAGAACCGCTTCAGGGAGAGGGCGGCATTCATCTGGCGACGCAGGAATTTATGGAAGGGATCAGAAAGCTCTGCGATGAAAACGATATCCTTATGATCTGTGACGAAGTACAGTGCGGCATGGGCAGAACAGGTACGATGTTTGCATGGCAGGGGTACGGAGTAAAGCCGGACATCCTTA
>ENA-OPWK01000094-OPWK01000094.1-human-gut-metagenome-genome-assembly--contig:-NODE-94-length-20982-cov-5.375161_pt1 | contig 20982 bp, 18 predicted proteins | sample MGYA00241509_ERZ502010 | MGnify/ENA primary metagenome ERZ502010 (study PRJEB25962, sample SAMEA2042014) | human gut metagenome | biome: human gut; feature: human-associated habitat; material: faeces... | reverse complement strand
TTATTATGCGAAACAGTGCCGGATCGATCCGGAGAAAGTGGCTGTATGCGGATTTTCGGCAGGCGGGCACTTATGCGGAAGTCTCGGAGTTCATTTTCAGGATATAAAAGAAGAAAATTCCCTTCTTAAAGAAGTTTCATGCAGACCGGATGCGATGATACTCGGTTATCCGGTAATCACTTCGGGAAAGTATAGAAACGAAGATTCGTTTTTAGCTTTGCTCGGAGAAGATTCTGATGAAGAAGAGCTGGAATATCTGTCGGTCGAAAAACATGTGACAGAAGAGATGCCGCCGTGTTTTTTGTGGCATACTCTTGAAGATAAGACCGTTTCGGCGGAAAACGGGTATTTGTTTGCCGAGGCATGCAGGAAGGCGGGCGTACCTTATGCGCATCATGTATTTACGGAAGGGGTACATGGGATGTCTGTCGCCACAGAAGAATGGTTTGAACAAAAACTAAAAGAACGTCCTGATAAATGGACAGAGGAAGAGCAGGCGCATATATATGGCGCATTAGACGAAGTGGGGATGTGGACCGGACTTGCAAAACGATGGTTAAAACGGACGCTTTGCATAAAAGAAAGGCAGGAGATAGACAGTGAGGATTTTATTTATCAGACATGGAGATCCGGATTACATAAATGATACGCTGACGAAAAAAGGACATCGTGAGGCAAAACTGCTTGCCGAACGGGCGGCTGACTTGAATCTCGGAAGCTGTTATGTTTCTCCCCTCGGAAGAGCGAAAGACACGGCTCAGTACTGTCTGGATAAAGTGGGAAAGACCGCACAGACTGTAGAATGGCTGAGAGAATTTCCGGCAAGGATCGATCTGAATCAGGCGGTACATCTTCAAAAGGCTTATCCTACCGCGGAGAAAGAAAATGGTCGGTATGTGCCGAGAATCGTGTGGGATATCGTTCCGTCGTATTGGATGGAACATGGAGAATGTATGGACAGGGATGCGTGGAGAAAATCCGATCTATGCCAAAATTCAGATGCGGTGGAAGTATATGACAGGGTAACTCTTGAGTTTGACAGATTCCTTGCAGAGCATGGATATGTTCGTGAAGGCAGCAGTTACAGAGTGGAGAGAGAATGTACGGATACAGTGACGTTTTTTTGCCATTTTGGGATTACGTGCGCACTGTTGTCGCATCTGTGGAATATGTCGCCTTTTTCGGCATGGCAGTATTTTGCGTTTGCTCCGACGTCGGTGACGGAAATAGTGACAGAAGAACGAGAGAAAGGAATCGCCTGTTTTCGGGGTTTGAAGCTGGGAGATGTTTCTCACCTTTATGCGGGAAACGAACCGGTTTCCGTTGCCGCCAGGTTTTGTGAAGTATACAGCGATATAAACAGCAGGCATTGAGAAACCGGCTCAAAATTATAGGAGCTTTCGGAAACAGAAGGCAGGGATTGGGGAAACGTACATGTTTCCTATAAGTCCTTGCCTTTTTCATGGATTATATGTTAATATAGGCGTTGGTGCGTATTAAGCATCACATATCCCGTAAAACGAAGTTTCAAAAAAGGAGATATTGTAATGATCAGTGCAAATAATGTAACTCTGCGCGTGGGAAAAAAAGCGCTTTTTGAAGAAGTAAATATCAAGTTCACAGAGGGAAACTGTTATGGTCTGATCGGCGCTAACGGAGCTGGAAAATCTACGTTTTTGAAGATTTTATCAGGTCAGCTTGAGCCGACGAACGGCGAAGTGGCGATCACTCCGGGAGAGCGTCTTTCTTTCTTACAGCAGGATCATTTTAAATATGATGAATATCCGGTTCTTGATACGGTAATCATGGGGAATGCCCGACTGTATGAGATCATGAAAGAAAAAGAAGCGATTTATGCAAAAGAAGATTTCACGGATGAAGACGGAATCAAGGCAAGTGAACTTGAAGGTGAATTTGCTACGATGAACGGATGGGAAGCTGAATCAGACGCGGCGTCTCTTTTGAATGGTCTTGGAATCGAGACAGATCTTCATTATAAAATGATGAAAGATATGACAGGTCCGCAGAAGGTGAAAGTGCTTCTCGCACAGGCGCTGTTCGGTAACCCGGATATTTTGCTTCTTGACGAGCCGACAAACCACCTTGATCTGGATGCGATTGCGTGGCTTGAGGAGTTTTTGATTAATTTTGAAAATACGGTGATCGTTGTGTCTCATGACCGTTATTTCTTAAATAAAGTATGTACGCAGATCGCAGATATTGATTATGGAAAAATACAGCTTTATGCGGGAAATTATGATTTCTGGTATGAATCAAGCCAGCTTCTTATCCGTCAGATGAAAGAAGCAAATAAGAAAAAAGAAGAGAAGATCAAAGAACTTCAGGACTTTATTTCCCGATTCAGCGCAAATGCTTCAAAATCAAAGCAGGCGACATCGAGAAAGCGCGCCCTTGAGAAAATCCAGCTTGACGAGATCAAACCGTCCAGCAGAAAATACCCGTATATTGATTTTCGTCCGAATCGTGAGATCGGAAACGAAGTGCTTACGGTAGAAGGTCTTTCTAAAACGATCGACGGCGTGAAAGTGCTTGACAATATCAGCTTTACTCTCGGTCACGATGATAAAGTCGCTTTTGTCGGAAGTAATGAAGTCGCAAAGACAGTTCTCTTTAAGATCCTGATCGGAGAGATGGAACCGGACGAAGGAACTTATAAATGGGGAGTGACAACTTCTCAGGCATATTTCCCGAAAGATTTCGGCGGAGAATTTGACAGTGATTATAATATTACAGAATGGCTGACACAGTATTCCGAAGAAAAGGATGTCACATATGTTCGCGGATTCCTCGGAAGAATGCTCTTCTCAGGCGAGGACGGTGTGAAGAAGCTGAAAGTTCTTTCAGGAGGAGAAAAAGTACGCTGCCTTCTTTCTAAGATGATGATTTCAGGAGCAAACGTTCTTCTTCTTGATGAGCCGACAAACCATCTTGACATGGAATCGATCACAGCTCTTAATAATGGACTGATCAAATTCCCGGGAGTTTTACTTTTTACGTCTCGGGATCATCAGATCGTACAGACGACTGCAAACCGTATTATGGAAATCGTTCCGGGCGGACAACTGATCGACAAGATTACGACATATGACGAGTATCTTGAAAGTGACGAGATGGCAAGAAAGAGACAGACATATACTGTTTCGACTGAGGAAGATGATTAAAGGTTGATTAAAGGTTGATTAAATTTGAAATATCCTCTTTCTTTTTGGAAATAATTCTGTTATAATGTAAAAGCTGTGTATGGAAATCATGCACAGCTCTTCATGGAGACGTATCGAAGTGGTCATAACGGGGCGCACTCGAAATGCGTTTGCCCTCCGGGGCACGAGGGTTCGAATCCCTCCGTCTCCGTTTGAAAAATGAAGCCGAGAGTCAGAAGGCAGTTGACTCTCGGTTTATTTTATCTTTTCCTTTTTTTGTCTTTGGCAGACAAGAGGAAGAAAAAAATATATCAAAATATTTTGATGTGACATGTTGACAAATCACTTTACAAGACTTATGATGTATATATCAAAAATAATTGATGTGAGGAATGATGGCGATGAATGATTTTTCAAAAGATGCAAAAATTTTTAAGGCTCTTTGTGATACAAAAAGGCTTACTATTTTAGATTACTTGAAGAGTGGCGAAAAATGTGCGTGTGTTCTGATTGAAAACATGAACATCGGACAGTCAGCTTTATCTTATCACATGAAAATACTTTGCGATTCCGGTATTGTTCATGCAAGACAAGAGGGAAAATGGACACATTACAGCCTAAGTAAAAGCGGAAGTGAATACGCGTCAAAACGATTGCTGGAATTAACAACGCCAAATACTGAAAATCAATCAAATTGCTGCAAATAAAAGTCATCGAAAGGTGGCTTTTATAAAACTCTATCACATCAAAAAAAATTGATATGTTGCATAAAGGAGGGAATTTTTTGGAAGTAGTAAATTCAATATGGTCATTTTTCCAAGACCAAATATTAGGTATGAAGTGGTTAAATGGTTTAATCGGTAAGGGACTATCACAACTAGGGTTAGACATTGACAGTCGATTAGGCGGAAGTATTCAATTCTTTTTGTATGACGTAATTAAAATCACAATTTTGTTATGTTTACTGATTTTCTTTATTTCGTATATTCAAAGTTACTTTCCGCCAGAACGAAGTAAGAAAATTTTGGGGCGCTTTCATGGCATCGGCGCAAATATTATATCCGCATTGTTAGGAACAGTTACACCATTTTGTTCCTGTTCGTCTATTCCGCTATTTATAGGCTTTACAAGTGCGGGACTGCCACTGGGCGTAACATTTTCCTTTTTGATTTCTTCCCCTATGGTTGATTTGGGAAGTCTTGTATTGTTAATGAGTATTTTCGGTGCTAAAGTTGCCTTTGCTTATGTGATTGTAGGTTTGATCATTGCCGTTATAGGCGGCACTTTCATTGAAAACTTACACATGGAAAAATATGTAGAAGATTTCGTTAAAAATGCAGGTAGTGTTGATATTAGTTCCCCTGTCTTAACCAAAAAGGATAGAGTTCAATATGCGGAAGAACAAGTGATAGGAACATTCAAAAAAGTATTTCCATACATTTTGATCGGTGTAGGGATTGGAGCAATTATTCATAATTGGATACCTGAAACATGGATTGAAAGTATTTTAGGAAGTAATAACCCGTTTGGTGTTATTTTAGCCACTCTTGTCGGTGTGCCTATGTATGCTGATATTTTCGGAACAATTCCGGTTGCAGAGGCATTACTTGCAAAAGGGGCACAATTAGGTACGATCTTATCATTTATGATGGCAGTAACAACATTAAGTTTACCGTCTTTAATCATGCTAAAAAAAGCAGTAAAACCTAAATTATTGACCTTATTTATTGCCATTTGTACGTTTGGTATTATTATTGTAGGTTATCTCTTTAATATTTTTAGTGCGATATTTATTTAAAAGGAGCGAATAAGAAATGAAATTATTTGGAAAGAAAAAAGAAACAAAATCATGCTGTTGCGGTGGAAAGTGCACATCAGAAACAATGCAAAATACAGAAAATAAGAAACAAGAGCAAGGGATCAAAATATTGGGTTCGGGCTGCGTAAAATGTATGGAATTAGAAAAAGCAACCAGAGCGGCAATATCTGAACTTCGATTAGATTATGAGATTGAACATGTTACAGATTTTGCGGAAATCGCCGGTTACGGAGTAATGACGACACCTGCATTAGTGTTTAACGGCGAAGTTATATCCTATGGGAAAGTATTGACTGTAGAGGAAGTGAAAGCGCTGTTGAGTAAAAAATAAAGCAAAGGAAGGCCGGTAATTTATTTATGAAAATACTTGAATTATTGTCGGATAAGGCAGGAGAAACTTCTGGATATGACCTACAACAAAAAGTAAAGATTTTGAAAAGAATTTGAAAAGATTTGTTTAAAAATCAACTTCTGGTTTCACAATAAGGAAAAAAGTTATATAATGTAGAAGTTAAAAGAGGGAAGTAGATTGTAGCAGAAAAGAGGTTATCCATATGACAATAAAGAAGGCAACACTTGTTCTTGAAGGCGGAGCGACAAGAGGAATATTTACTTCGGGAGCGCTTGATTATCTGATGGAGAGAGATCTGTATTTTTCGGATGTGATCGGCGTTTCGGCGGGCTCGTGCAATGCGGTGGACTATGTTTCGCGGCAGCCGGGAAGAACGAGAGACTGTATGATACCGACTGACAAAGAGGGAAATTATTACTATGGGATCAGAGACTTCGTCAAAGAGAAAAGTCTGATGAATATGGATCTGATCTTTGATAAATATCCGAAAGAACTGCTTCCGTTTGATTTCGAGACATATTTTGACTCGGAGATCAACTGTCAGATCGTTACGACAAACTGTCTGACGGGAAAAGCGGAGTATATGACAGAGGATAGTGATAATGACCGTCTGATGAAACTTTGCAGCGCCTCGCCAAGTTTCCCTTTGCTTACTCCGATCGTTAATATCGACAATGTTCCGTACCTTGACGGAGGACTGGCGGACTCTGTTCCGATCAGACGGGCACAGCAGATGGAAAATGAAAAGATCGTCGTAATTCTTACGAAAAATCAAGGTTACAGGAAGTCGGTTCTTTCTCCGACGATGCAGAGAGTATATAAAAGAGCGTATAAATCATATCCGAATTTGATCAGGACGATCTTCAGAAGAAGTTTTGAATATAATAAAACGATGAATTATTTAGATCAGCTTGAAAAACGAGGTGAGATATTTATTCTCAGACCGCAGGTAAAGCCAGTTTCAAGACTTGAGAGAAATAAAGAAACGCTGCATGCATTTTATGAACACGGATATAAGTACACAGAACGAAAGTTTGATGATCTTATGGAATATTTGGAAAAATAAAAGCAGAAATCTTTTTCACGATAAATGAAACGATAATTTACAAGATGAAAAATGTCGGAAAATCAAAAAGGAGAGGGTATGATGGGAAAGACAGAGACTTTAGAGTATACGCAAAATCGAGAATTATCATGGCTTCGTTTTAATCAGCGTGTGTTGGAAGAGGCGCAGGACGAAAGTGTTCCTCTTATGGAGAGGATGAAGTTTGTCGCAATTTTTACAAGTAATCTTGATGAATTCTTTATGATTCGTGTCGGCAGCCTTTACGATATGGCAGTAGCTGACAGTAAGAAACAGGATATCCGTTCGGGAATGACGCCGAAGCAGCAGTTGGAGGAGATTTATAAAGCGGTAGCTCCTCTTTATAAGGAGAGAGATAAGACATATGCGGAAATAAAAAAGCAGCTTCAGCCGTATGGCGTATGTGGGTTGGATTTTAAAGAATTGGAGCAGCAGGAAAAGAAGTATGTGAAAAAATATTTCAAAGAACAAGTGCTTCCGGTTTTATCGCCTCAGATCGTGGATGCGAACCATCCGTTCCCTCATCTGCTTAATAAAGATATTTACGTCGTGGCGACGCTGAAAATGGAAAATAATGTCATGCTCGGCATTGTGCCTGTGCCACAGTACATTTCGGATGTTCTCTATCTTCCGGGGCATGATGTGCGCTACATCCGAATGGAAAAAGTGATCATGGAATATCTGGAACTTGTTTTTGAACAGTATCAGGTATCTGACAAAAACTATATTTGCGTAACGCGGAATGCGGATATCGCACCGGATGATGAAGCGTTGGCAGATAATGAAGATTTCCGTTATATTATGAAAGAAACACTTCATAAAAGACGTAAAATGGCAGTTGTAAGACTTGAGACAGCCGCTCCGCTCGGAAAAGAGATGGAAAAATATTTCTGCGACCGGTTTAAGATTACGCCGGAATGCATTTTCAGGACGAAAATGCCGATGAAGCTTGGGTTTATTTTCGCAATCGCAGATAAGATTCCCGAATCTATGAGAAAAGCGCTGATCGACGAGCCGTTTACACCTCAGCCTGCCGCTGCGCTTGCCGAAGGGATCAGCGTGATGGAGCAGGTGAAACGCAAAGATGTTTTGTTGTCTTATCCATATGAGAGTATGGATCCGTTTTTGCAGCTTATTAAAGAAGCTGCGTTTCATCCCGATGTTATGACGATCAAGATCACGATCTACCGTCTGGCGAAAAAGGCCCGCCTTGTAGAATACCTTTGTGCGGCAGCCGAGAACGGAAAAGAAGTAACTGTATTGATCGAACTTAGGGCGCGTTTTGACGAGCAGAACAATATTGACTGGTCAGAGCGTCTGGAGGAAGCGGGATGTCGTGTGCTGTATGGATTCGACGGTTACAAGGTTCATTCAAAACTGTGTCTTATCACATACAGGAACCGAAATGAGATCCGCTATATTACCCAGGTAGGAACGGGAAACTATAATGAAAAGACGGCAAAAATGTATACAGATTATTCGCTTATGACATCACATCAGGGAATCGGCGAGGATGCGGCCGTATTCTTTAAAAATATGTCAATCGGCAATCTGGACGGAGAGTATCATCATCTGATCGTTTCGCCGTTTAGTCTGAAGCGGAAAGTTTTAAGACATATGGATGAGGAAATTCAAAAAGGCGCGGATGGACGCATTATTATGAAAATGAATTCTGTAACGGATATGGATTTTATCCGAAAAGTACAGGAAGCGTCTGCAGCAGGGGTAAAAGTAGATCTGATCGTACGCGGAATCTGCTGTATATTGCCGGGAGTGAAAGAAAATACGGAAAATCTGCGGGTTACGAGCATTGTAGGAAGGTATCTGGAACATCCGAGAGTGTTTGTGTTCGGAACAGGAGAAACGGCGAAAGTTTATATCGGATCGGCAGATATGATGACGAGAAATACAGAGAAACGTGTGGAGGTTGCATGTCCGATTTATGACGATGCAATTAAGAGACGTCTGATCCATGATCTGAAAGTGATGCTTGCAGACAATGTAAAAGCGCGTATTATGACAAGTGACGGTACATATAAGAAAAAAGAAAGAAAAGGAGAAGCGGTCAACGCGCAGGCTGCATTTATGAAGGCTGCGTTGAATGCACGCCCTCCGAAGACGCTTCCGAAAGCAAAAAAGGAAAAAAAATCAATCTTTCATAAAGTATTCAGCGCATTTGGAAAAAGGAATAGATCGTGTTGAAAAAGGTGAGAAATACTTTCGGAGCAGGAAAGGAAACTAAATACATTATATGAAAAAACAACTCTATATCGCCGAGAAACCCAGCGTAGCGCAGGAGTTCGCAAAGGCATTAAAATTAAAGACAAGAAGAGCGGACGGATATTTAGAATCCGACGAAGCAGTGATTACATGGTGCGTCGGACATCTGGTTACGATGAGCTATCCGGAAGAGTATGACCCGGCATTGAAAAAATGGAGTCTTCAGACACTTCCGTTTATTCCTTCGGAGTTTAAATATGAAGTGATCCCGTCAGTGGCGAAGCAGTTTCAGATTGTCAGTTCTCTTTTAAACAGAGAAGACGTTGACACAATTTATGTATGCACCGACTCCGGACGGGAGGGAGAGTACATTTACCGGCTTGTAGAACAAAAGGCGCAGGTGTCGGGGAAAAAAAGACTTCGCGTGTGGATCGACTCACAGACAGAAGAGGAAATCTTAAGAGGCATACGGGAAGCAAAAGATCTGTCAGAGTATGACAATCTAAGCGCTTCCGCTTATCTTCGCGCGAAAGAAGACTACCTGATGGGAATCAACTTTTCACGTTTGCTTACGCTGAAATACGGAAACAGTATTTCTAATTATCTGAATACGAAATACTCGGTGATTTCGGTAGGACGTGTAATGACATGCGTTCTCGGAATGGTTGTCAGGCGTGAAAGGGAGATACGGGAGTTTGTAAAAACTCCTTTTTACCGTGTGATCGGCACGATCGATGCGTCAGGTCACAGTTTTGAAGGAGAATGGCGGGCAGTGAAAGGCTCGCGGTATTTTGAATCGTTTGATCTGTATAAAGAAAATGGATTTAAGACAGAAGAAAAGGCAAAAGAGCTGATCGCCTATTTGTCGGAAGAAAAGCCGATACAGTGTATCGTTGAGTCTGTGGAGAAGAAAAAGGAGAAGAAAAATCCTCCCCTTCTTTATAATCTGGCCGAACTTCAAAACGACTGTTCAAAGCGGTTTAAGATCAGTCCGGATGAAGCGCTTCGGGTCGTGCAGGAATTATATGAAAAAAAACTTGTTACATACCCGAGGACAGACGCCAGGGTTTTGTCGACGGCAGTTGCAAAAGAAATCAGCCGAAACTTGAACGGGCTGTCAAAATATCCTCCGGCACAGCCGTATTTGCAGGATATCCTTTCTTTTGGAAGTCATAAAAATCTGGCGAAGACAAGATATGTAAACGATAAGCAGATTACAGATCATTACGCTATCATTCCGACAGGACAAGGTTTAGGAGCGCTGAATTCGCTTTCGGCAACGTCTCATAAAGTATATGATCTGATTGTGAGAAGGTTTTTAAGTATTTTTTATCCGCCGGCAGTGTATCAAAAAGTGGCGATCATATCGAAGATAAAGGAAGAGAGTTTCTTTTCCAATTTTAAAGTGCTGGCTGAGGAAGGATATTTGAAAGTGGCAGGCGTTCCGCAGGGAAAACGGAGTGTAAACAAAGGAAAAAGCAGGACCGATGCAAATGAAAAAGAGGAAGATGCAGAACAGACGGCAGATCAGGATCTTGATACGGCGCTGTTTGAAGTGATTAAAACGCTGAAAAAAGGAAGCGTTCTTCCGGTTGGAGCATTAGATATAAAAGAAGGGGAGACGTCGCCTCCGAAACGGTATAATTCAGGATCGATCATCCTTGCTATGGAAAATGCGGGGCAGTTGATCGAGGATGAAGATCTTCGCGCTCAGATAAAAGGAAGCGGTATCGGAACGAGCGCGACCAGGGCGGAAATATTAAAGAAACTGATTCATATTAAATACCTTGCCCTGAATAAAAAAACACAGATCATAACACCGACTTTGCAAGGTGAGATGGTATTTGACGTAGTGGATCATTCGATCAAATCACTTTTAAATCCGGAACTTACGGCAAGCTGGGAAAAAGGTCTTACGTATGTGGCGGAGGGAAGCATTACTCCCGATGAATATATGATGAAGCTGGATCGTTTTATAACGAACAGGACGGTGAGAGTAAAAGGACTCAATAATCAGTATCAGTTAAGAGCCTGTTATGATAAAGCGGCAGGTTATTATAAAAAGAGCCGGTAAACGGCGGAAAAGGAGATAAATATATGAATGCATTGACAGTAAAGGAACTTTATACATTAGAGGAGACAATCGCAAAAGATCTTTTTGACAAAGTGACATATCCGTGGGAAGTCCTTCCGAATATCGGTTCATTTATCAAAGAACTCGGAGATACGTTAAGCAGTGATGAATATGAAAAAAGAGGAGAAGATGTCTGGATCGCAAAGTCAGCTAAAGTTGCGCCTACCGCATGTATTAATGGTCCGGCGATCATCGGGAAAGAAGCGGAAGTGCGTCATTGTGCGTTTATAAGAGGAAACGCGATCGTGGGAGAAGGAGCAGTCGTAGGAAATTCGACAGAGCTTAAAAATGTCGTGCTTTTCAATAAAGTACAGGTACCGCATTATAATTATGTCGGCGATTCTGTTCTCGGATATAAATCTCATATGGGAGCAGGTTCTATCACATCGAATGTGAAGTCGGATAAAAAGCTTGTTGTTGTAAAAACATCGGAAGGAAATATAGAAACCGGCATGAAGAAGTTCGGAGCAATGCTCGGAGATGAAGTAGAAGTAGGATGCGGAAGCGTTCTGAACCCCGGAACGGTTGTAGGAAGTCACAGCAATATTTATCCACTGTCTTCTGTAAGAGGATTTGTTCCGGCAAACAGTATTTATAAAAACAAAAGCGAAGTCGTAGAAAAATATTAATACAGGCAAGACAGACAAACCGATGTGGATAAAAACAGAAGTGTCGTAAAAATAGCGGCATATAAGGGGGAAAGAAAAAAAGAGATGAAAAAGATCGGATTTATCGGTGTGGGGATCATGGGAAAATCCATGGTGCGTAATCTTATGAAAGCAGGGTATGAACTTCATATTTATGCCCGGACAAAAGCGAAAGTCGAGGACGTGATCGGGGAAGGCGCGATCTTTCATGAAACGATTTCCGAGTGCGTAAAAGACTGCGAGGCAGTGATTACGATCGTAGGATTTCCGCAGGATGTAGAAGAAGTATATTTTGACAGCGGAAATATTTTGGACAGTGCGAAAAAAGGTGCATATTTGATCGATATGACGACCACGAGTCCGCAGATCGCCGAAAAGTTGTATGAAGAAGGAACAAAACGGGGATTTCATGTGCTTGATGCGCCGGTCACAGGCGGAGATACGGGGGCAAGAGAAGGAACTCTTTCTATTCTTGTCGGAGGCGATAAGAGCGATTATACGAACTGTCAGGAACTGTTTGAAGCAATGGGAACGAATATTAATTACGAAGGTTCGGCAGGATGCGGACAGCATTGCAAACTTGCAAACCAGATCATGATCGCGGGAGCTCTTTCCGGTGTATGCGAAGCGCTGACATACGCAAAAGAAAAGGGACTTGACCTGAATGTGTTCTCGAAATCCGTAGCGACAGGGGCAGCCGGAAGCAGACAGTTTGATCTGTTCGGACCAAAGATCATAGAAAAAGATTATGCGCCGGGATTTTTTATGAAGCATTTTATTAAAGATATGAAGCTGGCGCTCATCGAAGCAAACAGAAGCGGTTTAAATCTCGAAGTTTTAAGCCAGGTTCTTGCCATTTATGAAGAGCTTGAAGCAGACGGCAACGGAGATCTCGGAACACAGGCACTTATCAAATATTACGAGTAAAAGCAAACTATACAGGACGCGGACAGAAAGGATAGAGAGGACTATGCTGGAGATCAAAGAATTGACAAAATATTATGGGAAGAATCTGGCGGTAGATCAAGTGACGTTTACCGTCCCTAACGGTCAGGTAGGGGTTCTTTTAGGGCCGAACGGATCGGGAAAATCAACGATCATCAAAAGCATTGCCGGCTTATTGCGGTATCAGGGTGAAATTCGTATTAAAGGGATTCCTGCCCGGCAGATTCCTGCGAAAAGGAAGTTTGCTTATGTTCCGGAGATTCCGAATATGTTCGATGCGCTGACGGTAAGGGAACATATCGAATATGTGAGAATGGCATATGACAGTGAAATTACAGACGAGGAGATCGAAAAGATACTTAAAGCGTTTGAGATGGATGACAAGCAGGATAAACTTGGCAATGAATTATCAAAAGGAATGATGCAGAAAGTGAGCATATGCTGTGCCCTTGCGGTAAAGCCGGAAGTCATCCTTCTTGACGAACCGATGGTCGGACTTGATCCGGCGGCGATCAAGATGCTGAAAGATGTCGTGTTAAAACTGCGTGATAACGGAGCGACGGTTCTTATCAGTACGCATATGCTTGAGATGGTAGAGAACTTGTGGGATGTGATGATCGTCATGGAACAAGGGCATATTGCCGGTTCTTACACAAAAGCAGACGCGCAGGGAAAAGAGCTGGATGAACTGTTCTTTGAGATGACAGGCGGTGAGAAAGCATGAAAGCGTTAATATATTTGATAAAGAGAACAGCGGCAAATAACCTGAAAAAGGCAGTCAGAAAACCGACGACGCTTCTTGCGTTGATTTTTGGGATCGCCTATGGAATCTTTCTTATTGTGATGCTTGGAACACTTGCGGTTACAGTTCGGATCGATTCTGTTCAAGGACTTGTCATTCTTGTGACGGTGTGGACGATCTACATTACAGTAGGAAACTTTATGTCCTATGCTTCTCGAAAAGGAATCCTGTTTCGGCCGGCTCATTCTCAGTTCGTATTTCCCGCTCCGATCAGCCCTAAACTTGTTTTAATACAGGGAGCGTGGATGAATTATCTGATGTCATTTTTCATATGGATCGTGCTGGCGATCGGAGGCTTGACGGTTTTTCATGTGGAATGGTGGAAGATGCTTTTCTTCTTTCTGATAGGATGCGGCGTGGAGTGTGCGGTGGAACAATCTGTTATGATCATTTTATATACGAATGATAAGCTTCCGCAAAAATTGATAAAAGGGATCTGCTTCGGAATGAAAGTGTTTTTGATCGCCTTTACGTTGATGATCGTACTTTATTTTAAAGAAAAAGGTCTGTCAGTAGAAAGCGCTCTGTCGTTTATCAACTGGCCGGTCCTTCAGATGATTCCGGTAGTCGGATGGCAGATCGCGGTATACAGGTTGGTTTTACTCGGTCCGACAACTCTGAATGTAATTTGTACTGTGATCTATTCGGTGTTTACGGTGTTCATTGTTGCGGCGGCGTTCAGAATGAAATGTGACGGCGGATATTATGAAGAGGCGGCAAAATTCGCAGACGATTATGCAGAACTGAAAAAGAGGCAGAAAAGCGGAGAACTTGTGACAAATACCGGGACGAAAAAGCGAAGGTTTCGCCGTGTAGAGAGTAAGATTACGGCAAAAGGAGCAAGAGCGATTTTTTACAGACAATTTCTGGAATATAAGAAAGAAAAATATTTTATTTTCACGAAAATGACAGTTCTTTCGGCAGTCGTTGCGTTTATTTTCGCGTATTCTCTCCAAAAATCGGTGTCAGACAGCAGTATGGCGGGCTTTATTTTGTTGGGAGTTGTCGCGTATGTGGCGCTTATTATGAGCGGTTACACAGGGAAATGGGAAAGCGAGTTGAAAAATCCGTATATTTTTCTTATTCCTGACAGTCCGCTGAAAAAAATGTGGTATGCGACTCTTATGGAACATGTAAAGGCATTTGCGGACGGATGTATCATCTGCATTCCTATTGGGATTTTTTGGCATGTTCCGGCAATAGAGATCATTTACTGTATTTTGATCTACACCGTTTTGCAGGCAGACCGCCTGTATACAATGGTGATCGTTCAGAGCCTTCTCGGGGAAGTATTCGGAAAAACAGGGCAAAGTCTGCTTAGAATGTTTATCCAGATGGCGCTTTTAGGAGTCGGAGCCGGTGTCGGACTGTTAGCGGCAGTGTTGATCAGTCAAACGTTGATCTTTCCGATCGTATTGATCTATGGATTGATGATCACAGTTGCGATGGGTGCGATCGCATTACTTAGATTTGATACGATGGAACAGTTTGTATAAAAACAGACGGTAAGAAAAATTTTATGAAAAACTATTTTTAAGATAAAAGGAGGAGATCGGATGTTAGATGATAAATATGTAACGATGGAAATTGATAAAGTAAAACATATCGCCCTTGTGGCGCATGACGGCAAGAAAAGAGAGCTTGTAGACTGGTGTGAAAAAAACAAAGAGATACTAAAAGGGCATTTTTTATGCGGAACAGGAACAACGGCGCGTCTTATCGCTGAGCGAACCGGGCTTCCGGTAAAAGGATACTGCAGCGGTCCGCTTGGTGGAGATCAGCAGATTGGAGCGAAGATCGTAGAAGGGCAGATTGATTTTATGATCTTTTTGTGGGATCCATTGGAAGCACAACCCCACGATCCGGATGTAAAAGCGCTGCTGCGTATTGCCGTCGTATACGATATTCCGATCGCAAATAATCTTGCGACTGCGGACTTTATGCTTTACTCAAAATATATGAACGAGTCATACAGCAGACAAATAGAAAACTTTGACAAGAAGGTGCAAAACCGGGTCGAGGAGATGAAGTGACAGGAGATGTACTGCTAAGATAAAACGGGAAGATAAACGGGCATAATAGAAAAAAGTAACAGTTGACACGGGTCTTAGACCCGTGTTATTCTATATAAAGATACTTTAATACTTTAAAGCGTTACGCTTTAAAGTGGTCTAAAGGATAAAACGGCAGAGAGAGGAAAAAAAGATGGGAATTAAAATTATACTGCTTATTATTTTTTTCGCAGTGATGGCGGCAGTGGGAATTTATTCGAGAAGACATGTTACAAGTGTAGACGGTTTTGTTCTGGGAGGAAGATCGGTAGGACCGTGGCTGACGGCATTTGCATATGGAACATCGTATTTTTCGGCAGTTGTATTTGTCGGATATGCCGGACAGTTTGGATGGAAATACGGAATTGCCAGTACATGGATCGGCATCGGAAATGCATTAATCGGAAGCCTTTTGGCATGGGTAGTTCTCGGAAGGCGTACAAAAGTGATGACACAGCATCTTGGATCAAGGACGATGCCGGATTTTTTCGGAGAACGGTACAAGAGCAAATCACTTAAGATTACGGCATCTGTGATCGTGTTCGTTTTTCTGATCCCGTACACGGCTTCGGTGTATAACGGTTTGTCACGTTTGTTTGCGATGGCTTTTAATATTCCGTACACGTGGTGTGTCGTGACAATGGCAGCGTTTACGGCGCTCTATGTTATCCTGGGCGGATATATGGCTACGGCAATCAATGATTTCATACAAGGAATCATTATGCTGATCGGAATTGTGGCTGTGATCGCGGCGGTTCTGAATGGACAGGGCGGATTCATGAATGCAATAGCAGAAATGGCGAAGATACCAAGTGATGTTCCCCTGACACAAGGGCAGCCGGGAGCGTTTACATCTTTTTTTGGTCCGGATCCTCTCAATCTTCTGGGCGTTGTTCTTCTTACTTCGCTCGGAACATGGGGACTCCCGCAGATGATCGGAAAATTTTATGCGATCAAAGATGAAAAATCGATCAGTACGGGAACTATTATTTCAACTGTATTTGCAATTATTATCTCAGGTGGATGTTATTTTCTCGGAGGATTCGGAAGACTGTTCGACAGTCCCGAGATTTACGATAAAGCGGGCGGAGCGGTCGTTTATGACAGTATTATACCGCATATGCTTTCCATGCTTCCGGATCTGCTTATAGGGGTCGTTGTTGTGCTTGTGCTTTCTGCGTCAATGTCAACTCTTTCCTCCCTTGTGCTGACATCCAGTTCTACACTGACGCTCGATCTTTTGAAAGATAATATTATGAAAAAAATGAGCGAGAAAAAGCAGATTGTGACAATGCAGGTTTTGATCGTGTTTTTTATTGTTGTCTCAGTTGTGATCGCACTTGATCCGCCGACCTTTATCGCACAGCTTATGGGCATTTCATGGGGCGCGTTAGCCGGGGCGTTTTTAGCTCCGTTTTTGTATGGTTTGTATTGGAAAGGCGTTACCCGTGCGGGTGTATGGGCAGGGTTTATAACAGGAGTCGGACTGACTGTTGCGAATATGTTTTTTGGATTTATAAAATCTCCGATCAATGCAGGCGCAATGGCAATGATCGCAGGACTTTTGATCGTGCCTCTTATCAGTTTGATCACACCGAAGCTGAAGAAAAGCGAGATAGAAGACGTTTTTATCTGTTATGATGAAAAAGTAACGATTACAAAAAAGCATTCTTTAGAAGACTGATAAAAAAGAATTACCGAAAAATATTTGATTGTATGGAAAAAAATACCTGATAAGGGATTGATTTTTCAGGGAACTACTATATAATGAAGGTAAAGTTAAACCCCACTAAAACACTAGGAATTAAAAAGGGATGAAATATGATCAAGTAATATTAGAAAAAAACGCTTATTATGAGATCCTGAATATAAAGTGGCGGTATGAGTTCATTAAAGTTCATGGAAAACAGGAGGTATTGAGATATGGTAAATATACAAAAAGCAGCAGTAATCGGATGTGGGTTTGTCGGCTCTACGATTGCCTATACATTGATGCAGAAAGGATTATTTTCGGAAATGGTACTCCTTGATGCAAACAAGGCGAAGGCAGAAGGAGAGGCGATGGATATCAGCCACGGACTGCCGTTTACACATGCAATGGATATTTATGCGGGTGAATATGAGGATATTGCAGATGCGTCGGTCGTTATTATTACGGCAGGGGCAAACCAGAAACCGGGAGAGACGAGACTGGATCTTGTGCAGAAAAATGCAGCGATTATGCGGTCGATCATAAAAGAGATCAAACGCGTAAACTGTGAAGGAATTTTGCTCATCGTGTCGAATCCGGTAGATATCTTAACGGAAGTAGCGCTTAGAGAATCCGGTTTTCCAAAGGAAAGAGTGATCGGTTCCGGTACAGTGCTTGATACGGCAAGACTGAAATATATAATCAGTGAAAAGCTGGATGTAGATAGCAGAAATGTACATGCGTTTATCGTAGGTGAACACGGTGACAGCGAACTGGCAGCATGGAGCTGTGCAAATATTTACGGAATTAAATTACAGGATTTTGCAAAGATGCGGGGATATGAACACTTCGCACAGGATATGGAAGAGGTTTACAAAGGAGTCCGTGACAGCGCTTATGAGATTATCGAGCGAAAAGGAGCGACTTATTACGGAATCGGAATGGCGGCGGAAAAAATCGTAGAAGCAATCGTAAGAAACAGTCATACGGTCGCTCCGATTTCGGTATCGCTTGATGGAAAATACGGATTAGAAGGACTGTGCTTAAGCATTCCGACGATTGTCGGAAGAGGCGGGGCGGAACAGGTGCTGGAGATTGATTTCAGCGAGGAAGAAATGAAAAAACTGCGTAAATCCGCAGAGGAATTAAGCGCAGTTCTTGATCAGGTCAATATTGAGAAATAAAAGTATATTACCGAAATTAAAAATAAAAGCTATCGCTTAATATGTTTTTTAATTGCGTCAAAGCTTTCCGCGCTGATGACATGTTCAATACGGCAGGCGTCATCAGCGGCGGTTTTCGGATCGACGCCGAGATATTCCAGCCAGGAAGTAAGGAGGGTATGTCGTTCGTATATACGCTCCGCTATTTCTTTTCCCGAGGGGGTGAGTGTAATATAGCCTTCCGGTGAAACTGTAATATGACCGCTTTCACGCAGCTTCTTCATTGCGACGCTGACACTTGGCTTTTTAAAGTCAAGTTCTGTGGCAATGTCTACAGAACGGACAACAGGAAGCTGTCCGCTTAATACAAGAATTGTTTCTAAATAGTTCTCAGCAGATTCATTTATAATCATAATGTTACCTCAAATAAATTTTATTTATGAATGAAAGATCAATATTCATTAAAATTAAGTATAACATATGTGTGCGAAAGCTCGCAAGAGAAAGAATATCCGCTATAGAAAAGGCACAGAGCGGCACTGTAGAAAAAACGCTTTGTGCTTTATTTTGCGAAAATACTTGACAATTTACAAAGGGTAGGCTAAACTAACTAAAGATAAATGAAAAAGATTATCAATTCCGAAAAAGCTTTAAAATAGAAGGAAGGTGTTTTTATGCCGCTTACGATGGCTGAAATAGGCAAGGTAAGTGTGATAAACCGCGTAAATGGAAACGAGGAGACAAGACGTTTTCTCGGGAATCTTGGTTTTGTGGCAGGAACGGAAGTTACTGTATTGTCCGAGATGGGCGGAAACGTGATCGTGAGTATTAAAAATTCCAGGATCGCGGTAAATGCCGAAATGGCGAGGCATATTATGATCTAGAGCTGAAAAGGCTATAAAAATTTTGAGTGAACGAGAATCCGGACGTGATCATCAATCTTGTAGACACGACCAATATTGAGCGAAATCTGTATCTGACGACTCAGTTGACCGAGGCGGGAGTTCCGGTTGTGATCGTGCTAAATATGGCTGATTTGATCCGGAAGCGAGGAATGAAAATCGACAAGAAGCGATTGCCTGAACTTCTCAACTGCCCGGTGATCGAAACGTCGGCTTTGAAAAAGACAGGACTAAAAGAATTGATCGAAGAAACAGTCTGCACTGTCAAAAGCGGAGAAAAAAGCATACCGAAAGCGATATTCTCAAAAGAGTTAGAAGCGGCGATACGAGCGGTAGAAGAGCTGTTTCCAACATGGATTGACGATATTTGCGTATGTCGTATCTTTGAGCGTATATCAGATCGGTACGTTTGTGCTTGGAGGAGCGTTTACCGTAGGAACGGCTGTAGGTATAGCGATTGCGGTGATCCTGTTGATCTTACTGTTTAGGATCCGTATAAAAATAAAAAAATATATTCCAAACGGTCGGTACAGGCGGCGTAGAGAAAATTAGTTTAGAAAGAAGGCGTGTTATGGCAGCAGATATTTTGATCATATCATTGATCGCAGGTTATTGTATTTTTCTTATTTATAAAGCGAGAAAAAACGCAAAAGAGGGAAAAGCGCCCGGGTGTGCCGGATGCGGCGGAAACTGTGGTTCGTGTTCAGGCTGTGCGGCGAGTGTGGGAAAGACAGAAAATAAAAAGCTGTAGGACGGAATAAACGGTGTACATCCGTGCCGGAAAGACACGTAAAAGAAAGATTGATATAAAAACCTCCTGATAGTATAATCGATAAAGATGGTGTAAAGCTGTAAAGAAAGCGGCGGGATCAGACAGACTGCTGTTATAAAATACATCAGAAAATCGAGAAATCAGGAGGTTTTTTGCAATGAACCGTAAAATATATAATGAATATGTAACAATTTTGGAAAGCGAACTTGTTCCGGCGCTTGGATGCACAGAACCGATCGCGCTTGCTTATGCTGCGGCAAAAGCAAAAGAAGTATTAGGAAAGATGCCGGAGCATATTACGATGCGCTGCAGCGGTAATATTATTAAAAATGTAAAGGGAGTAAAAGTACCGAATTCCGGAGGAATGAAAGGCGTAGAAGCAGCGGCGGTACTCGGAATTACAGGCGGAGATCCTTCCCAGGCGCTTGAAGTGCTGGAGCATGTTACAGATCGGGAGATCGACGAGGCGGAGAAACTTTTAAAGGCAGGATTTTGTGATTGTGTTTTAAAAGATGATGTAGCTAATTTATATATTGAAGCATATGCAGTATGCAAAAAGACAGAGAAGAGGGAAGCTCTTGTTGTGATAGAAGACGAGCATACGAATATCACCCATATTGAAAGAGACGGACAGGTGCTTTTTCACAAAGAGAAAAAAGAATATTGTCAGGAGAGAGAAAAAACACCGGATAAGAGTCTTTTGAATTTGGAAGATATTATTACATTTGCAAATGAGGTGCAGATTACTGATGTGGAAAAAGTTCTTGAACGTCAGATAAAATATAATGCGAGAATCGCAGAAGAAGGTTTGAGAAATCCTTGGGGAGCACAGGTAGGACGAGTTGTGCTAGAAGAGTTCGGAGAAGATGTAAAGTGGCGCGCTGTGGCGAAAGCATCTGCCGGTTCAGATGCAAGAATGAGCGGCTGTGCCCTTCCGGTGATCATTAATTCCGGTTCGGGGAATCAGGGTATGACTTGTTCTCTTCCTGTGATCGAGTTCGGAAAAGAACTAAAGAAAAGCAAAGAAGAGATTTACAGGGCGTTATGCGTATCTAACCTTGTGGCTCTGAATCAGAAAAAATATATCGGTTCTCTCTCAGCGTACTGCGGAGCAGTATGTGCTGCGGCAGGAGCAGGGGCAGGGATTACATATTTATGCGGCGGAACATTGGAACAGATTGAAAACACAGTTGTCAATACGATAGCGGATGCGGGAGGCATTGTCTGTGATTGTGCAAAA
>ENA-OPWK01000061-OPWK01000061.1-human-gut-metagenome-genome-assembly--contig:-NODE-61-length-23369-cov-8.280132_pt1 | contig 23369 bp, 20 predicted proteins | sample MGYA00241509_ERZ502010 | MGnify/ENA primary metagenome ERZ502010 (study PRJEB25962, sample SAMEA2042014) | human gut metagenome | biome: human gut; feature: human-associated habitat; material: faeces... | reverse complement strand
AAAACAGCATTCAGCGCAATAATGATCACACTGTCTGATGCCAGAATCAAAAACGGGGAGAAACCGATCTTCACGATCCGCTTTCCAATCTCCCGCTCAGGCTTCACCAACGTCAGCGGAATACGCATCTTCTTTCTCTTCAATGTATAAAGAACAAAGATGCATGACGACATCTGTGCGATCACCGTAGCCACTGCCGCCCCCGCAATATCCATTTCAAGTCCGAAAATAAATACCGGATCAAGCACGATATTTACGATTGCTCCGATCAGTGTCGTCAGCATCCCAAGCCCCGGATATCCCTGCGCCGTAATAAAATAATTCATTCCCATTGATAAAAGAGCAAAAAAAGTTCCGAGCGTATAAATAGTCATATAAGTATTCGCATACGGAAATATATCCGCACTTGCCCCAAACCACCGCAGCAAATAATCTTTCGTAAGCAAAAATACAAATGTCAGTATTCCCGAAAAAATAAGCAGCATCGAAAAACTGTTTGCCAGTATCTGCTTCGCACTTTTTTCATCCCCTGCTCCGAGTCGGACCGAAAACAAAACAGACCCTCCAATTCCGATCAGCGTTCCGAACGATGACAACAATGTAATGATCGGAGCACATACCCCCGCGCCTGCCAGCGAGTCAGCCCCGATCACCGGAATGTTTCCTATATAGATTCTATCCACAATACTGTACAGCACATTAACAAATTGCGCGAACATAAACGGAATTGAAATTTTTAATACAAGCAAAGGAATAGAATCCCTGCCAAAATCATTTTCTTTCTTCATAACTCATATAACCCTCTCCCTAAGATTTCAGGTTATATATTATCACTTTCTCACAGATATAAAAACCGCGAAAAGAGATTTTTCTAAAACTTTTTCTCGATTTTATTCCTGAAATATCCTTGCATCCGCTCTTGCATGTAAAAAAACGGCAATGAACGGGAACAGCACACTCGCCGTTCCCGTTCACTGCCGTCAAAAACTTGTCAAAAGAAATGAATTTATCCTTCAATCGCAATGGATTTCTTAGTCTCTACTGCTTTCGCATCCTTTTTCGGAATTGTCAGGCTCAAAATACCGTTTTCAAATTTTGCTTTAATATCTTCGTGAGTGATCGCATCGCCTACATAAAAGCTCCTCTGCATTGTACCTGCATAACGCTCTTTCCGAATGTATTTTCCCTTCTTATCTTCCTCGTCCTTGTCGAGTCCTTTCGCCGCCGAGATGGTCAGATAACCATTTTCAAGATCCACGGTAATCTCGTCCTTTTTAAATCCCGGAAGATCAATATCCAGCTCATACCCCACTTCATGCTCACGAATATCTGTCTTCATCATGTTTTTGGCATTCTTACCATACAGCGGATTTTTCTTTCCCCAGAAATCTCTGTCAAATCTCTCAAACGGGAAATCCATCCAATCATCGTCAAACAAATTCTCTCCAAAAATACTAGGCATCAACATAAGTCATATCTCCTTCCAAAACACTTTTGAATTTATTGTTTCCTTTGTTATATCTGTAATATAGCACCCGTTATTAGCACTGTCAAGAGTTGAGTGCTAATATTTTTGTTATTTTTTTGCAAACCCTTTAAAATCAATGGTTTGCAGTCCCGTGTTTCTTTTAAAACTGTAATTTTTTCTGTTTTGACACCAATTTGACACCAATTTTTCTTTTTGTGGTGTCAAGCATTTAACACCATACTATCTAGTCTTGCAATCTCATTTTCAATCCTTGTCAGCTCTCCGATATGGTTATACACTTCCATTGTTACATCTATATGAGCGTGTCCCATAATATATTGAAGAACTTTTACGTCCATACGGCACTCTGCCATTCTGGTGCAAGCTGTGTGTCGCATTACATGAGCTGAAAACTTTGGTAACAGCTCTGCTTTTCTATGCTCTTTTTTTGCTCTCTCTACTTCGGTTTTGTTATATGTGTCTAGGATCTCCATATAATTCGCGGACTTTAGTCGCCCGACTTTCTCTTTCCGGTATTGAATTTACAGATTTAACGGTTCTTCGAATCATGACCACCCGTCCAACGCAACATCATATGCATCCTGAATGACGGTCTTGAGATTTCCGACTTTGGCAGCGTCTCCAATTACATGTACATGATTAGTTTCATTTGCTTCACACAACGCATCTGACACATAACCTACAGATAAGACTACCGAATCACAACTGATAACCTTCTCGCCTTCCTTCGTTTCAATCACCACGCTGTCCTCATTGATCTGTTTTACAGTGCTTTCCATATACAGCGGAACCTGATAGTAACGCATATAATCTCTCAGGCACTCTGAGTTTGCCGCACAAACCCCAACTGCTTTAATCAGCTCATCTGTCATCTCGACAATAATTGGTTTCTTCCCTTTGCGCGCCAGATCAAATGCAATCTCGCATCCGGTAAGTCCACCGCCGACAACAACTACCGTATCTCCAACCGGTTTATTGCCCAGCAGATAATCAACTGCCTCTACACCAAGATCAAATCCAGGAATTCCAATTTTTCTTGCTTTGGAACCGGTTGCAACAATCATCTCATCCGCATCCAATTTCGATACATCCGAAATCTCTGTCTGCAAATATACCTGAATCGGGAGCTTCGAAATCTGTGTTTTATACCACTCGATCAATTCTCTGTCTTTCTCTTTAAAATCAGGAGCTGCCGCAGCAATGAATACTCCGCCTAGAGCATTTGTTTTTTCATACAAGTCTACCTTGTGGCCCATAAGTGCACATAATCGTGCTGCCTCCATTCCACCGATTCCACCACCTATGACAGCTATTTTTTTCGGTGTTGCTGCTTTCTCAATCTTGTACTTTTCTTCCTGGAATGCAACAGGATTCAATGCACATTTACTAGGATTCTGCGTATCTTCCAAATTCATGGCAGCACCGGAATTTTTATAATAACTTACCGGAAGACATCCGTTGTGACATGAGATACAAGGACGAATATCCTCTAGGCGTCCTTCTTTTAACTTTGTCAAATACTCTCCATCGCAAAGGAACTGACGACCGATTGCAACTGCATCCAGTTTTCCTGCTTTGATTGAATCATTCGCTGTCTCCGGCTGCATTCTTCCCGCACAGATTACAGGAACATCTACAAACTGTTTGATATGTTCTGCCTCTGCCAGATTACAGTTCAGTGGCATATATACCGGCGGGTGAGCCCAATACCAGGAATCATAAGTTCCGTTATCTACATTAAATGCATCATACCCCGCATCCTGCAGATATTTGATAGCCTTCTCACTCTCCTTCATATCTCTTCCGATTTCCTCGAAATCCTCTCCCGGAACAGCTCCTACCTTAAAATCAATTACTTTACTTGTAACCGAATAGCGCAGCATAACCGGATAATCCTCACCACACTCTTTCTTGATTGCTTTCACAACCTCTACTGCAAATCTGTAACGATTCTCAAAAGAACCGCCATATTCATCCGTTCTGTGGTTCGTATATGGGGTTGTGAACTGATCCATCAAATACCCTTCATGGACTGCATGAACTTCAATTCCGTCTACTCCAATATTCTGACAGAGTTTTGCAGCTTTTGCATAAGCATTTACATATGCCTGAATTTCTTTTTTTGTAATCGCTCTGGTTGAGAACTGCGGTGCCCATACCAATGGAAGACCTTCGTCCGGGGCAACCATCATCTCATTCATATGCAGAAGCACATTACTCAACTTTTTCATGACCTTACTCTCAGCAATTTTAAGCATCTGTGCGGGTATTGTGTAATTGCGCCCTGCAAAACCAGCACCTAACTGAAAGAAAATCTTTGCTCCATTCGCATGAATCTGATCTACCACAGGCTTTGCCTGTTCGAATGCTTTTGGACTTTTATGCAGCCATTTTCCCATCATCATGGAATAGAGCGGTATCATTCCCGGAATGAAAAGCCCTACTTCGTTCTTAGAACGTTCTACATAATAATCTGCACAATGTTCATTGAACTTTGGTCCCATCATGTTCTCGACAAGGTTAGTTCCCTCCATTGCCGGAATGATTACTCTGTTTCGAATTTCACACTTTCCAATCCGAAATGGTGTGAATAATGCATCATAATTAACGTTTGACATACTCGTCTCCTTATCTTAAGAAATCTTTTTCCATTAGAGTATAATCAACCACTCTTTACACGTATTACAAATTGGTTACTTTTACTTTCATATTTGTTTCTCATCTTGTACTGTCATTGTTTTCTTGTTTGTTGCAGTCGTTCGTTTTCTTGTTGTTTTACCCGTTGTCTTCCCTGTTGTCTTAGTTGCCGTACTCGTGAATGCCTTACCGGTATTGGAAGCATTTTTTTTCACAGCCGCTTTCCGCTTTCTTGTCGTCTTTTTCGTCGTCACCTTTTCTTCTGATTCCGGTTTCTTCTCTGGTTTAACTTTTGCTTCTTCTTTGACTTCTATTTCTGGTTTAACTTCTGCTTCTTCTTTGACTTCTATTTCTGGTTTAACTTCTGCTTCTTCTACTTCTGTTTTAACGATTTTCTCCGGTTCTTCATCCGCCCCGCTCATTGCCACATAAAGATTCTTATACTGACTTGCGGATTTCTTCCATGAATAGTCCAGGTTCATTACCTTAATAACAAGTTCCCTCCACAAATCATTTCTCGTAAAATAAATTCGCTTTGCATAATTCACGGTATCAAGCAATGATTTTGCACTATAATCTGTAAATGAAAATCCTGTTCCGGTTCCATCAACCTCATTGTATGCTGCCACACTATCCTTCAGACCTCCCGTTGCCCTTACCACCGGAATTGCTCCATACCGGTATGCCATCATCTGCGTCAGCCCGCATGGCTCAAATCTGGACGGAACAAGCATCACATCTGCAGCAGCATATAAGCGGCGGGCACGAGCATCAGAATACATGATATTAGAAGACACACGACCTTTGTATCTGTTCTCATAACTGCGGAAAATATTTTCATATTTTGTATCTCCCGTTCCAATCAACACAAACTGCGTATGTTCATCAATCATCTTTTCCATAATCTGATTTACAAGATCCAGTCCCTTTTGATCTGTCAGTCTGGAAATCAGACCAATAATAAATTTTCCTCCATCTTTTTCCAGTCCAAGTTCTTCCTGTAATGCCAATTTATTTTCCCGTTTTGCATCCACTACTGTACTGACATTATATTGTACAGACAGATTCTGGTCAGTCTTCGGATTGTAGACTTCATAATCAATTCCATTTAAAATGCCGCATAATTTCATATGGTGATAATTGATGACCGGATGCAGGGTTTCCCCATATTCCTCTGTTTTAATCTCATCACAATAGGTCTGACTGACTGTCGTAATTTTATCTGCGAAAACAAGACCGGCTTTCAGCATATTGACATCATTTCCATAACCTGCCTTTTCACCTTCAAATACATACTCCGGAAATGCAGTCAGATATCGTACGGTATCGATATTTGCAATCCCCTGGAATTTCAGATTATGTACTGTGAGAATTGTTTTCGCTTTTCTGGATAGTTCTGTATCGTAGAACAAGGTTCGCAGGAAGACCGGAATAAAGCCCGTCTGCCAGTCATGACAGTGAATAATATCCGGTTCAAACCCGATGACCGGCAATGCCGCCAATACCGCTTTGTCAAAGAAAATATATTTTTCGATGTCTTTTGACATGCTTTCATACGGATTTCCGGCTGAAAAATACTCTTCATTGTCGATAAAATAATAAGTAACACCATCCAACTCTAATGTAAGTATTCCAACATATTTCTTGCCCGGCACACGACCTATATCCATATAAAAATGATTGACATACTTCATTTCTTTTCGATATTTTTCCGGAATGCAACGATAATTTGGAAGAAATACTCTCACATCGCATTGTTCCTTCAACAACGCTTTCGGAAGTGCACTCATTACATCTCCCAAACCGCCCGTTTTCACAAATGGATAACACTCTGATCCTACAAATACTATTTTTTTCATACTAGACTAATCTCCTTTTTTCTTTATCAAGTTTTGGTTTCTGATTGCTTTTGTCCATCTTCTTTTCCTTATTTTGCTCTGTTTTTTCATCACGCTCTACTTCAACCAGATAAAATTTTGCGGAATTTTTCTCTACCATGTCAATCACCAAACAGTCTTTTTCCCCATATACCTCTGTATAGCAAAGCGGAATATCTCCTCCAAAGCATTCCCAGTTACTGTCCATTTTTAAAGTGGCCGACTTCACACCCGGTATCTTCATCTCATACTCTTCCAAGTCGTTTTCTGAGAAATTGAATACAGCGAGTATATTTTCTTTACCGTCACTTCGCAGGAAGGAATAGACAACGTCTTTCTGACTTTGGCAGTCAATCCACTGAAAACCATCCCTGTCATAGTCTTTTGCCCACAATGCCGGATGCTGCATATAAGTCCGATTTAACTGCATCATAAACTGGTGGAAGGAATCATGTTTCGGATACTTCAAGATATCCCAATCCTGCTCTTTCTTCTCATCCCACTCTCGTAATTGACCGATTTCATTTCCCATAAAATTCAGCTTCTTTCCGGGATGTGCGTACATGTACATGTAAAATGCTCTTGCATGTCTGAATTTTTCTTCATAATCACCATTCATTTTCTGCAGAATAGTTGCTTTCCCATGGACTACTTCATCATGTGACAACGGCATCAGAAACTTTTCCGAATAAAAGTAGTGCATCGAAAATGTCAGCTTATAATAATCTCTGCTTCTGTCTGCACTGGATTCTTTGAAAAATTCCAGTGTATCGTTCATCCATCCCATGTCCCACTTGTAATCGAAGCCAAGACCGCCTTCTTCCACGGATTTCGTAACATCGGGATATGCTGTGGAATCCTCTGCAATAAGCATAATATCCGGCATCCGTTCTTTTAATCCGCTGTTCATATTTCGAATAAACTTGATTGCCGAAAGATTCTCTCCACGATCCATGTTCCCCTGCCAATAGATCATATTACTGATTGCATCCATACGAATCCCATCAAAATGATATTCTTTCAGCCAAAAATACACCGCCGACTGCAGAAAGCTTTGCACTTCTCCTCTGGAATGGGCAAAATTCTTGCTTCCCCACTCGTTATATCCCACATCTGCATGCGGATACTCATACAATGGCATTCCGTCAAATTCTGCCAGTCCAAAATCATTGACGGCAAAATGTACAATCGGGAAATCCAGGATCACACCGATCTGATTCTGATGACAAATGTCTATAAGCTTCTTTAAACCATCCGCATCTCCGTAACGGGAAGTCGGACTGAAAAATCCAAACGCCTGGTACCCCCAGGATTCATCGCAAGGATATTCACAAATTGGCATCAGTTCCACACAGTTATATCCATTTTCTTTTACATACTCTACCAGTTTCGATGCCAGTTCCTCATAATGATACCAGCCATTCTCGCCCTGCATATCCTGCTTCCATGATCCTAGATGAAGTTCATAAATATTCAATGGGTTGTCTTTGTTGTCACATCTTGTTCGCATCCACTTATAATCCTGAAATTCGTATGAAGACATATCCCGAATAATAGAAGCATTGCCCGGTCTTAACTCCATTCCGAATCCATAAGGATCACAATGATCAATGTATCGTCCTGATTTTTCATAAATTCGAACCTTATATTTCATTCCCGGTTTGGCTTCCGGGATCTGACATTCATAGAAATTCCCATCGTAAATCTCTTCCATCGGAGTTTCCTGCCAGTTGTTAAACTCTCCAATCACACTTAATTTTACCGCATTCGGTGCATACACACGAAAAACAGTTCCTTTTATGGAGGTATGTGCACCAAGATATTCATAAGCATCAAATATCGTACCGGTATAAAAGCCATACATATCCATCATTTTAATCTTCCTCCTTTTTGCGACTACAGTTGCTTTTTTTCTGATTTTCATTATAATGAGATTATAAAAAGAAACCAATCATCAATCTGCACACAAATTTGCATATGCAACTTTTGAGGCATATTGTCGCAGAAAGGAGCACTGCCATGGACTTACGAATCAAAAAAACAAAAACAAATCTAATCAATGCATTTATCGAACTTCGTTCCAGAAAAGCAATCGAAAAGATCACGATCAAAGAGCTTACCGAACGGGCTATGATGAATAAGGCTACATTCTATCGCCACTATAAGGACATCTATGATCTCTCCGAATCCATCGAAGATAATCTGATTGACTCTTGTCTGGCATCTATACCTGATCCTGATATTCTGTTTGATGAAAACGGATTTTTTCAACTTAATGCTGCCTTTTACTCCAACAAGGAGCTTTTTGGTATTATTTTCTCCGGCTCTAGAACCGATATCGCAGTACATAAGATTCACGAAAAACTTTGCGCGATGATATACAAAAAACACCCGGAAATCAAAGCTGACTTACGCAAAACTGTTTTGCTAAGCGCTATGATTTTCGGATGTTTTCATGCGTATTTTGCTCACCTCGACGAAGACTATACAACTGTTATTGAAAGTCTGTCAAAGACTTCTGTCCTGTGGGCTTCTATTCTGCAATAATATGATTGCTTTTCTATAATGTAATCTCTGCCTTAATTAAATCTTCGTATGCAGAAGAAGAACCTGCATATACAGAATATTTCATAGATTCCAATTCCCAGCGTCTGTATGAAGGGTTATACCATTTCAGCTTCTCAACAGGAATGTCTATGGATACTGATTTTTCTTCTCCCGGCTGTACCTTGACTCTTGCAAAACCGCCCAGTTGTTTCACCGGTCTGTCAACTTTTGAATTTTCATATCCGATGTATACCTGTACAACCTCTTCCCCTTCGCAGGAACCTGTAAGCAGTACATAATCATCCAGTCCACTACCAGATTTTCCGACGATAGAAACAAATTCTCGTTCAGTAACCTCAAAATTCACACCATCTAATGCTCTTACGGTCTGATTCCCTGTTTGGTAGTATTTTTTTAAGCCTGTGTTTTGACAATCACATTTTTCATAATCGAGTCCTCCTTATTTTATCTCTTCATGACGTAAAATCCAGCAAACTTTATTTACCCTCTCCTTTTTCGGGCGCAAATATAAGTTCTGTTTTTATTGATTTTTGCTTCGCAAAATGGGATAATAGACGTAAAATTTTTTATTGATTTTTAATCTTACGCAAGAGGAGGTTATTTCATATGGAAAACACTGAACTTATCATCCCGGCTCCGTCCGATCCGTTAAAGAAACACAAGAGTCATTTTTCCAAGATCGGACTTTTTTATTTCTGTGGAGCGATCATAATTTCGGGAGTGCAGGTTTCTGTCATTACATTGATTCAGTTGATCGCACCCCAGCTTATGGTGAATCCGAATATTTCCCTGATCATCTCATCGCTTTCGATGTATCTTATTGCAATGCCGCTTTTGGTCATCATCGTACGCACGATACCCGGCATGGTCATCCACAAGAAGAAAATGACGGCAGGGCAATGGATTATCGCCTTTTTTATGTGCTATGCGCTTATGTATGTTACGAATGTAATAGGCACATTTACGACGGCTATCTTCGGAACACTAAAAGGAGATCTCGTAGACAACCCGATCCAGGACATTCTTACCGGACTGTCTCCGCTCACAGCATTTTTCCTTATGGTGATCTGCGCTCCCATCGTCGAAGAATATGTTTTCCGAAAACTCATCATCGACCGGACAGTACAGTACGGACAGGCAACGGCTATCCTTCTGTCAGGATTGATGTTTGCGTTATTCCACGGTAATTTTAATCAATTTGTATACGCATTTACACTCGGTGTGTTCTGGGGATTCATTTATGTAAAAACCGGGCGCTTGATCTATACGGTTGCCCTGCATATGACAGTCAACTTTTTAGGCTCGATTCCGGGACTGCTTTTAATGAAATCAACATTTTTCAATCAGCTTTCTCTGTTAGCGGAAAATAACCCGTCAGCCATCGTCGGACTCGTTATGCAGCATCCGGTTCAGTTTCTTTTAATTTGTTTTTACATGCTGCTTCTTTTCGGTCTTGTCATTACAGGCATCGTATTTTGGGCGATCAACTTTAAGAAATTCAAATGTGCCCCCGGCGAGATCACAATTCCGAAAGGGAAACGTTTCTCAACGATCATCTTAAATGTCGGAATGATTCTGTATTGTCTGTTTTGGATCATTCAGATTATTTTACAGTTGTTCGCCTGAGCGAATCAAATATTCGACTGCGTACAGTAACATAAACTGCAGATAAACTTAATATCAAAAGGAATCGCTCCATAACACGAATTAATTCTTCTGCTATGGAGCGATTCTTTTCACAACTAAAACACAAGAGATATGCATCTCTATCTGATAGAAATTTCTTACTATAACTTCACTTCATATTTTTTAGGATACAACGATAAAATTAGTCTAATCTCCCCTTTTGCTTCTATCGCAGTTGTCTCTATCGGAAATGCAAGCATTACCGTTTTCTCTTCTTCCTTTTTGAGAACGACACTTCCACCTAATTCCGGATTTAAATATGGATATACATACGGATCAATCGAGCCTCCGCTTTCCAGTCCTTTCTGCAAAGTAAGCGGCGCCACATCGAACACGCTCTCCTTGTCCGTCACATTTTTAACTTCTATTTTTATCACAAGTTCTGTTTCCGGCAACATTTCTTCCGGAATTTCAGCATACATGTTTTTCATATCATCTGCACTATAAAAATTCACCGTTGCCACTTTAATCCGAAAATCATTGTATTCAAATGTTTCACCAATCTCATATGTATGTACTTCGTCTACATGCTGTTTAGAATTGACATTACTTATCCGGACAATAGATAGAACTCCCAAAGCTATAGTCAGCAAAATGAATGTTACTTTTTTTAAAGAACGTTTCATACTACAATCCTGCCCTTTGCTATTTTTATAATCTCATCTGACAACAATTTCAGTTCCTCTCCGTCATGGCATGCCACGATGATAACAGATCCCTTTGCTTTTAATTCACTGAGTATCTCTCTTACCTTTTCTACGCCTGATTCATCAATAGCATTGATAGGTTCGTCTAAAATAACAATATCCGGACTCCCCATAATCGCTGCCGCAATACCAAGTTTTTGTTTCATACCTAACGAATATTTTCTATACGTCCGTTTATCGTCTGCATCTAACCCTACTTTTGTCAGGCAGTCTCTTAATTCCTTTTCTTCTATTTTCCCCTGAATGTCAGCCAAAAGTTTTAAATTCTCCAATCCGGTATATCCATTTAAAAATGACGGATTCTCCAGTAAAGCTCCTATACTTCTCGGGAAAGAAATATCTTGATGCAAAATTTCTCCGTCAATATCAATCTCTCCGTCAGACAATGTTATCAATCCACAAATTGCCCGCATGAGCATAGTTTTTCCACTGCCGTTTTTGCCTTGCAAACCATATACTTTCCCGCCCTGAAATTCAAGAGATATATTATCCAGAAGAATATCCTGCTTTATTTTCTTAGTCACTTTTTTTAATCGAATATACATTTTCTACTTCCTTTCCATGATATCCTGTCTGCGGAAAACCCATATACCGGCTGCCACCGATAAAACCATTATCATAACCGATACAATTATTGCCTGCACATCACTGATCCCACCTGCAAGAAAAATACTGCTTCGTGCAAGCATCGAAAAATTGCCTATTAAAAACGGAGTGCAATAATACGCTGATGCGATATATAAAACCGCCATAAACATAAATCCCATAAATGCTGAGGTAACTAACGAAACTACAAGTTGGATTGATACAGCCGCCATAGACGTAATTATCGGTAAAATCATTACTTTTACAGTGTCTATCGACGTGCTTTCAAGAACAGGCGACAACAAATATTGATATTCGATCGGCTTGATATCAAAACTAATCGGAACTTGCACTGCCAAACAGAATATCAACACAAATACATAAGCGACAAAATAGTACAATATCACACATAAAATGCTCCATAACCATTTTGAGAAAAACCACTTTCTCCGCGATCCGCCCTTTAACAACACGTTTGCTCCATGATTATTATACAGTTCTGAATATGGATATTTGCCTGTGAAATAAAACACAATCATATTAATCAAAAACCATGTAATAGGAATTTGAAACTTCTCATCAGAAAATTGATCAAACGGCTGCATTCCCTCAAATATATGTAAGAAATAATCCATGCTATTTAAATCTCGTGGCAACAATAACCCCGCACTTTTTTCATCTGATATTTGAAAGTAAAATGCTGCTCCTGCCGTAGCAACAATAGCAGCAACAATCAAAAGACATATTATATTTTTTCTAAGTCCGATTTTCAGATCGTATTTAAAATACATCCTTTTTCCTTTCTTTTTGTAAAAACGGTACAGCAATCACAATTATAAGCAGCAACAATTCCATCAAAATAATGCTCGGATTTGAATCACACGCAAACTGTGTCGGTTTCAAAAACTTAAGAGGACTAAATTCAGGCGCTCCGACTAATACCGTAATATAATCTATGATCAGATATAAAATCATCCCTCCTGCAAACACAAGTAATATATTATCTGCATAACAGCTTATTCCAAGTGCAATAGTCGCTATCGCGCCTAAAAAAACTGCATCGATGAAAATATAGATGATTGTATAAACCAGCGGATGGGTATAAAACAGTTCCGCCAGCATCGCAGAGTCGGTAAACGGGCAATATGTTCCTGTCGTCACCTCCGGCAGCAACGCCGGGAAAAACAATGCAGAAATCCACAAACTAAAAGACAATATAATTAATGTAACTGAGAAGCCGCTTAAAAAAACAGAAAGATATTTTGCTGCATAGTAATCTCTTTTCTTTGCTTTTACTAATATATTTTTTATATATCCGCTCTTTTTATCACGATAATAACTGATTGCATGTGGCAATGTTACTAAAAGAGGTAAAATCGTATATAATATTGTGGATGGCAAATATGCATAATCAAGTCCGACGAAAGAATTATACAAAGATCGCGGATAATACAATCCTACTTTCCCCATCCCATATTCTTGGATCAGTTGATTAAACGACTTCACCTCCATAAACTGTATGCCCAAAAGCCAGATGCATAATACCACTCCTATTCCCAAACATAAATAGAACATTTTATCAGAAAACGCCCTCTTACATTCTACTTTCAAAAGCCTCTTCATGATTTTTAACTCCCCTTTTGAATCGTTATTTTAGTTTCTCTTTTGGATTATTATCGGATCGCTGTTTCTATATAATTATTTTGGCCGTCTTCCGTTTCGATAACTATCGGTATTAAGAAAAATTTCTTACTCTTCATCATCGATTCATCCGCAAAAAATCCTACTGTAATTTCTGTCATTCCCTGCTTTATTTCTGCCACTCCTCCTTGATGGATATCACTGCTTGTTCGTTTTCCGTCTTGATAAAAGCAGCTTGCATCAAAATATTTATCACCGCTGATGCCCCTAAGAATAAAAGATGCTGTATTTATACTTAAATCTTTTTCTGAAGTAATATTCAATTTTACACCGACAAAGGAATATCCATCTAATAGATTTCCCTCATTATCTATAAAAGCTCCCGTAACGTCTTTTAATAAATCTAAAGATGCTTTTGTAATTTTCTCCGTTTCCACATATGTGTCTGCAACACTTACATCAATATAATCAGTGATTTCTCCATTTTCATCCATATTTGCGGCTACTGAAACCGATTCACCCTCTCCTACGGCATGCTCTGCCATTTGAGCAATCTCTTCCTTCATATTCGCCGATTCTTCTTTCGTGTTATTTTCCGAACGACCGCAGGCACACATTCCCGTAATTATAAATACAATTAACAATACGCTCAATATTCTTCTCATAACACTCCTCCGATTTTTCTTTTGTTGTTTCAATCATTACCCTCAGTATATCCAAGGCAGTATCAAATTCAACTACTTTTGCCTGAAACGACATATTTTACATCTTTTTGGTCTTTTTTCAATTTATACGCTCTCAGCGCAACAAAATAAAACCACTTGGAATAACAAAAATTTGATCAAAATAGAATTATTTTTTATTTTTCTATATATTGTCGCACCCCTTTTGTAGTATAATGATGAAAATCATCTTATAAGGAGGTTTTATGCGAATACTAATTTGTGATGACGATACCGAATTATCTCAACAACTCAAAAAAATATTAGTTGCTTTTTTCCGGAAAAGCTCTCTTAAACCTCCCGAGATTGTTATTTACAATAGCGGAGAAAACTTACTGAACGATCCCGGATGTAAAGATATTGTTTTTTTAGATATAGAAATGCCGGGAATGAACGGAATATATGTAGGAAAAGAACTGAAACAAAAAAACAAAAACACTATCATTTTCGTTATAACTTCCTACTCTCAATATTTGGATGAGGCAATGCGTTTTCATGTCTTTCGCTATTTATCAAAACCACTTGAAAAACAGCGAATTTTTAGAAATATGAAAGACGCTCTTTCTTTATACAATAGTTCAATTATTAAAGTTTCTATCGAAACAAAAGATAGCGCTTTTGTTGTTCTATCTGCAGATATTATTTTTATTGAAGCAAATAACCATAAAACGATTGTTCATACAACTGACGGTGATTATCTGTCTATTCATAATATCAACTATTGGCTGGAACAACTTCATATGCCATGTTTTTTCAATCTCATAGAAGTTTTATTGTAAATTTAGATCATGTATCAAGTTTTGATCATTCCTTAATTTATCTCTGCAACAATCAATATCGAGCTTATTTAACACGAAGAAAATATACACAATTCAAAGATACTTTTTTACTATACTTAGAAAGCAGAAGGTGATTACTTTGGAGCTTTTTTTTCTATATTTATTTGCCTATATCATCGAAGCGGGTATTCTCTGGCTGTATATCATAAATATATTTACCCCCAAATACTCTAAAATGCTGCAAATCTCTATAATTTCTGCTAGTTATGGGGTTTTGTTTTTGCTTTCTTTTGCCAAATCTTTAACACTTAATAATATAGCGTTCACGCTGATCAATTTTATTATTATAAAATCTTTATGTACTGTTAAATGGCGTCTGTGTTTATTTCACGCTTTTATCGTCACATGTTTTATGGGACTTTCGGAAATGATTACATTTGCCGTATTTTCTCAATTTGAGGAAACACTCTTTTATACCGATACTCATATGCCCTTGCTCATCCTCCTAACGGTATTAAGCAAATCATTATATTTCACCTGTGTTTCAATGATTATCCGTTGGGGCGGCTTTTCAAAAAAATACTCAAAAAATAGAACTAAACTTACAACTCTATTAAATATTATTCTGCTTCTCTTAATATACATTGGAGTGTCACTTACAGCCTTTATTTTAAGCGTTGCCCCATCTGTCACTTTAAGATATGCACTATTCGCTTCTGCTTGTCTTTTGCTTATAATAAATTTTATTATTATATACATATATCACTATACACAAAAGAAAAATGCAGAATTTATCGACCTTCAGCTACAGTTGCAAAAAGAATACGATATGGCGGAATACTACAAAACATTATTTACCCAAAACAAAAACCAACAAATATTGATTCATGATATCCGAAAACATCTTCTATCAATTTCGCAGTTAAATGCACAAAATGAACAGACAAAAATCCAACAGTATTTAGATACACTTTTAAACTCTTCCGAATTACAAGATTCGATCCGTATTTCTGACAATGACCTGCTGAATTCTATTTTGTGCCATTATATAAAAATATGTCGTGACAAATGTATTGAATTTAAAGCGGATATACGGACAAAATCACTTAAAAAGCTGGATTACCCTGAACTCACCTCCTTATTCTGCAACCTGTTGGACAATGCAGTCGAAGCTTGTGATAATATCCCTGACGCATTTATAGAAGTAAGTGTTTCACAAAAAGGTAATTCTTCCCTAACTCTGATCAATATCGTCAACGCTTGTAAACATCCTCCGATTTTTGCTGACAACGGCTTTCCTGTTTCTACTAAGAAAGATACAAGAAAGCACGGTTTAGGACTAAAAAGCGTAAATCGCATTGTCAATAAATATAACGGAAGTATCAAGATGTATTATGATGCTTCTGCCGAAGCCTACCATACAATCATCCTTCTTACCGATGTATAGAAAGGGGCTGCCCACGCCAGCCCCTTTCTAATATACCATCATTCTTTCCCTAACAATTATTCCGCCGATCTTGCTGTATCGTTTCCGAATTGACCACACATCATATGCTTTAGTTTCTCATCCTTATTTCAATTCTCCCTTCTGCTTTCTATAGGAAGCGCATACTGCTCCGCAAGTTTCTCAATCTCCTTGCGCACCTGATCTACAACATTCTTCGGGCTGACGATTTTTGCCTGACTGCCAAGCGCAAATACCCAGCTTATGAACTGACTGCTTACCTGAACGTCTACACTCACAGTGAAATGATCGGCATCCGCCGGAATCATCATCACATCTTTCCCGAAACGATCTACAATAACACCTGCCAGCGAATTTTCAACAAGAAGTTTTACCGACTGTTCTTTTCCCCCGAACATGCCGAAACTCTTTTTTGAATACGACGCCATGTCGATCTTTTGAAACTCCTCCTTTCCCTCCCGTATCTCTTCCGACAGCAAAATATGAAGCATTTTATCGACTCTGTAATGCCGGATCTGCTCTGCCCGGGAATCATATCCGATCAGATAATAATTCTCATGATCCCATAGCAGCCCCCACGGGCTGATATGGTAATACGCTCCTCCGTGACGAAGCTCCGGTTCTTTTTTCACATTCCACTGATAATATTGAAATTTAATTTTTTTGTTTTGTGAAATTGCATTATAAATCGTATCGACGCTGTAATAAACAGTTTCATTCATCGTCTTAATCCGCCCTGAAACAAACACCTGCCGCCGAAGATCCGCCGCATCATGCTGACTGACAAGAGTTTCCAGTTTTCCGATCAATCGGTTCGTCATCTTCTCTGTAATAAATTTTGACGACTGTATCGCATCAACAAGAAGTTTCAGTTCAGCCAGTTCAAATTGTCTGCCTATCACATGATAGCGGTATCCTCTCCCGCTGCGCTCACCTTCTACTTCAATGCCGAATTCTTCTAAATCTTTCAACGATTCATACAGACTTCTTCTCTCTGCGATAATATCATACTTTTCCAACTCTTTTTGAATCTCCGGCATTGTCAGATAATGTGTTTCATCCGTCTTTTCACACATAATCTGTGCGAGACGGTACAGCTTAAACTTTTGATTTGCTCCCTTAGGCATAATACAACGCTCCCGTACTTTAGTCATAATGATATAGTATCATATCTCTGCGTTTTCCACCACGGAAACCATCTCTGCCTTCTCACTTCACGGCTTTTTACTCCATAAATTCATAATAATCCGCTTCGCAGCTAAAAAGCATCCACGTTCCTTCTACATATCCCATATAACCCTTTTCCGTATTATATCCTTTCATATCTTCTTCCCCTTTCGACAGACTGATTTATAATTTTTATATTTATTCCGCTTTTGTTATATTTACAATATCAGTTAAGCTGTCGTATAAAAATGACTCTTTCATACTTCTTCGTTACGGCAAGGGATTTGACTTTCTTTCATTTTGTTTGATTTTCGCTTCGCTTTTAAGGCTTCAAAAAAGACGCCGATACGTCAATATGATATCAGCGCCTTTTCCAAAAATTTTTATCTAAGTTCCGTTACGGATTCTGAATTTTCTTTGGAGATCCATTCCATCTGCCAATCGTCTATTACAGGACAAGATCGTCTATTTTTTCAAATCCGTTTAACGTAAATGATTCGACTGTATTTCCGGCTACAAGATAAAATGTTTCTCCGATATACAATCCTCGGACATTTCCGTAATTAACAATATCTTTTGAAAATACTTCTTTAAAACCTTCCGCTTCATCGTAAGTAAACATTTTATATTCGATCGAATCTCCGTACGCCATAAATCCAAACAGATTCTTTTCTGCATCGGCAAATACCGCCTTATAATTATATCCTGCGTCTGTGCTGAGCACATTCTCTAAAACATAGGTTGACATCTCCTTCACATTTGCCGGATCACTTATGTCAAACATAGACAGCTTCACACCTTCTGTCGTCATGCCCTCTTCATCTACGCTCAATCCGATTCCAAGCAGTTTTCCGTCGCCATACGGATGCAGATAATCTGAAAATCCCGGTATCTTCAATTCTCCGATGATCTTTGGATTTGACGGATCTGAAAGGTCCACGGAAAACAGCGGATCGATCTGCTTAAATGTCACAAAATATCCGATATCTCCCATAAATCTCGCTGAATGGATTGTTTCCTCTTTCGCCAGATTCTGAATACTTCCGGTCATTTCCAGATTTTCATCCAACACATATAACGCATTTGTTTCTATAGATGCATTATCCACTGCCACTTCATTTTCAACTATAACATCCGATCCGCCTTCTTCCACATACGGAACAGGCATGACCCGGTTGTTGTAATCACTGGGGATCACTGTCGCTGCAATTCGCAAATATCCGTTATATTCATCGATACTAAAGGAATCATTCAAAACGCCGTCGATCTTTGTCTGTCCTACCGCATCTAAAGTTCCCTTATCATAAGCGATCTTACGGATCGAAGTCTGGATATTCTCTGTCTCGCTTTTTCCGTAATACTCCTCTGTTATATAAATATTATTTTCGCTCACATAGCACATTCCCGCGTTTCCGAAAATCGCCTTTGTCTGTAATTTCTCAGTCGGGTCGGAAAGCGCAAATGCAGAAATAACTGTGTACTGACTTCCGGTCGTTCCCTGCGGCATATATATATCTTCCGCGCGGAGCAGACTTCCCTGAATCTGCGGGATATAATCGCTTTCGTTTGATACCGACGAATCATAATATGTGTAAAAATCGCTGACTAAATAAACATATCCGTCTTTCACGCGCATCGTATGATACTGTCCGCTCTGCGAAACCACTCCTGCTTCTTTCGAATTCGCCGGATCGGTCACATCATAAACTGCCGCGCATGTATAATCTTTATAAATTCCGTCTTCTGCTTTCTTTCCTTCTTCACATTTTGATTCGGTATACAATATCACAAGCCGCCCGTCGGAAATAAAAATCTCTCTTATAAAACAATTTTCATCCATCTCGATACTTGCCAGATCTTTCATCTCTGCTTGAGATACATCTACAATCTCTACTGTCTGATCATTTAGAATGTAAAGGTTCTTCCCGTCAGTCTTAACAGTGTCCGCTTCGCCGACTCCCTCTTGTCTGATATTTGTATCAGAATAATCGGCGCCTGCCATATCTTTTGTCGATTCGGCTACAGAAGATTCCGCCATTGCCCCTTCCGTCATATAGGCCACGTCTGCTCTGCCGAATCCGTTCTGCCCTTTCGCCCTTTTCTCATTTTCTTTCAAATATTTTTTAATTTCATCATAATTTTTTGCCAGTGCGATTTTCCCCTGATCTTCTTCTGATCTGCCTTCTGTTACCGTTCCCGGCCGTTCATTTTTTCCTGCGTTCATATTCGTATATCCGACTGCTCCCACTACAAGACAAACGCAAGCCGCTGCTGCCACTGAGGCATATTTCCAACGGCGATTATTCGACTTTTTCTTCTTTCTCGTCTCCAACATCTTTTCAACCGCTTCCGGCTCAAGCGAACCGGGGATCTTTTCATCTTCAACAGTTTGCTTCATCTTCTCTTTTATTTCTTTCTCAATCATATCCTGATTTTTCGTTTCTTTTTTATTCTCTGACATAGATAATCTCCTTTCGTTATTTTGATGGTTTTTGTTATTTTTTCTTCTTATTATTTTCTATTTTCTCCATCTTCAAAACGCCTGCCCTTCAGTCCAACATTTCACGCATCTTGCCGAAAGCACGGCTCTTCCTTGATCGGACCGTTCCCGGGTTCTTCCCCAGCATCTCGGCTATTTCTTCGCTTCTGTATCCTCCGAATACGGAAAATGCAACTATCGTCTGCTCCTCTTCCTCTAATGATTCAAACGCCTTTTTTACATCATGGCGCTGTGCAAAATCTATTTCCTCTGCTCCGAGGTCTTTAGCATCCTCTTCACTCACTTGATTCGACGTATTACCGTTTTTCCGTAATATCTTTTTACACTCATTATTTAGAATCGTAAACATCCAACTCTTGAAAGAATTTTCTTTCTTTAGTCCAGATATATTTTCATATGCAGATATCACTGCCTCACTGACCGCATCTTCTGCATCCTGCGTATGTTTCGTCATATAAAGCGCAAACCGATACAGATCTTTATAAATCTCAGCATACAACTGCGAAAAGGCTTTCGTATCTCCCAACTTCGCTTTTTTAATAAGCTGACACTGTATATCCACTATTCCTGCGGACATAAGCTCCCCCCTTTCATCTCTTTCGCACTGACTTAAATATGCTTTCATATATAAGAGTACCTTGATAAGCATTTTGTTGCATTAAAAACGACAAAATTTTTTAACTTTTCTCTGTTATAACAAAGTGACAATCCCACTTCAATATCTTCCCGAAAGATTTTATCCCATAAGAGCTCAAAATTTTCTATAGAATAAAAAATATCTGCGGGATGAACTGTCTGTGTTCAGCCAACAGATATTTTTCTCTATATTTCTCTGATCTTATCTAATCTTATCTATTCTTCTCTATTCTTATTAGCAGATCTCCGCTCCCGCAGGCATTGCTTTCTCAGGAGTCATAAGCGCCAGATTGCCTTCTGCATCTTCTGCACAAAGAAGCATGCCTTCACTGAGTACTCCTGCCAGCTTTGCAGGTTTTAAGTTCACAAGTACCATCACTTTTTTCCCTACCATCTCTTCCGGTGTATAATGTGCTTTAATACCTGAAACGATCTGTTTCACCTGACTTCCTACCTTTACCTGAGAACAAAGGAGTTTTTTTGATTTTTTCACTGCCTCACAGGCGATGATCTCTCCTACTTGGAACTGCATCGCTCCAAACTGCTCAAATGTAATCTCCGGCTTTGCCTCGATATCGATCACATCTTCCTCTTCCGCTTCCTCTGCTTCTTCTATATGAGGATGAAGTTCTTCTACTTTTTTCATTACTTCTTCCAGATCCAGTCTTTGGAAAAGAATCTCCGGTTTCTCTGTCACATGTCCGTCTCCGAGCTGATCCAGAATCTTTTTGCTTGTAGACGGCATAAAGGATTCAAGAAGGCGCGCTCCTGCTGAGATTCCCTGGATCAGATTCCAAAGAACTGTTTCCAGACGATCTTTCTTTTCTTCATCTTTTGCCAACGCCCACGGCATCGTTTCATCGATATATTTGTTGCAGCGTTTGAACAGGTTAAAGATCTCTGTGATCGCATCCGCCACACGCAGCCCGTCCATTTTCGCATCAACAGCTTTCGGCGTATTGTCGATCACTGCTTTCAGATCTGCATCGACATCTTCTACCACACCTTTATCAGAAACAACGCCGCCGAAGTATTTATTTGTCATAGAAACTGTACGGTTTACAAGGTTTCCTAATGTATTGGCAAGATCGGAATTTAAACGTTCTACCATAAGCTCCCATGTGATCACTCCGTCATTTTCAAACGGCATCTCATGAAGAACGAAATAACGTACTGCATCTACTCCGAAGAAATCGACAAGCTCGTCTGCATAAAGAACGTTTCCTTTTGATTTGCTCATCTTCCCGTCTCCCTGAAGAAGCCACGGATGACCGAATACTTGCTTCGGAAGCGGAAGCCCAAGCGCCATCAAAAAGATCGGCCAGTAGATCGTATGGAAACGGATAATGTCTTTTCCGATCAAATGCAGGTCAGCCGGCCACAATTTTGCATACTGTTCCGTACTGTCTCCGTCTGCATCATAACCGATTCCCGTGATATAGTTTGTCAGCGCGTCAAGCCATACATAAACGACATGCTTATCGTCAAAATCAACCGGAATTCCCCACTTAAACGAAGTTCTGGATACGCACAGATCCTGAAGTCCCGGAAGAAGGAAGTTGTTCATCATCTCATTTTTTCTGGAAACAGGCTGAATAAATTCAGGATGTGTATTAATATGCTCGATCAGTCGGTCTGCATACTTACTCATTTTGAAGAAATATGCTTCTTCTTTCGCCGGCTGCACTTCTCTTCCGCAGTCAGGACATTTTCCGTCTACGAGCTGTGACTCTGTAAAGAAAGACTCGCACGGCGTACAGTACATTCCTTCGTAATGACCTTTATAAATATCGCCCTGATCATACAGCTTTTTGAAAATCTTCTGTACCTGCTTCTCATGGTCTTCGTCTGTCGTACGAATGAATTTGTCATAGGACGTATCCATCAGATCCCATATCTTCTTGATCTCAGCGGAAACGCCGTCTACAAATTCTTTCGGTGTAACGCCCGCTTCTTCTGCTTTCAGTTCGATCTTCTGACCATGCTCATCTGTTCCTGTCTGGAAAAATACATCATACCCCTGACTTCTCTTATAACGGGCAATCGCATCTGCCAAAACGATCTCATATGTGTTTCCGATATGCGGCTTGCCGGAAGTATAGGCAATCGCCGTCGTAATATAATATTTCTGCTTCTCTGACATAGTTTTCTCTCCTTTATCCCCCTGTGATCCGAAGAAATATCTCCTCTGAATCTTCAGTTGGTTTTGTCTTTAAAAAGGATAGCATACATACCAAATAATGTAAAGGTTGGATAAAACCTCTCTTTTACAAATGCATTTACAAATTAACACTTCAGCCCGCGCCATTCGGAAAACCGCGCTGCGTGCTTATCGTGGCTGATTCCATTATTTTACTCATGAAAATTTCTCGAAAAGTTATTAAAAACTTCATCTTGAAAATTTCCCGTTTTCTATTCATAATATAATCTGTAATGAAACCGTAATAGCTTTTTAACAAAGCTTACACTTTATTAAAGAGGGGATTTAAAATGACAGCTTCAAAACCGAAAAAGAACAAATATGAAATAGACATGTGCAATGGAACTGTTTTAGACAAACTGATTTCATTTTCCATTCCGCTCATGCTCTCCAGTATTCTCCAGCTTCTTTTCAATGCAGTAGATATCATCGTTGTCGGAAGATTTTCAGGAAGCCGCGCTCTGGCGGCAGTCGGCTCTACGACGGCGCTGATCAATGTATTTACGAATCTTTTTATCGGAGTTTCCCTCGGAGCGAACGTACTGGCTGCCCGTTTCTATGCGACAAAACAGGAAAAGCAGATGTCTGAAACAGTACATACCGCAGTTACTTTCGCTTTGATCAGCGGAATCGTCATGGTCTTTGTCGGACTTTTCTTTTCAAAAGCAGCCCTGCTGCTTATGGACACCCCTTCAGACGTCATCGGCCAG
>ENA-OPWK01000044-OPWK01000044.1-human-gut-metagenome-genome-assembly--contig:-NODE-44-length-26088-cov-8.077402_pt1 | contig 26088 bp, 20 predicted proteins | sample MGYA00241509_ERZ502010 | MGnify/ENA primary metagenome ERZ502010 (study PRJEB25962, sample SAMEA2042014) | human gut metagenome | biome: human gut; feature: human-associated habitat; material: faeces... | reverse complement strand
TATGCGGCTGCGGCAGGAACGGTTGGGATCGCCGGATTCAGCTACAGCGCCGGAAACTGGGTTGTCATTAATCACGGAAACGGACTTGTGACAAAATATATGCATCACAGTGCGCTTGCCGTCAGAGCAGGGCAATATGTAGAGAAAGGCCAGCAGATCGGATATGTGGGAAGCACAGGGCAGTCAACCGGACCGCATCTTCACTTTCAGGTGGAGCTGAATAATGTACCTGTAAATCCTGATTTGTATATGTAAAGTGGTTATACATAGGAATAGCCGGGGATAATGATCCGGTCAGTGAAATTTACTATATGGGAGATTTCCCGTATATGGAAGAAGAGGGGAGACAAGGCAGAGTATGATCTGTTTTGTCTTTCTTCTGTATAGACAAAAAGTTTGACCGACATTTCCTAAAAGCCGAATGGGAAACAAAAACGGTTATATAATAGATAGAGGAGAGTCGGAAAGTAACGCGATGTTGATGTAAGAAAATTTGTGGATGAACGAAAACAGGGGAATGAAAAACATGGATCAAAATAGTAATAATCAAAATGAGTCGGATGAAAGAAAAATGAGTCGGGACGGCTTGAATGCAAATGAAGGCTCTTTAGACAGCGGTAAGAAAAAAAGCAGGTTTGGAATCGGCGTTCTTGTAGGAATCGTGATCGGCGCAGTTATAATTACCGGAGTATGGGGAGCTGCAAAGGTGGTATCTGCCGTATTTTTCAAAGGTAATTTTGCAACGGAAAGTACATCAAGAGCAGATATGGAACATAAACTTGACAGGCTTAACGCGTTGATAGAGAAGTATTATCTGTATGAAGATGAGATTGATAAAGAAGCCCTTGTAGAAGGTATTTATTCAGGGTATGCAGGCGCGCTGGGCGATCCGTATACAGAATACTACGATGAACAGGAAACGAAGGAGCTTTTTGAAACAACGAACGGTGAATTTTTCGGAATCGGAGCATCGATGTCGAAGCAGCTCGGAACAGATGAGATTACGATCATCAATGTGTATAAAGATTCACCTGCAGACAAGGCGGGCTTGAAATCAGGCGATATCTTATATAAGGTAGACGAACATGAGACGGCGGGATATGAACTGGATACAGTCGTTTCGTGGATCAAAGGCGAAAAAGGTACGTCGGTTGTCCTCCATGTGCTAAGAGACGGAAAAGAAGTCGAAGTGACGGCTGTCAGAGACAAGATCGAAGTACAGACAGTTGCATATGAAATGAAAGAAGATCAGATCGGCTATATCGCCGTAAGCGAGTTTGACAGCGTAACTTATCATCAATTTGAAACGGCGCTGGAAGAACTTGAAAAGCAGGGAATGAAAGGACTTGTAATCGATCTTCGTAATAATCCCGGCGGAAACTTTGATACAGTAACAGATATGTTGAAGCTGCTTCTGCCGGAAGGAGTGATCGTGTCGACAAAAGACAAAGAAGGGAATGTAGAAGAAGTTACTTGCGACGGAGCAAATGAATTTGATAAGCCGCTTGCCGTACTTGTAAATCAATACAGCGCCAGCGCGTCGGAGATTTTCAGCGGAGCTGTGCAGGATTACGGCATAGGAAAGATCGTCGGTATGACGACTTACGGAAAAGGGGTCGTTCAGCAGTTAATGGATCTTGGAGACGGAACATGCTTAAAAATGACGATCGCAGAATACTATACTCCAAACGGACGGAGCATCAACGGCAAAGGTGTAGAGCCTGACGTGGAAGTAGAGTATGAATATGATGAGAATGATCCCGAAGCAGATACCCAGTTAGAGAAAGCTTTGGAAGTAGTGAAAGATCAAAATAAATAAAACAAAAACGATAAATAAAAAAGCGGAACAGTGTTGTGAACTGTCCGCTTTTTTCGTAATTATTCAAATTGTTTTTTAATAAGTTTTTAAATCGGTTTTTTGAATCGGTACATGACAAAGAAAAAGATTAAAAATCCATATCTGAACCATTTACTTTTCATCCACAGAGGTACGTCTTTTCCACGTTTTTTTCCATGACGGACCTCCTAAAAGTTTGTTCTATTAATATATAACATAGAGGATGATAAGATTCTGTGATATAATCACGCAAGCAGATGACAATGTGCTTTTTGGCGCTTTTCGGTGATTCCTGAAGTTGAAGTATTTGTTTTCCTTTTATACATGACGAAACAGGAAAATTTTGATATAGTATATAAGTGCGAAAAATCGGATTGTGAGGAGTTAAGAAATGGATATATTGATTGTTATGTGTATCGGGATTTTAGTAGGAAGAGTTTCGATCCTGCGCAGGGCGAAAAAGAAAAATGAATATCTTTCTTTGTTTTGTACGTTTATTTTGATTTTTTCTATGGGAGTCATGCTTGGAAAGAAAGATCATTTTTTTGAAGAATTATCATCGCTTGGTATGACAAGCTTTCTCTTTTTCCTTATACCGACCGTGCTTTCTATCGGATTGGTTTACTGGCTGACAAGAGTTTTTATGAAGAAAGATAAATAGGTCGTTGTAAAAAATAAAGTTTTAGGAAAGAAGGGGTTGAGATGATCGTTTTTTTAACGATATTGTCCTTAGTATCAGGACTTGCCTACGGATATTTTGATGTGGAAAGCAGTTTCATTTCCGCAATTACGCAAAATACTAATATTGTTTTATATATATTAATGTTCTCCGTCGGAATAAGCATCGGAATGTATGACGGTATTGTGCAGAAAATACGGGAATATCATATTAAGATTTTTATTATTCCGATCGGGATTATTATAGGCTCTCTTTTGGGAGGAATAATTTGTTCTATGATCGTTAAAATGCCTGTCGGACAGGCGGCGGCGATCGCGAGCGGATTAGGGTGGTACAGCCTTTCAGGCGCAACGATCAGCAAGCTGGTAAGCGCAGAAGCCGGAAGTATCGCTTTTTTGAGTAATCTGATGAGAGAGATTTTTTCGTTTTTTATTATTCCGTTTTTGGCGGTACATTTTAATTATTATACATGCATTGCGCCAGCGGGAGCGACAAGTGAAGATACAACGCTTCCGGTAATGCTGAAATATACAAATGAAGAAACGGTAGTGTTGTCTGTTTTAAACGGAGTGATCTGCTCATTTTGTGTGCCGATACTTATTTCGTTTTGTTTGAACATAAAGTAAAAATATATAATCGCCGGCAGACAGGAAAAGCATAAAAGAAGAAAAGGAGACGTTGAAAATGAAACTGCAGTTTAAATATCAGAAATTTCAGGCTGATGCGGCGAAGGCAGTTGCGGATGTCTTTGACGGACAGCCATATTTGGCGCCTTCTTATATGACAGGGAAAATATCGGGAAAAAATTCGTCGTCAGAAGAGAGAAAAGGAACTTTTTCAGGATGGAGCAATCAGAAGATCGTGCCCGAATTAAGCGATGAGAGAATATTAGATAATCTGCGGAAAATACAAAAGGCGAATCAGATTCCGGTTTCTTCAAAGCTGGAAGGGCGGGAAAACGGATATCATCTGACGGTTGAGATGGAGACCGGAGTTGGGAAAACGTACACCTATATTAAGACGATATACGAATTAAATAAACGATACGGATGGAGTAAGTTTCTCGTCGTCGTGCCAAGCATCGCCATTCGGGAGGGCGTATATAAGACCTTTCAGATAACGAGAGAACATTTTGCAAAAGAGTATGGAAAGAAGATCCGTTTTTTTATTTATAATTCAGAGAGACTTACGGAAATCGACCGGTTTGCATCGGATAATTCTGTTCATGTAATGATCATCAATTCTCAGGCATTCAATGCAAAAGGAAAGGATGCAAGGAGAATTTATATGAATCTTGATGAGTTTCAGGGAAGGAAGCCGATCGATCTGATCGCGGGAACAAATCCGATCATAATTATCGATGAACCACAGTCGGTGGAAGGCAGGCAGACAAAAGAGAGGATGAAACAGTTTTGCCCTCTTATTACGCTTCGGTATTCTGCAACGCATAAAGCCGACAGTCTGTATAATATGGTGTATCGCCTTAGTGCCGCAGATGCTTACAGAAAATACCTTGTGAAAAAAATTGAAGTAAAAGGAATCGCAGAGACAAAAACAATGTCGTCAGACAGCTATATATATGTAGAAAGGATTTGCTGTTCTGAGTCTGATCCGGCTGTCGTTATTCAGTATGATTTAAAAATAGGAAGCGGAATTCGGAAACAATATCGAAAGGTAGGAATCGGCGACGACTTATACGAAATTTCGGGAGGTTTGGAAGAATATCAAGGCGGCTTTGAAGTAAAACAGATTAACAGACAGGAAGAATCGGTTGAGTTTGTCAATGGGATGAAACTATATGCAGGCGATGTCAACGGAAAAGTGGACGAGGAACAGATTCGCAGAATACAGATCAGAGAGACAATCCTGTCTCATATAGACAGGGAACGCCGGTTGTTTGGCAGAAGAATTAAAGTTTTGTCATTGTTTTTTATTGATGAAGTTGCCCGTTATAAAAAGTATGACGAAACGGGATGTCCTCAAAACGGCAGTTATGCGGACATATTTGAAGAAGAGTACCGTAACATTATAGAGAATATGAAGTATGGACCGGGAGATGAAAAGTATCGGGATTACATAGAAATGATCCCTGTCGAAAAAACTCATGCCGGATATTTTTCAATAGACAGAAAAGGGCATGTAGTCGACAGTAAAGGGAAAGGAAAAGAAATGATGTCAGACGATCAGGATGCTTATGATCTGATCATGAAAAATAAAGAACTGCTTTTGGAGTGTGATCCGAAACAGTCTCCTGTTCGATTCATTTTTTCTCATTCAGCACTTCGGGAAGGATGGGATAATCCGAATGTATTTCAGATCTGTACGTTAAAAAACGGAGGAAGTGAAGTACGAAAACGGCAGGAAGTCGGAAGAGGGCTTCGTCTGTGTGTCAATGGAGACGGACAGAGAATGGACAGAAGTTTTCTGGGGCAGGACGTTCACAGAGTGAATACGTTGACCGTGATCGCAAGCGAAAGCTATGAAAGTTTTGTGAAAGGCCTGCAAAGTGAAATTGCAGAAGATGTTTTCGGTAAACAGAGTCAAAAGGCCGATGTCTGTCGCGATATAGAAGTAATCATACCCGAGAATGCAAGAAGCCATCGAGTAGAACTGAAAGTCGATCAGGAAAAGCTAAATGGAGAAGAATTCAGCGCATTGTGGTCAAATATTTGCCTGAAATCGACATATACCGTAAATTTTGATACGGAAAAATTAGTAGAAGATGCGGTGAGAATATTAAACAGAGAACTGCATATACAAGATATGCGATTTAAAGGCAAGCACGAGGCGGCAAAAAGCGTTGTGAAATATGATCTTGCGGGGAAACTTGCCGATATGACAGGGCTGAAAAGGAAAACGGTGATCGAAATATTGAGCAGAGTCGAAAGTTCTGTTTTTCAACAGTTTCAAGAAAGTCCGGAAGAATTTATCGCTCAGGCAGAAAGATTGATCTTAAATGTGAAAGAAACAGCGATTTCGGAAAACATCATATATCATACATCAGACGAAAAATATACAAAAGATATTTTTACACAGCAGACGATTCAGGGAAAACAGGGAGTGGACGCAATGAAAGTCGGGAAGCATTTGTATGATTATGTGAAATACCGATCCGGCGCAGAAAAGGAATTTATCGAACGGCTGGAAGCATCAAAAGAGGTTGCGGTATATGTAAAACTTCCGGAACAATTTTATATCTCCACTCCTGCAGGACGTTATATGCCGGAATGGGCGATCGCTCTGCACCGGGAAACGAAAGGAAAACGTTTCTTTGTTGTTGGGGAAAAAGCCGGAAAAGATAAAGACTCTAATCAGTCAAAAATGGCAGAAAACATCAAGATATGCTGCGCCTCTAAGCACTTAACGGAGATCAGCGCAGGAAAGGTCGTTTTTAAAACGACGGAGGAATACACGGATTCTAACAATGGCTAAAAATAAAAAAATAGCAAGCAGCGTAGTGATGCAGGAAAGCAACATATATGCTGTTTGTTGTTTATAAAATGAATTTCAGGAGGAACCACACATTCCATAATGACGATAGTGGTTCGAGAGAACTAACAGGAAAAATGGGAGAGGCAACATGAAGAAAAAAACTTCATACCGATGGCTGATATGGATCATTATGGCAGTGGTTTTGATCGGGGTAGCACTTTGGAATATCCTGCCCCCATACATCGACCGATGGAAATCCGCCAGAGATTATGACAAACTTGCCGAGGAGTATGTAAATGATGAGTCCGAACCAGATGATGGAAAGCAGAAGAAAAAAGACTGGTGGGCAACAGACGTAAAAGTAGAGTTTGACAAACTGAAAGCCGAGAATCCAGATGTTATCGGATGGATACGGTTTGATAATCAGGACGAACTTGGCATCAATTATCCAATTCTGTATTCAGGTGACAATGAGAAATATCTGAGAACCGACTTGCATGGCAACAGCCACATCGCAGGGTGTATCTTTTTGGAAGGTCTTAACAAATCTGATTTTTCGGATTATTACAACATTATCTACGGTCACAATATGAGAGACGGAAGTATGTTCGGAAGCCTGAAAAAATATAAGGATGACGGTTTCTGGAAAGAAAATCAATACTTCACCGTATATTCCGAGACAACCGCCTGCCGTTATCGAATTTTCTCTTATGAAGATGCAGTCAATGGCGGCGATGTGTACAAAGTAGGATACCGGCCGGGCGAAGAATATCAGAAATTTATCGACCAAATGATAAAAGATTCCGATGTTGATACAGGAGTAAAGCCGCAGACCGGTAACAAGATACTGACACTTTCTACCTGTACAGGGAACGGATACAGCAAGCGGTTTGCCATCCATGCAGTCTGCATTGACGCACAGACTACGGATGAGTCAAAATTAAAGGAAACAGGAAATTAACTATGAAAATATCCAAAAGTATGTGAAAAAAGAAATCGGAAAAGAGAGAAAAGCGGCTATCGAAGATATGCGTACTGGATGGAAGGCTTTTGCAGAAAATACCGGATATCGTATAGCGGATGAATATATATATATATAAGACAGGTAGGAAAGGTAAAATGGTAAAGAAGGTTGAAAACAGAAATATTGATGTGACAAAAGCCAGAGGCGAATTAGAAGAAGATCTTCTGGAATATGTCTACCAGACATGGAGGCAGGGCAGACAGATCACATCGAAAGAGTATGCCAGAGAAGTGAATATAACCGGATATGAAGCGGCAGGCCTGGTACGAAGTCTGGTGAAAAAAGGATTTTTGTGTGAGCCGGAAAACGGACATCTGGAACTGACAGATAAAGGAAAGCTGGAAGGCATGGAGTGTCTTGCACGCCATGAGAAACTGACACAGTTCTTCCAGATGGTGAGTGGAATGGATCAGCAGAGGGCGCAGGAAGATGCCTGTAGAGTGGAACATTATATCAGTCCGGAAGGATTAAAAGGAATTGAGAACTTTCTGCAGTACGGTGACGTATACGACAGGGTTTATGATGATATGGATTTGTATACCTTTTATGAGGATGGCGAGTTCCCAATGGCATTCGGACTGTATGAACCGGAACGACGCAATCCGAGATTCCTTGCACCAGAGTATGGGAAACTGGAACACTCCGTTATATTAAGAGTGAAAAAGTCACAGAACTGCTTCTTGCTCAAGACAAAAAAAGACGAATCCATCGGCTATGTATGGTACAGAAGAGATGATGAATGGATACAGGCGAAAGAAGAAAAAGGTGTTTATCAGTTACCGACAGACATCTGTACTTATACTGCCAATACAGGAATTCCAATTACAGAAGCAGTGGCAATCATTGCGATTACACGCTTTGAACAGAAGCCACTGCCAATCGATTATCGGGAATTGAATATTCATGTATGGTGACGAAGAGAGGAACAAGAAAATGGAAAAAGGTGAACATCTAAAGAGACAGAACAGACCTACGATGCTGCAACTGCAATATTTACAAGGTCTGTCAAGAGTAGAAAAGAAACGTGGAGCTCAGGGAAGTATCGCAGAATCTTACGGCGTGACCCGCTCAACGGTAAACCGCTATTTTAAGAACTGCATAGAAAGAGGAATACTGACAGAATCACTGGAATTTACCCCAGTGGGAGAAGAATGGCTGGAAAGATATACCAAGCTGTATGAGAATCTTGAAAAATTTTGGAAAGAAATCGGTGCAAGGCAGGAAGAGATTGACGAAACACTGGATGTTATGGTAGAGAACATCGACATCCACATGCTGGAAATGATGTTAAATGCATTTGCAGAGAAGAAATCCGTATACAAGAAAAAAGAGAATGAACTGGATCAGGAGATACAGCACAATCTGCAGAAATGCGAAAGACATCCGGTAGTGTTCCGGCTTTATCGAATGAATAAAAAGCCGGGGCAGGGAAGAGACTCTATGGCGATGAGAGGATTTGAAGAAATAGCCGAAATCGTTCAGGAGAAGGGAGAAAGCTATCTGGAATTAAAGCTGAAAGAGATGGCTGCACACTCCAGAGCGAACGGTGAAATGATGGCTGGAAAACTGAAAACATTGAAGTATGAGCATAATGAAGTCCTAGAAGAGGCAAGAATAGAAAATAATATTGTAAAAATCCCGATGGAAGCGTGCAGAACCCACCGATGGACGGGGATTGGCACGATGGGAATTGTACCAGTTACCGTTACCTGTAGTGTAGGGCCAATGCATATGCCGGAAAGCACTGCACTATTATATTTCTGGGTATAAATAAGAAGTGAGAAAAATTCTCATTTACGCATATCATGTAACAAAATAAGAAAAAATTTCAATAAAGTGCCGCTGTTGATAAAACACTATCAATAACGGCACTTTTACGTCTATTGTTGTCTGAATAGCAACAAAATCAAAGGAAACAACGGCTCATTTGTTGCAATTCAGGCAACAAACTTGTAAAAAATAATGTTGACATTGAATGGCAAATTATGGTATCTTTCAGACAAGGAGTTAGATACGAGTAACCGGAAATATTCTCGTAGAACTCTAAACATCATAACTAAAGATTTATTAGCAAAAAGCTAATACCACAACATGAAAAGGAGGATTACAGTTATGAGAAAGATCAAGAAATTAGTTGCTACACTGTTAGCGGCAACAATGTTACTGGCAATGGGAGTTACAGCGTTTGCCGCTGAAAATGACTCTACAGCATTAGCGGCAGGAACATATACTGCTAATCAGAATCTTTACAAAGATGCAGATTGCACTAACCCATCAATGGGTGATGCCGCTGTCAATGATATGTGGGCTGATATTACTATAAATGCTGATAAGACAGCTACATTGGTTGTTCATACGCATGAAATTAAATATTTAGGACTCACAGGACATTTAGGAAAGATGGAAATTAATGGCGTAGCTAAAGAGCCAGCAAAAGCTGATGTAGATGGCGTGACAGATTATTATTTTACATTCACAAACTTGGATGCTTCTATGTTCTATGAGGGATGCACAATTACTGGAAAATTCACAACATACGTAGGAATTATGCCGATGAGTGCAACTGGATATCTGAAACTTACAGGAATTCAATAATTGACATAATTATAGTAGGAAAGGCTGCTGTACAATCGGTGCAGCAGCCTTTTTGTGAATGGAGACAATATGAAAATAATAAAAAAGATATTAGCATTTACTCTAAGTGCAAGTATGATATTTGGGGCATCGGGACTAGACGCTTTTGCAAAAACAGAAGAAGATATATCAAAGACAGAAACAAATGCATCTAGTATAGAAGTAGATAAATCCTATCTCGTGCCATTATCATTTTACGATTTGACAGGAGAATCAGTTCGAGATTATGGAGGAATCGGAGGAATTTCAGAGTTTATAGATAATGTTGCGATTGTTAGTAAAAATAGCGATAACACTTATCATGTAACGCTCCAAATAGAAAATTACAATAAAATGGATGTATTACAAATTTCAAAACCGGGAGCAATATCGGATGAAATTGAACCAACGAAAGCATTGTTTGGAACATATAATTTACCGGAAACATATATTTTTGAAAAAGATACAGCTGACGATGTTCGAAAAGCTATAGCAAATTATATAAGTGAAGAATGGAATGAAAAATATATTCAGAATGTTGATGTTAAGACAGCTGACACAGGAGTTTCATGGTGCTCATTTGATATTAATAATTTGGAAAAATCGATTTATGTAAAGAGCTTTCGAAGTTATGGCTATAAAAAAGTGGGAAGAAGATATACCTATAGTTCAGGAATAGATTCGGGGAAATTTACATTTGATTTAAGTCAAGCAGAACCGATAAACGAATTAGAAGATTTTAATTATAAAAATGCAGGTCTTGAAATCTCGAGAGTTTCAACAACGGCTGGAGAAGCAGTGAATTTTTATACGTTTTCTGTGGCAGGAAATGAAGTGAATGATTATTTTACAGGAACGAATAGTGTTAATGTTGATAATCAGAAAATAGAAGTTTCAACAGAACTTAAAAATGCAGATAATATTGCATCAGTTCAGGTGCTTCAGGGAATAAATGATTTAGGAGAAAAATCGACTTCTACTACAGAAAATACAAACTTTTTACAGTACAAATATGCATATTCTGCTGAACAAATAGGCGATAAAACAATTTCTGTTTATTCGGATAATATTTTAAGTGATGGAAAAATTTCACTTACATTTTCCAATTTACAGGAGGCTGTATTTGGCAAGCAAATTAAAGTTCAGACAACCGATGGAAAAACCTATTATGGAGAGGCGAGAATAAAAAGTAATGCCAAGAAAGATTTACGTTTAACTGATGGTGGTGTAACTGTAATAACAGACAGCTATAATGTAGGTAGTGATACTCCAGAATTTAAAGCAGAGCTACTGGAAGAGAATACAGATGAAGATAGTGAATATAATAAATATTTTTCACTTTTAGCAGGAAGTTCATCAAAGGCTTTGATTTATAATTTAGGAATAAATGTAAATGGAACAACTGTTAAACCGACAAGAGCGGTAGAGCTTAGAGTTAAGATACCAGAGGACTGGGACACAAGCAAAATAGAAGTTCAATGGTATGATGATCCGGTATTCCAGATATTTAATCCGATTGAAAACTTTGGAAATTCTTCTTATAAAAATGAAGATGGTAGTATCCGGATGGACGGCGATGAGTTAGTTATAACAGGAACTACTTGCGTATATAATACATTGGCAATTTCAGAAAAATCAGATAAGACAGACATTTCTGGAATAAAAGACGGAGTTTACAACGTTAATGTTACCATGTGGCAACAGGATCAGCCGGATAGATTATCTATGAGTAATTCGGCGGTTGTTAGTGATTCAGCACGATTAGTAGTTGAAAACGGAAAGAAACATATTTACTTTGATACACAGGGAATTACAATCGCTGGCCGATATGGATATAGTAATGGTATTTTCTGGGCAAATAATGAGCAGACAGAAAAAGATGGACTTCCGGTATTAAATGAATATACTCCATTGGATTATTACAGCTATTATCTGAATGATTCAGGAAGTACAGATATGGATTCTTATGCGGAACAATATGATCTGTATTATCCAAAGACAGTTGGATTTGAGTTCCCGGAATCAGCAGACAGAGATGATGGGGTATATTTGAACTTCTTTGTTCCTATCATGGATGAACTTCAGCATAAAGTTCCTGGATCTGGTGAAGGATGCAGAACTGCATTTATGACTTTATCTGGTTTAACACCTGTGGCAGAAATTAACGAGCCAACCCACGATAAATCTGTTTTAGTTGTAGCAGTTGATAAAGCATCTAAATATACAGCCGACAATTATACAGAGGAATCTTACAAAGTATTATCTGACGCAGTAGCAAAAGCTCAGAAGGTAATCGACGGAACAACTTCTGCAAACGATTCTGAAATCGTAGCATTAGATAAAGAAATTTCTGATGCAATCAGCGGATTAAAAGAGGCAACTGGACTTGACAAATACAATAAAGTCCTGAAAAATGCCAAAGCATTAAATAAAGCAGATTATACAGCAGAAAGCTGGGCAGACCTTCAGGCAGTGATTACTGCTCAGGAAGGAAAGGTAACAGAAGAAAATGCAGATCAGGCATCCGCAGAACTTCAGTCAGCAGTAGATGCACTTGTACCGATGTCAACAGCCGTTTCCATGGAAAAAGGTGTTTACGAAGTACAGGCAACACTTACCAATCAGGATGGAACAGCAAGTGATTTGAATGCAGGATTAAAATCTGCTCGTTTATATACAGATAAAGACGGCAATGTAACTGCTTATCTGTACGTGGACGGAATTACCGGTATGCAGTATCGCAAGGGTGCCGGATATGCGAATGCAGATACAGACGCAGGCAGACTTGTAGTGAAACTTCCTGCAAATGTAGAAAAACATAAAGTAAAAGTAACAACAGAAAGCGGAGAAGCAGAACTCCTGTTAAATCTTGATTTAAAATCTGCAGTAAAACAGGAAATTAAAAAATCCGATCTGGAATCAAAACTGAATGATGCAAAAGTATTAGAAGAGAAAAATTATACAAGCGATTCTTTTGCAGCATTAACAGATGCGATTGCTACAGCAGAAAGCGTTCAGGCAGATAAGGTGGCATTCCAGTCAGAAATCACAGCAGCAGAGACAGCTCTGGATACAGCAACAGCAGGTCTTGTAATGAAAGAAGAAGTAAAAGCAAGAGCAGAACTGGATCAGGCAGTTTCCGATGCGAAAAATAATTATGCAGAAGCAAATTATACAAAAGACAGCTATGAGAATTTGAAGTCTGCAATCAAGGAAGCTGAAGAAGTATTGGCAAAATCTGATGCGACAGCAGATGAAATGAAAGAACAGGTTGACAAGCTGGATAAAGCAGTAAAAGCACTTGTTCGTCTGGATGATGCAGTAGATAAGTCAGAATTAAATGGCTATATCGAAAATGCACTGACCAAGAAAAATGACGGTACTTATACAGACAACAGTTGGAATAGTTTCCAGGCAGCAATCAAATCTGCTCAGAAAGTATCCGCTGATGTCAATGCAACAAAAGCAGAAGTAGAAAAGCAGACAAAACTGCTGACCTCTTCTTATGAAGCACTTGTTGTTAAGAACAAACAGAGTGATCTTTTCAAAGATTATCCGCAGATTTTTGAAGGTACATATTCCGTACCGATCAAACTGCTTAACGCAACATCCGATGAAGATTCTATGGGAAATGCTTCCATGGTTCAGACTGGAATTGTAAGAGTTACAAATAAGGGTGAAGTAACACTGGAGATGAACTTCCAGTCTATGAAATTTGCCGGAATGACCGGTTATCTGTACAAACTGAAAAAAGTAGATATGGATACTGTTGAATACAATAAATATAATTATCCGGTAAAATATGAAGCTTCCGATGCAACAGTATTAGAAGAGTACACAGATGTTTACGATTTATTTAATAATAAGAGCTCTGAGTATTACGACAAGAATACAGAAGGAAACTGGTATCCGAAGAAATTATCAATCCCGATTGAACTGAACGATAACCTGTTCTATGTAGAGGTTTATGTTCCGGTTATGGAAAGCATCGGTGAAGGACAGGGTACAAAGGTTGCCAGAGTTTCTATCGACTGGGCAAACATCAAACAGGAGACAGGAGTAGAGAGAGACAACAGCGTAATCGAAGCACTTCTGAATCAGGTATCCGGTATGCAGCAAGGGGATGTTGCTGACGAGTACTGGAACGCTTTAAATGCGGCTTACATGACAGCTCAGGATGTTTACAATGATATGAATTCTACACAGAAAGAAATTGATCTGCAGGTGACAGCTTTACAGGCAGCCGTAGATGCAGTAGAAACTCAGATCGTAGACAAGACAGAACTGAATGCTTTGATTGAAAAAGCAACAGCAGAAGCAAACCGTACCGATGTTGTTTATACTTCTGCAACATTAGAAGCATTAAAGACAGCAATCACAAATGCACAGGCAGTAGCAGCAAAAGAAGATGCTACCAAGGCAGAAGTTCAGGCACAGGTTACAGCACTTCAGACAGCACTTGACAGTTTAAGAGTTGTTGATAAGACAAATTTAAATGCCCTGATTGAAAAAGCAAAAGCTGAGGCAGCAAAAACAGATGTTTATGAAAACAGCAGTTTGACGGTCCTGAATACAGCAATTACACTGGCTGAGAATGTTGCAGCAAATCCAAAAGCAACAGAGTCAGAAGTTGCAGCAGCAGAGAAATCTCTGACAACTGCATTAAACGGACTGGTAGAAAAAGCAGTTGTAGATAAGAGCAAACTGGAAAGCAAGATTGCAGAAGCAAAGACATATTTAAGCCAGACAGACATTTATACAGAAAGTTCTCTTGCAACATTACAGAGTGCAATCAATCGTGCTCAGAATGTAATGGATAATGATTCTGCATCACAGAAACTGGTAGATGATCAGGTGACAAAACTGACAGAAGCAATCCAGCAGTTAGCAAAGAAGAGTGATGGAAAACTGGATATCAAGAACCTTGCTGATGGGGTTTACTCTATCTATGGAACAATGGTGAGAGTAGACAAGAATACTTATTCTATGTCAAATGAAGCAATCAACCATACAATTAAACTGACAGTGAAGAATGGCAAATATTACATTACTCTGAACTTCAACGGATTGACAGTAGGACAGAAACTTGGATATTTAAGTCAGCTCAAATACTTCACAACAGGTTATACACTTGATAAGTATGGTAATCCGCAGGGAACACTTGCTGATGTTACAGTTGACAGCTATCAGAAGAACAACGATGGCTCACTGGTTTCTGACCAGTACGGAACAAACTATCCAGATGAAGTAACATTCGAGCTTATTCCGGAAGCTCTGGATGACGGATATGTTCCGTTACAGGTATTCGTACCGATTATGGATGCTATCAGCTCTGGTACAGGTACACAGCCAGTATATCTGAAACTGGATTGGAGTTCATTAAAAGCAACAACATCCGATAATCCAGATTTTGATAAGAACGACAATAATAGCAATAACAACAATAATAATTCCAACGGAAGCAACAACAGCTCTTCACTTGGAAACAGCTCTCTTGGAAATAACAGCCTCGGAAGCAGTTCTCTTGGAAGCAGTAAACTTGGTTCTTCCTCACTTGGAAGTGGTTCTTCAAGTCTGAAGAGTGGAACATCCAGCCTTGGATCAGGTTCCAGCCTGAAATCAGCATCCAACGTTAAGACTGGTGATGTTGTACAGAACAATACCCTGTGGGCAGCTATCCTTCTTCTCGGAGGAGTCGCTTTACTGGCAGGAATCATGGAGTACAACAGAAAGAAAAAAGCAAACGTAAAATAATAAGTAGTGATTTGGCAGACGAACCCTCCCATTCCTTCGGGACTGGGAGTCTGCCAAATTCATTTAACAGGAGATAAGGAATGAAATTAGCAGCGAAAAAAAACAAAATATTGTCTGCCATTATGACTTGTGTGCTTGCCATTACTTTAATGGCAGGCTTTCCTGCTGTTAAGGCTTACGCCGCAAGCGGGACAGTGTATAGTTGTGCAATCAACAGATGTTATGCACACCCGGTTACCGGAGTAATCGAAGATTCCGGTGGAGAGAGTTCCTATGCAACAGGACAGGGTATGGTGGAAGGTTGTGTATACAGCAATGGTATCTTGGAAGTAACAGACGATGGAGCTTATTATCTGACCATCCGCATGAGTCTGATGGACTACACCAGTGGACATAGCTTTCAGATACAGAATGTAGGTGATTCCGGCTGGTCTACACCATCAGAAATCGGTATTACAGGAAATGGTTCAGACAGTAATGGTACAACAGCCGATGTGTGTATGCGTGTGCCAAGTGAAAATTGTATTGTCAGAGGCGAGATGTATGTAGAGCCGATGGGAAGAAATGTTATTTTCTATCTGTATCCGAGTGACTACAGCGAGGGTAACAATACCGATATGAACGCAACTATGGTAACAGAAAGCTCGAATGGAACAGCGGCAGAGTCCGGTGGTTCTGGTTCAGTAGATAATTCAGGTTCTACTTCAAGTGGAAACAGCAGTTTGGGTTCTGGTAATTCTTCTCTTCAGAGTTCTGGCTCATCTGATAAAAGCAGTTCTTCCAGCTCATCAAAGAAACTGGAAAGTAGTATTACAGAAGCAGCAAAACCGAGTAGTGATTCTTCTTCACTGGATACAGAAAATCCAGTAAATTCTTCAGAAGGATTAAGTCTTTCTACTGCGAAAGATGGAACAAGTGACAGCGATTCCGATAGCGGAAATACTTCTTCCGGCAACCGGATTTTCCAGATTGCATTGGCAGTTGTAGTAACAGGTCTGATTCTGCTTGGAGCAGTATCCGGAGTGATTTATTTCTTCCGTAAGAACTGGAAACGTTGGGGAGGTGCAGAGGACGATGATGAATAGGCGTTTGAAAAAAGCATCGGCTGTTCTCCTTGCAATGACCATGATTTTTTCTCTGGCAGGTTGTGTAGACCAGAGTCAGGGAAAGAAAAGCAGTGATTCTGCTACGCAGACAGAGAGCAGTACAGATGAGACAGCCAGCAGTAAGACGGCAGATAAAAAGACTTCTGACAGCAAATCGGACAAGGATTCTTCCAATGAAGATGCCAAGTCTCTCTTAGAGATTGATGATCCGGAAGAAAAGGCAGCCGTAGAAGCAGCCAAGAAAAAAGTACAGGCAATGAAAGATGAGCCGAGAATCATAGCGACTTCTCCGGCAACCGCAGATATCTGTGACAAGCTGGAACTGGATCTGGTTGGTGTTTGCAGCAGTACCGTGTCCACAATTCCAGACAGATACAAAGATGTGGAAACCGTGGGAACAGCCATGAGTCCGGATATGGAGATTGTATCTTCACTTAATCCAGACTGGATTTTAAGTCCGGTGTCATTGCAGAGTGATCTGCAGCCGAAATATGAAGCAATCGATACAGACTGGGCGTTTTTGAATCTTAGAAGTGTGCCGGGTATGTACCGTTCCATTCAGGAACTGGGTGAGATTTTCGACAGAGAAGATCAGGCACAGAAACTGGTGGACGAATTTACTGAATTTTACGATGACTATAAGAAAAAGAATGAAGGAAAAGACCATCCGAAGGTTATGATCCTGATGGGACTTCCTGGCTCTTATATTATCGCAACACCGAATTCCTATGTGGGAAGTCTGGTGGAACTGGCAGGTGGCGAGAATGTATATTCTGACACCGATCAGGAATTTTTAACAGTAAATACTGAGGACATGAAAACCAAAGAGCCGGATATTATCTTACGTGCCGCACATGCACTGCCGGATCAGGTGGTAGAAATGTTCAATAAAGATTTTGCGGAGAATGACATTTGGCAACATTTTGATGCGGTGAAAAACGGCAGAGTATATGATCTGACTTATGAATATTTCGGTATGAGTGCTACGTTTAAATATCCAGAGGCACTGGAAGAATTACAGCCAATTCTTTATCCGGAAAGTGATGAAGATACAGCAAAAGCAAAAGAAGCCAGTGACAATGCACAGAAGAAAGCAAAGGATTCTGACGCGACTGAAAAATACAACGAACAGCAGAGCAAGTAGAAAGGAGAGGACAGATGAGAGAGACAGAATTAAAAAATACTTCTGAGACTTCTGAAATGGAAGTCCAGAACCTCTCCGATCAGGATAAAGCAAGAAAGCATCGGAAAACAGCAAAAGCAGCCATTTCCTTTATTGTAATGATCGTATTGCTGGTTGCATTATTTTTTGCGGCAGTGAATATCGGAAGCCTGAAAGTCAGCTTCCCGGAACTACTGAAAGGATTATTTGTAAAGTACAATGAAGACGTGGCAACCATCTATGACTTACGATTCCCGCGAATTGTAATCTCCATGTTAGCCGGAGCTGCGATAGCGGTATCGGGTGTGTTATTTCAGGCGGTATTAAAAAATCCACTTGCCGATCCGGGAATCATCGGTATTTCCAGTGGAGCAAGTTTTGCGGCGGTACTCATTACCGCATTTGCACCGACTTTATTTTTCTTTACCCCATTATTTGCATTTCTTGGCGGTGTGATTGCATTTGTCTTAGTTTACAGCCTGTCATGGAAAGGGGGATTAAGTCCTCTGAGAATTATCCTTGTCGGTGTGGCAGTCGATGCAATGTTCACCGGATTATCCAGTGCGTTGAATTCAATGAATGGCGGAAACATGTCCGGCGTGGCAGCCATCGTCAATGGTAATATCACAATGAAAACTTGGGATGATGTGAAAACCTTAGTACCGTATGTAATTGTCGGACTGGTTCTGGCACTGATTATGACGAAGATGTGTAATCTGTTAGCACTGGAAGATAAGACAGCACAAAGCCTTGGAATCAATGTCAATGCAATGCGTATCGTGATTTCACTGATAGCAGTATTGCTTGCAAGTATTTCCACAGCAGTAGCCGGAGTGATTAGTTTCTTAGGACTGATTGTTCCGCATATCGGAAGAATTTTAGTAGGAAGCGACCACAAGGCATTAGTACCATTCAGTGCTTTGTTCGGAGCGTTTACGTTCCTGCTGGCAGATACCATCGGAAGAACGATAGCTGCTCCGTATGAGGTATCCGCATCCATCATTATGAGTGTGGTCGGAGGCCCATTCTTCATCATTCTGTTAAGGAGGTCTAAGAAGTATGCGAAGTAAAGAAAAGAATATGGATTTGACTTCTACAGAGAATGAAGCAGCAAAGAAAGTGAAAAAAGCGGATAAGTGGGCAGACAAGCCTGCGATGGAAGTCAGAGACCTGCATTTTTCCTATGGAAAAAATAAAGTTTTAAAGGGCGTATCCCTGAAGATTGAAGAAGGTAAAATCACAACGATTATGGGAGCAAACGGATGTGGTAAGTCCACACTGTTTTCTCTGATGACAAAGAACCTATATCCGAGAAAGGGAAACATTTTCCTCAAGGGTAAGAACATCCAGAACCTGAACTTAAAAGAATTTGCCAGAAAGGTTGCGATTGTTCAGCAGTATAACAGCGCATCGGACGATATCACCGTTGAGAATCTGGTGGCATTCGGAAGAACCCCACATAAGAAAATGATGCAGGGAGACAGTGCTGAAGATGAGCGCATGATCCAGTGGGCATTGGAAGTGACCAATCTGACAGAATATCGTGACAGGGAAGTGTCAAGACTTTCCGGTGGACAGCGTCAGCGTGTATGGATTGCAATGGCTCTTTGTCAGGGAACAAAGACACTGTTCCTCGATGAGCCGACTACATATCTGGATATCCGGTATCAGATTGAGATCCTGCAACTGGTGAAAAAACTCAATCAGGATTTTGGAATAACCATTATCATGGTACTGCATGACATCAATCAGGCAATCGCATATTCAGATAATGTCATCGGTATGAAAGATGGAAAAGTGCTGGTAGAAGGTGATCCGGAAGAAGTGATTACGGAAGAGAGCATCCGGGAGCTGTATGGCATCGAACTTGGTGTGACAAGAGTTGATGGACAGAAGTTCGTACTGGCGGTGTAAAAAGGAAATAGTAGCAGAACGACAAGAAATAAATGGGAGGGAAACTTCCATAGGAGAACAGAAAGAAGATGAAAAATCCATTAAAAGTAGTATGGATCGTGCTTGGATTTCTTTGTCTGGGACTTGGTACGATAGGAATTGTACTTCCTATCCTGCCAACCGTTCCGTTTTATATGGCAACACTGTTTTGCTTTGCAAAGAGTTCAAAGAGACTGCACGACTGGTTCGTAGGAACAAATTTATATAAGAAACATCTGGACAGCTTTGTTCAGAAAAGAGCCATGACAATGGGAACAAAATGCAAGATTATCGGAATGGTGACGGTAGTCATGGCGATTGGATTTATCTGTATGAAGAATGTACCAATCGGAAGAATATGTATTGTAATTGTGTGGGTATGCCACCTGTTATACTTCTTCTTAAGGATTAAGACAGAAAATCAGGAAACTAAAATGGCCGAAACTGGAGAGTGAGATGGACAAAGTAGAAAAGAAACGGCAGAAAGAACAGTATGTCGTGGAAGAAATGATCCGGCTGTACTGTCGAAAAAACCATCTGAAAGAAAAAAGGCAGAAAGGGCTGATGTGTCCAGAATGTCAGGATCTTTTGAATTATGCAAGACTTCGCAGTAAAAAGTGTCCTTTTATGAAAGAAAAGACATTTTGTGCGAATTGCAAGGTACACTGCTATAAGCCGGAAATGAGAGAGAAGATCCGGCAGGTGATGCGGTTCTCAGGACCGAGAATGCTGCTTTATCATCCGGTACTGGCTATCTGGCATCTGGTGTGCAGCATCAAAGAGAAGAAAAAATAAGGAGTTACTTATGATTAAAACAAGACTGGTGGGGCTGTTGTCCCACGCAAAAAAGTATATCGTGTATACGATTTTGTGGCAGTGGGCAGCCCTGCTGTCGCAGGTATTGGCAGTCTTTTCTATCGCAGATTTACTGGAACGGGTAGTGTACCGGGCAGTAACCGTACCGATCATTGAGCGGACGATACTGATTTTAGTTCTGGTTGTGGTAATCCGGTTCGTATGCGAACGAATGGGAGCAAGGTCTTCCTATCTGGCATGTGTGGATGTAAAGCGGATTCTGCGTGAAAAGATTTATGAGAAAATGTTGAAACTGGGAGCTTCCTACAGTGAGCAGGTATCCTCTTCGGAGGTCGTACAGGTGGTGGCAGAAGGTGTGGAGCAGTTGGAGACATACTTTGGAAAATATCTTCCACAGTTATTTTACAGCCTGATCGCACCGCTGACCTTATTTATCATTCTTTGCAGAGTGAGTCTGAAAGCGAGTGTCATCCTGCTGATCTGTGTACCACTGATTCCGATTTCTATTGTGGTGGTACAGAAGATTGCAAAGAAATTACTGAATAAGTATTGGAGCATTTATACCGGACTGGGAGATTCGTTCCTTGAAAATTTACAGGGACTTACCACACTGAAGATTTATCAGGCAGACCAGCAGAAAGCAGACGAGATGGATGTGGAATCTCAGAATTTCCGCAGGATTACGATGAAAGTTCTGACCATGCAGCTCAATTCAACCAGCGTGATGGATATTGTGGCGTATGGTGGAGCTGCGATCGGTATGGCAGTTGCGGTGTCCGAATTCTTAAAGGGAAATATCAGTGTGGCAGGAACGTTATGTATCGTTCTGCTTGCCAGCGAGTTTTTCCTGCCGCTCAGGCTGCTTGGTTCATTCTTCCATATCGCAATGAATGGTATGGCAGCGAGTGATAAGATTTTCAAAATTTTAGATCTGCCGGAACCACAGGCTGGAGAAAAAACACTGCCGGACGGAGCGTTAGAGGTTACGTTAAAAGATGTGCATTTTTCTTATGAAGAGGACAGAGAGATTTTAAAAGGAATCAACTTAAATCTCCCGGCAGGAAGTTTTGTATCACTGGTTGGTGAATCCGGATGTGGTAAGAGTACGATTGCCGGAATCTTTGCAGCAAAGAACCGGGGATATAACGGAGAGATCACCATCGGTGGTGTACCGCTTAATGAAGTGAATGAAACAAATCTGATGCAGAGGGTTGTTCTGGTTCGCCATAACAGCTACCTGTTCAAAGGTACAGTAGAGGAAAATCTGAAGATGGCAAAACCGGACGCAACGAAAGAAGAGATGGAAGCTGTCCTTCAGAAAGTCAATCTCTTAGGGTTCTTACAGACACAGGATGGCTTACAGACACAGTTGCTGGAAAAAGCAAGTAACCTGTCCGGCGGTCAGTGCCAGAGACTGGTAATTGCCAGAGCATTGCTTCGGACAGACAGTGCGGTTTATATTTTCGATGAAGCCGCATCTAATATTGATGTGGAAAGTGAAGAACTGATTATGAATGTGATTCACGAACTGGCAAAGACAAAGACGGTGCTTCTGATTTCCCACAGATTGGCAAATGTCGTGAAGTCTGACAAGATTTATTTCTTAAAAGACGGAGAAATCAAAGAAAGCGGAAAGCATGACGAACTGATGAGCCGGAATGGTGCGTACAGACATCTGTATGAAAACCAGATGGCACTGGAAAACTATGGAAAAGGAGGAGTGGCATAATGAGTGAAAATACGAATACAACAAAACGAAGAAGTGCCATCCAGATCATGGGAAGTCTGATTGGTCTGGTAAAACCCCTGCTCCATATCATGCTGGCAGCAATCATCCTTGGAACATTGGGGTATTTGTGTGCAATCTTTTTGACAATACTGGCAGGACAGGTGATCGTGCATGGACTTCTGACAGGGGTAGCCGGAATGATTGTTCCGGTGGACAATATGTGGCTGATATTTACCCCGGTGAAAACGATTATTACAGTCATGATCGTAATTGCAGTGCTTCGTGGAATCCTGCATTATGTGGAACAGTATTGTAATCATTTTATCGCATTTAAGTTGTTGGCAATCATCCGTCATAAAGTGTTTGCGGCATTGAGAAAGCTCTGCCCGGCAAAACTGGAAGGACGGGATAAGGGGAATCTAATTTCGATTATTACAACCGATATTGAATTACTGGAAGTGTTCTATGCACATACCATTTCCCCGATTGCCATTGCAACACTGACATCGATCATTATGGTGATTTTTATTGGAAGATATCACTGGTTAGCAGGCGCGCTTGCACTGGCAGCTTATTTGATTGTCGGAGTAGCCGTCCCGATGTGGAACGGAAAACGTGGCAGTCAGAAGGGAATGGAATTTAGAACAAACTTCGGAGAACTGAACAGTTTTGTTCTGGATTCCTTACGTGGACTGGATGAGACCATACAGTACGGACAGGGTGAAAAGAGAAAAGAGCAGATGACTGAGCGTTCCAAAAACCTTGCAGGAATGCAGGAATCATTAAGCAAGATGGAAGGCTCACAGCGTTCATTTACGAACATGGTTATCCTGCTTGCATCTTTTGGAATGCTGGCACTGACCATCTGGCTGTATGCAAAAGGTGAGATGGGATTCGAGGGAATCTTAACCTGTACCATCGCAATGATGGGTTCTTTCGGACCGGTAGTGGCACTGTCAAGCTTGTCTAACAATCTGAACCAGACACTGGCAAGTGGGGAACGTGTCCTTTCCCTTCTGGAAGAGACACCGCTTGTGGAAGAAATTCCGGCTGACGTGGAAACCTCCGGTGCAGAGAGCATGGAAGATGGATTTACAGGAGCAGAGGCAGAAAACGTAAAATTTGCTTATGAGAATGAGGTTATTTTAGATAACTATTCACTGAAATTACAGCCGGGCAAGATCACAGGTATTCATGGTGCGAGTGGTTCCGGAAAATCTACACTCTTAAAACTGTTGATGAGGTTCTGGGATGTGCAGGATGGAAGTGTATCGGTAGACGGTACAGATGTCCGCAAGATTCCAACCAAGCATTTAAGAGATATGGAAAGTTATGTCACACAGGAAACGCACCTGTTCCATGATTCGATTGCAAACAATATCGCAATCGCAAAACCGGGAGCATCCAGAGAAGAGATTATGGAAGCCGCAAAGAAAGCATCTATTCATGATTTCATTATGACACTTCCGAAAGGATATGATACAGAAGTCGGAGAACTGGGTGATACATTATCTGGTGGTGAGAAACAGAGAATCGGAATTGCAAGAGCATTTCTCCATGAATGCCCCCTCATCCTGCTCGATGAGCCTACATCGAACCTCGACTCCTTAAATGAGGGAATTATCTTAAAATCATTGAAAGAATCGGCTGAGAAGAAAACAGTTGTCCTGGTATCCCACAGAGTATCCACAATGAATGTGGCAGATGTGGTATATGAAATGGAGAACGGAAGGATTTCTTAACAGATAATGAATAAAAGCAAAAACAGGAAAGGCAGTGGAGCAATTTCACTGCCTTTCCTGTTGTGAAAATTTCTTCATTCGTCAGATCGCCACTGTTTCTTAGGCTCAAATTTCCCACAATCATCGCAGGTATAAGGCCAGTTAATCTTCCATTCAAAATATTCCTCTCCGGTACTTACATCAGATTTCAGTTCATCCATCCGAACCACCCATTCTTTCAGAAAATCATTCAGAATCCCGTAATCAAACCACATACAAACAGGAGCATGGGCAGGCCAGCTATCGTTGTCGTGATAGTAAACGGAAGGATCGGCTACTTCATTGCATTTTTCTCCGGGAAATTTCTTTGGGAGAAACAGATGTAGTGCAGATGGATTGAATTCATCCAGCCAGAAAAGCAGTTCCATCATTTCGGAAGCATCCCGTCCAGCAGTATCGTAGAGAGTATACGGATTGACATCAAGTGCCTTTGCCATTTTATTAACCAGATCTTTTTTCGGGACACGAACGCCTTTTTCATATTGTACAATTCTATGCTGATCGGTCAGCCCGATCTTTTCTGACAGTTCTTTTTGTGTCATTTTCGGAATGTCCGGATTTTTTTTAATTTCAGATTAAAATTCATAAAGCCACCTCTGTATTAGTCCTGATAAATTCCATTATTTCTGATAGAGGTCAACTGTAACGTTGACACCGCCTATACGAATGGAAGTCAACACGTCGAGCAGAATGGAAAATCATTGTAAGCAGTCCAATCAATAAAATGTACTGACAACGGGCATAACCGCTGTCTGGGAGGTGATGCAGAAGAATACTAGGTAATTGCGAAACAAGTCCGCAATCCTGATTGAAAACAGGTGAAGGCTCCTGCCATGCAGGATTCTTGGGATAGGAAGTTTTTCGGGGTAAATGTAAATCATTCTTCCACAGGACGAAGTGGTGCAGGGATTTTCGCAGTGGCAGACTCGGTGTTTGGTTTTGGTTTCGCGGTTGTATTCCCATTTCATTTTAGGGCATACAAACTTCATGCTGGGAAGTTTGCTTCTCAGATGAGATTTACTCCCTTCCCGTTTCATTGGAAGTGTGGAATCATGCGGACAGCAAGGAACACCATTTTCGTTGAAGGTGTAGCCATTTTCTTCTATTGATAGTTTTGTCCGGAGTGGAATAAATGCTTTTTCAAAGCCAAGATCATCCAAAAGGGCTTTGTAGATTTCAATGGTATCAAAAGCGGCATCGCCTAGAAAAGTTTTAGGGGTGATCAAAGGATGTTTCTGAAAGAAATCAATCAAAACAGGGAGCAGCGCCTTAGAGTCTGCAAGTGATTTATCTTCATCTGGCGAATCGGATTTCTTTTCAACAATGATATCAGGATGAGCATTTAGGAAATCTTTATTGTAGAAGGTAATATCGCGAACAATACCAAGACCATTCGTGACAGAAAAACAATTACGGTCATTAAAGCATCAGGTGGAACAGAATAGAAAGATAGCTATTAAGATGTGCTTTTATGATTTTAAATGCGATATTTCAGAATTAAATTACGATTTTTGATAGGTTGGATTGTTTGAAACGCATTTTTGTGATATGATAATAAATACCATGTGAACAGATATTTCAAGCAAATAAGATTGAGGTGAAAAAATGGCAGTTAGTTACAAGAAATTGTGGAAATTGTTAATTGATAAAGAAATGATGAAGAAAGATTTGCGTGCAATGACAGGAGTTAGTACAACAACGATGTCTCGATTATCAAAAGATGAAAATGTAAGTACAGAGATTCTGTCAAAGATATGTTCTGCTTTAAATTGTGATGTGGGAGACATTATGGAATTTGTTCCAGATAAAAAAGAGGAGCAGTAAGGAGGTACGGGAACATGGATCATTCTTATCCCTATAATGCATCTTTGACCAGAGAACCGTTCCTTTTTTACGAAATGCGTTCCACTGCAAAGCTTATGTCAGAAGGAATTTCCGATGATGCGATTGTAAAAGAAATTGTAGAGCAGAATCTTTTTCAGTATCCAACTGAAAAATCTATTACACGTATGGCGAAAGCCTGCATCAAACGACTTCATGTTCTAGAAGATGATTCACTGGTTGCTGCGATTGCGTCACAGCCAACGGACGAGGCAAAACAGATTTGTTTGTATGCATTGATGAAGCAGAGCCGACTGGTTTGGGAATTTATGCTGACAGTCATTGGTGAGAAGTACAGATTAAGGGACACGTCTTTTGGTAAGATAGATTTGAATACATTTT
>ENA-OPWK01000026-OPWK01000026.1-human-gut-metagenome-genome-assembly--contig:-NODE-26-length-32526-cov-7.085892_pt1 | contig 32526 bp, 30 predicted proteins | sample MGYA00241509_ERZ502010 | MGnify/ENA primary metagenome ERZ502010 (study PRJEB25962, sample SAMEA2042014) | human gut metagenome | biome: human gut; feature: human-associated habitat; material: faeces... | reverse complement strand
CTGCCGATAGACGGGTACTGTGCTTTGAATATGGACGGACTTCCTGTTCTGACAGACAGCGTCGGAGGCGTAACAGTAACCGTGCCGAACGACAGTCTGGCGGAAGTTGACCCCGGATATGCAAAAGGAGCGGTGGTCACTTTGAAAGGTGAAGATACAGAACAGTTCGTTCGATACAGAAATACAGAGATCAGCCAGAGCGCGATCGCACGTATGGAGCGTCCGCAGGAATATATCAGAGCATTCGGCGAAGCTTTAAAAAAGGCATCTGCAGATAAAGCGCTTGTTACCGATCTGTACAAGGCGATTGAACCGTATATGGTAACGAATATGGGGAAAAGCCGTTTTGTTGATCTGACGGAAAGTGTATCAGAAGGCAAAAAGGTGAACCGATGGACGATTCCCGGAGAAGGAATTCAAGGTAAAGAATATGATGAATACGTCGTAGACGATGACGCTTTATATGAAAAGACAGTTGAGACATTTTATGTAGAGAAAAAATAAATTGCAGAACGACAAAATATTCTGTATAGAAGAAAGTAAAAAAGTACAGATAGGCAGACGAATTCTGCATAGAGAAAGAGCAGAGATGGCATATGAAAAAGATATCTAAGATAATAGGAAGCGTTCTTATCACAGCCGCAGTCGTTTGCCTTGGCATCGGAGTTTATCAATTTACAAAAGAACAAAACGCCGGAAAAGGGTATCAGGATCTTTCGGAAGAAGTAAAAAAAGAACCGGAAGATGAAAGTTCAAAATCAAAAGTTGATATCCCGATCGATTTTGCGGCGCTAAAAGAAAAGAATCCCGATGTGTATGCGTGGATCAGTATACCGGGAACGGCGATAGACTATCCGGTCCTCCAAAGGGAGAACGACAACACATACTATTTGGATCACACGATCGATCATGAAGAAAAGACCGAAGGAGCGATTTTTACGGAGAATTACAACAATACTGATTTTGAAGATCCGAATACGGTCATTTACGGACATGACATGAGAAACGGTTCGATGTTTAAAGGACTGCTCGACTATCGGGATAAAACATTTTTTGATCAAAACAAAGAAGTGCTGATCTATACGCCGGATGCAATACGACATTATAAAATATTCGCTGCGTATCCGTATGACAGCAGACATTTGCTTAGAAGTTTTGACTTTACAGATAAAGAAGTGTATCAGCAGTATTTATACCGTATCTTTGCAATCCGCGATATGAATGCGAGCATCGATACAACAACGCAGGTGGGGACGGACGATAAGATCCTGACCTTATCAACATGCTATGCAAACCAGCCGGACATGAGATTTCTTGTTCAGGCAGTGTTGGTTTCCATAGAACAATAAGGCAAAAGAAAATCATTTATCAGAGAAAGGAAGAGTGAACAATATGCAAAAGAAAATCATGGGTGTAATTTTGGCGGCAACGCTTATCGTATCGCAGGCAGTAACGGCATTTGCGGGAAGTAAAACGTCAGAAGTTGTGCTTCCGAATGATTTTGCGGCTTATTACGAAGTGACAGAAGGAACAAGAGAGTCATTTGAAGAGGCTGAAGCTGTTTCTCCGCAGACAGTTGACGCGATCATGGAAGTAAACAGCGGAAGCATGACACTTGCACAGCTTCTTGCAGATATGAAAGATCTGCTCAAGGCAGAAGGCGCAGCAGGATTGAAAATGACAGAAAAACAGGTCGACGAACTGGAAGCGAAACTGGAATCCAGAACACTCGTTACAAAGTTCTTTGATCTTGAGCCTGTAAACGGCGGAATCAAAGATGACAACGGAGACTACCTCGTAACATTAAGCGTACCGGCAGTTTCATCTTCTATGACAGAAGTTGCATTCCTTCACTTCAGCACAGACCGTGCAGTATGGGAAATTGTGGAAGCGTCAGATGTAGATTATAAAAACAAAGAGATCACTGCGTCTTTTAAAGACCTTTCACCGGTTGCCGTAATCGCAAAAGTAGATACGTCCGCAGACAATGCGATCGGAACGTCTCCGCAGACAGGTAGATTTCCTGTTTCTGTACTTTGGATCGGTACAGCCGTAATCCTTGGTGCTACAGGCGTTATTGTGTTAAGAAAACGTAAAGAAAAGTAAATGTTGAATGTGCCTTGAAAGGCTGACGGTAAGGAATGGCTCGATGATAAGAAATATTTTCGGGCTATTTTCTTGTAAAAAACAGCCATTTTCTGGTAATATGTAGTAACAAAAGAACCGGATACGCAAAAGACAAAAATTTGCGAAACAGTAAAAAGAAATAGCAGTTAAAGAAGTATGAAAGATAAACTATAGGGGCAGCAGTTAAAAACATCAAAACATGAAAGATGGATTTGGAGAGATAACAGAGGGAATTACAGATGAGAGGAAAGACTACATTTCATATAAGATGGAAATTATTTTTTTACGATGTGATCGTATTTGCAGTGACGTCTGTATTTCTGCTTGTATTATATGAAGGACCGGTAAAATTGACGCAGAGAGGGGAATTGCAGCAGATGCTTCTTGCATTTGTATGCGTATTTGCCTGCCGGCTGGTCGGGAAGATATATGGGCAGATATGGAGATACGGGGGAATTCAATGCTACATGCGTTTAGTTTGCATGGATTGTGTGGCATTTTTAATATATGTGATCTTGGAATCTGTTCTTCCGGTCGCTCATATCTCATTTTCGCGCCTTCTGGCATTGAGTACGGTAAACACCATGGGAGCGCTGATCATGAGAATGTCTTACCGTTATGCGTATAAGTGCAGCAACCTGGAAACTTTTTCAGGTAAAATCTTAGCCGCACTTTTGAAAATATTTGCCGGAATTGAAGTGGGGGAAACAAGAGACGATCAGAAGATCAAAGTGGCGATCATAGGGGCAGGAAACGTCGGAGTTACTCTGGCAGAGGAACTGCTGGCAAACAAGATGGCGTCCTATGTGCCGAAATGTTTTGTGGATATCGATAAATCAAAAGGCGGACGAGAGATACAGGGACTTCCCGTACTGCCTGAAAATGAGGCGACGTTTCAGAAACTGAAAAAATACGGAATACAAGAAATTATCTTTGCACTGCCGTCGATGGCGGATGAAAGAAGAACAGAGCGATATCTTTATTATAAAAACGCCGGATATAAAGTGAAGATGTACGATTACCCGACGATGCATATGGCAGGCGGAAAGAGATCGCTTCGAGAATTCGATATAGAAGAACTGCTGTTTAGAGCTCCGAGAAAACTTACGAACGAAAAGACATATGCTTATTATAATAATAAAGTAATCCTCGTCACAGGAGGAGGCGGATCGATCGGATCGGAACTGTGCAGACAGATTGTAAAAATGGGACCGAAAAAACTGATCATCCTTGACGTTTATGAAAACGGAGCTTATGACCTTCAACAAGAGTTGAGAATCGCATACGGCAACGAACCGGGCATCAGTGTGGAAATCGCTTCGATTACAGATGAAAAGGCAATGGAGCGTGTATTTTCAAAATATCATCCTCAGATCGTTATTAATGCGGCTGCCCATAAACATGTTCCGCTTATGGAAAATAACTGCATCGAAGCGATCAATAACAACGTGTTCGGAACGGCGGTTGTCGTTACGATGTGCGAGAAATACGGCGCAGAACGCTTTATGATGGTTTCGACAGATAAAGCGGTTAATCCGACTAACGTGATGGGCGCAACGAAGAGAATGTGTGAAATGATCGTGCAAAGCGCAAGCATTGACGGAAAAGTAAAATACAGCGCAACAAGATTCGGCAACGTGTTGGGAAGCGCAGGAAGCGTAATCCCTCTGTTTAAACGTCAGATCCAAAACGGCGGACCTATCACCATTACGGATAAACGAATTATCAGATACTTTATGACGATTCCCGAGGCATCCCAGCTCGTGTTGGAGAGCGGCGTGATCGCTCACAATGGAGAACTGCTTGTTCTCGACATGGGAAAACCGATCAAGATCCTGGATCTTGCAGAAAACATGATCCATCTGTCCGGAGTACAGAATATCAAGATCGTAGAAACAGGACTTCGTCCGGGAGAAAAGCTGTATGAAGAACTTCTTGTTAAAACAGAAGAACTTGATAAGACTGAAAACAATCTCATCTTCAGAGAAAAAGATAAGCCATTGCCGACAGAAGCAATCCGTGAAAAATTAAGAATGCTCAAAGACGTGTGCGAAAACGGAGATGATGAGCAGGCAAGAGAAATGCTGCGCAAAGTTGTGCCGACATTTAAAAGACCGGAAGAAGTAAACAAAGAAGTGGGAGAGGAAGTAGAACCTGAAGATAACAGTTTGCCGCAGCGTAAAAGAAAAGACTGAAATACTTGGAGCAGATGAAGAGATGCGATGAAAAAGCGTGGATCAGTATCGGCAGATAAAGTGTGCGGCAGGAGTAATCAAAAGGAAAATAATATAATAAACATAAGTAAAAAGAAAGAATCTACAGGAGAGAGAAAATGAAGAGGAAAGCTTATGACGGGATTTATAATAAGTTTATTAAAAGAGGGTTGGATATTGTTATCACCGGTTTAGCGCTTCTTATCCTTTGGCCGCTTTATTTGATTTTATCATTAGTTATTGTAGTTGAAGATGGATTTCCGGTTTTTTATAAGGCCGATCGAGGGGGCTATAAAAACAAGACTTTTCAGATATGTAAATTTAGAACGATGATTAAGAATGCGGATAAAGTGGGTGGTGGAACGACTGCTTTGAATGATCCGAGGATAACGAAAGTAGGAAATGTTTTAAGAAAAACAAAATTGGATGAAATTCCCCAATTAGGTCAGGTGTTTATCGGAAAGATGAGTCTGATTGGTCCAAGACCGGAATTAGTAAGATATACGAATCAGTATGAGGGAGAAGAAAAGGATATTTTGAAAGTTCGTCCGGGGATTACAGATTTCAGCTCTGTGGAATTTATTAATTTAGATGAAATCGTAGGCGGTGAGAATGCGGATGAGATGTATGAAAAATATGTGTTAAAAAAGAAAAATCAATTACGTATTAAATATGCTCACGAAGTCTCTTTTAAGACAGATGTTTCTATATTGTTCAGAACCTTAGGAGCAGTGTTGCATAAAAGTTTTGGCTTTTTGTTTAGAAATGAGCATAGATAGAGGAGTGTTTGTTTATGGAATATACAATGCTTAGAAATTCAGACTTAAAAGTTTCCAGACTTTGCATGGGAGGATGTCCCATGGGAGGCTATGGATGGGGAGATACTCAGGAAAATGAGCTAATAGAAGCAGTACATGCGGCAGTAGACCAGGGAGTTAATTTTTTTGATACGGCGGATACATACGGGCTTGGTCAGTCAGAAAAAACTTTGGGAAAAGCGTTGGGAAGTCATCGAAAAGATGTAGTGATTGCGTCTAAATTTGGAGTCCGTATAGAGAATGGAAAAACCTTTTATGATAATAGTTCATCATGGATAAAAAAAGCTGTGGAAGGGAGTCTCCGCAGATTAGGAACAGATTATATTGACTTATATCAAATTCATTACCGTGACGGAAAAACGCCTATAGGTGAGGTGATAGAAACATTAGAAGAAATCAAACAAAAGGGATATATACGATACTACGGCCTCTCAAATATTCATGAAGATGATATAGAAGAAATAAAGCCGTTCCGCGGAAAATTTGTTAGTTTTCAGGATGAATACAGTTTGGCCTGTAGAAAAAATGAAAGTGATATGAAATCTATCGCTCAGGATTTGGAAATGACAATTTTGACATGGGGAAGTTTAGGACAGGGAATTCTAACCGGAAAATATACAAAAGAAAATGTAAATTTTGGAAATGACGATAGAAGAAGCAGGGATATTTATGTGAATTTTCATGGCGAAAAACTTTTGAAAAATCTAGAGATCGTTGAAGTGATGAGGACAATAGCTGAAAAATATGAGAAACCGATTGCAGCAGTTGCAATCAGATATATTTTAGATTTTCTTTCAGATTCTGTCGTACTTTGTGGAGCAAAAAGACCTTCTCAAATATTAGGAAATATAGAGGGGCTTGATTGGAAACTTGAAAGGGAAGATATAAAACGATTGGATGAGGTTTCCAAATGAATTTATCAAAAAGATATCCTAAGATAGATGTTTTATATACACTCGGGATTTTATTGGTTCTTTTTGGACACTCACATTCTAGTGATTGGAATACTTTTGAAGGCACTATTTTACAAAGTGCAATAGAGTTTGTATATACTTTTCATATGCCTTTATTTTTCTTTATTGCAGGTTATTTGTTTATTAATTCTAAATCTATAGAGAGGATAGGGTACGGAAAGTGGATAAAAGAGAAAAGTATAAAGTTATTAACTCCGTATTTTATACTTTCGATTGTAGCGTTGATACCTAAGTATTATGTAGAGTATCACGCCTTTGTGAAAATAGACTATATAATAAAAACAATATTTAATCCCAGGGCAGGCGTATGGGGGCACTTTTGGTTCATTCCGGTTTTACTATTGTGCTATGCGATGTTTGGAGTATGGAAAGTATTTGTAACAGAAACTAATAAATATTTAATGATTTTTATAGTTACGGTATTGTCAATTATTGGGTATTTTATTCCTGTTTCAATTCAGTGGTTGGGTATTAAAGATCTTCTCAATTCTTGCATATTCTTCTGTGTTGGTATGATAGTTAAGACTTTAGATTTGAAGAAAAGAAGAGTTCCCGCTGTAATAAAATTCGGAATAGGAATCATTATATCAATTACTATTTTCCAAAATGTTCCTAAAAATAAGAGTAGTTTATTAATAATTGCATTGATAATGATATATTCTTGTTGGCAGTTGGCCGGGAAGATTGGTAAAAGTAAATTTGCCTTATGGATTAGTATGCATAATTTTACTATTTATATTTATTCATGGCCATTTCAGGCGATTATGATGGCGATTTGTGATAAAATTCAAATGAAGTGGTACGTGACAAGTTTTTTGATGTTTGTAATAGGTTTGTTTGGACCGATTTGTTTAATATATATATATGAAAAATTTGATCGGATACATAATAGGGCGTTTGATCTTATATTAGGTGTGAAATAAGTTGGAGGGAAGACATATGACAAGTGAACAACTGGCATGGAAGATAAGAAGACACGGAATTGAAATGACACATTTATCAGGAGGCAGTCATATAGGAGCAATTTTATCTGTAGCAGATATTGTTGCAGTTTTATATAGCGGCGTGATGAATATAGATTCTGGCAATCCAAAGAAAGAGAGCAGAGATCGCTTTATTTTAAGCAAAGGACATGCGGGAGCCTCAATTTATGCAGCATTGGCGGAAAATGGTTTTTTCGAGGTAGAGGAGTTAAAAACACATTATCAAAATGGAAGTAGATTATCAGGGCATGTTTCTCATCATGTTCCAGGTGTGGATTTTTCTACGGGATCGCTGGGACATGGTCTTTCAGCATGAACGGGTATGGCTTATGCAGCGAAAAAAGATGGGAAAGATCATAAGGTTTATGTAGTTTTGGGAGATGGGGAATGTGATGAGGGATCTGTGTGGGAAGCCGCTTTGTTTGCAAATCATTTCCGTTTGAGTAATTTGATAGCAATCGTAGATCATAATCATATGCAGAGCATGGATTTTCAAGAAAATACACTTGAAATAGAAGATTTTGGAGAAAAGTGGAAAGCATTTGGTTGGAATGTAATTGAAATAGATGGAAATAATCATCAAGAATTAAGAGCAGCGTTTGAACAGGCGGGAAAAAACAGTAAGGCAGAAGAGCATAAACCAACTGTGATTATTGCAAATACGATTAAAGGGTGTGGAGTATCTTTTATGCAAAATGATATTTTATGGCATTATCGTTTTCCGCACGAGGGTTGGGAATATGACTGCGCAGTGGCAGAACTGCATAAACATAAACCGGAAGGAATAGAAGATCCTTATACACCAAATGGAATAGAAAATCCAGCTCAGCCTAGTGAAAAAGATGATATTGGAAATGATCATACGTTTTCTTATACATGGAATACAACTTATCCGGAAAAAATGCGTCGTGTAGAGGCAAAATCAGGAAGCAGTGAAAGAGAACATAGAGTATAAGGAGAACAAAGATGAGAGATACATTTGTAAAAACATTGGTTCAATTAGCGAAGGAAGATAAGAATATTGAATTGGTCACCGGAGATCTTGGATTTGGGGTGTTAAAACCTTTCTGGGAAACTGTGCCGGATCAATTCACAAATGCCGGTATAGCAGAGCAGAATATGACAACTGTGGCGGCAGGCATGGCATTAGAAGGAAAGACGGTGTTTACATATTCAATAGGTAATTTCCCGACATTGAGATGTCTGGAGCAGATAAGAAATGATTGTGCTTATCATAATGCAAATGTAAAAGTTGTTTGCATTGGCGGAGGATTTGTGTATGGATCGCTTGGAATGAGCCATCAGGCTACAGAGGATTTGGCAATCCTTCGGGCTTTGCCGGATGTTGTAGTTATGGCGCCGGCAGATTTAGTTGAAGCAGAAGAATGTACGAAAGCATTGGCGTCATATCCGGGAACAGCATATCTTCGACTTGGAAGAGGTGGCGAAAAAAGAATTCATCAGCACATAGAAAATTTCCGGATCGGGAAAGCAATTAAGGTGAAATCAGGGGAAAAAATTGCAATCTTTTCTACAGGAGCTATTTTTGAAGAGGTAAATGCAGCATATGAAATACTTGTGTCTAAAGGGTACAGTCCTGCAGTTTATACATTTCCGACCGTAAAACCGATAGATAAAAAAGTGATTGAAGATTGCGCCAAAGAATTTGAAGTTATAGTGACTTGTGAAGAACATAATATTGTAGGTGGATTTGGAAGTGCAGTTGCAGAAGTGTTGGCAGAGATGCGGGTTAAAAAAGCGTACTTGTTAAGGATAGGATTGAATGACGAATATTCTGTTAAAGTAGGAAATCAGGAATATTTAAGAGAACAATATGGTATGGATAGCAAGGCTATAGCAAGAAAAATAGAGGAAACTGTGAATGAGTAAAAGAATTCTTGTTACATCGACAGATTTAATGATGGTTCAATTTTTACTGCCACACATTAGAAATTTGTTTGAAAACGGATATGTCGTAGAAGTCGCCTGTTCAGATGTGGGGGGACGGATGGATGAGATTCGTGAAAAAATCAGAGATTATGTAAAAAAAATTCATACAGTAGATTTACATAGAAGTCCGGCCGCACCGGGAAATTTCAAAGGATATCGACAGATGAAAGCAATTATTGAAAAAGGGCATTATGATATTATTTGGACAAATGAACCGGTAATGGGGGTTGTTACAAGATTAGCAGCGCGGAAAACGAGACAAGCAGGGACAAAAGTGCTCTATATGGTGCATGGTTTTCATTTTTATGCGGGTGCACCCCGTATAAATTGGATGGTTTATTATCCGATTGAAAAAATTATGGCATCTAAAGCAGATGTGATTTGTACAGTGAATCGCGAAGATTATAAAAGAGCGCAAAGGTTTAACGTTAAGGAAGTTCGATATATCCATGGGATAGGAATAAACACAGAACGTTTAACTCCCGGAAAAAAGCAAAATGATATCCGGCTTGAACTTGGATTAAATAAGGATGATTTTATTGTACTGTCTGTTGGTGAATTGAATGAAAACAAGAATCAAAAAGTGATTATAGAGGCATTATCTGTTCTTAACGATAAGAAAATACATTATTTACTTTGCGGCAAAGGAAATCAGGTAGATACATTGAAAAAACTTGTGGCAGAGCGACACTTGGAGCAAAATGTTCATTTTCTGGGATATAGAAAAGATGTAGTTGATATTTGCAGTCAATCTGATGTATATGTAATGCCTTCTAAACGAGAAGGATTACCTGTAGCTTCATTAGAGGCAATGTATTGTGGACTCCCGTTAGTGACATCAGATATAAGAGGTCTGACTGATGTGATGGAAAGCGGGAAATCAGGGTATATGTGTAAGCCTGAGGATGTCAAAGGATTTGCAGAAGGAATTAAAAAGTTGAAAGAAAATCCGGCAATGCGTGAAAACATGGGGAAACACAATAAAGAAAAAGTGAAACCATATTGCATTGAAGAAACAAAGCGGGAAATAGTAAAATTATTTACAGATTTTTAGAGGAAATATTACATGAATATAAAGTTTAGTATTATAATTCCAGTATATAATGTAGAAAAATATATTGATCAGTGCATTTCAAGTGTTTTGTCACAGACATATAAGGAATATGAACTGATTTTGGTTGATGATGGCTCAAAGGATTTGAGTAGTGTTATATGTGATAACTATGCTCAGAATGATAAAAGAATTAAGATAATTCACAAAGAAAACGGCGGACTTTCAAGTGCGAGGAATGCCGGTTTGGATATTGCGTCAGGGGAATATGTACTTTTTTTAGATAGTGATGATTATTGGGATGATCCCATGATGCTTCAAAAGATATATGAATCTATCTGTGAAACAAATAGTGAGGTCTATATTTTTGGAATGAAGAAATTTTTTCAAAGTACGGGAAAGTATGAAGATAGGGAAATTAAAAAAGGGGAGAAAACCTATACAATAAGTTCTATTAAACCGTTAATGGAAAATAATTTGTTTGTTGCCTGTGCTTGTGATAAAGTAGTCCGACGTGAATTGATTGAAGAGAATCACATACGTTTTAGACTGGGACAAATGAGTGAAGATATAGAGTGGAATGTTAAGCTTTTGTTATATGGACAGTCTATAGGAGTTATTTATCAATCTTTTTATGTATATAGACAAGAAAATGAATCTTCTATAACGGCAAATGTAAAAAGAAAAAATATGGAAGATATTTTGAAGGTTATTGAACGGTATGCCGGGGTAGACAATGTAACAATAAGACATTATATAGCAAATCAGTATGTGTTATGGTTGACTACATCCAATAGGGTTTCTAAAGGAGAAATTAAAGATTTGCTTCAGATTGCCCGGGGCTACTGGTATTTATTGGAATATAATTGGTATCCGTATGTAAAGAAAGTAAATAGATTGAAAAGTATTGGATTTAGTGGTGTGAGGACTTTATTAAAAATTTATAGAAAAATCAGGCTGAGTTGAGTAATAAGACAGGAGTTGCGTTGTATATGAAGATATTAATCATTTCTATGGAAACATGGAGAAGTGATACGAATGGAGGAAATGTTCTCGCAAATATTTTTGAAAATTTTGAGGCTGAATTTGCGCAGGTATATTGTTCATCAGGTATACCGGACAATAATATTTGTTTTAAATATTTTCAGATGACAGATGGAATGGCGATTCAAAATATTTTTCACAAGAAAAAAATGGGTTTTTCTTTTGTTCTAAATGATGTAGAAAAAGAAAAAAAGGAAAATGTCGATGAGCATATTTCAGCAATAAAGAAGAAAGGAAGCTTTGAAATCTTCAGGGTTGCCAGAGAAATAGTGTGGTCATTGTCAAACTATAGAAATCAGGATTTGGAAAAATTTGTTTTAGATTTTGATCCTGATATTATTTTTGCACCGTGCTATGGAGCAACATATATGCTTTCTTTAACTAGATATATAGCAGAGTTAACAAAAAAACCAGTTATTTCATATATATCAGATGATTTATATTCTCTGAGACAATTAAGGTTTTCTCCCATTTTTTGGCTTAATAGGTTTGTTATAAGGAAGTGTGTACGGAAAACCTGGAAATATTATAATTTGATTTATACGATGACGTCAACTCAAATGCAGCTTATGAGTAAACTAGGAAAGCCGATGAAAATATTATGTAAAAGTGGGGATTTTAATAAAGAATTAAAAGGGAAATCAGTTGCTTACCCTATTCGTTTTATTTATGCAGGAGGAATTTATTTAAATAGGTGGAAAACTCTGCAAATATTGACAGATGTCATGAGGAGTATTGGTGAAAATAAGTTTATATTAGATATTTATACAGGAAATACATTGCCGAAGGGCGCTGAGAAAAAGCTAAATGATGGAATTGTTAGTAGAGTGCATGCAAGTATTCCTTATGACCAACTTATGAAAGAATATGAAAAAAGCGATATTGCATTGCATGTTGAGTCCTTTGATATAAAAAATAGACTTAATGTTAGAATGTCCTTCTCAACGAAAATAATTGATTGTTTGGACAGCAGTTGTGCAGTAATGGCTATTTGTGATAAAAAACAAGGGGGATATGCGTACTTAAAAGAGAAAGATGCGGCTATTTGTGCAGACTCTCGAAAGATGATAGAAAGAGTATTGAAACAAGTTTTAAATAATCCGGAAACCATACAGATATATCGTGAAAAGGCTTTGAAATGTGGAAAGGAAAATCATTTAAGACAAATAATTTCAACGAATTTAAAAAGAGATTTTGAAAAGGTTATGAATGGTGAATTATGAAAAAAATACTTCAGATTAATGTCATAAATGAATTGTCGAGTACAGGAAGAACAACATCAGAATTAGGGGAATATTTGAAGAAAAATAATTTTGAAAGCAGAATAGCAGTTTCAATCGGAGAAAAGAGTGATGAGGTTTATATAATTGGAAATAAATTAGATCACAAGATTCATGCGGTATTATCCAGATTATTTGGACTCCAGGGCTATTTTAGTTATTTTGCCACTCGAAAATTACTTAGTTATATTAATAGAGAAAATCCTGATGTTGTGCATTTGAGGAATCTTCATGGGAATTTTATTCATGTGCCATTGTTATTTAAGTATTTGAAGAAAAAACAGATTCCAACAGTTATAACATTGCATGATTGTTGGTTTTATACAGGAAAGTGTTGTCATTATACTATGATTAAATGCGAAAAATGGAAGGATTCTTGTGGGAAATGTCCTAAATTAAAAGATGATAATGTCAGTTTGTTTTTTGATCAAACGTCAAGAATGTTAAAAAATAAAATAAAATATATAAATGAGTTGTCGTATTTAGCTGTGATAGGAGTCTCAGAGTGGATTACGAAAGAAGCGGAATGTTCAAAAGTCTTTGAAAATACAAAGTATATTAAGAAAATTTATAATTGGATTGATTTGAATAGATTCTATCCCAGAGAGACCATAGAACTTAGAAAAAAATTAGATTTACAAGATGATTTAGTTTTGCTTAGTGTGGCAAGTGGGTGGAGTGAAAAAAAAGGTTTAGATAAAATTATTAGACTAGCAAAAGAATTACCGAAGGATGTTACTGTATTATTAGTGGGATCTTACTCAAATATGGTAGGTATATTGCCTGAAAATGTTAAATTAGTAGGTTTGATAAATAATCCGGATGAGTTGTCATACTATTATTCTCTGGCAGATGTGTATTTGAACATGTCGTTGGAAGAAAGTTTTGGTAAAGTTTCTGCCGAGGCTTTGGCCTGTGGAACCCCAGTTATAGCAATGAATTCGACGGCTAATGCTGAAATTATAGGAGAAAACTGCGGATTTATCCTGAGGGAATTTAACGAACAAGAAATTTTGAAGTGTATACAAAGAGTAAAAGAAAAAACAAAAGATTTTTATAGAGAAAAATGTGTAGAATGGGCCAAAGAGCAATTTTCTTATGAAAAAAATGCAGCAGAATATATAGATGTATATAATGCCTTGATGAAAATGAAGGAGATAGAATGTTAGTATTATCGTGTGGGCTAGTTGTGTTAAGTGGTGTATATTTTCTTTGTAAAGATAAGAAAAGTTTCATTATTGTGACATTTCTTATATTGACATTACTTGCAGCATTGAGATCATATACGGTTGGACCTGATGGTAATGTATATGCAAATTATTTTGAAGTGTTGAAGGGAATGGAGCTTTCTGAAATTCCTGTTTATTTTACAAAAGAGCCGGTTTTTTATATTGTTACAAAATATATTCAAAAAATGGGACTTGGACTACAAGGGTGGTATGCAATTATCGGAGGTGTATATGCACTGGCAGTAAGTATAATTGTATATAGATATTCTGAACATGTATTCATTAGCATACTTTCACTTTTTTCACTAGGATATTTTGTTTTCTCATTTACAGGATTGAGACAAACGGTAGCATTATCAATTATATTATTTAGTGCAGTGGCATTGGAGAAGAAGCGTTATATTATGTTTGTTGTTTTGGTATTTTTAGCAACAGTATTCCATAATAGTGCGATTATATTTTTGATTATGATATTTATTCGAGATAAAAAGATTTCTGCAAGGCAATATTTGATTTTATTGGCAAGTGGCTTTTTGATGGTGAGAGTTTTTAGTGGTCAGATTTATTTGTTTCTGAATCAACTGTTGGAAGATTCGGAACGGTTTGGTGGATATAGTAATTATGCTTATGGTTTATCATGGGCCGGGTTTGTTATTCAGTGCGTTATTCTTGTTTTTTGCATCTATTTTATGGATTCAGAAACTTTAAAGAAAAATAGATTGTTTTTGAATTTGAGTTTAGTAGGTGCCTTTTTTCAAATGTGTACAGTGCTTGTGGCGGAAATGTTTCGGGTGAGTATGTATTTTAGTGTATTTAATATCATATTGGTAGCAAATGTATGCATGGGGAATAGGTTTACAAAGGATAGCAAAGGAGTAGTTATATTTCTTATTTTAGTTTCGGTTATTTTATATTTTATAAATAGTCATATAGGATATCAATATAGTTTTTTCTGGCAGTAAATTTTGGAGAGATAATATGGGTTTTTTAAAAAAATTTAATCTTGGAGTTTGGAATATAGGCATTATTGAGGATTGTGCCTCTAATGTAATTAAGAATAGTAAAGATATTCAAATCAAATGGCTTAGGCATAAATATAAGGATAGATTTTTTGCAGATCCGTTTTTATATAAGACTGATGAAAAGAATTATTATATTTTAGTTGAAGAATTTCCATTTTACAAAAATGTGGGTTATATTTCATTATTGACGATTGATAAAAAAACAATGATGTTGATAAAAAAAGAAAAAGTTATTGAGAAGGAGTGTCACCTTTCATATCCGTTTGTTTATAATCAAAAGGTGATACCGGAAGCATATCGAAGTAATCAGTGCATGGCATATACTTTACAAAAAGGAAAAGCAGAGGAAACGGAAAAAATAGCAGATTTTGGATTAATAGACCAGACATTTCTTAAGTATGATGGAAAGGAATGGATTTTTGCTACGGATAAAGAGAATCCTCTTTATGGACTTAAAATTTTTTATCGAGAATTTGGAGAAAAAAAGTGGAATGAACATTCAAAAAACCCAGTGTGTGAAGATATTAAATCTGCACGTCCCGGAGGGCATTTTTTTCAAATAGGTAAAGAATTGTATCGGCCGGTTCAGGACTCTGAAAAGTTGTATGGACATCGAATAAGGATTATGCGAGTGGATGAGTTGACAGTGAATACGTATCAAGAAACAGAAGTTGCGGTCATTTCTTCAAAGGATAATCCGCCGTATAGTTTGGGATTTCATACATTTAACGTAGAGGAAGGGTTTATTGTAGTCGATGGATATCGGGAATATAGAAGTTTTTTGATGAAACCATTATGTTTAAAGTTGCCGAAGGTTATGGAAAAATTAGGGGAACGAAAATGAAAATAAAAACATATGATGCATTTAAAGTGCCAGAAGGGATTAGAATACCCTATATTGGCGGAAAGATATATTACTATTTAAGTAAAAAAGAATGTGAGTATATCAGGAAGTTGACAATATCAGGACTTGGTTTAAATAAAGAAAAAAGAAAAGAAAAAATTATTGTTTCGCTTACTTCTTTTCCAGCAAGAATTGAAGTTGTAGGATATGTTCTCAAATCATTATTTAATCAAACGATGAAACCAGACAGAATTATACTTTGGCTTGCAAACGACCAATTTCCGGACAGACAAACTCCGAAGTTACTGAATGATTTGTGTGAAAAAGGTTTGGAAATAAAATATTGCAAAGATTTAAAATCTCATAAGAAATATTTCTATGCATTGCAGGAACAGAAGAAAAATGAATTAGTTATTACATATGATGATGATATTATATATCCGGAGAATTCGATTGAAAAGCTTTATGAAACGCATTTGAAATTTCCAAAGTGTATTGTTTGTAATAGAGCAATGGAAGCGTATATGGAAAATAAAAAATTTATTCCATATACGAAATGGAAGGTATATTCAGGAGAAGGGGTAGGACAACCATCAATGCGTTTGTTTCCATCTACAGGCGGAGGAACTTTGTATCCATATGGAAGTGTAAGTAAGGAAGCTTTTAATATTGAACATATGAAGCAATGTGCTTTTTCAGCGGATGATTTGTGGATGCGTTTTATGAGTGCATTAAACGGAACAGCAATTATTAAAACAAGAAAAGGACATAAAACATTTTCTGTGTTGGAAGAATCGCAAAGAGAGAGTCTTCAGGTAGAAAATTGTTTAAATCATGGAAATGATCTGGCTCTTGAACGGTTATATGAAAAATATCCGAAGGCAGTAAAAAATATGTTTGGGTAAAAGAGAATGAAGAAGTTAAGTGTAATTATTCCAGTTTATAATGTAGAAAAATATTTATGTCAATGTGTAGATAGTGTTTTGCGGGAATTACCAGAGAATAGCGAAATTCTTTTGGTTGATGATGGCTCTACAGATTCAAGTGGAAAGATCTGTGACAATTATAAAGCGAAAGATGAAAGAATAAGAGTATTCCATCAGAAGAATAGTGGAGTTTCTTCTGCAAGAAATAAAGGAATCGAATTGTCAGAGGGTGAGAAGATTTTTTTCTTGGATAGTGATGATTATCTAGCGGAAAACGCTTTAGAGCAGTTGCTACAATATGATTCAGAGCTGATCATTGGAAATTATTGTGCTTTTTATCCAGATAAAACGGCGAGTATTTGTGGAGAAGCTGATACGGTCAGGTATGATAGTATTGCGGATTATTTCAAGGATTTTTCAAAGTATTTTCCAACAATTTTTAATTTTCCGTGGGGGAGGGTTTATAGTGCGGAAATTATAAAAAAAGCTAATTTGAAGTTTAGAGAAGATATTTCGATGGGAGAAGATTTGCTGTTTAATTTGGAATACTATGACAGAATTTCTAACGTTCAAGTTGTGAGCGATATTATTGTAAATTATCGGCAAAGTAAAGGAAGCTTAACCAAAAAGTATAATCCAAAATTGTTTGAGTGGTATTTGAAATGCTATTCTGAAACAGAAGCTATATTGAGAAAGTATAATTCTTTTTCAACAGAAATAAAAGATTATTTTTACAATAGATTCTTTGGAAATGTTTATGAATGTATTTATCAAATCACATCAGGAAAAGGGAAACAGAAGGATGGATTGTTATATGAAATTATCTGCGATGAAAGAACAAAAAAGGCTGCAGAAATTTATAAGGGACAATCGATGAAAATGCGAATAATTGCGTATATCATTCGCTTAAAGAGTGCAGGAATCATGAAAATATATATGAAAATATATTTGGGGTTAGCACGTATAAAAAAGTGTGATTTGGTAGATTCGATTAGAAGAATTTAAGTTATTGTTTTAAGGACTTGTGATTTGTAAGATACAGATTTTATGAAAGGCGTTGGGAAATTACCAGTAAAATTTTATATAATGTTTTATGTCTTAGTGAAGTGAAAGGATGGAATATGAAAATGAGAATATTAAATAAAATCAAAAATAGAATGCGATGGCTAATATCATTTCCAATTAGTTGGTATTATAAGTTATTTTATCCTATGCCAAGAATCAAATCAATTGAAGAGACAATAAAGGAAATGATAGAAAAAAAATGTTCGGTGTCACGCTATGGAGATGGCGAGCTAGATATTATGGCGGGGCGTAGTATTCCGTTTCAAACTTATAATGTGGAACTTGCAGAAAAAATGCAATATATATTACATGTAGAAGATAAAAATTTCTTAGTATGTTTGCCGATAGCTTTTGACCGTTCGTGTAATTTAACTCCTAAAGCAAAGAAATATTGGAAAGATAATATAAGGAAAAATATTAAAACTTGGCATAGGCTTCTCAAAAAAAGAAAAATTTATTATAATACGTCAATGACAAGACCATATATTGATTTTTTAGATAAAAATAATGCAAGGGAGATATTTAAACTAATAAAAAAATTGTGGGATAATAGAGATGTTCTATTTGTTGAAGGGGAGAAAAGTAGACTTGGTGTAGGAAATGATTTGTTTGACAATGCAAAAAGTATACGTAGAATTTTATGCCCAACAAACAATGCTTTTTCATATTATGAAGAAATTATTAATTGTGTTAAAAGATTTGAAAAAGAGACTTTAGTACTTATTGCTTTGGGGCCAACTGCGACAATCATGGCATATGAACTTTATAAAGAGGGATATCAAGCTTGTGATATAGGACACATAGATATTGAGTATGAGTGGTTTTTAATGGGAGCAACTTCTAAAGTGGCTATACATGATAAATATACGAATGAAGCTATTAATGGGACATCTGTTTCTAAGATAATAAATGATAAAAAATATCAATCAGAGATTGTTGCGCAAATAGGTGTGTAGTGTTTTGGCAAGGACTATACCGTAGATATTAAAGAAGAATTATGGGAAGGAAAAATATGAGAAAATATATATTATACATGCATGGAGGCAGTGGAAATCACGGCTGCGAAGCTTTAGTGCGAACAATTTCCGCGCTTCTTGGTGAGAAAACCTTTGTTTATTCTAAGCGCAAAAAAGAAGATGAATTTTATATAAATGATATGAAGGACATTATGTTTGTAGACAATGGGAATGCATTGAATAAACTTAGTGTTTTTACAAAATTTAGAATCAAATATTTGAAACAAAAATATGCATTTGTAGATACGTTATATAAGAATTTACTTAAGAATATGGATTCTAATACAATAGCATTTTCTATTGGTGGTGATAATTATTGTTATGATGGTCTTCCGGAAGTTTTAAGACTATTAAATTTAAAAATAAATAAAGCCGGAGCTAAGACGGTATTGTATGGCTGTTCAATCGAACCGGAGTTGCTTTGTGATAAAAAAATTGTTGAAGATTTAGATCGATATTCCTTAATTGTGGCAAGAGAGTCGATTACTTATGATGCATTACAGAAGGCTGGATTAAAAAATGAGATAATTCTTGCTTCAGACCCGGCATTTACTCTTACAACGAAGATTAATGATGATGCAGATGAATTAATTGGAGATAATACGGTAGGAGTCAATCTTAGTCCGTTGGTATTAGAAGGAGGAAACCAGCTTCTATATGAGGCGTACTGCAGGCTGATTGAATGGGTTATTTCGGCTACGGACATGAATATAGCTTTGATTCCGCATGTAGTTTGGCAGGGAAATGATGATAGAAATCCGCTTCAAAGTCTGTATGATTTATATAAAAATTCAAAACGAATTACTATAATTGAAGATCATAATGCGGTTGAATTGAAGGGGTATATTTCAAAATGCAGATTTTTTGTTGGAGCGAGGACTCATTCGACTATTGCTGCATATTCAAGTAAAGTTCCAACTTTAGTTGCAGGATATTCAATTAAGAGTAAAGGAATTGCAAAGGACATTTTTGGTACAGATCATCATTATGTTGTGGATACCAATAATCTTCAATCAGATTTAGCTCTTGTAGAGTCTTTTCAGTGGTTGGTTGAAAATGAGGATGTAGTTCGTAAACATTTAAACGATGTTATGCCGGAATATATTGAAAATTCATATGCTGCAGTTAATGCGATTAAATCTTTATAAATGTAGTTAGGGAAAGGATCATGTAAATGTCGCATAAAATAAATCAGATAAAGGGAGGGATAATTTTATCATATCTTTCCTTAATTGTAGGGAATGCGGTAAGCATCATATATACGCCGATCATGATTCGGCTTTTGGGACAAAGTGAGTATGGATTATATAATTTAGTTGCTTCGTTTGTATCGTATTTGGGATTGCTGAGTTTTGGGTTTGATAATACGTATTTGCGCTATTACTCTCAATATAAGGAAACGCAGTCGAAGGATAAGGTTGCTTCGCTCAATGGAATGTTTTTGATTGTGTTTACAGCTATAGGACTCTTAGCGGCTTCCTGTGGAATGATATTGATAAAGTATTCTAATGTAATATTTGGTTCTAAGCTTACAGCAGCGGAGTTGTCGACAGCTAAGATTTTAATGTTATTATTAATTATAAATATCGCAATAGCATTTCCATCAAATTTGTTTACTATTTATATTAATGCTAATGAACATTTTATTTTTAATAAGGTTGTCGCAATGCTTCGGACGGTGATCAATCCATTTTTAGTTCTACCATTACTTTTGATGGGATATAAATCGATTGCGTTGGTTACAGTCACGCTTGCATTTACAGTTATAACATTAATAATAAGCGCAATATATTGTATCACAAAACTTGAATTAAGATTTCAATTTTCACATCTTGATTTTGGGGTTTTTAAGGGAATTGCGACCTTTTCTTTTTTTGTTTTTTTGGGACAGATTGTTGATGAGATTAACTGGCAATTAGATAAGTTTTTACTTGGAAGATTTAGTGGAACAGTAGCAGTAGCCGTTTATGGTGTTGCATCCAGTTTAAGTTCTTATTATAGACAGTTTTCTATAGCGATTTCAAATGTATTCGGTCCTAGGGTTAATAAGATAGTGGCTACAACGAATGATAATAAAACGCTTACAGATTTAATGATTAAAGTTGGAAGAATACAATATTTTATTTTATCAGCAGTTGCAGTTGGATTTGCTTTTTGCGGAAAAGAATTTTGTTGTTTATGGGCAGGGTATGATTATGCGGATTCTTATTTGATAGCAGTTGCTTTAATTATTCCGAGTACGATACCGCTAATTCAAAATGTTGGATTATCGATACTTACAGCAAGAAATAAGCATAAGTTTAGAAATATAGCATTTTTTTTCATTGCGCTTATTAATGCACTCATCAGTATACCGTTATGTATACGTATGCAAGGATTAGGGTGTGCGATAGGAACAGCGATTTCTATGGTTGTAGGAAATGGTTTTCTTATTAATTGGTATTACAAAAAAAATGGTATTGAGGTTAGGCGATTTTGGTACTCCATTTTATCAATGTCAAAAGGTTTAATTCCAATGATTATAGTAGGAATTATACTTTCCTTATGGACTGTAAGTTACAGTTGGGTTAATTTACTAGTAAGAATGGGAATTCTATTATGTGCCTTTTTTGGTGGAATGCTGGTTATGGGAATGTCTGATGATGAGCGTCGCATTGTGAAAGGGATTATAAAAAAATAAAGAGAAATATTTAAGGTGAAAGATATGCAGATATATAAAAGTAAAGAGATGTGTACGGGCTGTTCAGCTTGTAGTAATGTTTGTGAAAAACATGCTGTTAAAATGACATCTGATGAAAAGGGGTTTTTATATCCGGTTATAGATGAAGAAAAGTGTGTAGAATGTGGAATGTGTCAAAGAGTATGTCATACATATAAAGAAGAAAAAAGAACCTGCGGAGAATCGGCATTTGCATATGTAAATGAAAATAAGAGAACCTTGATGGAGTCATCATCTGGCGGAGCGTTTTCGTTTATAGCTAATGAGATTTTAGGAGATCAAGGATTTGTTTGCGGAGCTGTACTTGATGAGAATATGAAAGTGAAGCATATAATAGCTGATAACAAAAGTGAAGTATCATGCATGCGTAAATCGAAATATGTACAAAGTGACATAGGGAATGTTTATCAAAAAATAAAAAAACTCTTAATTACAGGAGAAAAAGTATTATTTACAGGAACACCTTGTCAGGTAATTGGCTTGAAGACATTTTTAAATAAGGAATACGAAAAATTATTTTGTGTTGATATTATTTGTCATAGCGCACCCTCGCCTTTGATTTTTGAAAAATATTTATTGATGAAAGAAAAAGAACTCGGGAAAATAGAAGGGATTGATTTTCGGGATAAGAGTAACGGATATATAAACTATTCTGTACGATTCCATACTTTAGATGGAGATATGCTTGAAGAGCATAAAACAAATCGATATCTCCAAGGATTCACTGGTGACTTGTATTCAAGAGATTGCTGTGAGAATTGTCCTGCAAAGGAGAGGGTTGGATATTTTTCAGACATTACGTTGGGGGATTTATGGGGAGGAGAGAAGTTCGCTTCTGAAATTGACTCTTCTAAAGGAGCATCGCTGGTGGTTGTACATACTTTAAAAGGAACTTCTCTTATGAAAAATACATCGATGGTACAAGTAGATTTAGAAGAAGCAATAAAGAATAATCCAATGTATAGATTCTCACATAAAAAAAATAAAGATGCAGATAGCTTTTGGAAGATTTTCTCAAAAAAAGGATTAGAAGCAGCTTATAATTATATTTATAATCCTTCGCTTTTCAGAAAAATAGAAATGAAAGTGTTAAAAATGCGTAGAAAATAAATGAGAAGAAACATAAATGGAATAAATATGAAAAATAATAAGTTGTTAAAATTTAAAGGAAATTGAAAAATGAATAAAAGGATTCAGATACTTCGGTCAGTTGCAATATGTGCAGTAATTATGATTCATACAAATCCAAGGGGGGGGGTAACAGTAGGAATTAGACCATTTATTAATTTTGCAGTCGCACTATTTATTTTTTGCTCAGGATATTTGACTGATATAGAAATTGCAAATTTACCTCGATTTTATGTGAAAAGAGTAACTAGAGTAGCAGTTCCATATATTGTATGGAGTGTATTACATACAGTGATTCATGGAACCTATAATAGTTTTTGGAGAAATTTGCTGACAGGACAGGCGAATTTTCCGTATTATTATATTTTGGTTTATATTCAATTTGTTATTTTGACACCGCTTATTGGAAAGTTAATTATTTCCCGATATAAATGGTTAGGGTTTGGAATTACGCCGTTAGCTTTGATAATTACAAGATATATTCCAGTATTAATGGATATTCCAGTAAGTTTTCCGTTTAATGAAACATTTTTTGGAGTATGGTTTTTGTATTATTATTTGGGAATGATGCTAGGAAATGGATATTTGAAAAGCAATTTGACATATAAGAGAATATTTTGCTTTTATGCCGGGACTCTTATTCTATCAGAAATAGAAGGTTATATATGGTACGGTTTAGGTAATTTTGATATGGCAACGACTCAGTTGAGATTTACATCTATGCTAACATCTACCGCTATATGTATATTAGCATATTATTATATTAAGGATGGAAAAGAAAATGCTAAGGAAAATATTGTAACAAAAATGTTGGTTATAATAGGAAATTGTTCTTTTGGCATTTACTTATCTCACATTGCTATTAAGATAGTCTTGCAAAAGATTCCGGGATATGACAACCTTGCTTTTCCGTTTACATCAATAGTACTTTTAATAGTTAGTACAGGATGTGTAATGATAGGAAATAAAATTTTAGGGGATAAAATTGGAAGATATGTTGGGTTGAATTGATTATCCATAATTAGAATTTAATTAATATGAAAGGAAATATAGAAAATGAATTTATTTGAAAGAATTGTGAGTAACGAGGAAAAATTGGCAGTTGTTGGTTTGGGATATGTAGGAATGCCTATAGCAGTAGCTTTTGCTAAAAAAGGAGTTTCTGTTATTGGATTTGATCTGAATGAAGAAAAAATTAATCTCTATAAAGAGGGGATAGATCCGACAAAGGAAGTTGGAGATGAGATTATTGGAACAACTTCCGTTGAGTTTACGTGCGACGAAAAAAAATTACAGGAAGCTAAATTTCATATTATTGCGGTTCCAACACCAATTAATGCGGATCATACACCGGACTTATCACCGGTAATGGGGGCTTCAGAAATAGTAGGAAGAAATTTGGTGAAAGGAGCTATCGTAGTGTATGAATCTACAGTATATCCAGGCGTTACGGAAGACGTATGTATTCCTATTTTGGAGAGGAAATCAGGATTGAAATGTGGAGAGGACTTTAAAGTTGGATATTCACCTGAACGTATCAATCCAGGAGATAAAGTACATCGATTGGAAAATATTCATAAAATTGTTTCGGGTATGGATGCGGAATCTTTACAGATAATTAAACAGGTATATGATTTGGTTATTGAAGTTGGAACTTACCCAGTTAGTACGATTAAAACTGCTGAAGCGGTAAAAGTTGTTGAAAATAGTCAAAGGGATATTAACATTGCTTTTATGAATGAGTTAGCAATGGTGTTTGATAAGATGGGCATTGATACCAATGAAGTTGTAGATGGTATGAATACAAAGTGGAATGCACTTGGGTTTAGACCAGGACTTGTGGGAGGTCATTGTATTGGAGTTGATCCATATTATTTTACATATGAGGCAGAGAAATTAGGATATCATAGTCAGATTATATTAAATGGCCGTATTGTAAATGATAGTATGGGTAAATTTGTTGCAGATGCTACTGTTAAGCAAATGATAAAAGCAGGTAAAGCGCCTAAGAATTCTAAAGTTGTAATAATGGGATTAACTTTTAAAGAAAATTGTCCTGATACGCGTAATAGTAAAGTGAATGATATTATCAAACAACTTAACACATATGAAATTAAGCCGATTGTGGTAGATCCATGGGCTAGTGAACGCGATGCGATGAATGAATATGGAATTCGGCTAACGGATATTTCAGAAGTGAAAGATGCAGATTGTATCATAATATCTGTTGCACATGCCGAATTTAAAAATCTTAGTTTAGAAGAAATTGATAAAATGTACGGTAAATATACTCAAAGTGAGAAAATTTTAATAGATGTAAAAGGTATTTTCACAATCGAGTCTGTTAAGAAAATGGGATTTAGCTATTGGAGGCTGTAAATTTTATTGTTAAGGAGGAAATGAGATTGTGATGGAAAGAAATATTGGATTAGATATGATGCGCATAGCTCCCAGGTTAGGGATTGTCATGTTGTATGTATAGAAAAAATAGAGGAATAGAATGAAACTTATATTTGTAATAAATGATTATACCGATGCGCTTTAAGCTAGCAAGTCAGATTTTTAGAGTGCCCATTCTGGAGAATGATAGCCAAATTGATAATTTTGTTTTAATAGATTAGTTACTGGCACTATGACTTTGATTTTCCTGAATATGTGCTTCTGTTGTGTCATAATAATCATTAAAAATAGATAAAGGTAAAAAATGCGTAGGTGGAGAAGGGAAAATGAGTATTTTTAAAGACAAAACATTATTAATCACCGGAGGAACAGGATCCTTTGGAAATGCGGTTTTAAATCGTTTCTTGGATACAGACATTAAAGAAATTCGCATTTTCTCACGTGATGAGAAGAAGCAGGATGATATGCGTCATGAATATCAGGCGAAGTATCCTGAAGTCAGCAATAAAATTAAATTTTATATAGGGGATGTTCGTGATATTAATTCTGTGAAGAATGCAATGCACGGAGTAGATTATATTTTTCATGCAGCGGCATTAAAACAGGTGCCGTCCTGTGAGTTTTTTCCGATTGAGGCGGTAAAAACGAATGTGCTTGGTACGGAAAATGTCTTAACGGCAGCGATTGAGGCGGGTGTGGAGAAGATTATTTGTTTGTCGACGGATAAAGCGGCGTATCCGGTAAATGCAATGGGAACAAGCAAAGCTATGATGGAGAAAGTTATTGTGGCGAAGTCTAGAACTGTATCTCCTGATAAGACAAGTATTTGTTGCACTAGATATGGTAATGTACTTTGTTCTCGCGGATCTGTTGTTCCGCTTTGGATTGAACAGATGAAGGCGGGAAATCCGATTACTATTACGGAACCATCAATGACTCGATTTGTGATGAGTCTGGAAGAGGCCGTGGAACTTGTAGTGTTTGCATTCCAGAATGCAGAATCCGGAGATATTATGGTGCAAAAAGCACCGGCATGTACTATTGAAGTGCTTGCACAGGCTGTGAAGGAATTATTTCATTCAGAAGATGATATTAAAGTGATCGGAATCCGCCATGGAGAAAAAATGTATGAAACACTCCTTACAAATGAGGAGTGTGCGAATGCTGTTGATATGGGAAATTTTTACAGGGTACCATGTGATAAACGTGATTTGAATTATGATAAATATTTTAAGGATGGAGATGTTGAGCGAAATAAATTGACAGAATTCAATTCAAATAATACAGACTTATGGACAGTAGAGCAGGTAAAAGAAAAGTTAATGGAATTACGTTATATACGTGAAGAATTAGAGGCATGGGAAAATAGATAATGCGGTTTTAGCATGTGTTTAGTAGAAAGTATGTATATTTGAGTTATAACCGGCATATACTTGACTCTGGCAGAGGGCTATGTTATATTAAACGTAGGCAAAAGAAATGGTTATGTTATATTTGTACCATGTGAAAACCCCAGAGTGGCAGCTCTGGGGTTTTCTTTTGGCTAGTTGTCATTTTTGTTATTATTGTCTAACCATTTGATAATGCAGTGGCAGACTACACCACCCACGACAGTAATAAGAAAAGAAATGGCTATGTCAAGCATATTTGCACCTCCTCTCCGTTGCCGGATTGGATATGACAACATGGAAATTATATCATGTATAACATGGAAAAAGAAGGAGAAATATATGAATATATTAGTGACTGGTTCTGCCGGGTTTGTTGGGCAAAATTTGATAGAATCATTAAAAAATATACAGCAAAATCGAGATCGGACTCGCCCTAAATTGAAGATAGATAAGATATTTGAATATGATATTAAGACGAATCCGGTATTGTTAGATGATTATTGTAAAAGTGCAGATTTTGTATTTAATCTAGCAGGAGTGAATCGCCCGGAAAATAATGATGAATTTATGGAAGGGAATTTTGGATTTGCAAGTACTTTGTTGAATACATTAAAAAAATATAAGAATAATTGTCCGGTAATGTTATCTTCTTCTATACAAGCAACCTTACTCGGAAGATATGCAGAGTCTGATTATGGGAAGTCTAAATTGGCAGGAGAAGAATTGTTTTTTGAGTATGGAAAAGAAACAGGTGCAAAAATTTTAGTTTATCGTTTTCCGAATCTTTTTGGAAAATGGTGTCGTCCGAATTATAATTCGGCTGTGGCAACATTTTGCAATAATTATGCCAACGATTTGCCGATTCAAGTAAATGATCCTAAAGTGGAACTGGAACTTCTCTATATCGACGATCTTTTAGAAGAGATGTTAGATGCGTTAGAGGATAAAGAACATCATTGTGAGTTTGATGGTGTGGATACCGTGGCGAAAGAAGATGGACGTTATTGTTATGCACCTGTAACACATAAGGCTACACTTGGTGAGATTGTAGATTTATTGGAATCTTTTAAGAATCAGCCGGAAACTTTGGTAATACCTGAAATCCCTAATAATTCATTTGTAAAAAAATTGTATTCTACATATTTGTCTTATCTCCCGCAAGAAAAGGTTAAATTTTCGTTGAAGATGAATTGCGATGAGAGAGGTAGTTTTACAGAATTATTAAAGACAGTTAATTGTGGACAGTTTTCGGTCAATATCAGTAAACCTGGTATTATAAAAGGAGAGCATTGGCATCATACGAAGTGGGAGTTTTTTATTGTAGTATCCGGTCATGGTCTGATCCAGGAACGGAAAATTGGTGTAGATGAGAATGGTCAACTCTATCCGATACGCAATTATGAGGTGTCAGGAGATAAGATTGAAGCAATACATATGCTTCCCGGTTATACACATAATATCATTAATCTGTCTGATACGGAGAATTTAGTTACAGTGATGTGGGCTAATGAGCAATTTGATCCCAAACATCCGGATACATTTTATGAAAAGGTAGAGAAAGAATGCGATTGATAATTTTAGGTATGGGTGGTTATGGGAAAGTAATCGCAGATGTGGCAGATCAGACAGGTTTGTATGAAGAAATTGTATTTTTAGATGATCAGGCAGAGCAGGCTATGGATATTTGTGATTTATATTGGAAATATGTCGATAGAGATGTGCAGATGTATCCTGCTTTTGGAAACAATAAATTGCGGACTGAGTGGATAGAGAGATTGAAAAAGGAAGGTATTTCTGTACCTTTGATTGTACATCCGTTGGCATATGTTAGTCCAAAGGCGAGAGTGTCTGAAGGCTGTGTAGTGCTTCCGTATGCAATTATTAATACAGAATGTCATTTAGAAGAAGCGTGTATTGTGAATTGCGGAGCAATTATTGATCACGGATGTTTTCTGGAAAAAGGAGTTCATGTGGCGCCGGGAGGGGTTGTAAAAGCAGAAAACAGAATCCCGGCATATATGAAAGTGGAGTCAGGAGAAGTAATACAGAATCGGAGTTACCCGCTATGATCAGAAGGAAGGAAAGGTAAGATGGAGAAGAGAAAACTTTTTAAAGATAATGGAAAACTGAAGTTGTTGATTATTGTTGGAACCAGACCGGAGATTATTCGGCTTTCAGCAGTGATTAAAAAGTGCAGGAAGTATTTTGATACTGTGTTGGCACATACAGGACAAAATTATGATTACAATTTAAACGGAGTGTTTTTTAGAGATTTGGAGTTGGATGATCCGGAAGTATATTTAAACGCAGTGGGTAGTGATCTCGGTGAAACGATGGGCAATATTATTTCTGAATCATATAAACTGATGGCAGAAATCAAACCGGATGCAGTATTGGTTTTAGGAGATACGAATAGCTGTCTTAGTGTAATTGGAGCAAAAAGACTGCATATTCCAATCTTTCATATGGAGGCGGGAAATCGTTGTAAAGATGAGTGTCTGCCGGAAGAAACAAATAGACGTATTGTAGATATTATATCAGATGTGAATTTAGCATATTCGGAGCATGCACGGCGATATTTGGCGGATTGTGGTCTCCCTAAAGAACGTACTTATGTGACGGGATCTCCTATGGCTGAAGTTTTGCATGATAATTTAGAAAAAATCGAAGCATCTGACATACATGCCAGATTAGGATTAGAAAAAGGAAAATATATTCTTCTTTCTGCACATAGAGAAGAGAATATAGATACGGAAAAAAATTTCTTGTCATTATTTAATGCAATAAATCAGATTGCAGAAAGATATGATATGCCGATATTGTATTCTTGTCATCCGCGTTCAAAAAAACGTTTAGAAACATCGAAATTTCAACTAAATTCAAAAGTTATTCAGCATGAGCCATTGGGATTTCATGATTATAACTGTTTGCAGATGCATGCTTTTGCAGTTGTTTCTGATTCAGGTACATTACCGGAAGAGTCCAGTTTCTTTACATCTATAGGTCATCCATTTCCGGCCGTGTGCATCAGAACTTCAACAGAGAGGCCGGAAGCGTTGGATAAAGGAGGATTTGTGCTTGCGGGAATTGACGGAGCATCTTTGATACAAGCCGTAGAAATAGCAGTTTCCATGAATGAAAATAACGATCACGGCATCCCTGTGCCTGATTACGTAGAAGAGAATGTATCCACAAAGGTAGTGAAGATTATTCAAAGTTATACAGGCATTGTGAATAAAATGGTTTGGAGAAAAATAAATTAGATGGATTTATATCAGATATTTATTACACATAATCGTTTATGGTCGGTTCGGGAGATTATAATATTTTTTGTGTTGCTGTTTTTGATCACGGGGGTATTGTTGATACAACTAAAGCGTGGGAAATTGAAAAAAATCCAGTTTTTTGCGGGGATTGCATTGTATATTTTCTTGAGTATCGTTTTTGCATCCACAGTATTTACACGGACTCCCGGAGAAAGAATGTATGAATTACTTCCGTTTTGGTCGTGGAGAAGGGTGATTTTTGAGCATGATTTTATGCTTCTAGAGGAAAATCTGTTGAATATACTTTTGTTTTTTCCTATAGGAGGGTTATTAAAGCTTTGTTCAAAGAAGATTAAATGGAAGCATGCAGCAGCTATAGGATTAGGAATATCTGTTGTAATCGAATTGAGCCAGTTGATTTTATGCCGGGGTTGGTTTGAGTGGGATGATATGATTCATAATACGTTAGGATGTGTGTGCGGTTATCTGATTGTGAAAAGGTTGTATGGTTTAAACTGTACTTATAAGCAGAAAAGCAAGCATTTACAGTCCGGAACAGATGGTATTAGGAGATAATATTCGGATAGATGATTTTAGGCGGTACAAAGGGAATTGTATTGTAAGAGAAGAATCCTATGATTCCTGAAACTTATCGCAGTGTGATCGAAGGACAGGTTGTTTTAGAGGATTATGTGAGTGTGGGAACAGGAAGTACAGTTTTACCGGGAGTTAAATTAGAAGAAGGGGCGGCTGTCGGAGCAATGAGTCTTGTAAAATATACCCTTGAAGGATGGAAGATTTATGCAGGAACTCCGTGCAAATATGTAAAAGACAGAAATCAAAATATGAAGCAGCTGAGCATTGCATTGCAGAAATAGTGTATTTTGCCAGAAAAAGCAGAGTGGAGGTTGTTTTTTATTCTGTTAGTATCGAAAAAAGTTGAGTGATGAAGAAAAAAATATTGGAATACGTCGGAACATATGGGGAAATCACGAAAATGATGTAGTTAGATTGTTTGAAAAGTGGAGAGTGAGAAGATGAAACCTAGAATTTTTATCGGTTCTTCTAAGGAAAGTGAAAAGATAGCGAAAAAAGTAAAAAGTCTTTTAGATGACAAATATGTCTGTCAGTTATGGTGTGATGATTTTTTTGATTTGGGGCAATGTACTTATCATGAACTGCTTAAGAAATCGCTCAGTTTCGATTATGCCATTTTTATTGGGGGAAAAGATGATTATGTAAGAAGAGAATCGGATGGAACTTATAAATATGCCGCTCGCGACAATGTCTATTTGGAGTTTGGATTATATGCAGGAATTCTTACATATGCCAGGTGTTTTTTCCTGATTCAGAGGGGCTGTCAAATAGCAACCGATCTGTTGGGGGTTAATGTTGTATTCTTTGATAAGATACAGGATTTGAACAAAAAAATTTCAGCAATCACAGAAAAAATAAAGAAAGAACAGAAGCTCGCCCGAATCGGTCTTTTGCCGTCTACCAGTTTAGCAGTTGGATATTTTGACAATTTTCTGAAACCTGTATCTAAAGCAATGCGGAAATTGGATGAAATTTGCATTGCCGGAAAACAGTATAATATGAAAGGCAGTGATAAAAAATTAGAAGTGGTTATTCCGGCTAAAGTGTCTGAAGATTTACGCATGTGGAGTGAATATGTTTATGAAAACCATGCAATAGAAAAGGTTACAATAGACAGCAATATTAGAAAAATAGGCATTAATGTTGATTATGAAGAGTTAAAGAAAAACAATAAGCTTAGGATTATTGATGTTCCGCTGACATTATCGGCTGCATATAGATCGGTTGAATTGGCATTGGGTGTAGATTATATCGGAATTGAAGAAATTAAGGAACTTGCGAAAGGGAAAGAATTGAATAACTTTATAAAAACTGTGGATAATTTGATTTTAGATGATATTTATATGAGGAACAATATAAGCATTAAAAAAGTCTATAAAGATAAACTATAAAATCGCACATGTTTTGTCAGGAAATAGAAAAATTATTCACGTTTCCATCTTCAGATTGTGGGAAATGCATGGCTGAAGTGTTAAATTCTCCGTTTTAGAAAATACATGACTGTATTTATTTATCCGTGATATAATTGTCGATGAAGAGTAAACGTCAAACCATACGCTTGACGTTTACTTGAAAGCAAGAAACCGGCTATTCTAAAGAATCTTAGAATAGTCGGCAAATAAATAGATATGTAATTGTTATAGTGTATTGATCTCTTTTTCCAGTTCCCGGACTGTTGCTATGACTGTCTCAAATGTCGGAACATCCCCATACAACATATCCTGCATAGAATTATAGTCCGCTTCCAATGCTGCGAACCGATATTCCGGCGGGAGTAATTTTAATGTGTCCGGCACAGCCTCCGGGTACTTCGCCCATGCCCTGGGATAGAATTTCATTTTGAAATCTACAACTTTCTTCAGGAGATCCAGCCTGGAAAAAGCAGTTTCTTTGACTGGTGTTGCAGCCATGCGGTAGAGGTCATAATAATGTCTGGAATACCGCTGCGGCATTTCCAAATGTTCCGGTCTGTTCGCTTCATGGTGCAGGATTGTGGCTTTTTCCCAGAAGGTTCGTTCCGGGGTAACGGTAAGGATTGCGGTTTCTTTTTGCTCAAAAATCTTCGGATAATATTTTGCCGCGTATGGTTCGATCAGCGCTGTTTTTGCAGGAGTCCACGCTGCCAGCGCACCAATCTCTAAACGGATTACCTGTAAGGTCGCCGTATTCGTAAAAAGGTGCGGATAGGCGAAAATGACCGTCTGTTTATCCTTTTCATCTATGTAGACATTTGTTTCACAACCGATTTCCTGGGATAAGCCGGATCTGACTGCCGGGCAGAATGTTTCAGCCAGAAATACCTCCGCACGCGCATTGGCTTCTTTGTTAAAAGCATCCTGTTTTGTATTGGAACGTTTCTCCCAGGGTTCATCTTTGCCATATCCCAATACACGCCAGTCCAGAATCAAATCAATATCTTCTGAAAACCGTAAACGCAAAATAGCGAGTACCTTGACATTTTTTGGCGGCTGCTTTGCAGCCAC
>ENA-OPWK01000016-OPWK01000016.1-human-gut-metagenome-genome-assembly--contig:-NODE-16-length-40599-cov-29.584920_pt1 | contig 40599 bp, 61 predicted proteins | sample MGYA00241509_ERZ502010 | MGnify/ENA primary metagenome ERZ502010 (study PRJEB25962, sample SAMEA2042014) | human gut metagenome | biome: human gut; feature: human-associated habitat; material: faeces... | reverse complement strand
CCCAGACGAACCCAGACGAACCCAGAGAAACCCAGACGAACCTTGATACTGATACTGATACTGATACTGGTAGTATTATATCTTCTCGTACTAACGTACTCGAAGATGCCGAGATAGTAACAGAGAATATTTCTATTGCTGGTAAAAACAAAAAAAGCGCGCGCGAAAAAATCGAGACAGCCCAAGAGGTGACATGGCGCGACAGCTTCGACGTTTACCTGCAATCATGCCGGGAAGCATGGTGCAGATGGACGCAGGACAAGGAGTGGATGGCGGAAAGGGAGCGCTTCAACCCAGGGGTCGACGTCTCTCTCACCCTCGAAAAGGCATGCAAGGAGTATTGGGCGACGGAGGCTGGATGGCTGCACAAGAAAAAGGGAAGGGGAAAGACGATAGACTGGAAACGCATTTTTGAGTTCGCAATATCGCAGAAACAAAATCGAGTGTGGAAAAATGAAAAGCAAGGAAAGACAACAGGGGCAGGAGGTCTCTCGGACGAAGAGCGGGCTGTGTTTGAGCGCATCCTCGGCGCCAGCCGCCCTGTATAGCCCGGTGGATGGAATGAGGACGTGTAGGGCTATGTCCACGCCGATCAAATGCGCTCAGTCGGGAATGGAATCCCTGTCGGGGCTTCGGCGAATCCACGGAGACGAGCTCGTTATATCCTGCATGGCGCTATGGATCGACGATCTGCAATCGTTTCTCAACATATCCGCCAAGATGAACAGGTTTCAAATCATCGAGACGTGTTCCATGATCCTGGAGGATTTCTACGCGCTAAACCTGGCAGACGTACGACTTGTGATGACGCGGGCCAAAAAAGGACAATACGGCGCATTATACGGGCGTCTCGACGGGCAGATAGTCTACCAGTGGTTCGCGGAATACTTCGACGAGCGGTGCGCAGAATGCGGCCGGGCAGCAGACGCCGAGGCAAAGGTGAGGGATTCCCAGCTCGCGGCTATGTCGCCGGAGCAAAAAAAGAAGATTCTGGAATTATGGAGCAAACAAAAAAAATCACAAAAATGAAACAGGAGACAAAAGCAACCATCGCCTATTTGGCAGCAATCATTTTCGTTATCATCTGCATCGCATTGATGGCTGTGACCCCCGCGTATGGCCAAAATCAAACGGTGATAAAGGATTCCAAGGGGGAAGTGGTATACATCAAAATCAAGACGGCCAGCGGGTACATTGTCAAGGACAAAAACGGCGTCCTGCTTTACACCGTGGTAGAGAACGACACGGAAAAGAGAGTTTACGACGCCTCCGGACGTCTAATTTCGGTAGAGAAAAAAGCGAAAAAATGAAGACTATGAAAGATCAAGTAACGAGCATCGAGCAGTCGAAGCGGCTGATCGAACTGGGAGTGCCCGCGGACAAGGCGAGCATGGTGTGGGAATTGGCTCATGGTGCAGCGGGCGAAATAAACTACGAGCTCAAAATTTGGCAGGAGTGTAAGCTGGATAAGATTCTGGCCTATCAAGAATTTCCCGAATCTTTTATCCCCGCCTTTACGGTCGCCGACCTGCTGGAAGTATTGCCAAAAGCTATATGGGACGATGTAAAGGGATGGAGCCTGTTAGTCATAAGATTCAGAAGCAAAGGCTTTCCGAGGGTCGGCTATGAGGCCGAACAAGGGATTATATGGAGTTGTGGCGAGGTATCGCTTTCGGGCAATATCATCGAAACAATTGACTGGGTGGTAGCTAACGGATACGGATTGGACACATGAAACTGCCTATCGAAGTTCACAACAAGTTGATCCCGTTCAAGGGATTCAGCTGGGTAACATGGCTTTTGTGGTCTTTTACCCGGAAGCCGATGGCGTGGAGCATGGACGAGACTACGCGCCGCCACGAGGGGATTCATTGCTGCCAGCAGATTGAGTTGTCCGTGTTGTTTGCGGCAATCCTCTTACCTGTCGCCATCAACTACTCGTTCGCCTGGTGGGGCTGGGCGCTTACGGTGGTCGGCATTCTATTCGCCGGCTGGATTTGCTACGGCATTTCGTGGCTGATCGAAGTGCTTATCCCGCCTTATCCGGGCGCGTACTACTACACTTGCTTCGAGACCGAGGCATACAACCACGAGGATGATCCGGACTACTTGAAGCGGCGCATACCGTTCTGGGGCTGGATTTCCTGCATACCAAATCGGAAAGTAAAACACAAAAGATAACCAACCATGAAAACACTTTATCTCTGGGTTTCAGACAAAGGCTGGACACCCTTTCAGTACAATGAACTTTCTGAATTATCCTCCGAATTTGAGGCGCGCAATATCAAACTGGGCGACGGGTGCGAACTGGGCAACAGGTGCAAACTGGGCGACGAGTGCGAACTGGGCAACTGGTGCAAACTGGGCGACGGGTGCGAACTGGGCAACTGGTGCGAACTGGGCTACGGGTGCAAACTGGGCAACGGGTGCGAACTGGGCGACGGGTGCAAACTGGGCAACAGGTGCAAACTGGGCAACTGGTGCGAACTGGGCTACGGGTGCAAACTGGGCGACGAGTGCGAACTGGGCAACTGGTGCGGACTGGGCAACAGGTGCGATGTTCCGAAATCGCTATTTATAAGCGCATCTCGTCATACAGTATCCTATTGGGGTGAGGATGTTATTCAAATAGGATGCAAACGCTACACCATTTCCGAATGGCAGAAGCATTTCCGAAAAATTGGCGAGGCCGAAGGCTATAGTCCCGAGCAGATGGAGGAATACAAAGGGTATATAGACCTGATCGCTGCAACGCACAAGACGTGGGCGTTACACTAAAACATCCTAACCATGAAAAGCGAAAAAGCAAAACAATATTTGTTGAAAGTGGTAACACCGATAGCGATGATGTATCCCGATTGTCCGGGAGAATGCGATATTAAGCTAATAGAGGCAAAACGGGCTATCGAGCTTGCCGAGCAGGAGGCCGAGGAGCGGATGCGGAAGAAAGCGGCGAAGGCATATTGCCGAGACTGTTGCTGTACGGTAGTAGGTAAATGCGGAATAGGATCGGAAAATTGTGTGGCATTACGAGATTTCATCCAAAAACTGAACGAGAATGAAAACGATTGAGGAAAGGGCAAAAGCATTTTGCGAAAAAAATATCTGTGTAGATTGTGGAGACCGCAAGGATTGCGACCGGGGATGTATGGGATGCTGTATTCCTACCTTCCCTGTCCTTGAATGGCTTATCCAGTTCGGAAAATCCGAGCGCGCGGAGCTGACGCGCTGGCACGACCCAAACATTACCCCGGATGACAATAAACCAGTGATAATATGCACTTCCCCGGGAATATATTACATAGCGGCTTACGACAAGCAATTTAACTACTGGTTCACGGGCAACGGCTCGTTTTACCGACACGAAAATATCCTCGGCTGGCGGGAGATTCACGAATAAGACAGAGCTATGAAAACAGAGAAAACAGCGGCCGAAAGGCGCGAGGAATTGGCGACCCTCTTGTTTTGCCAAAGTTATCTATACTATCACGATATGCTGTCCTCGGCCGAATCTAAGAGGGTATGTAAAAGGAAATCGGCCTTTCAGGATAAGCACCGAATCGCTATCACGCGGGAGCAGATCGACAGTGTGGAAATTAAATACCAAGATAAACTATGAAAAAACAAGAAAAAACAGGCACAACATGCGAGTATTGCAAACCTGGTATGTGGTGGATAGTTGACCAGGTATCCGAATGCGTTTTGCAAATTGACGGGCAAAGATTAAAGATCACGTACGACGCAGAATGTGACGATGATAGTTTTGCATCAGGAGTGCATATCAAATACTGCCCCATGTGCGGGAGGAAATTATGACACCAAAGGAGCTATACGACTGGGCGGTCGAGAGCGACTGCGAAAATTACGACATAAAAATACGTGCGTTCATTGATGGCTGGGGTGATATTACCTCCGATATTGAGGAGCTTGGAATCGTCAAAAAAGAACGACCTGAAATTATTGTAATTGACATATGAAACGAGAACTTACACTGACCGACATTGCGGGGTATCTGCCATATGACCTGAAAGTTCAAGACAGAGATCAGGATATTTGGGTGCTATGCCAACTTGGCAATGCAGACCCTTGCATGGATGGAGATATTGGATTAATTACTGACGATGGGGGTCATTTGCAATACGACTACCTCGACGATATACTGCCCGTCCTTCGGCCTATGTCCGATCTGTACGTGGAGATCACCGAGCGCGGTTACAATGAGGGGAAACCGTTCGTGCCTGCCAAACGGCTGGGCGAACTACTGGGTTCGGGCTATGAGGATTGCCTAATTCTTGATTGCCGGATAAAATATTCACCAAGTGAAGTTTGGTATAGCGATATGTGCGCATTTTTCGACCTGTTCCACCGCCTTCACTTCGACTATCGAGACCTGATCGACGCCGGACTGTCCGTCAGCGTTCACGATTTACCCACAAATCCCTATGAGGCATGAAAATCAACAGACAGATAAACGACTGTTATTGCTATAACTGCCGGAAATACGAGCAGTGCAAGGACGAAGGAGCGTTCGCCGAGGCCGGGATCTCCTCGACTTCTGCGTGGACTATGAGGATGAGAGCTATCCAGATGACAATAACGACGAAAATGATTGAGCCATGAAAACCAAACTACTGCGCCGACTGAGGGAAGAGGCTCGGATAAGATATCCATATATGTCTTTGTTTGAGGAGTTTGCACTGTCGCTTGGATGGAGCATAGCAGAATCCGACAAATATATTCGAGAGAAAAGACGGAGATACATCCTCCGCCGCGTTGCGGAGCTAAAACAGAAGAGAAGATGGGAACAATACGTGTAATAGTAGCCTGCGAGGAATCACAGACGGTATGCAAAGCATTCCGTGAGCGGGGATTAGAGGCTTACAGTTGTGATATTGAGCCTTGCTCCGGCGGGCATCCCGAATGGCACTTCCAAGAGGATATTTTCAAGGTGCTTGCGCGGGAGCCAAGATTTGACTTGATGATTGCGCATCCGCCATGTACGCATTTGGCCGTTTCGGGTATGAGATGGTTTAAAGAAGGCGTTAAACCGATTTGGTTGAAATATGAGGCCGCCGCCTTCTTCATGAGATTGGCCGAGTATGATATTGACCATATAGCGGTAGAGAATCCCATCTGCGTGATGAGCACTTTGTATCGCAAGCCCGATCAAATTATAAACCCCTATCAATTCGGGCACCCAGAACAGAAAAAGACGTCGCTATGGCTCAAAGGGTTGCCCAAGTTGCGGGAAACCAACAATGTGTACGACTACATGATGACCCTACCGATAAAGGAGCGCACGCGAATTCATTGGCTCGGAAGCAATCACGCCAAGGAGCGCAGCAAGACCTACGATGGCATTGCACAGGCAATGGCGGAGCAATGGGGTGACTTTTTAAAATCGAAAATATGAAAACAGGAGTTGAGATGATCGCCGATAAGCGAGCCGATATATGTACACGGACGGGTACTTATTCAAGGATTCCTTTGATTCAAAGTATTTTGGGGCGGGCTTATGAACACTTTACAGACGAAAGATACGATCATGCCATCCGGTGTTTAGCCGAATCCGGCGCCATGATAGCCGCCGAGATCGACAGAATCAATAAATTCTCCACAAAATGAAACTTACACGCGAAGAGCTGAGACTGAATTACAACGCGGCCTGCAACGCCTATCTGGCCGCTTTCTGCGAAAAGCACGGCTACAATTATGAGCCGGAGGCGTGGGTAGGTAACGACCCCGGCGGAATTGCAGTGGTAGGCGATCTATTCGTGAGCATGGCCGATATGCTGGCGGACATAGACCGTGACGCTCCGGAGGAGGAATACATCAGGTACTACGACTACTGTATGCGCATCGGAGGTATTTGTGACGGCAAATTGGAAACCCCGAACTACGACAGCTGGCTGCGGGTATGCCCGCGGATTGACGAGGAGCAGATAGCCCGGCTGGAGGAATTGCAGCGGGATGTGCGCTGCGCAGAGATGAATTTAAAAGTCGAGATCGACAGACTGAACAACATAAAACAAGGATAACAATGCAGAAGATAATGTTTAACGACCGCTACGGACTGACGGATGCGGTCATCGAGGGGCGAAAGACCATGACGAGGAGGCTCGTTAGCGATAGGTCGTGGGAAATATGGACGGATTACGATGACTTTTGTAATTCGGTAATAGGTGGTATTGCGCGTGATGGCACAAGTGTTTCGCGGGAATACTACCGTGAATGCGACTTTTTCAAAGACAAATGCCGCTACAAGGTCGGCGAGGTCGTGGCCGTGGCGCGATTACGACGTTGACGGCTTACTTTTATCAATTTCATGGATAAATGTAACGTTGGTGTTTACCCTTTTGTGGGGATGTTTATTTTGGTGGTAAATTTAATAAAACTGAATAGCATGAAGAATTTCGATTTAGCAGCCGCCAAAGCAGGGGCGCCGGTGTGCACGAGGGACGGAAGGAGCGCCAGAATTATATGTACTGATTGTAGGGGCGTGGATTCAGTATTGGCATTGGTGGATTATGGGGCATCCGAAAGCTTAAAGGGATATAGACCGACAGGAAATTATGGCGGCCCTGACTATTTTGACCTGATGATGCGCGACGACGACTACGCCGAGAAGCTGGCGCGGGGAGAGTACGGGAACCATATCGAGGATAAGGTCGAAAAGGTTGATCGGGAGCACTTGAGGCGCGAGCTATCCGAAAAGATTATGGTGGCAATGATTAGAGAATTGGCGGGGAAATCCCCGCATAGCACCAGCAGTAACATTACAGTATACGAAGCTATGGCAGCCGATGCCGTATCATACGCCGATGCCCTCCTTGAAGAGCTGGAGAAGAAAAAAATAGATCGGAGCGGGCTTGTATGATAAAATAATTTACTATATTTACTGCATGGAAATTATTTTATCGAAAATAGGGATGCTGCTCGAACGCCACTTTGGCGTATCGCTGGAGGAGATACGGACACCCTGTCGGCGCCAAAGGGTCACGGACGCCCGAACGGTATTCATCCATATCATATACTCCCACAAGCTCATGAACGGGGTGAAGCTGTCGAACTACCTGAACTGCACGAGCCGGAATTCATACTACCATATCCGCAAGTTTGAGGATATGAAGGAGATAAAGGCGTACAGCAAAATAATATCGAAGTTTGAACACGAGGCGAAATTGGAGATTGAATCATGGCGGGAATCTTATATGCCGAAATAGACCTGAAAAAGATACCTGTTGACGTGATAGAAGAGTTTGTCCGCAATAACGGAGAGTTGGGAGCCAAGGTTAAACTTTGCATCGCGCCGCTCAAAAAAATAGACAAATTCGGGCACACGCATACCGTATATCTTTACCAGCCCAAACCGGAAGTAGGGGAGCGAGGCAAACCTACCTTTATAGGAAATGGGAGAATGCTGCGACCGTCGTACAGATGGCAGGATGATGCCAAGCAAAACCCCGAACCCGATAATGAACCATAAAGCCATGAAACACTTGGTGTATCTGCGTTCCGGCAAAGTGGCCGAGGTCGACGCCCTCCGTTTCCAGTGTGTTGACCATAAGAACCAAATATACAAATTTTACGACAAGGTGGATGAGTATGCGCTAAACGAACAGGTCGTTTTCATCGCAAACAATCCGGACGCCATAAAACCCATAATACACAAACAGAAAGATGAAAAATCAGACTTCTATTCTGAATGAGCTGTTGGCCACCCTCGAAGTAGCCTACTCGAACGCCAAAGGGCGTCATTGGATGGTATACGGCACGCCCTTCCGATCCCTGCACCTGCTGCTGGACGATACTGCGGCCACGCTCCGGAAAGGCGCCGACAAGATGGCCGAGACCATCCGCGTGCTGGATGGCATTCCGTTGCATACGATGACGCAGTTCGTGGATTCGTCTCAGATCGAGGAGGCGCTTACGATCCCCGATGCTCTGACCATCGCGCGCGAAATGCGGGACGACCTAAACGAAATCGTCGCAATGGTGCATGGAGGGGTTGATGCAAAAGTGTTCGACCCTACCACCGAGAACGACGTGCTGAATATCACGAGCGAGATTCGGCACTGGATTCTGTTTTTCGACGGAATCATATCCAACTGGACGCCCGCTATACCGAGAATACCTGAATTTTAACTTTATATAAAATGGACAACAAACTGAAAATCGGGTTGATAGCTGCTGCGGTAGCCGTGGTAGCCATCATTGTGTTCAACTTCCTGCCGGGCAGCATTCGAAGCGCCGGAACCATCGGATTCCTCGCGGGGGTAGTATCGGGATGGTTTTTACGCTCGTGGTACGGCACCATCGTCGACAAAGAGATCGACGCATAGGAGATGAACAGGCTAACGTCGGCCATCATCGGGGTAATCATAGCCATGATCGCACTTTATAGCCTGCGGTCATGGCTTTGTTCCACCCTATCGAAACCGGAGATCGAATGCCGCGTCGATACGGTGGTCATAAGGGAGTATGTAAGAGATACTGTCATTATAACAAATACGCATCAAATTTCGAGGATCGACACGGTGATGGTATATCTGCCCGGCGACACGGTTAAAGTGGCTGTAACGCTTCCTTTCGAGCTAAAGACATTCCAGACCGAAAATTATCGGGCCACGGTGTCCGGGTACAAACCTATGCTCGAAAGTATAGACTTGTTCGTGCCAACCAAGATCATAACGCAGACCCACCACACCACGACGATCATGCCGCCCACATGGGAAGGGGGGATAGTAGTGGCCGCGCAGGTTGCCCCCGGATGGAACAATCAGTTTATGGGCGCGCGCGTGCGATACAACAAGGGGCGGTTCAGCGTCGAGGGAACCGTCGGGTACAACCCCTTCGATGACGCCCCGTACGGAGAGGTGCGCGGAGGGTTTAATATTTGGAGGAAATGAAGCTGAGGGCGTCGAAAAAGCTGACAAAACCGAAGAACGAAAGATTCGAAGATCGGCCGAAGGTAACATGCAAGTCCTGCAAACACCTGTCAGCCCAGGAGAATATGCACCATATCTGCCCCAAGACGGGCATGATGACGCATATAAACACCGAAAAGATTTGCATATACCATGAACAGCAAAGTGTCAATACAGGTCAAGCCGCTGACGGTAAATAGGGCATACAAAGGGCGCCGATTCAAAACCAGCGAGCACGATGCCTTCCGCGCAGAATGCCTCTTAAAACTCCCGGACATAGAATTGCCGTCTCCTCCGTTCGAGGTGTGGTATGAGTTCGGATTCTCCAACACTCAGTGCGACTACGACAACGCGGTAAAACCGTTCCAGGATGCGCTGCAAGAAAGGTATCAATTCAACGACAAATTAATCTACAAAGCGCATATACGCAAGTACATAGTACCCAAGGGATGTGAGTTTATATCATTCAATATCAAATCATTAGCAGACACAACATGGGAACAACAAAACGAGTAGTATTCTCCTCGTCGCTCTTGAAAGAGTGCAAGGACATGGTAGCTTCATCGGTCATCGACCTGCTCGAATCCATAGCCGAGAAAAGCGACAACCCGAAGGTGACCATCACCTCCACGTGGCGCAACCCCTATCGGCAGGCGATGGCCATGTACAACAATCTGGTCGCCGGAAAGCGCATCCGCTACCGGGAACCCGGCAGAAAGGTGACCGCACTGTTCGACGACTGCCAGGATCAGGGCATGGACAAAGAGGAGACCATCGACGAGATGTCCAAACTTATCAGTCGGCTTAGTGAAAAGGGCGAACGGGTGTCCAAGCACTGTGTGAGCGCCGAGGAGTATCGCAAGGTGAATGTGCTGGACGTGAGTATGACTATGGAGAAACCCGTGGAGTTCTTGGTCGCAGCACTCGACGAGCCGCGCGTCATCAAAGTGATTTCGCCCGTATCTATTCCCGGCAAAAACCCCAAGTTTTCGTATGACCTGAGTGAGCCTGCGTTCCACCTCGAAATAAAAGCATAGTCATGAACAGTGCGTGCGTACTCTTCTTTGTGGCCGGGATTATTATGCTGGTGTTCGGGATCGCCGGGCGAGGAATAGACCCGCCAAACAAGAACAGACGCCAATAAGGCGTCTGTTCTTTTATACCTACTCAACTGGCCCCCCCGCGGAGCCTCCTGTGTTGAGTTTGGTGGTGTCGACAGCCTGATTCGCAATCTTGGGCGTCGTGACACACAGGTCTTGTAGCTTTTCGGTGGCGACGGAAGATGTTGCGAGTTTATCCGTCGTCACTGCGCCGTCCGCAATTTTATCCGAATTTACGCTATCGTCGGCGATCTTGTCGACCGTAACGGCCGCATTGGCGATTTTATCACCGGTGACAGCCCCGTCAGCGATGGCTGCGGCGCCTACGCATCCATCCGCAAGCTTCGACGCCACGATTGTATTTTTTTGAATGATGTCGCCGGTTACAGCGCCCAAGGCCAGTTGCGACGTACCTACGGCAAGAGGTTTAATCTTAGCCGAAGTCACGGCATTGTCGGCCAGCTTGGCTGTGGTGATCGACCCGTCAGGAATTTCAGGAGACCCCCCCCCCGCCGGAATAGAGACCCGATCCGATGCCCGGGAAATCATCGTCAGTAGGGGATTCATGCCCTTCGTTGAGGAATCGCAAAACGTCGGCGGGAGTGTAGGCCGACGGGTTATCGGAGATGACAACCTCGTTGATTTCGAAGTCGAGGTAGTCCGCAGTAAGCAGGGTGTTGCCACCTTCCGGAAGCGCTGGCTCGATGATGATTCGGCGCCCCATGTCTACCCGCGGGTTGGCCGGGCGGGCAATAAAGGTCGCGGGCATTTTTACTCCGTTCACAAAAATGTAGGGATAATCGGCTTCGGAGCCATTGATAACTACTTTCATATCACATTTTTTTTGTTTGACGTTATTACCCCGTCGGCCGGAGCCTGCGGGGCGTTTTCAATATCAATACCTACTTCATCCTTCATCTTCTTTCCCACGTATTTTTGAAGGGATCGGAATACCGGAGCGTCGGATATTTCCATGGCATTCTCCAAATACGACCACATTTCGATGCCGCATACCATGCCCGTGAAGAGCTTGGCCAGGTGCAAGTTCATGAAGTCGATGATTTGAGTGTCTATAAGGTGGCACATGCCGATCCCAACGACAATGCACGTAAGTTTGATGACCGTTTTCCACGCCTTGTCGCTGGAGAAATACCAGTCCTTATGCTGCCGAGCCGCCCTCTTGCGCCCGGCCAGTATACCCATCACGAAGTCTATCATGACGAATGTCAAGGCGCAGAGCACAAGCGGCGTCACGGGAGCGAACAACGACAGCAGGCTTCCCACCACAGCCATGATCCATTTCAATAAGGTGTTCATTATCCTATCCTCTTTGATAATTACCGTCGCTCGAAACCCAGTAAAATACGCGGCCGTCGTACACAAATATTTCGGCATACATACCCCTAACGGTGTTGGAAATGTTGATATTACCTGCCACTACCCCGGCGTTTGACAGTCTTATATCCACGACAGCATTCTCTGAAAAGGTGTGTTCTATGAATATTCGAACAGGTGTGCCGGGCAATTGTTGCACAGGCATGACGGCATTTACATGTGTGCCAATGTTGCCGATTCTGATGATATTTAATTTGTAATTAGATAGCATCGCATGGGGAAGCACGGTAGTCGGTTCCAGGTAAATTACTCCCGGAGCGGCCATTTTATCCGCCGGAATAGTACCTTTTTTTATTTTTTCCCCGGATATGGCGTCATCTGCGATCTTGGAGCCCGTAACTGATCCGTCCTTGATGGCGGGAGTAGTAACCGAAGCTACTTGTAGCTGGCGCGAGCCGACCGCTGCCGTCCCTATACAGGATTCGTCAACCGACGAGGGCACCATTTTCATGGACGCATCAATCGTGTAGTCGAGTATTTCCTCGTTCGTGATTGATTCCCCCGCAATCTGCGTCCCGGTGATCGTCGCATCGGCAATCTTCTCAGCAGTGATTGCTTTGTCAGCAATCTGCGTCCCGGTGATCGTCTTATTGTTGAGCTTTGAGCCGGGAATGGACTGGTCGGCCAGTTTACTCCCGGTGATCTGTCCATCCTGGATGTTGCCGTTCTTGATTGCCTCCACGCCGATCTGCAAGCTACCAACCGCCCCATCTGCGATCTTTGGCGTCGTCACTGCGCCATCGGCCAGCATAGCCGCTGTTACGGAACCGTCGGATAGCACGCCCACCTTCCATGCTGCGAGGTTGGCCGCCGTGGCCTGCCCTATGAGGGTGCCAATTCCCGATGCCGACGCATTGGCCGCAGCATTCACGACATAATCCTGATATGTGTATCGCGTCGCGCCATCTTCATACACGCGCTGTTCGTCCTGTATGGTGTTGGCATAAAGATACTGGCCTATTTTAGCGACATCGGCGGCCAGGTAGTAAGCCTGCCCTTGGTAGCAGATGATACCTTCGCCGATGTTCGTCCCGGTGTCGTTGTTCGCCGTGGCGAATCCCGCAACGATGGAGATGGGCGTTTTGGTGGATCGGAGGAGCGAGTTGATGGCGCTCCAGAGGTTTTGCAAATCCTGCATTTGCACGGGGTTGCCAGTGCCCGATACGACGTTGATATTTTTTATTCCTGCCATATTATTGAGTTTTTATAGTATACTTGATGTAAAAGGGGAAGAGCGTGTTGACGTCTGCGATAAACTGGTTGTATGTCTCTGAGTTGTTGTACAGGGCAACCGGGATCGCAATGATGGGCTGCTCCGTGATGGTGCCTCCCTGTCCAAGGTATACCTTCGGGGTGGGAGTGTCATACAGGTATACGGGAGGATTTGGCGAATCATACCACATAGATCGCCATATGCTCGCGCCGCTCGGGGTGATGGATATTCGCCCCCACTCCCCGTACCAGTACCGCAATACGCCTTCGATCTGCCCGTATGTAGGTGTGCACGCCGCCATCATGTACCACTTGGAGCGCACCATGTAGTAGTTGTACAGATAGTCGTGCAACACCATGAGCAACGACAGGCAGTAGCGGTATATTATCGTTGTCCAAAACGGCTGCTCCGTGTAGCTGTGGTCGCGCCGCACCGAGTAATTCGGCCGGAGCAACTGCAACACCAGCTTCGGGATGTCGATATATCGGAAGCGCATCATATAGCCTCGAAGATTGTGATGTTCTTGGTGAAATCGTACAGATTGGGGTCGAAGTTGAAATAACCCGGATTCAATACTATCTTGCCATCCTGCGGTGTTGTGATGTCGCCATCCTGCGAGACCTTGACCTCGGAGAAGTAGGCATCCTTGATGCCGTTCAACCCCGAGAGATAACTTTCTATGTCGTTGATATACAGAGTATTTGTCGTGCGTCGTTGCATCTGCAAGTCATGCAGCCCCACGTTGATGCTGTTCTTGATGGTATCGAGGTTGTACGACTTGTCGAAGCGGACATACAGCTTGTCGGCCGAAAGGACGGCCGGAGCATTGGATGCGGCCTGTATTTGCGCGCCGACGCCCCAAAAGTTGCGGTAGTAGGCGCTGAACGCATCGAGTTGATCCTGCGTGAGTGAGACCACGTTGTTGTTGGCATCGGCCGTCGCCACGTTGATGTAGTACAAACCCTCCTGATTAGACCCCATCGAAGCCTGCTTTATTATCTGCTTCGTGACATCTATGGTCGCATAGCCCAGCTCTTGCGTCGCTTCGTTCACCACGACTACCTGATCGCCATGCTGATAGGCGTATGCCTTCTCGACATACCATGCCTCACTCGTCACGCGCGCGATCTTTGCGGCTGCGGCTATCGTCTGTTCGCTGCGCAGGATTTCGAGCCGCACAATGTCAAGCACGGTGCCTACCACCTCCGCGATCTTGCGCAGGATGCCCGCGTTGCTGGTGTTCATCGCCGGGATCGTCCGTTGGATGTTACCCCATATGGTATTTATAAGTGACATATCGGTTATTGTTTAATTATTGAGGGGTAGTTGTAATAGTCGAGGTTTGTATTCGGCCACTCCGCGGGCGGCGCCGACAGGGGTTCCAGCACTCCGTTAACGGGCATCTGTTTGTGTGACGACCACCAATAGCCCGCCTTGGTGGGATCATCACTCCGAGGCTGGATGTTCTGTGGCAGATACTCCCGTGTGCAGGATGTCTTCATATCCGCATCTACCACGAACGACGCGGGATCGCCTCCGTTCCACAACATCAACGCCTGCGCGTCTGACAGGCATGAATTGAAGTTGCGGAAGTGGTATATTTCGCCCTTAAATATGATCGGAGATACTTTGCCGTATATGCCAAGGTCGAAGTAGCATTCCATAATGTTGCGCCCAATTTTGAACGCCCCCGAAATCTTGATCCCGTTTACATAGATGTAGCCGCTATCTTCCTGGATAGCATAGCGGAGCACCACATGATAAGTCGTGTTTGGTTCGCAGGGATATAACACTGAGTAATCGTTGCTTGAAAAATGCATCTCGGAGGCAATAATTGTGAGCCGTGGAAGCGCCACATTATCCGACATGCTGAATATGCACTGCTCACTTCTGATGTCGTCTCCGGTTTTGAAGTAGCACTCCAGCGTCCCGTCGTCGAACGACCGTGTGGATATGCGCTGTCCCTTGAAGGCGCCATTGGCGGTATAGACGCCCTTGAAGTCGTTAGTGGGTTTGTAGATCGGCTCGCGACCTATCTTGGGATTATCATTGACCACCAGGTCATAACCCCCGGCAGACTTGCGAAGGAACGGCGGAGTAGAGATGTCGGGAGGCATCTGCTTGGCGCTGTCGAGCCACATGGCGGGCTTCGAGCTGTCATCCTCAGAGGGTATTAGGTTCTGAGGTATGTACTCAGCTACACAGGACAGCTTCAAGGCCGGAGGCACAATATAGTCCTGAGGGCGCACTCCGTTTTGGAGTGCCTCCATTTCCTCCTTTGTGAGTGCGCGGTCGAACCAGCGGGCGCATATCACTTCCCCCATAAAATCAACCGCTGGCCTGTTATTGACGCCATATCCACCAAGATATAGATAAGAAGAATAATTAGCCCAATTTTTATTTTGGTAATTTAACGGCTCGTTGTTGATATATACATAGACCTTGGCTCCGTCGCTAATGAATACGACGCTGTATAAATAGTCCCAAAAAACAGGATGTATATACATATTCCCCCGATTGTTGTATAACACAAGATTGATGATGCCCTTTGAGGGGTTTATGATGTCGATGCGAGGGAAATTCGATGACCCCGACGTGTCAAGTATTATCCGAGACGCAGATTCAGGGTTGGGGATGTATTTGTACTTGGGAGGCGTGCGGAATAAACACTGCACGGTATAGGGGCTGTTGTAGAACGTGTCGCGCAAAAAGTTGTCGTACGTACTCTTCATCGCTCCCATAGCCTCGGGCGCAAGTGCCGATATGAGGGCGCGTCCTCCTTCAGCCGTAGCTTTGAAGAGACGCGAGATTTCCACCTCCACCTCTTCATTCACATCCATCGAGGAGTTGAAGGGAGGCCTCTGCAAGGTTTGTAGGTTGTATGTGTCGATCCCCTCGACGTCGAGAATCTGATTTGTCCTCAGCGCCGGAGTGTAGGATTCCATAAAGTTCTTGGCGGGAGGCTCCTGGTGGTACTGCATGGCCTTCCAGTCCGCGGGTGGGATGTTCGTGGGCGTGTTTTTCTCCAATATCGGGTCTATGCCCGCGAGAGAGCCGGACACGTTGAATGCCGCGTCCTGGATGGTGTCTCCCTGTTTTACTGTGTACGTCTTTGCCATGTCTACTCCTTGTATCGCGCATGTATGTCCGCGTTCACAACTCCCGAGGCTGTCTCCTTAAAGATATTCACGCGGGCAATGAGGGCTCCGTCGTCGTATATTTGCTTTTCAGCCGTGGCCTCAACCTTACCCCATGCCCACTTGGGCAGCAGGGGGTAGAAGTCCTCGAATCCGACCCCGAACTGAGGCTTCGTAAGACTTGCTGCCGACTTGGAAAATATCAGCGTGGCGTTCTGCTGGCTGCACAAAGACACCAACTCGACGTCCCCGTTGGATATAACTATGTCGTTGACCTGAAAGTCGAATTTTGCGTCTGTCATTGCGTTATCTTGGTATTTTCGTAGTCTCCTTTATTGAACTGAGAGGGGGCGGTCATAGGGGTGGCCGGAGGCGACGCACCTTGGGCGCCGTGAGTATGCGCATTGAATACTGTGCACATATTCCCTACCTGCGTCACTAAATTGTTGAGCGCCGTGGTGACGCCATCTACCAGCACAAGCCCCCCGTTCTCCCCGCCATCCATTTCAATTTTATCGGCGATGAAAGATATTTTATTTTTTTCAATCCGCCAAGAAGAGGTGCCGCGGATTATTTCCACGGCGTCCTTATCGAAAGAAATAGTGCTTTCTCCCTCCTCTTCGGTACCCGCGACGTTCGATACGACCATCTTGTCGATCTTCGTGGCTTTTATGAGCACCGGAACCTCGGAGTAACCCTCTATGAACCCCAGCACCACAAGAGAATTCACGGAGGGTATAATATAGAGGCTGTTGCCCCCGTTTGGAAAAATGTTTAGACTTATGTCGCTGAATATCCTATCATTATCCACAACAGCCTCTAAGGTTTTGGCATCCTCGTCTATAGCCGACACGGTGGCTATGACGAGCGACACCCTCTTCCCGTCATTCATCTTTGTTCCGAATTCCGCTCCCAAACGGGCGCATTCGTCGTCGAAAGTGCCGGATGTTTTCATAATATAAACATTTCGTTGGTTACTGTCAGGGTTTGGATGAACCCGTCGGAAGTGTCGCAGCTCAAATTCCTGCCTATCACGTAGTAGTTTCCCGTAAGCTCCGGGAGCATGGTGTCCGTGTACTCCACAAAGTCGAACATATTAACCTGCGGATAGAGCACGGTTTTTATAGTTCCCTTGTTGCGCGTTCCTTTCAGCCGAGCCATTATGTTCTTGGCCGTCTGTTCGGTCAGCGATACCGTATTGGCCGGGACAAAATATCGGTGCGCCTCGCCTTGGGAATCGCCGTATTCGTAGGTGTACTTTGTACCGTCGGCCATGAGGGCATTTACCACCACTTTGTAGTTCTCGAACAGCCCGTCGGTAGGCACTATGTCGCGGCCGATGACATTGGTGTTCGTGGCCAGTGTCACCGTGCGCTTGAATTTGTCCCTCACGCCAATACCGAAATACACCTTCCCCTGGGTGTTCACAGTGCCGTACAGCGTAAACATATTCATGAGCTTCGACAGGGCCTCGAACGGCGATATGAGCTTGAAGGTCTGCAAAGCGAACTCCACATCCGCACTATCCGATGAATCGAACGACAGAGCCGGAAAGTCCGCCGGGTTGTCGAACCCCTGTGCCTTGCGGTAGTCCTCGAATGCCTTGTTAGAGATGGGGCATAGATAGTCCACCATGTCCTTTAGCTTCGTGCGCGACACCCAGTCCCGATTTATAGTGCCGAACCGCAGGATGAAAGAGTAGTCCTCGCATACGATCTTCGACGGGAATCCCCCGATGACCTGCCGGATGAAGCCGCTGAAAATGCGCAGCCTCTCGAACTGCTGCCCCAACTGAGCATTGTTGTAGAACCAGCCGTCGATGTCTATGCGGGCGCCGGGCTTGATGTTTATGCCCTCCAAGGCCGCCCTTATGCGCTGTGCCGGAGGCAATCCCTGCCGGAACCCGATGGCATACACCGGGAGGGTCATGGTGCAGCTTCCCGAGAGGGAATCCCGCTCCTCGGTAATGTCTACTGAGGCGAATCGGCCGATGCTCTTCCCCTCGATAAACACCTCGTTTCCTACTCTGAACAAATTACCTTTCATCACCTACCGCCCCCCCCGCGGGATTGGTCGTATTTACCGTCTCCTGCGTAAATACGATGGCATTTTCATCCATGTTTATTTGGTGGAGCGTCATGCTGACGTCCACGATGGTAGACCCCGGATTGGGGGTATATTTGAACCTCTTCATGTACACCCACTCCAGTCCGAGGTCGTTGTTGAGGACTTTGTTCTCGATCTTGAAAACATCCTGCCCCTGCCACAAACTCCGAAGAGCCACGCCGAGGTCGGCGATAGCCATGGCCGCGGGATCGGTGTTGTCGAGCCCCTGGTCGGCATATGCCTCATAGGACAAGGCGTCGAGCATGGAAAGGTTCGAGGCCGAGGCGTCCGTGTCGACGCGAGACAAGTTGCGTTCAATGCGCAGACGCACCGTTACGACCATCGGTTTGTAGTTGAGAACCTGGAGGATTTCTGCCCCGTCGACGAGCTGGGAGGTAGAATCGTTCTTTTCCCCTTCCACTTCGTAGGTGAGGTTGATAGGGAGGAAATAATCCCCGCAGCGAAATACATATTCTCGCTGTATATCCTGGCGATCTACCGATTGTATGGCCGTTTTGTAGTCGCCGGACTGCTTTAGGGCGTCCGCCATCCCGGTATACTGAGGATCGGAGGTCTTGGCCTTGCCGCGGAACTGAACGATCTGACGCCAGAATCCTACCTCCGCCAGGGTTATTTTCAACCCCGCCTGATATGCTTTTTCTACGGCGCTTATGCCATCCGTCACGGCCTTGTACGCCGGGATTTGTCCCAAGGACGGGAGGTCGCTCGGAGTGTCGTTGGGGGTTGTGTTTGCGGTATATTGATCTTTAGCCATTGAGCGTGCGTGTTGAGTTGTTGAAGGCTATTTGCAGTCCTCGAATTGTCACCTCTTCGATCTGTTTGGATATGGTCTGCATGATGCTTTCAGGCGTGGCATTGGTGTTTATTTGGGTCGGCATCTGCACAATTGGTGCATTGAAGTTGATAATGAGCGACTTCGATCCCTTTGTCAAATCTTCTATCTTCTTGGTGTCCTTCCCGCTGGCGCCGCCGCCTTCGCCGTAAATCTTCGTCACCCGGTTGAAGTTCTCGTTTACCTCCCGGTCGTTGAGCGCAGGATTGGTACGGAAGGTTACAGGCTGAATGGATGCTTCTCCTTTGGTTACAGTGGTAACGTCTCTCGAATTACCTGTTTTTAGGAAATTAAAGAGGCTAAATCCATTGTTTGCTTCGTATGGGGTGTAATTATACTTTAGCACCCCGGTAGCGTACTGAGGCTGCCCGTTTTCGGCAGGAAGATGCCCCGGATACTCTTCCAGTCCTTCCCGCACCTTGGGCGTAAAGGTGGTGGTGAAGTTTTTAAGCAGGATGTCGCGCGCGTCTTTCAGATTAGCGGCGCGGTTCTCCTCGGTGCCTTCGTTCAAACCCCACGCCTTGCGGGCAGCCGGAGTAGAAAGGTATTCCTCGACATACCTCTTTCCCAGCTCCTCGGACAGATATGTCGCGGCTTTGCGTCTCTCCGTGTATTCCGACTGCTTGGCCGATTTCTCGTACCTCAAGTCCCAGCGGCTCTTGTCGCCCCAGCTCCACGGATTGAAGAGACCGATGAAGTCGGAGAGATTGAGAATCCAGTCCGACAGGGTGGTAAGTGCGCTTACGACATCCTCGACGCCATCTATGAATTCATCGAAGATATGGTTGAGCATATTGGGATCGAACGAGTTGTACCATACGTCCAGGCGCGCTGATATGCGGTCGAACATATTCTCTCCAGCCCGGCCGACGCTCTCCCATAGTTTGTCCATCCCCGCGAGGTTGATCCAAAAATTCTCCTTGGCGAGGGCGATCTGTCCGCGCGCCGCGGCGGCCGACGGGGGTTGGAGCTCCGTATCGAGCCTGTGCAGGGCGCGCAGCATGTTGGCGCGATCCTGGAGATAGTTGTAGGGGCTCGTCCCTGTCACGCCGCGCCTCTGCATGGCCTCGTTGGCGTATCTGTTGAGGATGGGGGCGGCGTGGATCAACTCTCGCACGTCTCGCATGTTGGGTTTTTCGGCAGCCAACAACTGCTGCATGTTCAGACCCACGATGTCATAGGGTCGGCCACCGATCTGGGCGACTTTACCCACCTGCCGCGCGATCTGCGTGGCTATGGCCGTGCCGATCTGAGTGCCTCCGATTTCGAAGCCCGACACGGTGTTTATCATGGAGAGCATGCCTGCGCGAGAATAGCCGTATTCGGCCGCCATGCGCGTGGCATCAGACAGCGCCGAGGTGTAGCCCGATCCCAACCCCCTGCGTGCCATATCCATCTGCATGCGGTTGGATATGGCGTCCGTCATGGACGAGCTGTTCAAGGTTTTGGACAGCACGGCATACAGCCCTCCGCCGATGAGCTTAGGAAGAGCGTACGCCGCGGCTCCACTACCGAGAACGCCCGCACCCATCAGGAGTGCGGGGTTGCTCTTTATCACTGCGGCGGCGGAATCGAACACCGCCCCGACCAAGTTCCCGGCGTTTCGCATCCACCCGCTCGGAGTGAAGGAATTGCGCACGAACTGTTCGCGGAAGCGCCGGATGGAACCGAACGCCCGGTTGGCATCGGACATGAAATCCTCGTGCGTATGTCGGTTGCCGAATCGGCGCGACACGTCATACATGGAGGACATGCGCTCGTGCCATCCGTGCCGCAGGTTCGGATAGTTGGCCACACCACCTCCGCCTCCGCCTCCGCCTCGGCCATTCCGGGACATGCGGTTGGTCTTGCGCTCCAGTTGGTCACTCAGTGCGTTGGCACGAGTAAGACGTTCGATGACGTCTCCCCCAAGGTTGAGGCGTATGGTGTATGTTGCCATTATTTTTTAGATTTAAAGGGCGCCATGTCTATGATGTCGACAAGGTGAAGCGCAAGTGTATATAACTTGTCTATATCATTGATGCTTAGCCTTTTCTCCATGTCAGAGTAAGGCTCATGGAAGTATCTGGAGACGACGGCCTTCTTGATAAGCAGAGGGTCGTCCTTCGCATACTCCTCTATTTTTTGCCGGATGGATTCTTCGGGAGCGCCTTCAAGAACTCCCAAGTCCCGAAAAAACGGCGGAAGTCCTCGCTGACAGGTTCCGACTGAAAGATTTCCACGCAGGCGAGAGCGTCGCCGAGCAAATCTTCGCGCACCTTGTCGTCGACGCAGCAGGCTTTGATGAAGTCCATGGCCAGGCCAATAACTCCCTTCTGCTCCGATTCCTCGCGCGACAGGATCGACATGGATAGCTTCGAGTGCTCGATGTTGCGGCGCTGTAAACGCCAAAAGGCGATATTTTGGTTCTTTTTCTCCTCCTCGATCATATGACCTTCTTTGTTGAAGGAGGGGACGAAATACGAGGCCGTGACGGTGTATTGGAGGTCAAGGCGCTCTGTTTCTTGTATTTGCGACATAATTTTTGGGTTTTAAAGACGGGCGGGTCTTGGGGTGCCCGCCCGTCCTGGTTTACACAATAGTTTGGATGGGTGCGACCGAGCGCTGTACGGCACGGGCACGGATGTTGATGGACGAAAGCGTCTCCGCGTCGTTTCGGTTAGTGTCCGAGCTCGACTGTTCGCACTTGCACCCTAACAGGGATTCCGAGACGGTCTTTGGCGTCGCGCTGTTGCGCAGCGACATGGTTTTCGTCAGCGTGAAGGGCGGCAGTTGGAGCATGGACGCATAGGGCGTCTGCCCGGCGGGAAGAGCGCCGTTGATCGCATCGAGGATGGTGTGCTGCTCCCCGGTCTGGTGCGACAGAGTGGCCGCATACTGAGCGTTGAGCTGCACCAGGTCGATAGGGTCTGTTTCCCCGATAGCGAATATGTCCTGCACTGTCTGCGAGTACTGCAAGTTGAGCGAGGTACCCGTGCCGATCTTGATTGCTGGAAGCCCCTCGAAAGTAAGGTAGATTTGGACGTCCTTCGAGGGCACTACATAAGGATTAGGCATGGCGTTTAGTTTAACGTAGTTACAAAGAAAGTTTCGATATATGCCTCGCGGAGCGGGCTAGGGGGAAGTACCTCCACGGTAACCTGGATAGCCTTGGACATATTGTAGTTGCCGTCTTTGGCGGCGAAATCTACATTGATGGCCTGTGCTTCTCCGCGGTTGATACGGGGTGTCAGTTCTGTTTCGTCGAGCTGAGCCAGCGTTCCGGACTTGAATCCCGCGTCGATCGCTCCGGTGGAGGCATCCGTCGGGATGTTCTCCTGGAGCAACTTGACAAAGAATCTCTCCACGCTGTCACACACGGCATTGCCCACGCGGACAAACGAAATTTCCGAAAGAGCCATCTCCGGATCGTTGCATGTGGCGCCGTCGTTGTAGTATACGCCTGCCAGTTGCGGACGCACGCGGGTGAAGAGGTATTGGTTCTTACCCAGGAGGTTGCACTTCGCAGGCACAAGCTTCGATACCGGAGTGTTGATATCTTGCGGGTTGGTGCTGGCCGTGACATCCACAAAATAGTCGATGTCGCCTGCTGCCCCGGCAGTGGTCACGGCACCGGGAGACGTCGCCAGCGACAGGCTCGACAGCATTCCGAGAGTTCGGCCTACGGATGCCGACATGCCGGGCGTCGAAGTTGTAACCTGATAGGCCACGCGGGGTGCCTTGAGCGCTGCGAGATTCTCCAGCTTACTCAGGTCGGTGGTGAGGATGGTCTTGCCTGTCGGAACGCAAACAACGCCGTCGAAGATGCCGACCATGCGGATCGACTGCTGGAACAGGTTGTTGAGTACGGTTTGCAGGTTGCCAATGAGGGTCTTGTGGGTAGCCGGGAGTTGCCCCTCGGTCGTCCCTGCGAAATCCTGGAACGTGGGAAGCGGCGATGCGAAGGAGATCATGCGCGGACGCAGGTCGAAGTTCGACGCCGTGGTACCGCTGATGATGGATTCCAGCTTGGCCGAAATAAATGTCTTGTATTCGGCCTGAGCATATCCCACGACCCACACGCGAGAGCCGCTACCGGCCTTGGCGTAATACTCCTCTACCTGGAACAGGAGCATGGCTCCGGTTGCCGAGGTCACACCCATCGCCGTAAGGTCGGCAACGGAGGTAATGAGGTAGGCGGTATCGAGCGCGAAGGCCGCACCTCCGGTTCCCGAGGAGGCCATTACCGGGGCGACGATCATGCCAATACCATCGCTGGGCGTGGTGTTGCCCAGCCTGGTGTCGCCTAAAGTTGTATAAATATCTACTACTGCCATATTTGCGTAGGTTTTGTTATTTTGCGAGTTCTGCACCGACTGCGGCCTTCTGCTCGTCGGAAAGGGCGTTGTACGCCTCCAGGGTCTTGGAGTACCCGGCGCTGTGGTGCAGCTTCGGGTTCACGGTTGCCCGGATGGCATCCCGAACCTTGGCATACTCCACGCCTTCGATCAGCGCCTCTGTTGCGGCTTCCTCCTCCTGTTTCTCAGGAGCGGGGGTCTTGCCTTCGAGCAGGGCTTCTGCCTCGGCATCGGACATGACGGGCTTGTTGCGTTCCTTCTCGGCCTCTGCCAGGGAGTTCTTGGCTGCCTGACGGCGTGCCCGGAACTGGTTCTCGAGCATCTCCTCGAACTCCGCGGTGTCCTTGGGCGGATTGGATTTGTCGACGCGGGCATAGCGGAGCTCCTGGACGAGTTCTCCGTTCAGGTGTGCCAGCTTCTCGCGGGACTGGCAGCGTGTCTGCGCCTGCGATTCGTTGACGTAGATGTTGCCGTCCTCAGTGACGTACAGGGTGCCGTAGATTTGGAGCTGCTTTACGAGCTCGATGAAAAACTTGCGGGTGAATGTTGCGATCTGAATCATAATTTAAAGGGGGAATTAAATTGTTGATATTGATTTTTTTTTGGAATACCAGCCCGACAACATGCCGGGCTGGTTTTTCCTGTGTGTGTTGAGTTACGCTCCGGTGGATACCGTCGGGCGATACAGAACGATGCCTGCCGCGCTGCTTCGGAGAGTTCCGGCACCCGTCGAAATATCCATCGACACTTTCCAACCGTAGTTGTTCGGATCGGACACCATATGGATGTTCGTGTTGCCGATTGCCACAACGACCTCCTCGGGGATAAAGCCGAGGCCGATGTCGTAAACCGTCGCGGCCAGCACGGGTTTCACATGACTGGCGTCGATAGCTCCGGTTTCGAAGGTAACGGGCTTGTCGAAATAAGTCTCCGCATCCACGACCGTAGACGACGCAGTGTTGTATGCAGCGATGACCGAGCGCGCCATGACGTCGAATCCCGAGTAAGTGAAGCCTTCGGGACGGGCGTTCGACAACTGCTGCGTCAGAATGCTCTGAACCTTGTCGGTCTGCACCAGCGACGTGTAGTAGGGCTCTGCGAACACAGCCACACCGTTCCCGCGGCGGAAGTTGAGGTTGCGGGCGATGAAGCGGCCCTGTGCGGCGAGCAGGTCATTGAGGGTCATGCCGAGCAGCTTGCCAGCGGCGGCCGAGTTGATCGGGAAGCGATTTGCCGAATCGAATTCGGCGCCGGACATTGTAAGGTGATTAGCTGCGGGAACTGCCTCGGCGATGGTCTGAAGCCAGTAGTTGTGGATGCACATGGACATTTTGGCCATGGCATCCAGCTGACCCGTTGCGCGGTCGTTGTAGGCCAGGACGTCGGAGTTCGCGGGCTGCCATACAATAGGCTGCATGGAGAACACTTTGCGCTCCAGTCCCCGCGGCAGGTCGTCGTAGAGGTAGTTGGGCGCATTCAGCGGCGCGCGATCTCCGAAATAGATGTCCGGGTTGACGGCGCTCTCCACCCAGATGATGCCTTCCTTGTCGCGCACCGACAGGCGGCGTACACGGTCAGCCCACGTGTTAGGCGGAAAGAGCTGGCGAACGAACAGCGAGAGCCACGAAATCTTTGCCAGGTCGGCATTCCGCACGAACTGACCCGACTTTTCGCCCGAGGCGAGACCCTGGATGGTATCGACGACACTCTCACGGCGTCCGTCGTTGACCTGGAAGGTCATGTTCTGCACGGTGGCCATGAAATAGGGGTCACAGAGCATGGATGCGGACAACTCCTGAATTGATTCTCGAACGTCGGCGTCCTGTGCGGCCGACAAGCTCACCTCGGCAACGCCGTCGGCAGTGCCCGAGGAGGCGGACAGACCCATGATTGCCTGAATCTTCGGCAGATTTTCAGGGTCGTCGATGTACTTGAAAAAGGGTTTTACCATTGTTTTGGTTTTTGTGATTGTTTTGTCGTTGAATACTCGCGCATCCTCCGCAGCGGAGAGCGCCGTGGGTTTGGCTGCCTCGGCTTTGGTTTCCTTGGCGTCGTCTGTGGTTGCGTCTGTGGTTGCAGCAAGGGCCTCGGTGGCGGGCTCTGCGGCCAGGGCGCTCGCCCTCTCTTCGCGGGCCTCTCGGCGGTCTTTGTCGGCCTCCTTCTTGTCCTTTTCGGCCATCTTGTCGTCGCGCTCGGCGTCCTTTTCGCGCCGTTTTGCTTCGGCATCATCGCCCTTTTCGCGTTCATAGCGCGCAGCGCGGCGATCCTCGCGGGCATCACGCTGATCCTGCCCGGCATCCGCGTCGTCCTGGTTGGCGTCGCGGTCTATTTCATCCGCACGGCGAAGCCTCTTTCGGGATGCCAGTCCGATAAGTTCCAGGAATTTAGACATGGCGCTCAGCGACACGCGGTCGTCGAAAGCCTGCTCCGTCCCGGTTTCGGGGACTTTTTTCTCTTCCTCGTTTTTCATCTTGTTCTCAAATTGGTTTATGATGTCTGTTTGGTATGCCGACAGGCTCTCGATCTGTTCGATCTCTATGCTGTCCGGCACGAATGATACTGCCGACAACCCAACGTTATCCTCTCCCCGTATCGCCACTGCATCGGGATTGGACGGTATGTTGACAAGGGAAATCTCCCACACCTCGAAAAATGTAGTGTATTTCCTGCCATTGCGCTCGACGATCCGCGCCCTACCGAATATAGACACTCCGTTGAGTATTCCGGCTTCGTAATCTCTTTTTGCGGCCTGTGCGAGTTCGGAGGAGCCAAACACCAGCTTTCCGATCCACCTGCCTTTTTCCAAATGAATATCTTCGACGCGCCCGATGGGCTGGCCGAAATGTTCTCCCGTATCTTTGTTGCGCAGCAGGATAGGGTTTTTGAGGTACCTGCTCCAGTCGATAGTGGAGTTGAGCACCACGAAACCCTTGCTGTTGAGCGCCTCGTTCGAGAGTATTTGATATGTCGCTTTTGTCATGTCCGGTTTATGAATTAGTGTTTCTGACGGTATCGCACAGGCACTTCATCTCTATCGCATCACACAGGAACGAATCCTGTTCACAGGTGCTGTTGTCGATGAAGTTGGCCACGTATATGAGCCGCGTGTTATGCACGGGGAGCTCTGCCATCTCGCGCTTCATAGCCAGCGTTTGATAGGTCTCGGTTTCCTTGTAAAGGAGCGTAAAGCCGTATTTCTGCCTCAGCTCGGTAAAAAAGTCCAGCGGCACCCATTCGCCCGCAGAATTCTTTATCACCCCCCGCGAACACGCGGCCATATAGAGCATGACCTTGTATGCCAGGTTCATCTGATCGTACTGATGGCCATCGTCTGGCGACGCGGCCTGGTTTTCGAACGGAGTTATCACCGACAACTGCACGATGTACTGATTGTAGATCATGCCTCCGATGAACTCCCCGGTGTCACGCTCGGTTCCCTTCACGCTTACGGCTATGGCCGGGAGATCGGTGTTCACCGTCCCCTCTCCGTTGTCGTTTGCGAGAACTATACTGACATTATTTTCGTCCACGAGCTCCGAAGCCCGCAGTGCCGTAACTATTGCTTTGCAAATTTCACCGCTCATAATTTCAGTATAGGACGTTACGAATGTAGTGCAAAGGAAAATATTTCGCAAATAAAATTTTTTCTACACCAGTTTTGCGATCTCTCGGGAGTATAGCCGGAGCGTATTGAGCTCGGTTCTTTGGCCAACGCCCATAAAAGGTCGGGCGACGGGATTGGTTCCGAGCCGCACGGGCGTCGAGGACGAGGGTCGCGTGCGGAAAGAGTTGCCTCCGGTGCGGGTGCCTTTCCCCGTGTTTTGAAGTTCCGCATAGGGCGCCGCGGCGCGCAGCCCGGCAAAACCTCTCCCATAGAAGGGTGTGATGCTCCGGGCGAGACGGCCTCTGTGGCGCAGCTTCGGATAGCGGAGGTATGATTCGAGGTTTTCGAATCTCTTTGATTTCAGGTTCTTTCCCCATCTGTCCGCCCATTTCCGGGGCGTGCCGTCGTTGCCATACTCCTCGCGCTCGAAGTTGAGGCGCGTTTCCCCGGCCATGCTTTCGGCCACCTTGGCCGGAATTTGGGTTTTGATGTTGTAGATGGCGGCACTAATCTTTCTCCTCAGGTCTGCTATCGTTGCCATTGTCGTTTGTTTTCTTGGAGGGCGTGAGTGCCGACTTTATTTTCGCCATGATGGATTTGGCCTGCAATTTAACCTCCGTCCAGTTGTTATTGCGCACGGCAGTGTTTATGTCGGAGGGCTCCATGCCTACCTTACGCATGACCTCAGGGCTGTATGCCATGCCCTGCGAAGCCAGCACGCGGCCTATGCGCTCGAACTTATCCACGCTGATGGTGGTATCGGGCACCTCCCTGAGCTTTACGCCCGACATATCTATGCCGAGCAGGCGGCCGATCTTCTGGATGGCGCCTTCGTAGTTGATAAAGTTCGCAAAGTCGCGCTTGTCGGCGTTGCACAGTGCCTCGTAGAGGGACATATGTATCTGCGCGAGCTGCTCGGAGTTGGTGTTTTTCTCCGTGGCGCCGAGCAGAGTGCCTCCCGTCACCTCCTGCATGATCTCTGCGCGGTAGCTGTCTATGTACTCCTTGAACACGCGGAAGGCATCGGGGTACATTTGGGTTTGGAGGGGCTTGACCTCCACCTGGTAGACGTTCTCCTTATTGTCGAGGTTCTGCTTGAAGGGCAGCACGGGGGTGTCGAGCGGGTCGAGGTTGTTGGCGATATTCTCGGCCAGCGCTTGTGCCTGCGCGTTCCCGTCGATGAAGCCCACGGTGGTGCGGGGATATGAGTATGTAGCGCTCGTCACCGACCAGTTGTTGTATGCCTCCACAATGCCGATCATAGCGCGGGAAATCTGCTGCATCATTCCCATCTTGAAATCCTGGTCGGTGTCGGGCTGCATGTAGAACATATTGTCGTAATCGTCGACGTTGGCCACGGATTCTATGGCGTAGGTCTGCGACCGGATCGCCCTGTTCACCATGTCTATGTTTCGCAGCGGGTAGCTGGTGATGGTGTCTTTCTCGACGTCGATGCCGACAATACGCACGCCGTAGAATTTCGAGAGCACGAATTCGCGCTTCATCTTATTGAACCACCGGGTGCGGGTTATCATCTCTGTGAGGTTCTCGTCGATCTCGCCGTCGCGGTAGAACGCGAACACGGCATTCTCGATGGGGTTCAGGCGCTTGTTCATCTGGCTCACCAGGAACGGCGATGACTGAATGCACCACGAATACAGGGTGTCCACCATCGTAAGGTCGGAGTAGTTCACCGCGTTGTCGATGGCATTTCGCCACCAGCTCGGAGTGAACTCGACGAAGTACTGGTTGGGAATGTACCTCGACTTTACATTCGGCGCCCCAATAGGGCGGAAGGGGTTGTAAGGCTGCTGCCTCGGGGTATGAAATTGTGCCATTTATCCGCGCATTTTGTTTTTCGATCCGTTTACTACCGTACCCCACGCATTCGGGGTCTCCTTTATCGGGGCATCATGCAGCGTCGTAGCCCCGTTTTTCATCTCTGTGACCTTCTTTACGACCATCTCGTAGTTGTCGCGCAGGGTCTCGGAGTGCCGTGCCGATGGGCTCGTGATATTGTAGGCCGTCAGGACGGTTAATATCCACCGCATGATCTTCGCCGTGCCGTCGTTGGTGTCTCCGGCCAGTATCGAGGCTATGTCGTAAAGCTCCCCGATCTGACTGTACACGTACCCCAGGGCGCTGTTGTAGGAAATCTCCACACAGTCGGGGTACATTTTCTTGAACTGATCGAGCTGCTGGGGCGAGATCCACTGATAGAGCTCCTCCTCGGGGAAGTACATTTTACCGGGTTCCGCGGCCACGATAACCTGCTCCCCGTATTCTATGAGTGAGGCGTACTCTGCGGCCGACTGGAGGGATTCAGCCTCCGAAATACACATCACCGGAGTATTGGAATACGACCTTACTGCTCCGGTTTTGGGGTCTGTGAAGGTCTTTTTAGCTGTCGTTATGCTATTGGCCACAAAATCTCCTTGGAGAGCGAAATAGTGGATGTATAAATTTTTATCCTCAACGATGGGATCTGTATACACATCTCGTTCTATGGATAAACTGAACGGCGATCCGGGATGCAGTCCGGAAAGATGAATAGGAATTTGCAATGTAGGCAGCGTATCTCCGGTCATCTTGTAAGCTAACCCTGAGTAACGCTCGACCCAGGCCTCAGTATCCGAACGTCTATAATTTACTTTAAACGGCAGGGGGGTGTCGCCTTTTACAGACACGGAGAGCGTAAAAAGCAGAGACATTGTTTCCGAGCAACTAAGGCCAGTGATAATAAAAAGCGCCTTTTTCAAATTTATCATATACTTGCCGGGAGTAGAAGGCTCTTTTTCCACGTCGAATAACAACGTCACACCGTTGAAATTATTATAACTGAGCGACGGGACGTCCTTGGGCCCCGTAAAATAGGGCTGAAATTGTTTAAAAGACACCACGTCGGGGAAATCGTCCGGGATGTTTTCTGAATATAACCATTCGACGAATTGATCGTCGAAACGAGTTTGAACTAAGGCGTTGGTGCTTAGAAACTCCCATCCCATATTTTTCAGCTCCTCGATGGTATAAATTTTCACATTCTCGGTCATGATATAAAACGTTTTGGTTTTTTTACTATGATGCCGGAGCTTTTGTACGCGGAGCCCACGGTTCCGCCCGCGCGGTTCATGAGCGATACGCCCTTGGCCGCCGCATCGGGTATGTCGTCCTTGCGGTTGGGATCGACCTTGCGCGAAAAGAACAGGAACTGATTCACGGCTTCCTCGCCGCGGTTGGTATCTTTGAGCTTGGCGTTGAATACGAACCTGTCGGACGTGAAGAGGGGATCGAGGATGGATTCGATGACCGTAAACTTGTCGCCCATGTTCCGGGTGTCCCATTCCAGGGGGCAAATCCACCCCGTGTCGGCCTGGAACTGGTCGAATGTGGTCTTGAAGTCCAAGGGGATCTGCTTCTTTTCCATCACGATGCGCGTTATGAGGCGATTGGGGCTTTCGAGGTACAACTGACGAATATTTTTCATCATCTCCAGGGAGGTGCCCTGCACGGCCAGCACGTCGATGAGCCATATTCGGCCGCGGGCTTTGCCCATGAGCAGCGACGCCTTGAAGTCGCTCTTGCGGCTGTCCTTGGCCGACGGGTCGGTGTAGATAATGAGGTCTATCCACTCCTCGGGCGTCGGGAAGCGCAGGTCGGGGTTCACGTCGCTCCAGCATATTTTTTTGAAAATCTCCCCTTCGCTCTCGTCGAAGTAGTCGCCCTCCAGGAAGCGCTTGCGCATGAGCGTGGACATGGCCTCCAGGGTCTCGCGGTAGTCGTCGGCGACATTCTCCATGTTGTCGTTAAGTGAGAACTTCACGACCAGGAACTTCGACGTCTGCTCCGGGGGGATCGCCAGTCCCTCGCGGGTCTCGTGCTTGAAAAACCTGACGTATGTCCATCCGGTTTTTCGCGTGGGGTTGAGGGCGAACAGAAGCTTGTTGCGCACAGGTAGTTTTTGTGCCAGTCGTGAGCGGAGGGTGTCTACCGCCCTCTCCTCGACCTCCGACACCTCGTCGATGAAGATATGACCCCATTCCGACGATAGAATCTTATCGAACTGACTCTCGTCGTTGGCCGACCCGCGTATGGAGCCGAATTTTATGTAGGCGCCGTTGTAGAACATGAGGTAGTTGTCTTTGCCGTTATACTTTGCGAACGGTGTCCCGTCCTTCATGGTTATCTCCTGCCACTTGGCGTAACCGTTGTGCTTGGCTATCGCGTTGAGCACCGCGGGGAGGGTCTGCTGGAGCATTCCGGTTTGCAGCGACGTGAAGAGGTTGCGGAGCACGAGGCAGTTGGCTTTGTGCGCCACGCACTGCACGATGAGCCAGTACAGAATGACGAAAGTCTTTCCCGAGCGCGAGGCGCCGTAAAAGAGCACTTCCTTCCACTGGCCGTCGTTGAGGCGGTTCCACATGATCCTCTGCTTGCGCGTGAGGTGTATGTTCATGTCGAGGCATCCGGCCTTTCTACTCTTGGCTATCATCATCTTCATCGAGGTGCATGCGTATGTCGATCTCCGATATGCGGTTCTCGTCCACGTCCGATCCGGAGGATTCCAGTACGGACATGGTGGCCTTTATGAGGTTCATGGACTTGGTGAGGCCGTCGATCTTCGACTTGGCGATCTCGATCTTCGCCTTCGATGCGGAGGTGCCAATGATGTATATCTGCTCGCGCATTATGTCGTAGACGCCCATCATTTTCAGTTGCTTCTCCACCTGCTCCGATATAGGCCACTCCCACTCCGCGGGCGTCGCATCAGGCATCTGCGGCACTGCTGTCGCGGTCTTTAAAAAGTCTATTGCGGATTTCCTGTCGTCCATGGAGCTCGGTTTTTACGCCCAAATATAAGAATTTACCACGAAGGGCATGAATTATGGAAAAAATTAATAAAAAAAACCTCCGCCCCTGGAGCGGGAACGGAGGAAAAAATAAGCCAGAGTGAGGTGTTTATTTACATTCAGGAATGCCACAGAAGCATTCCGGGAACAAATATAGGGAATTAGTTTTTCAATTCCAAGCGGGTGCGCATATTTTTTCCCTTGCGCATAGATTCGAGCTTCACGGCGGCCGATTTGGAGGGGCGCCGATAGGGCTTGAAGCGCCGGATCATGTCGATGCCGTTCTCGGAGAACAGCTCGGAGGCCACGTAGATGATCGTTCCGTAGCGCAGTCTGAGTTTGAGTTTTCGGTCGGCCTCGCGCCGCAGGGCGCGGTATTCTTCCTGCGTCATGCCTTCCGGCCGACGAGTTATGACGGTTTCGGATCCCGTAGCCACGGAATAGGTTCTACTTTTCATCTTCGGCGGGTTTTTTTTCGGTTTCTTTCGTTTGGACTTCGTCCAGGAACCCGAGCGGCAGGGGGATGTTCATGTCGTCGGGGACGTTGAGGATCATGCGATACTGCGCCATAGACACGAAGCGGCAGCAGTTGTCGTAACTCATGCCGTCGGAAGACAGCCACATGCCGTCCGTGTATTTCGTGAATACGGCGATGACGGCCTCGGCGTGCGAGGAGTTCCAGAATATCGCGAACTTGTTTTCGACGGGGACGAGCGAGGAATCGTCGTTTTTGAACCACTCCAGGAACTCGTCGAAGGAGTAGGTGAGGCCATAGGAGCAGAGGCGGATGGCACCGAGGTCGATGTCGTACGCTTTCAGGAACCCCGAAATGTGCGCGGCCGTAGATCGGTCAATTCCGTGCGTCTCCAGCCACGCTTTAATCTCGGCCGTCGTTTTTGTCCCGACCTTCTTGTTCCGGCCGAAAAGAGCCGTCAGTGCGGGACGGCGAAGCAGTTTTTTCATAATCTTTGTTGTTTTTGTTGAAGATATCGTACCTTTTTTTCAGGTCGTAATAGTAGTGCCGTACCGTGTATACGGCAACATTGAATGTTTCGGCCGCCGCCTCGAACGCCTCCTGCCGCGGCCCCGAATGCGTCCTGCACCAGTTGTCTACGTAGCAGCATATCACGGCACACTGCGCCGCCGTCTCGTTCAGAAGCCCCGCATCCAGCATGAGCTTCACCCCGTCGTCGTATTTTTCGCCGAAATTCGCCGTCACGTAGAGGCGAAGATAATATCCGAACATCTCGGTCATAACCTCAGAATTTAAGCTCCTGTCCCGTAAAGGGTCTGTTTTCCCTCGGCCTCACCCACCCGCGAACCATGTCCAGCGCGTCGACTACCTCCTTGCTCTCCTCGGCCGACATGATGGCATGAGCCGCTTCGCCCTCGCCCGAGTAGAGAGAAACGTGCATAACCCCGTTCTTCGACTTCACCTCGAACTGGAAAGTAACCCCCTCGATAGTGATTGATTTACTTACGCCCATGACAAAGCACGTTTTTTGTTTTACCGGGAATATCCGAGCTGCGCTCGTCCCAGCCGATAGCTATGTTCAGAGCATCCCGGAGCTCAACTATATCTCCAAAGCTCATCTCGCAAATACAATGCCCCTCCCCTTTCACGCAAATGCCAATAAAGGAGAGCAGGCGATTCCCCTTGAGCTCTGCCTCGAAATGACAAGCGCCTTTAGCCCCTACATGCGTAGTAACACTTTTCGTTGTTCCCATAATCAGATTGTTTAAGATTGTTGTACAAATATAGTAATAATATCTTTACCGTCCAAATCCCAGCCCCCCCCCTGAATAACCAAAAAAAACCAACAAAACATACCCCCAAAAAACCAAAGACCCGTACCCCCTTCCCAAACCACAAGAAACCAAGCCTCGAATATCTCGTGTGTTAGAAAGGCTCCAGACCCCGGGCGGCTGTTGACCAAAGACCCGCACCCCTTCCCGGTGGCTGTCTCCTTCCTTCGCTCGCTCCACGTTGTTCCGCTCGCTCAGGCTGCGCGCCCTCCCTCTTCTCCCGGCTCCCACCTCTCGCCCCGCCCTCTCGCTTCCGCCTTCGCTCCCACCTTCGGGCTGGCAATCCCCCGGCCACCTCCTGCTCCCGCGTCCGTCCTCGCTCCCTCGCCCAGCTCCCTCTTTCCTCTCCTGTCGGCTCCCCCTCCCCACCCGGCCAAACAGACCAAAACTCTCCTCTTTCACCACACACTCAAAACACCCCCAAAATGCCCCTCCCTGCGACTATACACGTTCTTAATGTATATGAATGATAAGAATAATATATAAGGGGGGTGGTACTCATAGCAACCACCCGAGTTTTTGTGAATGTAATCGGAACCCGTTGTGTGTGCGTGTGCGTGTGCGTGCGTGATCGTTGGGTTGTGGTGAAGCGGGTCGCCGTGGTCTCAGGCTGGCAGGCTTTCGGGTAGTAAAAACTTATGAGTGTTTCGTTTTGCATAAGAACAAACGATGAAGAAAGTTTGTGAAATGCTTGCATGGTATAAAATCTTATACTATCTTTGTAATAGAGAAAGAGAGAGAGACAGACCTTGCACGATTCGAAGTTCAACCACAAAACCAATACAACAATGAAAGCAATTGATTTTCTGACCGTAACGAAAATGAACGAGGCGAGATACTCGGACTACATCCTGTTCAAGGCAGACGAAGCCGTAACCGTTGAGATGTTCGGGGGAAGCGCTTCCCCTGCCAGATTGGTGTCGGGAGCCATTCCCGCTGACACCGCAATGGTCAGCGTGTATGACAGTGAACTGCTTGGCTGCTTGAACGAAGCCGGAGCGAAAGCCGACGCAGTCGTACGAATAGAAGGCGAAACCCCTTATTTTGTCTTCATCTACTCACTCGAATAAACCAATAGCATCAATCACCTAACAGTAAATCGTCATGAAGGAAGTTGTTAGATATCAAACAATTGACGGGCGCGAATTCGCATCGAAAAAGGCAGCCCAGGAGCATATAGAGGACGAAATATGCCGCATTGTCGATCCGCTCGCACACAAGTTGGTACATGTAGAGAAGTTCTCTATGATTAGGGAGTTCCTACGCTCTTGCGCGGCCGATTTGGCTAAAGTAAAAGCACTGACGGATGATTTAGACCTACAATCGGAGGAGGAATAGCCCTATGAAAGAGACAAACACCATGATTAAGGCCGCGGCGCTGGTGGTACTCACGGCTTTGTGCTGCTGGATTATGTTCCGAAGCACGCTGCGGGTAGAATCGGTACACAGGACGGAGAGCGGGTACCTCGTCGAAGTTTCAGCACTCGGCGGGACGGAAATACACGAATGCAGTTTATAAACACAAAAAATCAGAAAGCCATGACACACGTTAATTTCACTACCTCGGGCGTTACCCTTACCGATCCCCAAGTAGCCCGCATCAGGGAAGAGATCGAGAATACCCGGTTCCGTTCCGCTTGGGACAATGGCGTAAAACTGTATGCGCTGGATATCCTCGGCGACTATTCCAAAATGCTGGATTACGCGAAGGAAACAGGGGGTTATACGCCGCGATTTATCGAAACTGCTTTGCTGCTGGGTGCTGAGAACTGGATGGCATACAGCGAGGGAGGTTGCTCGCTCGTGTACAGCGCGGACATAGCCAAACGCTTGTGCAGTCCCTCGGAGATGAAGCGTAAAACGAGCCGGTCGGGAATGATTCTGCCGCCGAACCGGATCGAAACATGGATTCAGGTACAAGGGCGGGCGCTAAATCAGGCGTGGCGACTGCTTCGGGATACGGCGCTGACAGTATGCAAGGCATAAGCCCACGAGTGACAGCGGACATAACAATTATATCAAATTAAAAATCAATTACTTATGAAAACAATGAACGAACTGGCAGAAAGGGCGTGCGCCCTTACCCAGGAGATGCCCCAGGACACGATAAGCGCGATACATATTTTCCGCGAGACGCAGGAGATCGGGGCGTACGTGAAATATAGCTACGAGGCCTTGAAGGCTATCGAAGATATCGCAGTACGCCGAGGCATCGGCGCAAGTACGATCCTTAGGGAAGGCGTGATAACCACCCAAATACAGGAACAGGATTTGCGGATATGGATAAAGATCGAGTAAGGCAGCTACTCGCCCTGTGGGCGGTAGTGCTGGCAGGAATGGCCGCCTTTGCGGCGGTCGTCCTCCTGCACCTTCGGAACAACGCATTTTAACAAAAATTACACTAAAAAAAGACGAAAACAATGAAATGGATCGAAGCGGCCAAAGAAGGCCAGGGTTATGTACTGAGCGCCGAACTGAAAGAAAGGCGCGACACTATCGAAGCTCGCGCAGCGGAGGTGCTAAAGAAATCGGGCGCCACGCCGTGCACACTCTACGGGATCGTCGACGGATCACCCGTCGTCTCGTCGGTAGAAATAGGGATCAAGGACGGAGAGGGCTATATGTTGTTGTATCCATGCGCGAGATGGTGGAATGTAACGGAATTCAAACTGCTGAAGATGTTGCCCGTGTATCCCGAATGCAATGGCTATATGGACGTCTGCACCGATGAGCCCGCATGCATTACCAAGGATTCCACGGCGGAGGACGTGGAGGCATGGCGGGCATTCAACCAAAGACGCGCCGAAAGGTATGAGCAGACGCGACAATTGGCTATCGCCAATTACAGGATATACAACGAGACGATAACCCAGGTGTGTCCAGGGTTTGAGGGATCGGGGTCGGGTTGTATACAGAATTTCTCGGTAATTCGATCCGGCATGCGTTTCACGGCTCGATATTTCAAGCATGAGGGGACGACCTTCAGCATGGAGTTGGAGCATGGGACAAAGGCCACCCCGGACGGGTTCAAACTGATTTCTGCAAACTACTACGGCAAGGAGGGGCACGAACGCCTAAGAAAGGATATCGACTTTCTCGACGAGATCGCCGCGGCAGTAGAGGAGGGGGATATGTCGCAAGTGCATCAACTGGTGGGCGACTGGCGGAAAGAACTGGACGACTACCTCGCGTTAAACGAAAAAGAATGCGGCACTTATGATGACGGATCGGGAGACGAAGCAGCAGTTGCAGAAACGAAGGAATGACGAGTTTGTACAAATACTCAGACGGTATGCCGATCAACACGACAGCGTAATATGCTGGCGAAATATAACGCCCTATTGCATTCGGGTTTACCAGCGCTTAAAATCATGGGGGAGTGTGTGGGAGCCGGGAGAACTGAAACCCAAACGCGCGCTGATCTATTCGGGTGCCCGCCGTCAAATACTGGACTTGTACCCCCTTGGTCTTAAATTCCATGCCCTTCGGTTCAACAGGCGCGGGATAATAAGGGGAAGATGGGAGGATAAAATTAACCAATTGATAAATATGACCATACAAGATGATAACACGAACGACCTATAAAACACGACAAGAGTGGTTGCACGCGCGCAACGACACCCCCGTTATCGGAAGTTCCGACGTTGGGACGATTATGGGGCTTAATCCCTATATGACGCCGTACCAGTACTGGCGCGTAAAGAAAATGGAGACCTTGGAGACCGCGGCCGAAGAGGATAACGACAGTATGATCCGCGGGCGCTTCAAGGAGGACGCGATTGCCCGCATGTTCGAGCAGGTGACCGGGGAAAAGATCGTCAAACGATCCGAGCAGATCGAGGTGTACCGCAATGACAAATACCCGCCCTACATGCAGGCAGCGCCCGACAGGGAGGTTTTCGCCGCGGGCAGGAGTACCCGGTATATCCTGGAGTGCAAGGACACGAAAATGCACCTGCCGGAACTGACGCCCGAGACGGTGCCGATGCTGTGGTACACGCAGATCATGTACCAAATGGGGATCATGGAGCGCGATGCGGCGTACATAGCCGCGGAGGAGGGAGGCAAGCGGCTCGTGTATGCGCTATTCGATTTCGACCGATCCAAATTCGCCTATATCGTGGAGTACTGCCGGGATTGGTTCGAAAGGTACATTTTGGGCGACGAAATACCCCCGGTGGAGACAGGCCAGGACGTTATACTGGCATGGCCTGTGTCGGAAGCCGCCCCGCGGGAAGCAGATGCGGAGATACGGGATATTATCGCGTGGGTGCGGGCGCAGCGGTCGAAGGTAGCCGCCATGCAGGCGGAGATCACCAAGGCAGAAGAGCGGGTTAAGGCGTATTTCATGCAGTACGACACCATAACCTACGACGGGCGACCGCTGGCTACATTCAAGACTGTAACAAGCCGCAGGCTGGATTCGAAGGCATTAAAGGCGGACAATCCGGACATATACGCCAAGTATGTAAAGGAGAGTACGACGCGGCAATTATTATTCAAATAACATGAAGACGAAGCGAGAAATAACAGCACGGGAATACGAGGAGGTGGCAAGCCGCCTCACGGACGCCATCAACGGGAATACATACTTCTCCGACAGCATCTCGGGCGAAGGCTGGCGTTTCACCCCCTCCGTTATGGTGTATTGGCACACCGATACACTGGGATCGGGAGAAAAGGAGACGCGGATGGAAAAACTGGTGTGGATATGGTGGGAGTTCCACACGTTCGACGCGGAGGGTAACGAGGTACTAAACGATTTCAAAACATCAACCTTAGAGCTTTTTTTAGGAATATGACAACCATAACAGACAAGAACGAACGCGCAATGCGCGAGGGGATGGTGGCCAAGACCACAACCCCGAATTTGCAGGAGATGATCGCCCTGCTGGAGGACAAAAAAGGAGAGGTGCAGGCACGCCTGCATGCGGTGCTCGGCGACAGGGCTCCGATATTCACGCAGGCCGTCCGCAACCTGCTGGTGGCTCCCGAGAACAAAATGCTGCGAGAGTGCACGCCCAAATCCATCATGCGCTCGTGTATGGCCTGTGCAACAACGGGGCTGTCCCTCGATCCGGCATTCGGGCAGGCCGCCATCGTCCCCTTCACTGAGACCACGTACAAGAACGGGCAGCAGGTAGTCACCAAAAAGGCGGTGTTCATGCCGATGAAAAACGGACTGGTGCAACTCGCCAACAATACCGGGATGATCCAGCGGTTAATGGCTGCTCCGGTGTATGAGGGAGACATAAAGTACCACGACCCTTTTACGGGTGATATGGAGTACAACCAAGAGCCGCACGAACGCACAAAACTAATCGGATATGTAGCCTATCTGCGCTACATAAACGGCGGCGATCACTACCTGTACATGACGGTCGAAGAGCTGGAGGAGCACGGCAAGAAGTACAGCAAAAGCTACTACAACAAAAGCGGTTTGTGGCAGAAAAACAAGCCTGCCATGTATGAAAAGACGGTCATTAAACGCATCTTGATGAAGTGGGGCAGCATGGATGTAATGGCCAACTCGAAACTCATCACAGCGCTAAAATACGACATGGCAACCCCCTCCTCGATGGATCTGTCGCAGGCAACCCCCGAGTATGTCGACGGAGTGGACGACAATATTGCGGCTGTCGAAGAGCAGGAGGCCATGGATGTGACTGACGAACCCGAAAAATAACAGAAAAAGATGGAACCGAAGCAGAAAGAGACAGTAGTTACAATAGCCGAATACGCCCGCAGGTGCGGAATCACCTATCGGGGTGTGCAGATGCGCATTGCCAGTGGGCGAGTGAAAACAGTGAAATTCGGGGGCGTGGACTTCATAGATACGACAATCTATCCTCCTGTGCCCCGGCAAGACGTAAAAACTCATGAACGATGATATGAACACGGCGCAGGAATGGCTCATCGGCCTCGTCCTGTTCCCAATACTGATGTTGTCGAACTTTATAGGATATGCACTCGGCCTGCCTCCGCAGGCCGGGGGCGAATCCGAGGCTGAGGATTCGGAACCGACAGAAGCGGAAGCGCTGGAAATAAACGAGGAATTGCAGGCGGATGCAATACGAGCTCTCAAAACTTTGGGATTCCCCAGAGAAAGGGCAAAACAGGCCGTTTTAGAGGCTTTGAATGCCGATCCGGATGCAACAATCGAAGAGATTGTAAAATGCGCCCTACGGCGCCAAAAATAGGCAACATGAATGAATGCAGATTTCATACGATTCCCGGAGTACAGGGGGGGGGTGAAGTTTAAGCCCATCGACGAGTTCCCGGGGTATTGGATCGGAGAGGACGGAACGGTGGTGTCTACGCGGCGCGGAGACCCCCATGTGTTGAAGGTGGATTACAACGCCGACGGGTACGTAAGGGTGCGGTTATTCAACCGTTTAGGGAGGTACAACTACTTTGTTCACCGCCTTGTGGCTGAGGCTTTTATACCAAAAAGGGAGGGGGACAAAATCGTGGATCACCTTGACACGAACGTCGAGAACAACAATGCCTCAAATCTGAGATGGTGCCGCGACATGAAGGAGAACATGGCCAACCCGCTAAGCGTAGCCAAAAGACAGCGGGCGGCGGCAAACAGATTCAGCCGCGCAGCGAAGAGGAAGGCATACATGGAGGAGATCATGAGGCAGGCAATGACGGACACTCCGTTCTGATTTTTTTTGGAGAATGGAAAAGTTTGTTTATATTTGCGGTGTGAATGCTCGGGCAGGGGCAAAATGTGACTTACCGCTTTAGTAGATACCGGGCTGCCCCCCGGTATCGAACGAGCGGTTTTTTATTTCAACGAATATGAAAGAATCCATGGTAATACCTCGAAGTCTGCTTACAGCGACCAACCGTCTTTCGATGACCGAAAAAGGGGAGGTGCTGGATGCGATCATGCGATATGGATTCGACGGAGAGGAGTATAGCGGAGATTCGGTAGTGGTGGCTATGATATTCGACCTTACCAAGCCATACATAGACGAAAACAACAAGAGGTACGACGCTGTGGTTGAGAGGAATAGGAATAACGGCAAAAAAGGCGGACGTCATAAGTCCATAAAAAACCCAGAAAAACCCAGAGAAACCCAGAAAAACCCAGTGGGTTATTTTGGGAACCCAGAAAAACCCAACAAAACCCAGACGAACCCAGACGAACCCAGAGAAACCCAGAAAAACCCAGTGGGTTATTTTGGGAACCCAGAAAAACCCAACAAAACCCAGACGAACCCAGACGAACCCAGAGAAACCCAGACGAACCTTGATACTGATAC